>Ga0194060_10003959_pt1 | contig 10370 bp, 6 predicted proteins | sample SepL225m_MetaG_FD_163427 | JGI IMG/M metagenome (GOLD analysis project Ga0194060, IMG submission 163427) | Anoxic zone freshwater microbial communities from boreal shield lake in IISD Experimental Lakes Area, Ontario, Canada - Sep2016-L222-5m | ecosystem: Environmental > Aquatic > Freshwater >... | reverse complement strand
CCCCAGGCTATGCCATAACGGGCCGAGTTCAGACACGTGAATGGCCCCTTCAAGCCTTGCACTTCAGGAAAGGCGTTTTCTTCGGGGCAAAAGACACCCTCCATCACAATTTCGCCGGTAATGGACGCACGCAATCCCACCTTGCCGTGAATCGTCGGGGCGCTCAAACCGGCCATCCCTTTTTCCAGCACAAAGCCTCGAATCGGACCGAGCTTGCCGCCCTCGCTGACTTCCTTCGCCCAGACCACAAACACGTCGGCAATCGGGCTGTTGGAAATCCACATCTTGCTGCCTGACAACTTATAACCTCCGGCCACCTTGTGGGCACGGCTGGCCATGGATCCGGGGTCGGAGCCATGGTCGGGCTCGGTCAGGCCAAAGCAGCCGATCCACTCGCCAGTGGCCAGCTTGGGCAGGTACTTCTGGCGCTGCGCTTCGGTGCCAAATTCGAAGATAGGCACCATCACCAGCGAACTCTGCACACTCATCATGGAGCGGTAACCACTGTCTACGCGCTCCACTTCACGCGCAATCACGCCGTACGCCACGTAATTGAGACCGGGCCCGCCGTACTGCTCGGGAATGGTGGGGCCTAGCAGGCCCAGCGCACCCATTTCGCGAAAGATGGCTGTGTCAGTGGACCCCTCGCGAAAGGCCTGCGTCACGCGCGGCAGCAGCTGGTCCTGGCAGTAGGCCGCGGCGGCCTCCTTCACCATGCGCTCGTCGTCTGTGAGTTGGCTGTCCAGTAGAAACGGGTCCTGCCAGTTGAATGCTGCGTGGGCCATCAGAAAAACCTTTCACTAAAAAACGGAATGGGTCTGGGTTGCATCCCAAGTCGCCACGATGGCGCGGTGCTCGGGAATTTGGGTCAGAAAACTGTGTCGCAGGGCCGGGTCGGTGATGGCGTCGGCCTGCGCAAGCAGCGCCATGTGGGCCTGGGTTAGAAACGCATTGGCCCGCGCATCCCCCACCGCGACCAGCACCTGGTGGCAGGTCAGCTCGATCAGGCGTGGTTGCTCCGTTCCGTCCAAAGTGCCGCCACGTGCCAAGTGGGCCAGCAAAGTCTCGACGCACGCCAAAGCGGCCGCAGCGTCGCCGCAAGCCAAGGCGACCGCGGCACATCCCGCACTGGCATCGTGTTGCCAGGGTCGGTCAATTTCCTGTCCGATCGCTTGGGCACGCAGGAACGCCTCTGCCGCCTGCGTGTTGCGCCCCAACGCCAGTTCTGCATCGCCTAAGCGGCACAGCGCCATGAGCTCGAAATCAGCGGCCTGCACTTCCACATTGATGTCCAGGGCCAGGCGGGCCATGGCCAATGCATGCGCCTCGTCGCCTTGCCGCAAAGCCAGTTGGGACAAGGCGATCAGTTGCACGCCTTCGCCGTGGCGGTCGCCCACTTCACGGCACAACTCGAGCGCACCCTGTAAGTCATGCAGTGCACGGTCGAGTTCGCCAAGCGCGAGCCAGACCTTGCCCAGGTTACCCAGATCGGTGCTTTCGCCAACCTTGTCACCCATGGCGCGTGCAATCGCCAGGCTGGCCTCGATGGTTTTCATAAACCCGGTCTGGTCGCCCAAGACCTCGGCAATGAGTGAGAGGTTGTTGAGAAACAGGCTCTCCAGATGGCGCAATCCACGCCGCCGCGCCTCGGCAAGGCCGTCCTGCGACTGCGCTTTGGCGGTCTGCACCTCGCTCAAGCACATGAGTGCCAGCGCCAGCAGGCGCTGTCCCTCGAGTCGCATTTCTTCGTCACCTACGCGTTCGGACAGCACCATCGCTTGTCGGGCCGAGCGCTCCTGCAGCGGGTAGTCCGCCATGCGCATGGCCAGTCGGCTGCGCCGCTTGGCGATCTCGGCGCGGCGACGGACATCGCCCATCGCGTTGGCCAACGCATCGAGCGCATCCAGATCAGCAAGCTGGGCATCGCGCTTGCCTTGCATGTCCAGCGTGCGCTCGCGCACATCGAGCAGCCGCCAGCGCAGGGTCATTGCATCGGGCCAGGGGGCTTCTGCATGGCTGTGCAATTCTTCCAGCGCCCGGGCAACGTAATCAAGGGCCGCAGCGTGGGCAAAGCTGGTGCGGGCCTGCTCTGCAGCCCGGGTGAAATATTCACCGGCGCGCTCATGGTTCCCGGCTTGCTGATAGTGTGCGGCGGTCGCCCCCAGAAAATCTCCGGCACGTGCGCCCGTGAGGCACGAGAGCCAGTCAGCCACCTTGCCATGCAACTCACGCTTGCTGCGTTTGAGCAAGGTGTCGTAGGTGACCTGGTGCAGCATCTGGTGCCGAAACGCATACTCACGCACATTGTCCAGCCGGGTATCTGCACGTGGCACGGTCAGTTCACGCCGCACCAGGGCCGGCAGCGCCTGCACGGCCCGGGAATCCAGCGCGGCCAGCGCCTGGTCCCAGAACACCAGCCCGATCACACTGGCCTGCTGCAGTGCCAGACGCTCTTCGGCAGGCAGTCCGTCCAGCCGCGCCTGCAATACACCGGTCAGGGTGGCGGGCACGTCCGTCGCCAGCAACTTCTCCGGGTTCACTGTCCAGCGCTCTCCCGCAGTTTCAACGGCCCCTTGGTCAATCAACATCTTGACCAGCTCTTCCATGTAGAAAGGGTTGCCATCGGATCGGCCGGTGATCAGTTCGCGCAGGGCTGCGGGGACCTCGCTGAGCTTTTTCAGCAACTCGTTGGCCAGCAACCGACTCCCGGTCTTGTCCAGCGGGCGAATGTCAATGCGCTCGTAGGGACCCTCAGCTCCGACCCAGTCGGCACGGCGCTCGAACAGCGTCGGGCGCGTCAGCGCGATCACCAGCAGGGGCACGTCGCGGTTGACCTGCACCAGATAGTTCAGGAAATCCAACGAGGCGTCGTCTGCCCACTGCAGGTCGTCAAGCTGTAACACGACCGGGTAGCCGGTTTGCTGTGCCACCCTGCGGAACATCTGCGCCGCGGCGTGAAAGGCGCGGTTGCGAATCTGCTTGGCATCGTCACGGATACCCAGAATGTGCCGACTGTCGTGAAAGTCCAAACCGATCAGTTGCCCCAGCAAGTGGGCGTGGGCCTGCGCCAAATCCTCACCATCGTCCACAAAAAGGGGAGTAATGCCAGCCACCAGCTTTTCCTGGGCCTGTGGCAGGCTGTCACCATCGGTCAACTGGAATCTCCAAGCCAGAATGTCCCTCAGCAGGCCATAGGGTTGGGTCTGGATTTGCGGGTTGGCCCGTCCCTGAAAGATAGTGAAACTCTCGGCGCGCGCCTCCGACCAGTTGTCGAATTCGTAAAGCAGGCGACTCTTGCCCACACCGGCATCGGCGACCACCGTCACCAGGGCCAATCGGCACTGGGTGTAGAGATTTCTAAAGGCCCGCTGCAGAACTTCGAGCTCTGCGTCGCGCCCGATCATGTGCGTTTCGATGCCCTCAATTCCCCGGGTGGCGACACGAAATGCGCGCGCCTTGGCACGCTGCACCAGATAGGTCTGCACCGGCTCATCGAGGCCCTTGACGGCGATGGGTGACTGTGGCTCCACATCAAAAACGCCACGTACCTGGGCGTAGGTGGCATGGCTGATGCGCAAGCCCCCTGCGGGCGCACTTTGTTCCATACGGGCAGCAATATTGACACTCAAGCCGCTGACGGTGTGGTCGGCCTGCACCCCGCCGCCCAATAGCACGGGCCCGGTGTGAATTCCCACCCGCACATGGCATCCCTCGTGTTCATAGCGCAACTGCATGTCGTCGTGCAGGGTTCGCCCTATTTGCAGCAGCGCCAGGCCCGTGTGCACGGCCCGTTCGGCGGCGTCTTCACGGGCTTCGGTTGCGCCAAACACGGCAATCAGGTTGTCACCCGCATAGCTGATGATCTTGCCGCCCTGGGCTTCGACCACCTGGGTGCCGCGCACCAGAACGCCGTCGACAATGGCGTGGAATTCCTCGGGGTCGAGCTGGTGCGACAGCGTGGTGGAGCCCACCATGTCCATGAACAGAATGGTGGCGTGCTTCAGGGCTTGCTGTGGATGCACCTCGGCACCAGCGCTAAGGACGGCCAGTTTGGCCCGCAGCGGCGCCACGGCCATATCGACCACCGCATCGCCCAGAAGTTCGCGTTGGGCTTCCAGCACCTCAATCGCAGTTTGCAGTTGTTGTTGTTCGGAAGACATGGCGCAAAGAATAGCACCCACCGCAGAGGTCGTCGATTCAGGCGACCCGCTGCTGGCGGCCGCGGTGAAACGCCACGTACCAGTCCAGGCAGCCCGGATTGGCCATAGCCTCCTTGTTAATCACTTTCTCCAACGGGTGGCCCAGCAGCAGTTTCTTGATGGGAAGCTCCTGCTTTTTCCCCGAAAGCGTCCGGGGAATTTCGTCCACTTGCACGATCTCGTTGGGCACAAAGCGCGGACTCAAAGCCGTACGGATTGCGTCGTTGAGCCTGGCTTGCAACACATCGTCCAAAGTCAACCCCTCGCGCAGCACCACAAACAGCGGCATGTAGCTCTCGCGCCCCAGGTACTCCAGATCGACCACCATGCTGTCGAGCACTTCCGGCAGGCTCTCGATGGCACGGTAGAGCTCGCTGGTGCCCATGCGGATGCCATAACGGTTGATGGTGGCGTCCGAGCGACCGTAGATGATGCAGCCGCCTGTGGACTTCACCTTGAGCCAGTCACCGTGACGCCAAACACCAGGGAGCATGTCGAAATAGCTCGACAGGTACCGTTTTTTTCCTTCATCGCCCCAGAAGTACAGGGGCATCGAAGGAATGGGTTCGGTGCACACCAGTTCACCCACTTCGTCCATCACTGCCTCGTTGTGCTCGTTCCAGGTCTGCACCGCACACCCCAGCAGGCGGCACTGCATCTCGCCGGGGACCAGTGGCAGGTCGCGGTGCCCCCCAATGAACGCGCCCGCAAAGTCGGTTCCGCCGGAGATATTGCACCACCACATATCCGGATGCCCAAGTTTGCGGAACTGGTCTGTTCCCCAGGCTTGCGCATCCTCACTCAAGGGGGAACCGGTGGTGCCCAGGGCACGGATCGTGGCCAGGCCGGGTAATTTGGAAAGATCGACTCGGGCCTTCATACAGTTGGCATAAAACGCCGCTCCGGCTCCGAAGAAGGTGACGCCCAGCTCCGCGGCGAAACGCCACAGCGTGGTCCAGTCGGGGGCGAGCTTGTTGCCTTGCGCGTCCCCGGTGGCGCCACCGGGGCTGCCGTCAAAAACACAGCAGGTCGTGCCGTTGAGCAGACCACTCGTCTGCGCATTCCACATCACCCATCCGGTGGAACTGTACCAGTGGTAGCGTTCACCCCGGGAGTTGCTTGCGTAGCTGCAGCCAATGTCGTTGTGCAGGACCTTGAGCGCCATGGCCACCAGGACCGTGCCACCATGGCCATGCACAATGGGTTTGGGCAGGCCGGTGGTGCCGCTGGAATAGACAATCCACAGCGGGTGGTCAAATGGCAGCCAGAGCGGCTCGAAACCTTGTGTTTGCGCAGTGTTTCTGGCTGTAGCGCCCGCCAATAAGGCGTAGGACGCTCCTGATTGCATAGCATTTGCTGGTATACCGGGTGACTCATGCAGAATCACATGCGACACGCTGGGAAGGTCACGCTGCAGTTCTTCAACCACTGGGCGCCGGTCCAAGTCCCGCCCGCCATAGCGCACACCGGTGCAGGCGATCAGCACTTTGGGTGTGATCTGGCGAAACCGGTCGAGCACCGCCTGGGTGCCCATATCGGGTGAACACACGCTCCACACCCCGCCGATGCTCACGGTAGCCAGAAAGGCAACCATGGTCTCGGGGATGTTGGGTAAATAGGCCGCCACCCGGTCGCCCGTTTGCACACCCTGGGCCTGCAAATGCAAGGCCAGTGACGCCACCTGCTGGCGCAAATCGGGCCAACTCAGTTCCCGAGCAGGTTGCGCTCCCAGGCTGGCTTCGCCGTGGCTGACGATTGCGGGAAACCCGGCCGCGTGCGCCGCGTCCGCATGGCGCAGCACCTGGCGCGCATAGTTGAACTGGGCTCCCGGAAACCAGCGGGTGTGGGGCATGGGCGCGTGGTCACACACCTGGGTGTGGGGCGTGGGCGACTGCAACTCAAAGTAGTCCCAGATGCTCTGCCAGAACGCATCCAGGTCGGCAATCGACCAGCGCCACAGTGCGTCGTAGTTTTCAAAGTGCAGGCCGCGTTGTTCGGCCAGCCAGTGCTGGTACAGACGGATTTGGGGGATGAAGGGTGCTGGCATGCTTTCAAGCGTATCCGCAATTTCCTTTTTCCATCCACGGGATGTCCCCTAGAGCGCATGACGCGCCCGAGGCAGGGGATTCGTGTATCTCCGGCAATCAGCGCCATCGACTTATATGCAGACCACCATATGCAAACAACAAATGATTCGTTGTGATTTGATCGCCGCGTGCCCAGAATCACGGCTTTGCAGCCCCCGCTGCGTTGACTCCATCGGCCAAAAAAAAGTATGAATATCAAGAGGAAGTTCGGATCAGGGCTTGCAGTACTTGCGCTGACAGCTAGCAATTTGGTAGCAGCCCAAACCACGTTACTGAACGTCTCGTATGACGTGGCACGCGAGTTTTACAAGGACATCAACAGTGCCTTTGTCGCCAGCTACAAGAAAGGCACCGGCAGGGACATCAAAATCGACCAGAGCCACGGCGGCTCCAGCGCACAGGCTCGTGCTGTGAACGACGGACTGGAAGCCGACGTGGTCACGATGAACACCACCACGGATGTGGACTTTTTGGCCAGCAGTGGCATCGTGGCCAAGGACTGGCGCAGCAAGTTCCCCAGCAACGCGGCGCCCACCAGCTCCACCATGCTGTTTCTTGTGCGCAACAATAATCCCAAGGGCATCAAAGATTGGGACGACCTGATCAAGCCCGGCATCCAGGTGGTGGTGGTCAACCCCAAGACGGGCGGCAATGGCCGCATGGCCTATCTGGCGGCCTGGGGCGCAGTGCGCAAGAAAGGCGGTACCGACGCCCAGGCGGCGGAGTTTGTTGGCAAGCTCTACAAGAACGTGCCGGTGCTGGCCAAGGGCGGGCGCGACGCCACCAACATCTTCCTGCAGCGCAACCTGGGCGATGTGCTGATCACGTTTGAGTCGGAAGTGGTGTCGGTGGACCGCGAGTTTGGTACCGGCAAGGTCGATGCCATTCACCCCAGCAGTTCCATCGTGGCCGAAAACCCGGTGGCAGTGGTGGAGCGCACCGTGGCCAAGAAGGGCACCGCAGAGGCAGCCCGGGCCTACCTCAACTTCCTCTACAGCGACGAGGGCCAGGAGATCGCCGCCCAACACGCCATCCGCCCCAGTAACCCTTCCATACTGAAAAAGTACGCCAGCACCTTCAAGCCGATTCAGTTGTTCAAGGTGGAAGATTACTTTGGCTCATTGGCCGATGCGCAGAAGCTGCACTTCAACGACGGCGGGCAATTCGACAAGCTCTATACGGTCAAGTAAATGTCTGTTGGGCTTCCTCCTGAGACCGCTTCCAGGCGCTCTCCCAAGCGCGTCCTGCCCGGCTTCAAGCTGACGCTGGGTTATACGCTGTTCTACCTGTGCCTGATCGTGCTCATCCCCTTGTCCGCGTTGGTGCTCAAGACCTTCACGCTGACCTGGGAGCAGTTCTGGGCCGCCGTGAGCAGTCCACGCGTGGTCGCCTCCTACCAGCTCACCTTCGGCGCATCCTTGATCGCAGCGCTGGTCAACGCGGTGTTCGGGCTGCTGGTGGCCTGGGTGCTGGTACGCTATCCGTTTCCCGGAAAGAAGATCATCGACGCGCTGGTGGATCTGCCGTTTGCTCTGCCCACCGCAGTGGCCGGTATTTCGTTGACCGCGCTGTTGGCCAGCAACGGCTTGATTGGCAGTCTGATCGAGCCACATGGCATTCAGTTGGCCTTTAACCGCAATGGGGTGGTCATTGCACTCATTTTCATTGGCCTGCCTTTTGTCGTGCGAACAGTGCAACCGGTGCTGGAAGACGCTGAAAAGGAACTGGAAGAAGCGGCAACCTGCTTGGGTGCATCGCGCTGGCAGACCTTTCGCCACGTCATCTTCCCCACCATCGGCCCGGCCTTGCTGACCGGCTTTGCCATGGCTTTCGCCCGGGGTGTGGGCGAGTATGGTTCGGTGATATTCATCGCCGGCAATATGCCCATGGTGTCGGAGATCACGCCGCTGATCATCATCGGCAAGCTGGAGCAATACGACTATGCGGGCGCCACTGCGGTCGCTTGCGTCATGCTGATTGCATCGTTTGCCATGTTGTTGCTGATCAACGCGCTGCAGTCCTGGCAGCGTCAGCGCTCTGGAGCAAAAGCATGAGCTCCACGCAAGTCATTCGCACCGCCAAGGCGGGCACCACCGAGCCCGCTTGGGTGCGCTTCACACTGATCGGCATCGCACTCGGATTCATCTTCCTGTTCCTGGTACTGCCGTTGGCGGCCGTGTTTACGGAAGCCTTGCGCAAAGGCGCGGATGCCTTCATCGGGGCGCTCAAGGAGCCCGATGCCTGGAGCGCGATTCGTCTGACACTGCTGATTGCCGCCATTGCGGTACCGATGAACCTGGTATTTGGCGTGATGGCCGCCTGGGCCATTGCCAAGTACGAGTTCAGGGGCAAAGCCATGTTGACCACGCTGGTGGACTTGCCATTTTCTGTGTCGCCGGTCGTTTCGGGTCTGATTTACGTGCTCATGTTTGGCGCACAGGGCTGGTTCGGTCCCTGGTTGCAAGCGCACGACATCAAGATCATCTTTGCCGTTCCTGGCATCGTGCTGGCCACTATCTTTGTGACATTCCCCTTCATTGCCCGCGAGCTCATTCCGCTGATGCAGGCACAAGGCACCGAGGAAGAGCAGGCCGCCATGGTGTTGGGCGCAACGGGTTGGCAGACATTCTGGCATGTGACACTGCCCAATATCAGGTGGGGCCTGATCTACGGCGTGATCCTGTGCAATGCGCGCGCGATGGGTGAGTTCGGCGCAGTTTCGGTGGTCTCGGGTCATATTCGCGGCCAGACCAACACCATGCCGCTGCACGTAGAAATTTTGTACAACGAGTACCAGTCGGTCGCCGCCTTTGCCGTGGCTTCGTTGCTGGCACTGCTGGCACTGGTGACGCTGGTCATCAAATCCTGGGTCGAATGGCAGTTCGAGCGCGACCAGAAAGCCGCCGCGTCGCTTCCACCAGAACGACCACTGGCACCCAGCCCCGTCTAAGTTGAGCACACCATGAGCATCGCAATACGCAACGTCAGCAAGCATTTCGGCAGCTTCACTGCACTCAACAATGTGAGCCTGAACATTGATGGGGGAGAGTTGGTCGCGCTCCTAGGCCCGTCGGGTTGTGGCAAGACCACCCTGCTGCGCATCATTGCCGGACTGGAGGCGGCCGATCAGGGCAATATCCTCTTCAGCGGTGAAGACACTACCGACGTGCACGTGCGCGAGCGCAACGTCGGCTTTGTGTTCCAGCACTATGCCCTGTTCCGCCATATGAGCGTGTTCGACAATGTCGCGTTCGGTCTGCGCATGAAACCGCGCGCATCACGCCCTGCAGAAGCTGTCATCAAGCAAAAGGTGCACGAACTGCTTGGACTGGTGCAACTGGACTGGCTCGCTGACCGTTACCCGTCACAACTGTCGGGCGGCCAGCGCCAGCGCATTGCATTGGCCCGCGCGCTGGCCGTGGAACCCAAAGTGCTGCTGCTGGACGAACCTTTTGGTGCGCTGGACGCCAAGGTGCGCAAGGAGCTGCGCCGCTGGCTGCGCCGCCTGCACGACGACCTGCACGTGACCAGTATTTTTGTGACGCACGACCAAGAAGAGGCATTGGAAGTGGCCGACCGCGTGGTACTGATGAACAGCGGCAGTGTGGAGCAGATTGGTTCGCCGCAGGAGGTGTGGGACCACCCGGCCAGCCCGTTTGTCTATGGCTTTCTGGGCGACGTAAACCTGTTCCACGGCCGTGCGCACGAGGGCGAGATGCTGATCGGCGAAGACCACCATGGCGTTCGCCTTGACAGCCCTGAACACGCCCATACGCAGGATGCCAAAGCCTTTGCCTATGTGCGGCCACACGACCTCGATGTGCGTCGCTACCAGGCCGGAGAAGTGGACAATGTTGGTGGCTACCAGCCGCAGCGTGGAATTGCTGCAAAGTTGGTACGCGCAATTGTGGTGGGACCCATCGCCCGACTGGAATTGCTACCGCTGGATGCCTCTGCATCTGGCAGTGGCACCCTCATCGAAGCGCAAATGGGTGCCCAGCAGTATCGCGAGATGGCACTCAAGGATGGCGAATCCTTGGTGTTGACACCCCGTAAAGGGCGGGTGTTTGTGGCGTAAGGTGAT
>Ga0194060_10003958_pt1 | contig 10373 bp, 9 predicted proteins | sample SepL225m_MetaG_FD_163427 | JGI IMG/M metagenome (GOLD analysis project Ga0194060, IMG submission 163427) | Anoxic zone freshwater microbial communities from boreal shield lake in IISD Experimental Lakes Area, Ontario, Canada - Sep2016-L222-5m | ecosystem: Environmental > Aquatic > Freshwater >... | reverse complement strand
GGAGGATGGAAGAGAGGGCATCCTGGCTGTGATTGAGGCTGGCAATTGGTTTGGCGAGACATCGCTTTTTGACCAGTTGCCGCGCCCACACGATGTGACTGCGCTTACTTCGGCTGAGGTGCTGGTGGTTGGTCAATCTGCATTTGATGCACTGATGGTCAGTTCTACGTTTGCGCGCGCGATGGGCGCTTTGTTGTCGACACGCGTGCGCCTGTTGTATGGTTTGGTGGAGGATGCCATGCTGCGCTCCATCCGCACCCGTGTCGCGCGACGCCTGATGGCTTTGGCGCGTGGCGACGCCACGCTGGCCCTGGATTGCCGGTCGGTTATTCCGGTTTCTCAGGAGCAGTTGGCGATGATGTTGGGTGTAACGCGGCAAACCTTGTCCAAGGAATTGAAGGCGTTGGAGCAAGAAGGGGTGCTACAGGTTGGCTATTGCCGAATCGAGATACGCTCACTGAGCGCTTTGGCGATCAGGGGCGAGTTGAGTTGAAGGGGGCAAGCGCCGGGTTTTGGGTGCCCGGTAAAATTGCGTCCTTTCCCCCTTGCTCAGATTGGTACTTAAAAGCATGCTTTATCCACATCATTTTGACGTGATCGTCGTTGGCGGTGGACATGCTGGAACCGAGGCAGCCCTTGCTGCGGCTCGCATGGGCTGCCAGACGTTGCTGCTTAGCCATAACATCGAAACCTTGGGGCAGATGAGTTGCAACCCATCGATTGGCGGTATCGGAAAGGGACACCTGGTCAAGGAGGTGGATGCTCTGGGTGGCGCCATGGCGGCAGCCACTGATGAGAGTGGCATTCAGTTTCGGATACTGAATTCCAGCAAGGGGTTGGCCGTGCGAGCTACCCGCGCCCAAGCAGATCGTGTGTTGTACAAGGCGGCCATTCGGCATCGCCTCGAGAATCAGCCTAATCTTTGCTTGTTTCAGCAAGCCGTTGACGATCTGATGGTGCAGGGTGATCGGGTAGCAGGCGTTGTGACACAGTCCGGGATCAAGTTCCAGTCCAGCACGGTGGTGTTGACGGCAGGCACTTTTCTGGATGGCAAGATTCATGTCGGGCTGAATAACTACCCAGCCGGCCGGGCGGGTGATCCGCCGGCGACAAGTTTGAGCGTTCGCCTGAAAGAACTGAAGTTGCCGCAGGGACGGTTAAAGACGGGCACACCGCCGCGTCTTGACGGTCGCTCAATTGACTTCAGCAAATGCACCGAGCAACCCGGTGATGGTATGCCCGGTGGCATGAGTTCGCGCATGCCGGTATTCAGCTTTATGGGTCGTGTTGAGCAGCACCCGCAGCAGATGCCGTGCTGGATGACCCACACCAACGAACGAACGCACGACATTATTCGCAGTGGGTTTAGTCGAAGCCCCATGTTCACCGGCAAGATTGAAGGTGTTGGCCCGCGCTATTGCCCCAGCGTTGAAGACAAGATCAATCGATTTGCGGATAAGGACAGCCATCAAATATTTCTGGAGCCCGAGGGGCTGACGACGCACGAGTATTACCCCAACGGTATCTCCACCAGTCTGCCGTTTGATGTGCAGTATGCACTGGTGCGGTCCATGGTTGGGCTTGAAAACGCACACATCCTGCGACCAGGATACGCCATTGAGTACGATTACTTCGACCCACAGCAACTCAAAAGCAGTTTCGAGACCAAGAGCATTGGCGGCCTGTTTTTTGCGGGGCAAATCAATGGCACCACCGGTTACGAAGAGGCTGCTGCCCAGGGTCTATTTGCCGGTGTCAACGCCGCATTGCAGGCGGGTGCGAAGACCGCATGGACACAGGACATCTGGGTGCCGGGCAGGGACCAGGCTTATCTGGGCGTGCTGGTTGACGACCTGATTACCAAAGGAGTGACCGAGCCCTACCGTATGTTTACCAGTCGCGCCGAGTTTCGCCTGCAACTGCGCGAAGACAATGCCGACCAGCGTTTGACGGAAGTCGGACGTAATCTGGGTTTGGTAGGTGATCTGCGTTGGGATGCTTTCAATCGCAAGCGTGATGCGGTTTCACGTGAAACAAATCGTTTGCGCTCAATTTGGGTTAGCCCCCAGAATCTGTTGCCGAACGAATCCGAGCGCGTGCTAGGGAAATCGATTGAGCACGAATACAGTTTGGCGGAACTGTTGCGGCGCCCTGAAGTGAGTTACCGGCAACTGATGTCGCTGGACTGCGGGAAGTATGCCGTACCCGAATTGGACGCCAGTAATTCACGTGAATCAGGGGGGGCGTTGTCGGTTGAGGCGAGGTTCCAGTCGGTGGTCATCGAGCAAGTGGAGGTTGAGGCCAAATACTCTGGCTATATTGACCGACAAAAAATTGAAATTGATCGCCGCTCGCACTACGAAAGTTTCAGGTTGCCCAAGGATCTTGACTATCTTCAGGTGTCGGCTCTGAGTATTGAGGCCAGGCAGAAGCTTGGCAGGCACCGGCCCGAGACGCTGGGACAGGCTTCTCGCATTTCTGGTATTACGCCCGCAGCGATTTCACTTCTGTTGATCTATCTGAAGAAGAGTGGATCGCAGGGGTTCATTCAGTCCGACAGACGGAGTCCGTCTGGAGTGATTGGCGAGGGCGCTGTCTGATGCGGCCCTGGGAGATGGAGTTGCGTGCCGGCTTGGCGGACTTGTCGCTGTCGCTGAGTGAGGCGCAGATCATGCGCCTACTTGACTTTCATGAGCTGATCCAAAAGTGGAACAAAGTCTACAACCTGACGGCGGTACGAGACCCTGGTGAGATGTTGACGCATCATTTGCTGGACAGTCTCGCGATCATCGCGCCGCTGCGTTCAATGCTGGCAGACCGTCACTTGAGTCGTTTGCTTGATGTGGGTTCTGGTGGCGGTTTGCCGGGCGTTGTGATCGCGATTTGTTTCCCCGACATGGTGGTTGATTGTGTCGATGCGGTGGCCAAGAAGGCCGCCTTCATTCGTCAGGTTGCCCTTTCCCTGGGCCTGGTCAATCTGCGCGGGTTGCACGCACGGGTGGAGAGTTTGACTGAGCGCTACGGTGTGATCTGTTCCCGAGCCTTCGCGTCCTTGAATGACTTCACCAGTTGGTCAGCAGCGGCGCTCGAAGATGGGGGTGTCTGGCTCGCCATGAAGGGCTTGTATCCGACTGATGAGGTGGCTGCTTTGTCCGAAGGTATTGCCGTGTTTCACGTGGAACAGCTATTGGTTCCTGGTTTGAAGGCGGAGCGCTGCATTGTCTGGATGGAAAAAGATTCCGCACAGCAACGCTCAGGAGACATGCCGTAAACTCGCCGTTTCTTCACATCGAAATGAATCCATGTTTGGCATAGTCGACTATGGCGCATTTGTCATTGCAATCATTGTTTTTTTACTGATTCCTGGTCCTGGAAACTTGGCCTTGATCACATCCACGGGTAAAGGCGGTATCCGGGGGGGGCTAGCAGCCACCTTTGGTGTTATTTTTGGCGATCAGGTTCTGATGTGGCTCGCGGTGGCCGGTGTCGCCGCTCTGTTGAGCGCCTATCCGTCTGCGTTCCAAGCAGTTCAGTGGTTGGGGGCGGCTTATCTGGCTTGGCTTGGCGGCAAGATGATTCTGGCACGTGCGGGTTCGGCACCCGTTCTGCAAATCAAACCGCATCACTACTTGCGGCAAGCCCTGATGATCACATTGCTAAATCCGAAGGCGATTGTGTTTTATATGGCGTTTTTTCCGCTGTTCGTAGATCCGATTCGGCATCAGGGAGTGAAGACGTTTGCCGTTATGGCTGTGACCATTGCGGCGTTGACTTTTGCCTATGGCTTGACGGTCGTGCTACTGACTCATTTCTTGGCAGAGCGCTTGCGCGCGAATCGATTCATTTCCGTTACGTTGGAAAAACTCGCGGGCGTTTTTCTGATTGGGTTTGGCGTCAAGTTGGCGCTTGTTCGGTGATATGGCGGCCCCATTTGTGCCACCCAAGGTAAGTACTTCATGACCAAAATATTCTGCATTGCCAATCAAAAAGGCGGCGTTGGTAAGACCACCACGGCGGTAAATCTGGCGGCTGGTCTGGCACAGGTAGGACAGCGTGTGCTGCTAGTGGACCTCGACCCGCAGGGCAACGCCACGATGGGCTCGGGTGTGGACAAACGAGGACTCAAGCTAAGCATTTATGACGTTTTGCTCGAATCTGCCGCTGTAGCAGAAGCGCGGGTCAAGAGCGAAAAACTGATCCAGGGTGGTTGTAGCTACGACATACTGGGCGCCAACCGGGAACTGAGTGGGGCGGAAGTCGAACTGGTTGATGTCGAGCGCCGTGAGCGACGCCTCAAACAGGCCTTGGGCGAAGTGCAACAAGACTACGACTTCATTCTGATCGATTGCCCGCCCTCGCTTTCGATGCTGACGCTTAATGGTTTATGTTGTGCGCACGGTGTGATCGTTCCGATGCAATGTGAGTATTTTGCGCTGGAGGGACTCACCGATCTTGTCAACACCATCAAGCAGGTGCATGCCAACCTGAACAAGGATCTGGCCATTATTGGCCTGTTGCGTGTCATGTTCGACCCGCGTATTACCTTGCAACAGCAGGTCAGCGAGCAGCTCAAGAGCCATTTTGGCGAAAAGGTGTTTGACACCGTTATTCCACGCAATGTGCGCTTGGCTGAGGCTCCCAGTTATGGTGTCCCAGGTGTTGTTTTTGACCCATTGAGCAAGGGTGCGCAGGCATATGTCGCGTTTGCCCGGGAAATGGTTGAGCGCATTGACAAGATGTAGCCGAATCTGAGGCTATTACCTGAAAATTGCTAAGCTATCAATACAGTAGCAAATGACTGTCCCCAACACCTTGATATTGCCTGGCTGGCAGAACTCCGGTCCCGACCATTGGCAAACCCGCTGGGAGCTCTTGTATGGCTATCAACGGGTTGAGCAGCACGACTGGATGCGCCCGCTGCGCGGGGATTGGATCGCCCGACTAGAAGATGTTTTGCTGCACCGTGCTGAACCGGTAATTCTGGTGGCACACAGTCTGGGCTGCCTGCTGGTGGCGGCGTGGGCCGCGCACTCGCGCAATACGCATCTTGTCAGTGCCGCTTTGCTGGTGGCGCCGGGGGATGCACAGCGCCAGGAATTGCGGCCGGTTCTGACCAGTTGGTCGCCCATTCCCTTGCAAAGCCTGCCCTTCAGAAGCATTTTGGTTGGCAGCCGCAATGATCCGTATTGCACGCCAGCACGGGCCCGTCATTTCGCCAGCGCCTGGGGCGCTGATTACATTGACGCTGGTGAGCAGGGGCACATCAATGCCGAGTCAGGTCTCGGTGATTGGCCGGCGGGGCACGCGCTACTGCACCAGCTGGAGCGATCGACGGCACATCCTAAATGTGCTCAGTAACGAATTAACAAGGACAACTCAATGGTCACCAAAAAACCAAAAGGCCTGGGCCGTGGACTCGAAGCATTGCTGGGTCCGAAAGTGAATGAGGCGGGAGCATTCGATGCCTCCAGTGGCAACCCGGTCAGCCCGGGTGTTCCGGCGTCCCTGTTGTTGACGGACATGCTGCCCGGCATGTACCAGCCGCGAACCCGCATGGACGAGGGTGCCTTGTATGAGTTGGCGGAATCAATCAAGGCGCAGGGCATACTGCAGCCAATCCTGGTGCGGCGACTTCGCGATGGCGTGAATGAGGGCAAGTACGAAATCATTGCCGGCGAGCGCCGCTTCCGTGCCGCAAAGTTGGCTGGGCTGGACAGTGTGCCGGTGTTGGTCAGGGATGTTCCGAATGAAGTTGCCGCCATCATGGCGTTGATCGAGAACATGCAGCGTGAAGACCTTAATCCGCTTGAGGAGGCTCAGGGGCTGCAGAGATTGATCAAAGAGTTTGGACTCACTCACGAACTAGCGGCCCAGGCCGTGGGGCGCTCACGTAGCGCGGCCAGTAACTTGCTGCGTCTGTTGAATCTGGCAGAACCGGTTCAAACCATGCTGATGGCGGGTGATCTCGACATGGGACACGCCCGAGCCTTGTTGGCCTTGGACCGGGCCACTCAGATTACGGCTGCCAGTCAGATCAGTGCCCGAAAGATGTCGGTGCGCGAGGCCGAGAGTCTGGCCAAGAAACTTGGTGCCGAGTTCAACCTGACCTCGGTCAAACCCAAAAAAGAAAAATCCCGCGACACCAAACGGGTTGAAGAGGAACTGTCTGACTTGCTTACCGCCGAGGTTGAGGTCCGCGTGAAGAAGCGTGTCAAACGGGCAGGGCGCTTGGAGGAAGTCGGCGAACTGGCGATTCGCTTTGGTTCCATCGACGAACTTAACGGCCTCATCGATAAACTCCGCCGCGTCGGTCTATAGGGTGAAGATCTTGCCCGGATTCATGATGTTTTTCGGGTCGAGCGCGCGTTTGATACTGCGCATCATGTCGATGGCCCCGACGCCAGTTTCGGCAATCAGGAAATCCATCTTGTGAAGCCCGATGCCGTGCTCGCCGGTGCAGGTGCCTTCCAGCCGCAGCGCGCGTGCCACCAAGGCGTGGTTTAGCTTTTCGGCTACCTCGCGCTCCTGCGGCTTGCTAGGGTCGATCAAGTAGCCAAAATGAAAATTGCCGTCACCGACGTGGCCGAGCAAAAAATACGGTATGCCGCTGGCGTCGGCTTCGGCAACCGAATCGAGCAGGCAGTCGGCCAGCCGGGAGATCGGGACGCAGGTATCGGTTGAAATGGCGCGGCAGCCCGGCTTGGACTGAATCGCGGCAAAGTAGGCGTTATGTCGGGCGGTCCAAAGCCGCGTACGCTCCTCCGGCGTGGTGGCCCATTCAAAAGCATTGCCGCCAAATTCGCTCGCTATCTCCTGAACAGTCTCTGCCTGTTCCTTGACACTGGCAGGGGAGCCGTGAAACTCCATCAGCAGCAAAGGCTCTTCCCGAAGCCCCAGTTTGGCATAGGCGTTGACCATGCGTACGGTCTTGCCGTCTATCAGTTCAACCCGCGCAATCGGAACACCGAGCTGAATGATTTGAATCGTGCTGCGAACCGCAGCTTCGATGCTGGGGAAGGAGCAAATGGCTGCCGAGATCGCCTCCGGTAACGGGTAGAGCTTGACGGTTACTTCGGTGATCACACCCAGTGTGCCCTCGGAACCCACAAACAGGCGCGTCAGGTCATAACCGGCGCTGCTCTTTTTGGCGCGGGTACCGGTGCGGATGACCTCGCCGCTGGCCGTCACCACTTGCAACGCCAGCACGTTTTCGCGCATTGTGCCGTAGCGCACGGCGTTAGTGCCGCTGGCGCGGGTTGCGCTCATTCCGCCCAAGGTGGCATCGGCGCCGGGGTCGATCGGGAAGAACAGGCCGGTGGATTTAACCGCTTCATTGAGTTGCTTGCGGGTAACGCCAGGCTGCACCGTGACAGTCAGGTCTTCGGCATTGATGGAGAGCACTTGGTTCATGCGGCTGACATCGATGCTGATGCCGCCTTGCACCGCCAGCAGGTGGCCTTCAAGTGAGGTGCCGACGCCGAATGGAATGACGGGCACATTGAACTCGCTAGCCAGCTTGACGGCGTCCGCAACGTCCTGCGTACTCTGGGCAAACACGACGGCAGCGGGAGGCGGTGCTTCGAAAGACGATTCATCTCGCCCATGCTGTTCGCGCACCACCAGCGCGGTGGAGCAGCAGTCGGTAAAGCGGCTTAGCAGCGCGTCAACCAGTGCGGCAGGTACCACGCGTGGTTGGATGACAGGAACGAGGTGTGATGCCGGGGTGTTCATGGGTTCTTTCAACAGATGATGCTTGCAGTGGCTTGTCAAAGAAGAAGTCAATAGCAGATTTTGCTGCAACAATAGACTAAAACAGGAGCTTCATTATGGGACAACGGTTGACGCAGATAAGCACGCGTACGGGAGATGATGGCACCACCGGTCTGGGCGATAACACCCGTGTTGCCAAGAACAGTCTGCGTGTGCATGCGATGGGCGACGTTGACGAACTCAATTCCAACATTGGCGTTCTGCTGTGCGAGGAGATGCCGGCCAATGTGCGCAACTTGCTGATCGCGATTCAACACGAGCTTTTTAATCTGGGTGGTGAATTGTCGATCCCGGGTTTCGAGTTGCTCAAGCCGGAAGCGGTTCTGGCACTGGACGCGGCTTTGGCTGAGCATAACCAGGCGCTGCCGCGCTTGCAGGAGTTTATTCTGCCGGCCGGGTCGCGCGCCGCATCGCAGGCCCATGTCTGCCGCACCGTGGCGCGCCGCGCCGAACGCGCAGTCGTTGCGCTGGAGTCCCAGGAGGCGTTGAAAGACACGCCGCGGCAATACCTCAATCGCCTTTCCGACCTGTTGTTCGTGTTAGCCCGCGTACTCAACCGCTACCGTCTTGATGGCAAGGTTGGCGATGATGTTTATTGGCACAGTGAACGATTGGCCCGAGGCGACGCCTGACACAGGCGAGGGGAGCGTAGTTGCCTGATATCGGGGGTGTTACCTCGGTGCCAGTATTGCCATCGTGATTCGTGACACGCACGTTAATTCGCCGGCATCGTTGTGCATGTCGATTTGCCAAACCTGCGTGCTACGGCCGATGTGGACTGGTCTCGCAACGCCAGTCACCCAGCCGCTGGTCGTGCCCTTGATGTGGTTGGCGTTGATATCGAGCCCGACGGCACGGTGGCCATCCGGGTTGGAGAATGCCGCGCCACAAGATCCCAGAGTTTCGGCCAGCACAACACTGACGCCGCCATGCAACAAGCCGTAGGGTTGTTGTGTTCGATGGTCCACTGGTACGCGGGCCCGGATGAAATCGTCACCCACTTCAAGGAACTCAATGCCGAGGCGTTCGACAGCCGTGTTGACATGAACAGCGGTGAGCTCCGCCACAGATAATGATTTGTTCCAGATACGCATCGAGCTTCCAATCAGACAGATGGCTGCAACTATAAACAATAGGGAGGGCTGGCACTGTCAAGCAAGGGTCAGTCGCTATTGTTCTTATTGCCAAATCCGGATTACCCTTGGGGTATGCCGCAAGCCTCCAAGCCGCCCTGTCTACCCCAGATTCGCCTCTACCAGAACTGGTTGCGTTCGCAACGCGGCCTGACCTTTGATTCGTACGATGCGCTATGGCGCTGGTCTACAAGTGACCTTGACGCATTCTGGCAAAGCATCTGGGACTATTTTGATCTGCGCTCGCCCAGTCCTCATGGGCAGGTGTGTGATGGTGCGTTCATGCCACACACTCGGTGGTTTGTTGGCGCACAGGTCAACTACGCGCAGCAGGTTCTGCGGCACGCGGCACCAGCGCATGCGGCCGGTTTTCCGGCCATCATCAGCCATAGCGAACAAAGCCTGGGGGTGCAATCTGCATGCAGTTTGAGCTGGCCCGAGTTGCGCCGTCAGGTTGCTTCGCTTGCCTTGTACCTGCAGGCGCAGGGTGTGCAGCCAGGGGACCGGATTGTTGCCTATTTGCCCAACGCGCCTGAGGCGATGGTGGCGTTTTTGGCATGCGTCAGCATCGGCGCCGTGTGGAGCATTTGCGCGCCCGATATGGGAACCAGTGCAGTATTGGACCGTTTCAAACAGATTGAACCCAAGGTTCTGATTGCCTGTGATGGTGTGCGCTACGGGGGGCGAGACTTTGACCGCACCGCAGTCGTGGCTGAACTCTGTGCAGCGCTGCCGACATTGCGCCATGTCATCTTGCAGGACAACCTGGGCCTGACTTTTGGCTCCATTGGTGAGGTGCTCAGTTGCGAATCTTTTGAGGCCGCCACAGCCCGTAACGATGCCCAAACAACGGCGTTTGAGCCGCTCTGGCTGGCCTTCGATCACCCCTTGTGGATCGTCTATTCCAGCGGCACCACCGGTCTGCCCAAGGCCATTGTGCACAGCCATGGCGGAACCATTTTGGTGGCCATGGCGCTCAAGTGCTTGCACAACGACATTGGTTGCAGTTATCACCCCAACACGCTGGGTGAGCGCTACCACTGGTACAGCTCGACCGGCTGGGTCATGTGGAACGCGCAACTCAGCGGCCTGCTCAGCGGCACCACCTGCTGTCTGTTTGATGGCAGTCCGGGGGGCAGCACGGTGGACGCCGCCGGCAACAAACAAGCGCCAGACTGGAGCACCCTGTGGCGTTTCGCAGCGGATGTCGGCGTCACATTCTTTGGCGCGGGTGCTGCGTTCTATGCCAACTGCCAAAAGGCAGGCCTTGACGTGGGGGCTTGCGGCGATCTCACCCGTATTCGCGCGCTCGGTAGCACCGGTTCGCCCCTGAGCGCCGAGGCGCAAGCCTGGGGTACCGAGCAATTCCGCAAGTTGCGGTCCAGTGCAGCGAGCGAAGGACTTCCCGCCGGGCCGCCCCAAGGGAAGTCAGCCCCCTCGGGGGGCAGCGAAGCACACGCGGTGAGCGAG
>Ga0194060_10003957_pt1 | contig 10376 bp, 5 predicted proteins | sample SepL225m_MetaG_FD_163427 | JGI IMG/M metagenome (GOLD analysis project Ga0194060, IMG submission 163427) | Anoxic zone freshwater microbial communities from boreal shield lake in IISD Experimental Lakes Area, Ontario, Canada - Sep2016-L222-5m | ecosystem: Environmental > Aquatic > Freshwater >... | reverse complement strand
ACCAGTAAAGTTTTTCTCGATAGCGACCGCTTTCATTGCCTGCATTAAGTTGAACAACGGCATGGAAAAAATCCGCTCTAAACGGGTTGAAACCAACATGGTTGCTAACAGGGTAAATAATAAAATAGCCGCCATAATGGAATAAAAACTGGCAAAAAAAGCATTCAAATTACGTTGATTATCAACTAGGTGTAACACCCCCATCAATTCATCATCAATAAAGATAGGTTTGAGTAAGTGCATTTGACCATATCGATCATACAGTGTTAATTCAGAATAGCCTGATTGCAGGAGATGCACAGACGACAAACCGAGTGCTTTTTTGATGCCTTGATTTAGTCGGTCAAGCGTGGAAATATGGCTTGCTTTTTCAATGGCAACAGGGGAATCATCCTTTACCCATTGAATCATTTTCCTGTGGTTAAATTCATCATCGACTTTGTATGAAGTGGTATATTCTGCAAATATATCACCGCTAGGACTGTATAAAAATGCTGCCACGATACTGGGCTGGGTTTCTAGCATTTTCAGGTTTTTTTGCGCGACGGCGGTGTCCATAAACGCTAATGCCGCCGAACTATTCCACGCAACGATATTAACCACTGCCGATAAGGCTTGTTCAGTTTGTTGCCGCCGCGCTAGATATTCATAGGCGGTAATTGATGATGCAACCACCACTAATGCCAGTAATACCGCAACTCCAATAATTAATATTAGTTTGATGCGTATGGAGGCATCGTGAAAAAGGTTTTTCATAGTTACATATTGAAACGGAAATTACTCAACTAATAGCTTGAATTAAACTTGATTGCCAATATTGATTAAATTCGATTATGGGTATAGGTTTGGAAAAAAGATAGCCTTGTATCGAATTACAAGTGCTGTTTTCCAGAAAGTCACGTTGCTCGCTGGTTTCTACCCCTTCAGCCACTGTGCTTAAATTCAGCGTACCAGCTAATGCTAAAATAGCTTGAACGATAGCGGCATCATCTCCGTTATGCGGCAAATCTTTGATAAACGAACGATCTATTTTTAAGGAGTCGAGTGGAAAACTTTTCAAATAACTTAACGATGAATAACCCGTACCAAAATCATCTACTGACAATTTGATACCAATGCGTTTAAGTTGCCACAGTTTATTAAACATTCTTTCGGTATCCGCCATGATGACGCTTTCAGTCAGCTCGAATATCAAAAAACTAGGCTGAGTAATCTCATATTCAGCCAGAATAGCTTCTACCATAGGCACAAAATTTGGTTGATTAAACTGCAAGCCACTTAAGTTGACCGCAATGGTTAAATGCCCCATGCCTTGTTGTTGCCATTGTTTGTACTGCCGACACACTTCACGAATAGCCCATTCACCAAACTTGATGATTAAGCCATTATCTTCAGCAAGAGAAATAAAATCATCAGGCGGTAAAAAACCTAATTGCGGACTTTGCCAGCGCATCAGAGCTTCTGCACCAATTAATTGACGTGATTTTGCACTAACAATGGGCTGATAGTATAAGCGTAGCTCATTATTTTCTACTGCCTGATACATGAAGTTTTCCATTTTTCGGCGTTTTTGCGCTTTCACATTCATGGAATCATGAAAAAACTGATAATGCCCTTTAACTATTTTTTTAGCGTGATACATGGCAATATCGGCATTTTTCAACAACGTTTCACTGTCTTCTCCGTCCTGTGGATAAATAGCAATACCCACACTAGAACTAATATAAACTTGCTGAGTATCTATCAAAATAGGTTCACGAATCCATTGTTGGATATGATCTGCGGCGCAAGCCGCATCTTCTGGATAAGTCAGTTCACTGAGCAGAATAATAAACTCATCACCCCCTAATCGCGCTATATCTGTATCGAGGTTCTGAGGATTTTCATATCTCGACGCAATATCAGAACTGCGTAATCCTGCTGTTAATCGATTGGAAACTTCTTTCAGTAACCGATCACCAATATGATGACCGTACGAATCGTTGACCCCTTTAAAATTATCCAAATCCAAAAACAATACCGCAAAATTACGCTCATTACGTTTTGCTAGTTTAATTGAGTTAGATAACAGTTCTAAAAAAAACGTACGATTGGGTAAACCAGTTATCTCATCATAATACGCTAACCGCTTGATTTTATTTTCGTTGTCTTTGCGTTCGGTTATATCTTGAATCGTTCCCGTTAAACCTAGCAATTTATTACAGTGGGTTTTGATAGTTTCAATTTGCTGTCCGACAAAGTGCTGCTGACCATTTCGAGTAACAATACGATATTCAATCGCTAGGGCTTCTTTATTTTTAATGACTGTATCAAAACTCTTTTGCACATACGCTCTATCTTCTTCGTGAATTATCGCCTTCAAGTTAACTAGACTAGGAATAAAGCTTTCTTTATTGACATGAAAGATGGCGAACACTTCATCAGACAAATATATTTTGTTATTCTCAAAAAAATACCATTCCCAATGTCCTAACTTAGCCATTTGTTGCGCTTTTGAGAGGCGCATTTCACTTTTTTCCAGTTGCTGTAACAAGCTACTGGCTTTAATCATGTAATGTAAACGGTGGATTAATACTTTCCAGTTGATAGGTTTTACTACAAAATCAGTCGCGCCTGCTAAATAAGATGAGGCGACTCTTTCGGCATCTTCAGTCCCTGTGATCATTAGCAATGGGGTGTTTTTACCCGTTGGTAATGCGCGTATTGCGGCACAAGTCACAAAACCATTCATTACAGGCATATCAATATCAACCAGTACAATATCAGGCGTGTGTTTTTTAAAAGCCTCGATACCTTCATGGCCATTTAACGCAGAAACCATTGCAAATCCAGCCGCTGACAAATAGCGTTTAGCCCATAAATGGGCAGTCTGATCATCATCAATGACTAGCACTAATTTCAAAGAGTTATCAGACTGGCTCATTTTAATTCCATAATGATCTGTAAAATATCCTTGTGGCAGGAGTTGTAACATAACAAAAATAACGCGTTAATGCACTACTCGATTGAATTTTTACAAACGATACCTAGTCTATACAGTAAATTGGATAAATATTTTGGATAGGTATACGCATACCAAAAGCTAACCCATTAATACAGAGTGTGTGTTTTCGCCACCGAAAAATGTTTATCCAGCACTGTCACCACTTCTGAATAGTCAATGATTCTGTTGCTGTTTTTTAGAATATGATCTGCTAGAGCATTGATTGCGTACCAATGCGAATAATCACTGATAAAATCAAAGGCGAGCAAAAACAGTTCAGCAAGTTTCTTTTCCTGTTGCTGTTTATCGGCAATAAAGCACTGAAGATAGTCATTGACAGCGTCCAAATCGTCTGTGCCGCCATAATTGTGTAGCGCACTCAGCGGCAGTAAAAGTGGGCTAATCAGTTCATTATCCCGACGGGCAACATAATGGGCTTCCGCCAACGACCCTGCCAATAAATTGATAATATCTGCTTCAAAAGCTTGTTGATAGAGGTGTTTGTGTATAGCAGAACAATGACCATTGGCTTGTTCAAGAGAGGCGGGCAAGGTATGAATCAAACGTCCACCTTCTATTTTGGCTATGCAGTCATCATGATTGTATGAACAATCTTTAACCATAATCTGAAAAAAAATGGGTGGGAGCTGTCTTTGTTTATTGCCCAAAAAAACTGCCGCAGCGTGTCCTGCTTCATGAATAGCTGTTTTTTTATTGAGACTAATATAATCGACCGATTCAAGGTCGTTGAGTGTATGTTTACGTTTCATGACTACCTCGGCATTAAAAAATACAAATCAGCAATTACTGCTTGTATTTTAAGAAATAATTAGGAACAGCGTAAGCTGTTAGAGGCTAGTGGAAATACCTTGCCCTCATGCTGTCATTCTCACTTGAAAAAGTAAAAAAAACAACGATTCAGAATGGGGTATTTTTGGGTATAAAATGGATATAAAAAATACCCAATGATGAATTTTTGGCGAAAAAACGGGGTAATTTACGGTTTTCACACAAATTGGTAATAATTCAAACAGTAGTGGGTTAAATCTGTTACAGCGATATTAATAACTGCCAGTCCTTTAAAGGACTGGCAGTCATGTCCAGAAGTAAAAACAACAGATTTAACCTTCCTCCAAATCAAGTTTTACGCCGTTCTTGAAACTGCAAGGTCAAGCTGTAAATCACAGGGAACACCAACAGGCTTAATATCAACACTGTAATCATTCCGCCTAGTGCGGGGGCAGCAACTCGTTGTGTTACATCTGCACCTGTGCCTGTTGCCCACATAATCGGGATTAAGCCGACGATATTTGCCAATGCGGTAATTGCCACAGGTCGCACTCGCATGGAAGTGGCATTTTCAGTGGCGGTTTTAATTTCGGCGGCGGTTAAAGGAGCTTGTTTTAACTCGCGTAATTTTTCGATTTCAATATCGATAAAGCTCAACACCATCACCCCTGTTTCTGCGGCTGTGCCTGCGAGGGCAATAAGCCCGACATACACCGCAACTGATAAATCATAGCCCAGCCAATAGACAAACCAGATGCCGCCAATCAAACTAAAAGGGATGGTTAGCATCACAATAACAGGTTCAGTAATATTGCGAAAAGCCGTGTACAACAGAATAAAAATAAGCAATAGCGTAATCGGTACAACAATGCGCAACCTTTCTGCGGCGCGTTCCATGTATTCAAATTGTCCAGACCAAGTGACGGTATAACCTGCGGGGATGGTGACACGTTCTGCCAAGGTTTTTTTTGCCAGTGCAACATAGCCGCCTATATCAGAGCTTTTGATGTCGATATAAATCCACGCATTAGGTCGGGCATCTTCGGTTTTAATCACGTCCGTGCCGCGTCTAAAATGAATGTCTGCGACTGAAGTCAACGGGATTTGGCTGCCCATCGGCGTGGGAATCAGCACACGGCGCAAGGCTTCTGGATTGTCACGCATATCACGCGGATAGCGTAAATTGACAGGATAACGCTCTAGCCCTTCCACGGTTTCGGTGATATTCATGCCACCAATCGCGCTTTGAATCACGTCCTGCACATCGCCTATGGTTAAACCATAACGCGCAGCGGCTTCGCGGTTAATATCAAAATCTAAAAAATAACCGCCAACCGCTCTATCACCATAAGCTGATAAGGTTTCTGGCAAGGTTTTCATTACTTGTTCAATTTGCAGAGATAAAGATTGCAACACATTCAAATCTGCGCCTGATACTTTGATACCGACAGGGGTTTTAATGCCTGTCGATAACATATCTATGCGGGTTTTAATCGGCATCGTCCACGCATTAGCGATACCTGGAAAATGAATGGCTTTGTCCATTTCTGCCATTAATTGCCGCGTGGATTTAGTTGGATCAGCCCATTGTGCTTGTGGCTTGAGTTGAATGGTGGTTTCCACCATCATCAACGGTGCGGCATCGGTGGCGGTTTCTGCGCGTCCGACTTTGCCAAACACCTGCTCTACTTCGGGGAAGGTTTTTAATATTCTGTCCGTTTGTTGCAATACTTCTTTGGCTTTGGTGATACTGATACCTGGGAACAGGGTCGGCATATATAAAATATCGCCTTCATCCAACGGTGGCATAAATTCACTGCCGATTTTTGATAACGGATACAAGGTAGATGCCATCAATAACACAGCCAAAATGATGGTGATGCCTCGCCAACGCATTGCCAGTTTTAAAACAGGCGCGTGAAGAAAATGCAGTATGCGATTGGCAGGATTTTTATGTTCTGGAATGATATTACCGCGAATAAAATAACCCATTAACACAGGAACGAGGGTGATGGTTAGGATTGCCGCCGCCGCCATTGAATAGGTTTTGGTATACGCCAGCGGGCTAAATAATCGCCCTTCCTGCGCTTGCATGGTAATAATCGGCAAAAAAGAAACGGTAATAACCAATAGCGATGAAAATAATCCAGAACCAACTTCACGCGCTGCGTTGCCTATCGCTTGCCAGCGTTCGCTTGAAGACAGTTTGGCTTGTTTTTTTTCAGTGGCTGAATCTATGTGTTTATGGGCATTTTCTACCATCACCACCGCACCATCGACCATATCACCAATGGCAAGCGCGATACCGCCTAGCGACATGATATTGGCATTCATACCTTGCCATTTCATCACGATGAACGCCATCAAAATACCCAAGGGCAGGGTAATCACAATGACTAGCGATGAACGTAAATGCAGTAAAAACAACCCGACTAACGCACAGACGATGATTAATTCCTGCGTCAGCGCGACATTCAGCGTATCGACTGCGCGTTCAATTAAATTGCCGCGATCATAAACTGTGACAATCTCCACGCCTTCGGGTAGTCCTTTTTTTAATTCCGCCAATTTATTACGCACGTCTTTGATAGTCGCTAAGGCATTTTCACCAAAACGCATAATGACCACACCGCCAGCCACTTCGCCTTCACCGTTTAATTCAGTGACACCGCGCCGCAATTCAGGACCGATTTGAATATGGGCGACATCCTGTAAACGTATCGGTGTGCCATTGGCATCAACACCGACAGGGATAGTTTTAATATCCTCTATCGATTTGATATAGCCCAATCCTCGCACCATGTATTCCGTTTCGCCCATTTCAAACAAGCGACCACCGACATCATTATTGGAGCGTTTAATCGCTTCAATCACTTTTGACAAAGGAATTTCGTAAGCTTGCAGGGCATTGGGATCGACTTCCACCTGATATTGTTTAACATAGCCACCAACCGAAGCGACTTCCGATACACCCGAGACAGTTTGCAACGGATAACGCAAATACCAGTCTTGCAAGGAACGCAATTGCGCTAAATCATGCTTGCCTGTTTTATCCACCAGTGCGTATTCATAAATCCAACCCACACCTGTTGCATCAGGCCCTAAAGTGGGTGTGACTCCTTGCGGTAAACGATTTTTGACATAATTGAGATATTCCAATACCCGTGACCTTGCCCAATACATATCCGTGCCATCTTCAAAAATGACATACACAAAAGACAAGCCAAAGAAAGAATAACCGCGTACGACTTTGGCATGAGGCACAGCCAGCATCGCAGTAGTCAAAGGATAAGTGACTTGATTTTCCACGACTTGTGGGGATTGGTCAGCATAATCGGTAAAAATAATCACCTGTACATCAGATAAATCGGGAATAGCATCTATCGGCATATTTTTAAATGACCAAGCTCCAGCCAATGCCAGAATAAACGCACCCAGCAACACCATGAAACGGTCTTTTAGTGAGCAGTTGATGATGAAATCAGTCATGTTGATGCACCTGTTACATTTATACAGTTCCCACAATTGAAATCATTGGGAGTCATTGTGGAAGTTATTCATTTGCTTGCATTAAAATTCCATTATGCTTTAGAGTTCAAAGTCGCATTGATTTAGGTAATTTAAGATTCTTTTTCATTTCATTTAATACCCCAGAAAAATCACCATTAAATATTCCTTCAATCACATCACTAGAACCAATTATCATGCGATAAACGGGATTAGCGACAATATCATCTTTGTCAAAGTCCTTACGATTGCTGATATTCGTGACAATAACGTCCTTCATTTTTTTCAGTGTCTGTAATTGCTTGTCGTTAAAATTATTTTGCGTTTGTATAAACGCTTGAAAGCCCTGTTCAATACGTTGTTCTGGCGTGGGTATCGGCTTAATATTAGAACCATGCAGGAAAAATTCCCAATTAGAGCCATCGGGGTAATCGTAAATCTTTTGTAATTGCCCTTCATTCAAAAAAATATTAGGTTTTCTTAACCAATCTTCGATAATATCTAATTCGTTTTCATCGGGTTGATAATTCGGATTATCTTTGGCTTTTTCCTGAATGTGTTTAATATCTTCATTCGCTGGATTCATAGCTGATTGTTCAAATATTTTTCGCGCTTCTTCAATCGGAATATTATCTTTAATACTGATTTCATCGCCATGAATATATACCCGCTCTATTTTGGCAGCGGGGTCGGCATTATCAATAATAAAATATTCGCCTTTAGGTGCGTTAACTCCGCCACTATTTGGTTTTTCATTCGCTCCAACCACTTTTTCATTCGGTTTAGTCGTGCCTTTACGATTGTCATCCATACGACTGCATAAACCAACAAAATCCAATACCTGAAAACTAAATTTTCCCGTTTTTGGATCAAGCCGTGAACCGCGTCCAATCATTTGAATATACTTTCCCACTGATTGTGTTAAAGCGGCAAAGTTGATATAACGAAGACAAGGAATATCCACACCTGTAGACATAATATCGACAGAAGCGGTGATATAGGGTTTTTCATAAGGCTTTTTAAACTTGTTTTTCAAAAACCGATTTAATTCATTATTATCAGAAATAATGGGTTCTGCATAACGTGGGCTAGTCGAACCATCATCATTAAATACTTTATTTAACGCATTACAAAGTAAATAACAATGCGCCTGACTCACGCCGAATATAATCATCTTTTCGCCGTAACTGGAATTTTTACGAATTTCTTCCGCAATACGGTCACAACGTTCTTCTGATAAATATTTACGTTCTAATTGTTCTAGTTTTAGCTTTTTTTCTTTGGGTAAATCAATGCGCTTGCGGGTTTCTGGGTCAAGAACATATTCAATGGGAATACCTTCTGCTTGTGCCTCACGCGTTAAATGCGTCAAAATTTCCTGCACGTTATATTCTGCTAAAAAACCTTCTTCAATACCGCGTTGTAAATCAAATGTATAAGTGGCTTCTTGGGTTTCACAACCGAATAATTTATAAGTATCACGAATCGCTAAATCTTCGGGAGTAATATCACTGTCTTTTTTAGCAATCGCTATTTTAGGCGTAGCGGTTAAACCAATACGCGGACACAGAAAATGGTCAAAAATGAGTTTGCGACTAACGGATATGGAGCGGTGGCATTCATCGACAATAATCAAATCATAAAATTGATTGGGCATTTCTTGAAAAATGCGTTCTAGCGTATCAATGACCACCACATGAATTGAGGTGTGTTTATGCTGTTTGTAATTGCCCGACCGAAGCCGCGTTGAGGTGTATTCCTTGCTAATCAGCGCAAAGCCATCATCAATCGCTTGTTCAGCAAGCAACACCCTATCGACCACAAACAGAATTTTTCGTGCTAATCCGTGTGCTAACAAGGCTTTTGTTAATGCCACCATCGTTCTGGTTTTACCCAAACCTGTTGCCATGTGAACCAGCATTTTGGTTTCGCCCTGTTTGTAGCGGTCAATCAGGATTTCAATACAGTCTGTTTGATAATAACGGGTTTTACCGATGACAGCATCATAACCACCTGCCAATAATGAATCGATAACAATGGGTTTTTCTTGGGTAGCGGCGCGGTGCTGTTTTTTCTTAAGCTGCATTTGTTCCAGCGTTAAGAATTCATTACAGCGTTTAAACTCACCTGCATCGAGTCCACGCCAAGCCATGTCGTAAAATAAAATCCGCTCTTTAGAGCAGGCATATAAAAAGCGTGGCTTTAATATTTGTGCGTACAGCAAGCGCAATTTAGCTATCGCTTTCTTTTCGTTTTTTTGCTCTAGTTTATTTTCAATAACGGCAATCACTTCGCCGTTTAAATCCTGTAGCACTAAATCAGGTTTAATAGATTGACAGTTATATTCTTGTTGCTGGGCTTCGCTCAATTTATATTCGGGTTGATATAACAAAGTATCGCCCAGTTTCCAGCCAATCGCTTCCAGTGCTTTTATTACAGGAATATCTACGCTTTGTGCTTCGTTGTCATTGATAGCCATTTCAAATCCTAAATAACAAGCAAGGTTAATTTTTATTTAAACGGGTTAATAATCAATAGCTGGTTTTCAATATTCTGCTGATGCTGCATATCTTCGCTATAAAGTGTAGAGCAATTATTTTCCAACGCACTGGCAACCACCAAAGAATCCCAAAAAGATAAGCTATATTGAGAGCGAAGATTAAAAGCTAATTGATAAGTTTGAAAACCGATAGGTGCAATTAAAGAAACGGGCAGAATATTTTGTTCCACCATATAAAAAACTACTGCATCTTCTAATTTGAACTTTTTAACCAAATTGCTATGAAATTCATTTAAAACCTGAGTGGAAGTAACAATAGCTTGGGATTGTATCAGTGTTTCAAAAATAGATAAGGCAATGTTTCTTTTGCCTTCATCTTTTGGGTCTTTTGATTCGGTGAGTGCGTAAATATAGATGTTGGTGTCAATAAACGCTTTAGCGGTCATATAATTCGTCCCGCTTAGCAATGTTTTTATAGCTATTGACGGCAACAGGATTTAAAAATCCTGCGGGTAGTTTGTTGGCTGTTGCTTTGACTTCTATGATAAAAACTTTGATATGTTTTTTTTCAAGTTCTTTGTATTCAACGGGGATTTG
>Ga0194060_10003956_pt1 | contig 10376 bp, 15 predicted proteins | sample SepL225m_MetaG_FD_163427 | JGI IMG/M metagenome (GOLD analysis project Ga0194060, IMG submission 163427) | Anoxic zone freshwater microbial communities from boreal shield lake in IISD Experimental Lakes Area, Ontario, Canada - Sep2016-L222-5m | ecosystem: Environmental > Aquatic > Freshwater >... | reverse complement strand
TTTCTCGGTGGCTATGCCGAGGGGGTCACACCCGTTCCCATCCCGAACACGGAAGTTAAGCCCCTCAGGGCCGATGGTACTGCACGGGTAGCTGTGTGGGAGAGTAGGTCGCCGCCGGGAATAAATACCAAAGAAGCCCGCAACCAGTTATGGTTGCGGGCTTCTTTGCGTTTGGAAAAAGTTGTCATTCCCGAAGGTGTAATCGGGAATCCAGAGTCTTCTGATTCTCCTTGATTTACGTTGCCAGTTGCGGTGAATGATGGTAAAAAACTGTTCAGATTTTATGATGTTGGTATGGTTGCCGCTCGAAAAAGCAAATTTTAGGAGGATACAATATGCACGGTACACGAGAAATAATTCAGGAGGCGTCAGCACTTCCGGTTGAAGAACGGGCGCTTATTGTAGATTCCCTGCTGCGATCTCTTAATATGCCGGATAGCGCAATTGAGAAGGAATGGATTGCCGTGGCGCATCGTCGCCTTGAAGAGTTGCATTCCGGCAGGGTACGAGCAATTCCAGGTGATGAGGTCTTTGCCAACATACGAAAACGGTTTGCGCAATGACATATTCGTTTCACCCTGAAGCGGAGGCCGAATTTGTTGATGCAATCATCTACTACGAGGAATGTGAAAACGGCCTCGGTGAAGATTTCTCTTTGGAAATTAATTCAACCATCAGAAATATTCTCGCATTTCCGACTGCATGGCCAACAATAGATGAGCCAGTTCGCCGTTGCCTTACACATCGTTTCCCATATGGGGTGATTTACAGCATTGAGTATGGCAATATCTTCATTCTTGCTGTCATGCATCTTCATCGTCATCCGGACTACTGGAAAATTCGGCAATAATACGAATATCAGCATACAGCTTGAACCGATTCTCGGTGGCTACTTGGATGAGAAAGTATGAGAGTACATCTTAAAAACAGACGGAAGAAGAAAATGATGCCGTTGTGACTGCTCTTGCTGATGATGATAATGCGTGGGATCAACCTGTGCATGTTCACAAGAAAATACCTGCTAAATCCAGGGCAGATATCCGCCAATTGCTTGCACAAACTCGCGGTTGTCTCAAGCCGCTCCGGGCTATTGACGATATTGATAAAGGCATTGCTCAAATACGATCGGAATGGGACAGGGAATGGGATCGCTGAACTTCCAAAGTAACGGCAATACGTGTCATCTTCTTTTTTAAGCTATAGGTTTCACAAAGGAGTCATAAATGCCTGATTCAGTACAAGTCACCTACGAAAAAGGAAAGTTGTATGACCTGAACATTGCGGATCTGCAACCCGATCCGGATCAGCCACGCAAATATTTTGACGAGCAGGCGCTGGCAGATTTAAAAGCATCGATTGAGAAGCATGGCGTATTACAGCCGGTTCTTGTGCGTCAGTCGGCAGATGGTGCGTTGCTGCTTGTTTCCGGCGAGAGGCGTTTTCAGGCTTCAAAACTGGCTGGTTGTCTGACTATTCCGGCTGTTTTTACCGATGGCGATCCAGCGGAATTATCCATTGTGGAAAACCTGTTGCGGGAAAACCTGACCGCCATTGAGGAAGCCGAGGCGATTGAGAAACTGCGGGCGCAACATGAGTACACGCTGGGTGATCTGGCTCTTGTTCTTGGCAAATCTGATTCGACTCTTTCCGAAATCCTCTCACTCAACAAGCTGCCTGTGGAAGTAAAGGACGACTGCCGCAATGATCCAAAAGCGGGGCGGAGTATCCTCTCGCTTATTGCCAGACAAAAGACCCCGGAAAAGATGACTGCGCTCTACACCAAATATAAGGAGAGCGGCCTCACCCGTGGCGAAATCAGAAAAAAGAGTGCTAAGCCAAAACTGGCTGGTGCTCCGGTTGACCTGAGTTATGTTGATCAGTTTTATGACCGTCTCTATTTGCAGGATAGCACAGCTTTGACGGCTGATCAGAAGGTGTCGCTTAACCTTACATTGGTCAAACTTCGCGATATGGTGTTACAGAAGATGAAGCAGTTGAAGGTGTAACTGTGGGGATATGGCTGAAAAAATGAGGTGTTTTCTGAGGCTGTATTGTTATAAATCAGATAGTTAAGTCCAATTCCGGCCGGCCGGAATTGGTGGATTGGTCTTGAATTGATTATCAAAGGAGATGAAATGAAGAAACTTGCTTGCCTTATTCTTTTTCTGTTCATTCTTGGCTGTAGCAATGTGAATGATCTGAAATTTACTGGTAAGAACACAGAAGAAATCCTTGAAAAGATCAAAAAAAGTAAAGACCTTACCGGTGAGGAAACTGGCCTTCTGATGGCGTCAATGATGCGGTACACTATCACAAAGCAGCCATTGGATGGAAAACGTGTCAAGGATGTCATAGCCGAGCAGAAAAAAATTGTTGCTGAGATGGACGCCAAGGAGAAGGAATCAAAGCGACTTGCAGAAGAGGCAGCCAAAAAGGAAGCAGCCATTGCTGCTGAGCTTGCAAACTACATCGTTGTTGCCCCATTCAAGAAAACTTTCCATAAAGCGGATATAATGTCAGGTGATTTTGAAGACCGTATAAACTTAGATTTTGCCTTTGAAAACAAAGGGCAAAAAGATATTCGAGCATTTAAAGGTGCCGTGAAGTTCAAGGATCTGTTCGGTGATGTAATTCACAGTTCAAATATTTCATACGACGGCACAATAAAGGCAGCCTCCAAAAAAAATTGGAGTGGTTCTTTGAAGTTTAACCAGTTTACTGATTCACACGTAAAACTACGTGACACGGAGCTTGCAAATATGAAATCCGAATGGATACCTAAGGCAATCATTTTTTCAGATGGCTCTAAAATTGGTGTTGAAGCAGAAAAATAGGTTGCTGCAACGCGCACATCCTTTAAGCGTAGGTACTCACACGAGAAAATATTAAACCCCCAGAGCTTAATAACGAGCCAATACCGTAACAAGAATCTGTTGGTGCAAAACTATCTGCGTGAATGATTTGACAGGAGCTAATCATGAAACAGTATATCGCCTTATTTGCATGCTTGTTGTTGTTTTTTGTAATGCCAGCAGCTTCAGTTTATTCTGCAGATTCAGCAGTAGAATATGAAGCGCTGTTCAAAGAAACTCTTGAAAAAGCAAAGAATGATGATGTGACTTCGCAGTATTTACTTGGCCACCTGTATCTTCAAGGTAAGGGTGTAAAAAAGGACGTGGAAAGCGGTTTAAAGTGGACTATTTCAGCCGCCGAGAAAAACAAATTTGCGGCACAAGTTAATTTGATCGAGATTTATTCTCAAGGCATAGGAATACCGAAGGATGAAAAAGAGAGTCAGAAATGGATTTCAATCATAACTGATCATGCTGATAAAGGTAATGCAGAAGCCCAATACCGTCTCGGTTTGATGATAAAAGAAGGTGAGAACGTTCCTCAGAATCTACCTGAAACAATAAGACTGTTCACGTTATCAGCAAATAGTAATTTTACACAGGCTCAGTATGCTTTAGGTGAGATGTATGATGAAGAAAAAGTGGTTCCTCAAAATTATACGGAAGCAATAAAGTGGTATCGACTGGCAGCAGAAAATGGGTACAATAAACCTGTCAGCTATGATGGTGATGATCTTGCTATACGTGCTGGTATTAGGCTCTATGTGATGTATTCAACTGGCATAGGTGTGAAAAAGGACACCAAAGAAGCTGATAAGTGGATTTCGTTAATCTCTAAACAGGGAAAAACAAAATCGCTGTCATCAGAGGCTGATTATGCCTTAAAAAATATTACTCCACAACTTGCTATAAAATTATATCGTATTGCTGCTGAACGTGGCGATGCCGAAGCTCAAAATAAACTTGGTGATATCTTTAAACAAGGTCGTGGTGTACCACAAAACTTTAATGAAGCTATAAAATGGTACCGTTCATCTGCTAAACAAGGCGACTCTTCAGCTCTGTACGAACTTGGCAACATGTATAGAAAAGGAGAAGGGGTATCTAAAAACCTGAAAGAGTCCGTTCGGTATCTCGAAAAGGCAATTCAACAACATAAAAGCAAAATTGCTAATAACACTGATAATTATATGAGTTCACTAATTTTAGGTCAGATAAGATCACTTCAGGCATTGATCGGATTTATTTACGGCCAAGGTGGAAGTGGGTTGGCAAAAGATTATGTGAAAGCGTACGCATGGTTTTCTGTTGCAACAACAAATGGGAATGAAACGACTAAAGAGCATATGGAAGCCATTGCATCAAAGATGAATCATTCTCAAATTGAAAAAGCCCAAAAACTTGCAACGGAGTTATGGGGGAAATAGCGGAGTAGCAAGGGACATGGCCGACTATGTTAAGTCAAATGAGTAAGTCAACCAAATCAACAGCGACCACTTAAATGTCCATTGATAATGACCACGATAGGCGCAAGAGCCGTAAACTTTGTTTCAATTGCGTTGGAGATGACTTTTTATATGATGAGATACGCAACCAAGGCGAGGATGGAACCTGCTCTTATTGCGGTAAAAAAGCGAAGCATTACAGCATAGAAAAGTTGTCAGAGCGTATCGAGTCCCTCTTTGAAGAACACTATATTCGTACATCGGATCAACCGTCATCTTTTCAATACACAATGTTGGCGGATAAGGAATCCAACTACGATTGGGAGCGCGAGGGTAAGTCCGTTGTCTTTGCCATCATGAACGCGGCAGACATTCCCGAGGAAGCAGCATCTGACATCCAAAGAATTCTCGAAAACAAGTTCTGCGATTTCGATCCATCAGGTCCAGGTGATGAAACGGAATTTTCTTTGGACTCTTACTATGAACAGCGTGAGGCAAATGATGCGCGTTGGCAGGCAAAGTGGTGTGCGTTCGAACGGTCACTGAAAACCGAGACACGTTTCTTTAGTCGATATGCCTCAGACCTTCTGACATCTGTATTTGATGGCATAGATTTGATGCAGACTCGTGACGGTCGGTCTCTGATCGTCGATGCGGGGCCTGAGACAGCGATTTCGTCACTGTTTCGCGCACGTTGTTTCCAGACGGATGATAAACTCAAAACTGCCCTTGCCTGGCCAGACAAACACCTCGGACCGCCGCCGTCAGCTAACGCCAGTGCAGGGCGCATGAACGCACGCGGGATCTCTGTGTTTTACGGCGCAAATAATCAGATAGTGGCACTCGCGGAAGTACGTCCACCGATAGGCAGTCAAGTGGTCGTCGCGTGCTTCGAGGTAATCCGGCCGATCCGGCTCCTAGACTTGACAGCCCTAAACGCAGTCACGACCTGCGGCAGCGTCTTTGATCCTGCCTCCATTGAACGATTTGAGAGAGCAATATTCCTGCGGAATCTCAGCCGCCGGATCACTGCCCCAATTATGCCGGACGACGAGACGTTTGAATATCTCACCACTCAGGTGATTGCGGACTTTCTAGCGACGGAAAATAAGCCACCTCTGGACGGGATTATCTTTCCATCTGTACAGAACGCTGGTGAAGCCCTCAATTATGTACTGTTTCACAAGGCTGCACGCGTTGAGGAGATCAAACTACCAAAAAGAACGGAGATCAGCTCACAGCTCGGTCGGATGACAGAAGACGGCTGGCAGGTGGGCTATACTGTAATTGAGGAAGTCCCACCAGAAAAGGAAGAGTCAGAGAAGCAACAACCTTATAAATTTGAGCATTTTACAGACTTTAATGACTACGATGCACGTCATATTACACTGAAGATTGTCCTTGAGTCAGTCTGCGTCCACATTGTCGAAGCGGTACAGTTCAAGACCCAAGAACATGAGGTTTGCCGACATAGATGTGAGAAGTAGATAACATTACGCTTTTTATAGCGACGCGTTACTTGCTAAGAACATCGGACATGTTGTTTTTCACGGTGAGGCTGTTCAACGGTAGCTACAAGATGAACAGTTGGTATGTTGGCGGATATGAACAATAACAAGTTGAAAAAAATTAGGAGGCTCCATGAGCTGGACTATTCTTGATTTTGGAAGGCACAAGGGGAAAACCTTGCCGCAAGTTATTTTTGCTGACCCTGATTGGTTTTTCTGGGCAATTGATAAAAATATTTTTTCTAAAAGGGCCGCTCTTGCGAATGAGGCGAAAGAATTATACCAAAGGGCACGGAATATCCGAGTGCCTCAAAAAGATAAACATGAGAAAATGATTGCAGAATACGCAATACATGCGCCAACAGGGAAATTCGCAAACATGGAATTGATCCCAGATTCAAGACCTAATCACGTGGGCTCGACCACTACTTTTCGTAAAAATGTAATAGATTTAAGAACACCAAGGGAAATCGCCCCATATGACAAATTGGGATGTAAGAACATAATTCATTTAGTCAAATATTATTTTTTCGGAAACAAAAACGTTCGGATGAGTCAAAAGAAATGTGAAGAATTTTTCGAAAATAATGAGAATTTTACATAAACCAATTATATCATTTTACAAGAGAAGGTAGGTCGCGTTGAGGAACGAAACGCGACATATCGCTAGCCCAGATTGTCAACACCCAAAATATCAATAGGGAAATTTCTATGAGCATCAGATGGTTTCCATTATTCAGTCTGCTTTTGCTGAATGTTTCTGGTTGTGTCACCGCTGACATTTTGATAGGGCTGAGTGCTATTGGAGGACTTTCAGAAACGCTGAATATTTCGCCATTTTACGTCATTTTGGGGTTCTTTTGTTTGATCATTCTGGTTGCAATAATAAAAGACTCAATCAAGCATGGTAAAAACAATCTTTCCCCAGAACTAAAAATCGGGATAGGCGTGATTTTAGCAGTCATTGTAATTCTGTGTTTTATACCAGGCAGGGCACCAGCCAAACCAACCAAACTTCAACCTAAACAGGGTACGGTTGCGACTGAAAAAGAACGCCTGATTTACACCGACCCGAAAACTGGATTGATGTGGCCAATTGACGGCAATATGTCGGGCAAAAAGATGAACTGGGTAGATGCCATGATCTGGGCGAATAAACTCAATTACGTCGGCTACAGCGATTGGCGACTGCCATCTAAAGCTGAGTTTGAAGCTTTATCGAAGCAGTGCGGAGATCTTGCAGCGGTGTGGTTAAATTCAAATGGTTTTAATAACGTCCAGTCTGACGGCTATTGGTCATCCAGTACTGACTCAGATAAAACTGACTACGCATGGGGCGTTAATATGAGTAATGCTCTCATTGGTCATTTTTACAGCAAAGAGTACAACGGCATCAATGTCTGGCCTGTTAGGGGTTTTTCTGAAAAATACGGGGACATAGTTGTACAACAAAATGAAAATCAAAAAGAGCTACAAAAAGCGAAAGAAGTGGTAGCTCGTTTAGAGGCTGAACAAAAAAAAGAAATTGAAATTAAAGAGAATAGACTTAAGTCGCAGGGGACGGTTTTTACTGTTGATAATCGCTTTGTTTTCTCTGGTTTGATTGTGAAGGATAAGCGGACAGGTTTGATCTGGGCACGAGACGCAAACTTGGGATGGCAAAACTGGCACACCTCATTTAAGCTGATTAAAGAGCTGAACAAAAAGAGATATGCCGGATACAACGACTGGAGAGTTCCAAGAGAAAAAGAATTACTGACTCTAATATCATACGCAAAAAGTAAAGGCTATGCTGATCCATCGGGCTACAGCGGCCCCAGCCAGTTGTTCAACAAAATGGGATTTTATGATGTTCAACATGGCCATATCGATTACATGACTGGCTATTACTATTGGACATCCACTACCGGTTCCTCAAGTAAACATGCCAGGGTCGTGAGTATGTATAATGGTTATGCCTACTCCGAGTATAAGGGCGAAGGCCATTATATCTGGCCGGTTCGTGGCGGCAAGTAAGTGACGAGCTGGTTGGAAGCGAATCAAAGGAATGACAGGTGAAGCCATGAATCTTGAACTAGAACTCGAAAATGAAATGTTGGCCTTATATAAAATTGCTAAAAACAAATGCAAATACAATGCAACAAGGTTTTTTCAAATGTTTACTGAACTCGGTGGACTGCAAACTGCAAAAAAGTTGATCAACTCAAATAATCCGACAAATGGATTCACTGCCATGTGGGAGTGCGGCTGCCTTGATCTAACAATTGAAAAGCTGGTCTTAAATCCAAAATACAGAGAATTATTTACTGATGAGGAGTTGGCTAAAGCCAAAAAAAGACTTATAGATTACGGATATAAATTTGATTAAGCCCACAAATTATCTTTTTCAAGGGGGGAAAATGAAGCGTACTCTGAACAACTCTTCTGGCTCCATGACGATCAAAATTATGCTCGGCATTATTATCCTGATCCTCGTAGTCATCGCGGGGTTAATCGTTCAACCAAGAATGCGAATGGCAAAGGATGCCAAATCACTTCAAGCGGTCGCTGATGCTCAAACTCTAGTGATGAAAATATCAACGGCTCTAAAACTTTACAAGCTCGACAACGGTGTGTACCCAACTACGGAACAGGGGCTTAACGCTCTGATAAAAAAGCCGACAGTTGGAATGATACCCAAAAGCTACAAGGGAGACGGCTATTTTGTGATGAAAGAAATTCCAAAAGACCCTTGGGGTAACGCCTTTGTTTACGATTGTCCCGGTAGCAACGGTGATTTTGATCTCTCGTCTTATGGTGCTGATGGAGTCAAAGGCGGTGAAGGAATGAACGCTGATATTATCAGTAGGTAGGGATGAGGAACGAGACGAGACATATTGTTGCTACCGAAAGTTAAACTTCTACCCATCTAAGCATGACTCTGGAAAGAGGAGGTAAAACATGCAAACCCGCGTAATGTACGAACAACAATTGCTTGAAGAGATAAAGGGGCTTTCCGCCAAGGAAATAGAGCGACTGCTCAAGCTGGTGCATCTGGTGCGGGAGGAATTCATGAAACCCAAAACCACCGATGAAGCTGCTTCAATCATGAGTTTTGCCGGTTGCCTTCATGATCTGAAAGCCGAGGATGAAGCCGTATTTGATCAGGCAGTCACCAGAAGAAGCATGTTTGCCGGTCGAGGGCAAGCACTGTGACCAGGGTGCTGATCGATACGAACATCATTTCCGCCTTTATGAAAGGCAATCCGGCAGTTATGGAAGCGGTTTCCCATTACGTAAAACGACACAAACGTCTTTCATTGAGCATCATCACATACTATGAACTGCTTCGAGGTTTGAAAGCGCTTGGCAGCGAAAAAAGGATAGCCGCATTTCAGGCATTCATGGCACAATGCGAAATCATACCGTTGGCATTACCAAGTATTCCGGTGACACAATACCGATTAGCTCCATCCCAGCATTGAAATGTTGCGTTTCACGATGAGGCTGTTCAACGGCACCTACAAAGGGGAAACCGTGGGGTCAGGCACAGCAAGATTGCAAGTTGAGTTTTTACGGTTCTGTAAAAGAGGAGGTAAAATATGCAAACCCGCGTAATGTACGAACAACAACTGCTTGAAGAGATAAAGGGGTTTTCCGCCAAGGAAATAGAGCGACTGCTTAAACTGGTGCATCTGGTGCGTGAGGAATTCATGAAACCCAAAACCACCGATGAAGCTGTTTCAATCATGAGCTTTGCCGGTTGCCTTCATGATCTGAAAGCCGAGGATGAAGCCATATTTGATCAGGCAGTCACCAGAAGAAGCATGTTTGCCGGTCGAGGGTCGGGGTGTGGTGTGCTAAATCAGAAGGTTCTGCAAACAGGAGACTGCCATGTATAAAACAGTAGAAGCAACATACCGTAATGGATATTTTTTCCCATCTGAACCGCTTCACGTTACATCCGGCGACCGTGTTTTGCTTACGGTCATACCTGGTGGAAAGCGAACTGCAAATCCTGACGTGCATTCCTTACGCGGTTCGTTCAAGGGCAAACTCAGCAGTGTGAGTGAATTTATTGCGGGCAAAGCAAAAGAAAAAGAGCTTGAAATATGAAACGATACGTTCTGGATGCTTGTGCGCTGATTGCATATTTGAATGATGAAGATGGGGCGGCTGTTATTGAAGATCTGTTCTCCAGTAACAAAGAAATCTTCATGTCGGTGGTCAATCTGTATGAAGTCTGTTACGACGCAGCCCGCACTTCCGATAATGAACATGCCGTTGTAGAAATATTGGAAACGGTAAGGCAACTTCCCATTGTCGTTGTGTGGGAGATTAATGATGAACTATTGAAGGCGGCGGCCAGATTCAAGGTGCGCTATAGAATATCCCTGGCTGATTCGTTTGCTCTTGGTTTAGCTGATGTTTTGGAGGCAGTTGTTGTAAGTGCCGATCATCATGAACTTGAACCGGTTGCACAAGTTGGCGAAGTTTCTGTCCTGTGGTTTCGTTAGTGAAGTAGCGAAATTCCTTGTCGGGTAAGTTCCGACCTGCACGAATGGCGTAACGATTTCCGCGCTGTCTCAACC
>Ga0194060_10003955_pt1 | contig 10378 bp, 10 predicted proteins | sample SepL225m_MetaG_FD_163427 | JGI IMG/M metagenome (GOLD analysis project Ga0194060, IMG submission 163427) | Anoxic zone freshwater microbial communities from boreal shield lake in IISD Experimental Lakes Area, Ontario, Canada - Sep2016-L222-5m | ecosystem: Environmental > Aquatic > Freshwater >... | reverse complement strand
TACACCAGCAGCAGCAGTTCCTGCACCCGTTCTTTGCTCTGAAAAGTGCAATAAGGGCGATACCGCTTGGATGATGATTTGTACAGCTTTAGTGCTGTTAATGACCCTTCCTGGTTTAGCTTTGTTCTACGGTGGCTTGACTCGTAGCAAAAATATCTTGTCTATTTGCATGCAGTGTTTCATGGTCTTTTCTTTGATTTCAGTGCTCTGGGCAATTTATGGTTACAGTTTTGCGTTTACAGAAGGTGGGGCATTCTTTGGTGGGCTTGATCGCCTCTTCTTGGCTGGTATGAATCCAGACTCAGTAGCAGCTACCTTTAGTAAAGGTGTTGTAATTCCTGAGTATGTATTCATGGCATTCCAAGCAGTATTTGCGACGATTACTTGCTGCTTGATCATTGGTTCCTTTGCTGAGCGCGCTAAGTTTTCCGCAATTTTGGTATTCATGATCATCTGGTTCACATTCAGCTACTTACCAATCGCTCACATGGTTTGGTTCTGGCCTGGTCCTGATGACATCAAAGATGCTGCATCACTGGAGGCAATTACTGCTCGTGCTGGCTGGCTGTGGCAGAAGGGTGTTCTCGACTTTGCTGGCGGCACTGTTGTTCATATCAACGCTGCGATCGCTGGTTTAGTTGGTTCTTATGTTATTGGCAAGCGTGTTGGTTACGGCAAAGAAGCAATGAAGCCACATAACTTAGTTTATGTAATGTCTGGTGCAGCATTGTTGTGGTTCGGTTGGTTCGGCTTTAATGCTGGTTCAGCTCTCGAAGCAAACGGTAGCGCTGCATTGGCATTCGTGAATACTTATTTGGCTACTGCTGCTGCTGTATTGGGCTGGTCAGTTGCTGAATGGGTTCTCAAAGGTAAGCCTTCTATGTTAGGTGCCGCATCAGGTTGTGTTGCTGGTTTAGTGGCAATCACTCCGGCTGCTGGTTTTGTTGGCCCAATGGGTGCACTTGCAATTGGTGTTTTCGCTGGTGTAATCTGCCTCTGGGGTGTTACTGGTCTCAAGAAAATCTTGGGTTCAGATGACAGCTTAGATGTATTCGGTGTTCATGGTGTTGGCGGTATTTCCGGTGCATTGTTGACTGGTGTATTCGCTGATCCAGCTTTGGGCGGCACAGGTATTTGGGATTACGTAGCTAACGCTACCGCGCCTGATTACTCTATTGCTAGCCAATTATGGATTCAGTCTCAAGGCGTTATTACTACCTTGATCTGGTCTGGCGTAGTTTCCTTCATCGCCTTCAAATTGATCGATATCGTGATTGGTTTGCGTGTTAAGGAAGATGAAGAGCGCGAAGGTTTGGATATCAGCTCACATGGTGAGGCTGCCTACGAGTCTTAATCAGTAGATTTACCCCTCACTGGGCGGCTTTGCTTGGTTGCCTGGTTTTTAAGCGCGGGATCCTCGGATCCCGCGTCTTTCTTTTAAAAATCTTACAATGGTGGAATGGTTCCACATCTCATTACTGCCCTTAGCGGCCCTTTACTCGAATTAGAGTCCAAGGTATTAGAAGCAACTCCAACTATAGAGCGCTGGTTTAGGCTTGAGTGGCAAGAACATACACCACCATTTTATTGTTCGGTTGATCTTCGGAATGCTGGTTTCAAGTTAGCTCCCGTAGATACCAATTTGTTTCCGGGAGGTTTTAATAACCTGTCTCCCCAAATGTTGCCCTTGGCTGTGCAAGCTGCTATGGCCGCAATCGAAAAGATTTGTCCAGAAGCAAAAAACTTGCTCTTGATTCCTGAGCGACACACCCGCAATACTTTCTACCTGCAAAATATCGCACGTCTTTCATCCATCCTGCGTCAGGCTGGTTTGAATGTTCGACTGGGCACTTTATCTGACGAAATTAAAAAGCCTACTTGGATTGATCTACCAGATGGCAATCGTTTACTAATGGAGCCTTTATCGCGCATTGGCTTAAAAAAGCAGCGCTTAGGTTTGAAAGATTTTGATCCCTGTTCAATTTTATTAAACAATGATTTATCTGCGGGTATTCCACCAATTTTAGAAAGCATTCACGAGCAATATTTATTACCTGGCTTGCATGCTGGTTGGCATGTGCGTCGGAAGTCGGCTCACTTTGCTGCATATGAAGAGGTTGCCAAAAAGTTTTCTAAGTTAGTCAATATTGACCCATGGATGATTAATCCATATTTCACTAGCTGCTCAAATGTGAATTTCCATGAGCGCAAAGGTGAAGATGAATTACAAACTGCGGTAGAGCAGGTTCTGAAGAAGACTGCCAAAAAATATCGCGAGTACGGAATTAAAGAAAAGCCCTATGTCGTTGTAAAGGCAGATGCTGGGACCTATGGCATGGGTGTGATGGTAGTGCATGATCCAGCGCAACTCAAAGGCCTCAATCGTAAAGACCGCAATAAGATGAGCGTGGTCAAAGAGGGCTTGGAAGTGAGTGATGTTCTCATTCAAGAGGGTGTTTACTCTTTTGAAAAAGTAAATGAGGCCGTAGCAGAGCCAGTTGTCTACATGATTGATCGTTACGTCATTGGCGGTTTCTATCGGGTGCATACTGATCGTGGCCCAGATGAAAACCTCAATGCGCCTGGTATGCATTTCGTACCCTTGGCATTTGAGCAAAACTCACTGCCTGACTTGGGCGCTAAGCCCGGCAGTGCACCGCCAAATCGCTTCTATCTCTATGGTGTGGTTGCTCGCTTAGCCTTATTGGCTAGCTCTTTAGAGCTTGAGCGTACTGACCCTGATGCTGAATCTGCATGAGACTAAAACGGATTTTTAGGTAAATAAAACAATGGATTTTTTATTCATCGCCGATCCCTTAGAGTCTTTTAAAGTTAGCAAAGACTCTAGTTTAGCGATGATGCGAGTTGCGCAAGCAGCAGGTCATGGATTGTGGTTTTGTCAAAGTCGTCATTTGCTTTGGAAAGAAAATCTTGCTATAGCAGATTGCCAGTCTCTAGCTATTAAGCCCAGTGGAACTTCATGGTTTGAGTTGGGGGATATTGAGAGTCGCGCACTAAATTCTTTTGCAGCGGTATTGATGCGCACTGATCCGCCTTTTGATATTGAATATCTTAATACTACTTGGCTGCTGTCAGCAGCAGTGAGACAGGGCGCAAAAGTATTTAATAATCCTACAGCTATTCGGGAGCATTCAGAAAAATTATCTATTACAGAATTTCCTGAGCTCATTCCCCCCACCTTGGTAACGCGTGAACTCAGTGCAGTTGAGGAATTTCATCGCCAGTATCAAGATATTGTGATTAAGCCTTTAGATGGTATGGGTGGTATGGGTGTCTTTCGTGTCGGCCCCGATGGCTTGAATTTAGCGAGCATTGTTGAAACCTTAGGAGAGAATGGCGCACGAACATTAATGGTTCAGCGTTTCTTGCCTGAGATTGCACAGGGCGACAAACGTGTTTTATTAATTGGTGGTGAAGTTGTGCCCTTTGCTTTGGCGCGCATCCCTCAAGGAAGTGAGATTCGCGGTAATCTTGCAGCCGGCGGCAAGGGCGTAGCAATGCCGCTTAGCGCTTCCGAGAAAGCAGTTGCAGAAAAACTAGCCCCCATTTTGAATCAGCGTGGTTTATTCTTGGTTGGATTGGATCTCATTGGCGGTTACGTAACAGAAATTAATGTGACTAGCCCTACTTGTTTTGTGGAGATCACGGAGCAAAGTGGATTTGATGTTTCCCAATTTTGGTTAACGGCACTTGAGAAAGTATTGGCGTAAATATGGTTGGAATTGTCATCGTTGCTCACACCCCAGTTGCTAGTGCAATGCTGGGCTTTGCTGAGCATACTTTTGGTGTAGTACCTGAACGTGTGAGGGCGGTTGATATTCCTCCACATGAGGATACAAAACTAAGCTTTGATCGGGTGATGAAGGCAGCTTATGGTGTGAATACCGGTAGCGGAATACTTATTCTGACGGATGTAATGGGTGCAACACCGGCTAATGTAGCGACGAAGTTAGAGGCTCTTGGTCCTTTATCGGGATTAAATGCTCCAGTGATTGTCTTGGCAGGCTTAAATCTACCGATGCTCATGCGTTGTATTTCACATCGTGGAGAAAGCTTAGAGGAGTTAGCTCAAAAGGCACTTGCTGGGGGTCAGCACGGCATTCTGCGCCTTGGATCAAAAATACTTTCAGAAAAAACAGAATAACAAGGTTAGTGATGCCGATTGCTGAAATTCAGATTGTGAATAAGTTGGGTTTGCATGCTCGCGCCTCTGCCAAACTTTCTCAGTTGGCTGCAGAATTTCCCTGTGAAATATTGCTGTCACGAAATGGGCGTCAAATCAATGCTAAGAGCATTATGGGCGTCATGATGTTAGCGGCCGGCATTGGTAGCACCATTACTCTAGAAACGGTTGGCGAGCAAGCTGATCATGCAATGCAAGCCTTGACAGAGTTAATTAATAATCGTTTTGGTGAAAGCGAGTAAGCATGACTTTTGCTTTGCATGGAATCCCAGTATCGAAAGGCATTGCTATTGGCAGAGCGGTACTGATTTCGCATGCAGCATTAGAGGTAAGTCACTATCTTATTGAGGCTGGCAAAGAAGAGCTCGAAGCTCAAAAGTTGCTCGATGCCTTTGAACAGGTTCGGCTTGAGTTAGAGCAGTTGCGTCGTGGTTTACCAAAGGATGCGCCACAAGAGATGGCAGCATTTTTGGACGTTCACGGCATGATTTTGGCTGATCCAGCTTTAGCGGAAAAGCCACTCAAATTAATCCGCACCCAACGCTTAAACGCTGCTTGGGCGCTCACTACTGAATTAAATGATCTCTTAGAACAATTTGCTGAGATTGAGGATGTCTATTTAAAAGAGCGTGGTAACGATATTCGGCAGGTGGCAGAGCGAGTTCTCAAGGCGCTCAATACCCAGCAGAAAGACTCTTTAAATGGTTCTGAACTCATTGCATCAAGTGACTTGGGTGCAGATGCCATCATCGTGGCGCACGATATTGCCCCGCATGATATGTTGCGCTTTAAGGAGCATTTGTTTACTGGTTTTGTCACCGATCTTGGTGGTAAGACATCGCACACAGCAATTGTTGCGCGCAGCATGGAGATTCCTGCAGTAGTTGGTGTTCGTCATGCCAGTGAAATGATTCGTCATGGAGATTGGCTGGTTCTTGATGGCGAACGTGGGGTTGTGGTGGTTTCCCCAGATGAACAATTGCTTTCTGAATATCGAAAACTGCAAACGCAAGACTTAAAAGAAGTTCGTAAACTTCAGCAGCTCAAGCATTCGGAAACCCGTACAGTTGATAATGTTGATATCGAGCTTTTCGCCAATATTGAATTACCAGAAGACGCTACTCAAGCATTGAAGCTGGGGGCGGTAGGGGTTGGCCTATTCCGTTCAGAGTTTTTGTTTATGGATCGCAATCAGGCTCTGCCTAATGAAGATCAGCAATATCAAGAATATCGTCGAGTAGTTAATCTAATGCATGGCTTGCCAGTCAATATCAGAACGATTGATGTTGGTGCTGATAAAGCTTTAGGAGCATCTGGCGATGTATCACAAACAGGCACTTCACCTTTAGGCCTACGTGCAATTCGTTGGTCCTTAACTGAACCTGAGATCTTCTTGACGCAGCTCAGGGCTATTTTGCGAGCTTCTGCACATGGACAGGCACGCATCATGATTCCGATGCTGGCTCATGCTAAAGAGATTGATGAAACTTTACGATTGATCGAAAAAGCAAAGCAACAATTGCATTCTCGTGGACAACCTTTTAATCCCAATATTCAAGTAGGGGCCATGATTGAAGTTCCTGCCGCGGCATTGGTGTTACCGCTTTTTATCAATCGTTTTGATTTCTTGTCAATTGGTACGAATGATTTAATTCAATACACCTTAGCCATTGATCGAGCAGACCATGCAGTGGCACATTTATATGATCCTTTGCATCCAGCAATTCTGCATCTGTTGGCAAGCATCATTGAGCAGGCGAAACGTGCCAATGTGCCGATTGCTGTTTGCGGTGAAATGGCTGGCGATCCTGCCTTGACAAAGTTATTACTCGCATTGGGCTTGACTGATTTTTCAATGCACTTCAGTCAGTTATTGCTAGTTAAGCGCGAGATATTGAATGCAGATGTTGGCCAGTTAAAGGCACGTATCCCTCGGGTATTAAAGGCTTATGAGCCAGAGGCACAAGCAAAAGCACTAGAACGTTTATTTGCTTAAGTTGTTAACTTAATGGCTGATATTTAGTGGGTTTGACCGCATACAACACATTCTGGATTACGGCTGATGCGTATCTCATCAATTTGAGTAGTGCGCGCGTTCCAAAGCAGCATACGCCCAACTAAGGGCTCTCCAAAGCCAATCAATACTTGTAGGGCTTGAGCTGCTTGCATGCTACCAATGATGCCCACAAGTGGTGAAAATATTCCCATGCTGGCACAACTCACTTCTTCAAGCTGTTCTTCGGGGGAGAAGATACAAGCATAGCAAGGGGAGTTGGCATTGCGCGAATCAAAGACGCTGATTTGACCATCAAACCGAAGCGCTGATCCTGATACCAGAGGGACTTGATGTTTTACGCAAAGACGATTGATCATTTGCCGAGTGGCAAAATTATCCGTGCAATCTAAAACAATAGTGACCGTTGGTAACAATTGATCAAGCAGCTCATTACTTGCTTTACCTTCAATAGCATTGACCTGAATACCAGAGTTGAGTTGCTGTAAAAAAGATTTACCAGATGCGGCCTTATTTTGCCCAATGCTATTTTGGCTATGCATGATCTGGCGTTGTAGATTGGTAAGTTCTACCTGGTCATGATCAATCAGGGTAATAGTTCCCAATCCTGCTGCAGCGAGATAGGGGGCTGCAGCACTCCCTAATCCACCTACGCCTATCACGAGGACGTGAGAAGCTAAGAGTTTTTCTTGGCCATCAACATCGATGTCCTCGAGAAGTACATGTCGTGAATAGCGCAGAAGCTGCTCATCATTCATTTATGACCTCGAGGTATTTCTGGATTATTCGAGCTTGGAAGAAGAGCGTTTAACGGGCTGACCATCAATAAACGCTACTGCTTGCGAAAGCATGAAGTCATCAACACTGCCAAGTTCAGGAGGTTTTTTAGATTTTTCCTTTTCTTTTTCTTCGGGAGTTTTCTTAGCGTTTCTTTCTTCAATGCGCTGCATCTCTTCAATGCGACGTTTCTCACGATCTTTGATCAACTTATCTTCAGCTGATTGTTTATTGCGTAAGTGCTTCTCGCTATCAATTTCACGGGTGATTAAGACATCATCAGGGTCACCATCTTTATTCTGATCAACCGGGATGTCTGGCTTAACGCCATATGCCTGAATCGATTTACCACTCGGCGTGTAGTAGTAAGCAGTAGTAATTTTCAGTGCTGAGTCATTGGTTAATGGGCGCACAGTTTGAACTGAGCCTTTACCAAAAGTTGTTTTACCCATGATCGTGGCACGTTTGTAGTCTTGCAAAGCCCCAGCAACAATTTCAGAGGCAGATGCTGAATAAGCATTCACTAAAACAACCATAGGTATTTTTTTAAAGAGGGCTGGCACGCCTGCCAAGGGATCACCTGGCTCGTTCAGTCGATACATCTCTGGCGTTGCATTGAAGACTTGCTTCGAATCGGGTGATTGACCTTTAGTGGAGACAATGACAGCATCAGCCGGTAAGAAGGCAGCTGCAACGCCAACGGCACCTTGTAAAAGACCACCACCATTGTTGCGCAAGTCTAGGATGACACCTTTGAGCTTAGGATTTTGAGCTGCAATCTCACTCAGTTTCTTAGCAAGATCTGGCACAGTGCGCTCTTGGAAACTAGTGATACGAACCCATGCGATATCGTTATCTAAAATTTTTGTTTTTATAGATTGCACTTTAATTTCAGCGCGCGTAATTGTTACAGGGAAAGTACGTTCTTCGTTCTTACGATAAATCGTTAGAGTGATTTTTGTGCCTGGTGAACCACGCATTGTGCGTACGGCTTTATCAAGCGACATTCCACGCACCGGCTTGTCATCTAGGCGCGTGATTAAATCACCTGCCTGAAGGCCGGCACGAGCTGCTGGGCTGTCTTCAATTGGATTGAGGACTTTAACAAGGCCATCTTCAGAGGTAATTTCAATTCCAAGGCCAGCAAATTTCCCCGAAGTTTGCTCTTGCATTTCGGAAAAATCTTTTTTATCCAAGAAGGTAGAGTGGGGATCTAAGCTGCTCACCATGCCCTTAACGGCATCAGTTAAAAGCTGCTTATCTTCAATAGGCTCTACATACTCGCGTTTAATTTGTGCAAAAACATTTGAAAGAGTACGTAACTCGTCTAATGGGAGGGTAGTACTTCCTTGGGTGACGGGAGTTTGTTGAGCTGTTGCTGACAGCTGAATGGAAGCAGTTACTCCAACAATGAGACCAATGGAGATGAGGGCAAGGTTCTTAAGAAATTGACGCATGTGTTTGTGTGGGCCTAGTCCAAATAAAAATGTTGAATTGGTTTGAGGTTGTCATCTAATTCATATACTAGTGGAATGCCATTTGGCACATTCACTTCCATAATTGCTTCATCTGACATCTGGTCTAAATACTTAATCAAAGAGCGGATACTATTGCCATGAGCTACTAATAGGACACGTTTACCAGCTTTAAGTGCAGGAGCAATAGATTCATTCCAAAGGGGTAAAACTCGCTCAACATTATCTTTCAGGCATTCACCTAAAGGAAGGTCTGAGGCATTGAGTTTAGAGTAACGTGGATCATTCTGCGGGTTACGCTCATCTCCCACTTCTAGTAAGGGAGGACGCACATCGTAGGAGCGACGCCAGGTATGGACTTGCTCAGCACCATATTGAGCCGCTGTTTCGGCTTTATTAAGGCCTGTTAGGGCACCGTAGTGGCGCTCATTAAGCCTCCAACTATGCACAACCGGAATCCACATGAGATCCATAGTGTCTTGCACATGCCAAAGGGTACGGATGGCGCGCTTTAGAACAGAGGTGTAAGCGATATCAAATTCATAGCCGGCTTTACGAAGGTTTGCACCGGCAGCTAGGGCTTGTTCTGCGCCCTTGGGGGTTAGGTCTACATCTTCCCAGCCAGTAAAGCGGTTTTCAAGGTTCCAGGCAGATTCACCATGACGAATAAGGACAAGTTGTTTCATAGAGCCATTCTATAATCCGAGGATGAACTTTCTCACGCAAATTGATAATTTAGCGCTTATTGCCCTATTAGTGGTTTCAGGCATAGCACTCTTCCAACCAACATTATCTACGCTAATTAGCGGAAAGGGCTTGTCGCCCACGGAGGCTACTATTTGGATGAACCGTCGCAAAGCCCATGTCTTTGATTTGCGTCCGGAAGAGGCATTTAAAGCAGGCCATTTACCAGCCGCAAAACTGATCAGCGCTAGCCAGTTGGCAGCAGGTTTGGAAAAAATGAAATTAGATCGTAAACACCCTGTTGTGCTGGTTTGTGAAAGTGGGAGTCATTCTCGTAAAGCGATTGCCGATGTGCAAAAGTTGGGTTTTGCTGAAGTGGCAATACTTGAGGGGGGTGTTCAAGCTTGGAAGGCTGCCGCGCTTCCTTTGGTCAAATAACAAGAACGTACAGAGTAAATCATGCCTCAAATAACAATGTACAGCACCCAAGTTTGCCCTTACTGTGTGATGGCAGAAAAACTATTGCTGAAAAAGGGTGTTGCAAATTTGCAGAAGATTTTGATTGATCGGGATCCGGCGCAGCGTGAGCTCATGATGACTCGTACTGGGCGTCGCACTGTTCCACAAATCTATATCGGTGAAACTCATATTGGCGGCTACGATGATTTAGTTGCGCTAGATCGTGCTGGCCAACTTGACCCATTATTAACCTAATTTATTTAAGAAATTCATAGAGAAAGTTTGTTATGACTGAAACATCTTCCACAGCCCAAGATGGGATTGAAAATCCCAATGAACCCGGTTTTCGGATTCAACGAATCTATCTCAAAGACTTATCTTTAGAGCAGCCTAATGCTCCCCAAATTTTATTGGTTGCAGCTGAACCGCAAGTTCAGGTGGAAGTTGATGTAGCTGTTAATCGTCTAAGCGATGAAATTTTTGAAGTGGCATTAGTTTCCACTATCACTGCTAGAGTTGATGGCAAAGTCCTCTTCTTAGTTGAAGCAAATCAAGCTGGTATTTTTGAATTTCACAATATTCCAGCAGAACAAATTGATCCGATGTTGGGTATTGCTTGCCCAACCATTTTGTATCCTTATCTTCGCTCTAACATGGCGGATATCATTAGCCGGGCGGGCTTTCAGCCTATTCATTTGAATGAAATTAATTTCCACGGTATGTACGAACATCGTTTAATGCAGGCCGCTCAAGCAACTGCTGGTA
>Ga0194060_10003954_pt1 | contig 10378 bp, 7 predicted proteins | sample SepL225m_MetaG_FD_163427 | JGI IMG/M metagenome (GOLD analysis project Ga0194060, IMG submission 163427) | Anoxic zone freshwater microbial communities from boreal shield lake in IISD Experimental Lakes Area, Ontario, Canada - Sep2016-L222-5m | ecosystem: Environmental > Aquatic > Freshwater >... | reverse complement strand
GCACTGAAGACGCACAGTCGGTATAAATTGCGCTGCGACTCCGAAGGTCAGCTTTGTGATTCTTGGGCGGAAATCAGCCGGCAGCTTGACTCAAGCGGGAGCATCCGCAATGGGCACACTGCAGGTCCTGGCGACCGGCCGGTCCCCGGCAGTCTGTGTTTGAAAACACCAGTATTGGCTTGAGAGGAAACTCTCTTTGAGCTGACAAATTCTCGTCGACTTAAGTTGGAGGGACTTGATGTAGTGTGTTGGCACTACCGCGAAGTCGTCAAATTGACACTACATCGTCGAGAGTCACTTTGCATGAAGACCTGCCGGTGTTGATGCAGCCGAATTAAAAGCTCGCCCTCGACGTTGCCATATAAATCGGTTGTCCAACGAGCATGGACTTGATATCGGGAGTCAGAGCGACGAAGCCAAACCCAGGGTTCGCCGTGCCACTTTCGGTCACTTTTCGTTACCATTCAATTGCTCTGCAAATGAAATCACAAGTGGTATCCATGGCCCGCGCTTAAAGTTGATGATTTCGAAGTCCTTTAGTTGATTTGAATCCCAGATCACGCTGAAGCATTTCCTTCCATGCCAAATCTCAACACCAAATGAGCTCGGTGCAGTGAATATCATCGCCTTAACCGGTTGGTGACTGATTGCCGATCTTTGCATTACGGCGGGTCTGATAACGACTTATGACGCAGTCTCGCCAATTACCACAAGCCACTGGACTTCTAATCCGTTGGTCGGCAGGTCGAATCTGCCACGCCCTACCAATATTCGAACGGTTACTGAGAAATCGGGAGCCGTTTGAATATTGATGCGTTGGGGTTTTGCAAAACCGGGCAGCATTTAATTTTGCAACTCGCCCGTCCTCTAAATCAGACCTCGCTCAAAGTTCACGGACTCGGGTGAGCGCGAGACCCAGTTCTGAGTCCGGCCCCGCTCCGACCTCAACGGCGATGAGTTGGGCGTCCATAAGAATGGCACTCGCGAAATCAGAATCTCCCGCAAGATGTTCGGTTTCGGCCCGGCTGCACAACAGAATACCGAGGTACAGCCGATCGGAAACTGCGCGCAGCAAGTCTTCGCCAAGGGTCAGGCAACTGCGCGCTTCGTCGAAGCGGGCCTCGCGGGCGTGGCGCAGGCCCAGGTAGCTCAGAATCTGGCCTTCCGCTCGCCGATCGCGCAATTCGCGGGCCATCACGAGCGCCGCTTCGAAGTGACGCAGCGCCTCGTCGAACCGGGCCATGCTCTCGAAAACTATGCCGAGATTGCACAATACGATGCACTCCAAACCCGCATGCCCCAAGTCTCGCGCCACGGCCAGCGCTGCATCGAGTTGTGCAAGAGCCTCCTCTAACCTTCCCTGCACCTGATTTCCGCAGCCCAGGTTGCACAGTGTGACGCCCTCCAAGCGCCGGTACCCCAGCTGCCGTGCCAGGGCAAGTGCAGCTTCGCCATACGACCGGAATTGGTTAATGTTGCCTTCCTCCTCGTACAACGTAGCGAGGTTGCCGAGCACGTCGCCCTCAATGCTGCGGTCATCTGCCTCCCGCGCCAACGACAGTGACGCCTCGAAATGCACGTGAGCCTCGCGCATGCGGCCGAGGGCGTATTCCAGATTACCGAGGCCTTTGCAGGCGCTACTCTGCAACGCCAGATCCCCCATTTCACGGGCCACGACCAGAGCGGTGTCAAAGCGAACCCTGGCCGATTCCGCACGGCCAGCAATTTTGTCTCCGCTGCCGAGACTGGTAAGTGCGCGGCACTCGCCGAGCCGGTCCGCTGCGGCGCACGCGCTGACCAAGGATGCTTCGAAGTGCGGGTAAGCCTCATGTTCTTTGCCACACGCCCCCAGAGCGCTGCCGGCGATCCATTCCACCAGTGCAATTGTTTTCCCTCTAAGCCCGGCAGCGTCCCGCACCAGCAAGGCGAGTTCGACCCCGACCCTGAAGGGCCCGCGAAATCTCAGACCCGCCCAGGCCCGCTCCAGCGTGTTCGCCGCCACAACCATATCCCCTCGGGTGGCAGCCCGGCGACAAGCAACGGCGAAATTGTTGAGCTCAGCACCTTGATTGGCGGTTGCGACCTGTTCGTCCAGACCGGCAAAGTACGCGCCGTGACGTACCTCGGCCGCGGCCAGCGCCGCTGGGCCGCTTCCCTGATACCGTCCGCCGGTGCGCAGGTGCTCGGAGGCATACTCTCTCACGCTCACCAGGAGATCGAACCGAGCCTCGGTCGCTTGCCTGACAAAGGACTTCTGCACCAGCAACTGCAGCGCGTCCATGAGCAGTGGCGCGTCGTTATAGGCGGACAGGTCCAGCACCGCCTCCACCGAGTCGAGCTTGAAGCCACCCTCGAACACCGACAGTTGAGCCAGCGCGGCTTTCTCTGGCAATGACAGCAAGTCCCAGGACCAATCGAACACCGCGCGCAGCGTCGCCTGGCGATCCCGGCGCCCGCCCGCTGATGTTAGCAACTTGAATCGCTCGTTCATGCGCGCGAGCAGGACCTTCGGGGGCATCACCCGCACCCGCGCCGCCGCCAGTTCTATCGCCAGCGGCAGGCCGTCGAGCACCCCCACCAGCCGGTCGATAGCCGACGAGTCCTCGGTGTTCGGTTGGAAATCCGGCTTTGCGGCTTCGGCTCGTCGCAGGAACAGCGCTACCGCATCCGCAGTCTGCAGCGGCGCCACGGCGACGACCTCTTCACCCTTCAGTCCCAGCACTTCGCGCGTCGTAACCAGGAACTTTGCATTGCCCGCACGGTTCAGCCACCGTCCCAGTGTTTCTTCTGCATAGCGCGCGACTTGCTCGAAGTTATCGAGAATCACGAGACACTGCCCGCGCCCGGCGATGGCGTGTCCGAGTTGAGTCACCGGGTCGTCCTTGCCCAGCGGCACGTCGAGCCCCTGCGCAACGGCAAATACGATGCCGTCCACGCTGCTGGCTTGCGACAAATCGCAGAACCAGACGCCGCCGGGGAATTCTCCGAGCCAACTCCAGGCGAAGCGCGTGACCAGACGCGTCTTGCCGGTGCCGCCGATGCCCAGCACCGATACCAGACGCGCGCCGGCTTCAAGTCGACGCGCCAGTTCGAACAGTGTCTCGCGACGACCGATAAAGGCATCTCGCTCAACCGGCAAGTTGTGTCGGATATTGCGTACCGGCAGCCACACGTCTCCCTCGCGGACCACGCGGTAGACCTTGGCCGCGTCGGGTGGCGACACGAACGGCGCGTCGGCTTCGCCGACCTCGAACAACTCGATCGGCTCCGCAAGTCCTTGCATGCGCCAGTGTCCGTGGGACTGCACGCGCAGGGCGATGGTTCCCAGCGCGTCACGGGCCGCTGCGGTGAGCAGCGTCTGCCCGCCCTGCGCCAGCAACATCACGCGCGCGGCGGTTGGTTTGGCTACGCCATCTACCTCTAGCGGCTTGGCGCCCTGCGCCACGTCCGGCGCACTGTTCTGGCGCAAGACGACCGGCCCGACATGCAGTCCGGCGCGCGCCTTCAGCGGTGGATTCAGCGTGGCAAGCGCCCGGTGATAGGCCAAGGCATAGGCCGCGGCGTCGGCGACCGCCTCGAACAGCAGCAGCATACCGTCGCTCTTGTCGATTTCACGACCGCTCCAGACTGGGAGAAGATCGCGGGCGAGGCGATCGTGCGCGGCCCAAAGCAAGGCCATTGCGGTGTTGCCCAGCGCCTCCGTTAGCCTGGTGCTGTCGACGACGTCGGTCAGAAGCAGCGCTCGAATGTCACTCATCTTATGGATGGGCGGGTGGGAATTTCAAACACATTAATTCATTGTCGCACTGCAGACAAACAGCATCGAGCAGCATCGAAACTTTCACAACATCACCGTGTCGAGCGATGCACAAGGCTTGTTGGCAACCCATCTGTGGGGTCCGCCCACACCTAGCCCTTCTTCAACACCACTTCGACCACCTCACGCTGGTCTGCCAAAAAAAGGTTCACTCATCTGACTGGCCAAGGATACTTCAGTCCAAGAAGTTGCTCATACAAAGCGGTGTCCTTCATACTGTGTTTGATAGTTTTGAAAACTGGATTGGCCCGCAGCAAGCAAAAAATCACAGTGAAATCGACGAAGAACCTGAGTTTTTACACAGGCTCGCGGCTCAAGTGCCAGCCACGATAAGGAAGAAGTTTCTGCAATCCGAAGGACCGCTTTGGCTTCCCTGACCGTTGCTGCGAACGTCAGGTCCTCAAAATATTGGTCGTCAGGAATGGGCACTTCAGAGTCTTCGGCGGCTGGCCGGTATAGAGCAATCCAAAAACATAGGGATAGTCCGTCGAATGCTGCGGGGAAAGAAGTCGCCGATACCGTCGGTTCGCGTTGATTAACTACCGAAAGTGAATCATCTGCACACCTGTGGTGATGAGCAGTAGCAGCACTTCAGGCTGCAACCGAGTGCGCCTCAAAATTGACTTGCAGTCGATCACGAACAACTCGAAAAATTGCTGCCAGGTTGTCCATGCTTGGATTGCCAGTAGGCGACAACATGCGGTGCAGGCTCTTGCTGGGCTTGTCTGTCAGCGTGGCGAGTTGCTCAAAGCCCATGGTTGCATTCACGAGGTCACGCAGAATCAGTCGTGCCGTTTCGGGCTCACCGTTCAGAAACAATGTACCGGCTTCATCCAGCAGCGCCTGCGCGAAGGATGCATCGCTTTGTACGCGTTGAACAACTGTCTCTTTGAAGCTTCGTGTCAGTGCCATTGGTTTACCTTTTGTTTTTGCTTGCTTTTGACTTGGCGGTCTGTGCCTTCTTGCGCGATTTGTATTCGGCGAGCAACTCTTTTGCCCGGTTGATATCCTGCTGCTGCCCGCGCTTGGTGCCGCCTCCAAACAGTACGATCAGCGTGTCACCATCTTGGGCCAGGTAAATCCGATAGCCAGGTCCCCAGTCGATAACGTACTCACCCATTCCATCGAACCATTTGATGCTCGATGTATTGCCCAACTCCATGCGCAATTTAGCGACCGTTACCTTTGCGGCAGCTTGAGCTGACAAACTGTCAAACCACTTCTTGTACGGATTCGACGCGTCTTCGCGAATGTATTCTTCGACTTCGATCGGCATGGTTAATGGTAACACATACGTTACCATATTTTCACGACTTTGAACCGGTCGTTGACGAAGGTCGGCAGTCGCTGATCGCGCGGTTACTCATCCGAATCGCGACTGACTCGAACGCTGCACTGGAGCCGGATAGTCATCAACCAAACAGTCAGCGGATCGAACGGACGACAGCTTTTCAATTTTCGTGGAACTGGTGAACGGCCGGTCCTGACCTTCACGGCTGACCGGTTTGGGCACGATGCTCGCGCTTGCCAATGACCGATCCCTGATAGGCTGACTTGCATCTCAATTGCTGGCGGGTAAATCCACGAGGTCACTTGAAGGACCTGGCCAACAGCTCATTCTCGGGCCAAATTGGGCGTTCGTTTAACTGAGTTCTCCATAGCGGCCAATGAAGCGTTGTTGCAATATTGCACTCTGAACAATCAAAGAAGTTCGCGATTGAAGTTCGCGATTGTTGACAGAGACTTTGCCCGATACATACAATTTGCCCTCCACGCGGTTCTTGCCGTTTGGCCACCGTTCTCAGCCCAATTGAAGGAGTACCGCCATGATTGATCGCACATCCACTCCCTTCACGCTGGCTGCCTGAGAGCTGAGTTACCGGATCTTTCCACTACTGTTTTCCTTGAAATAGTCGCCGGATTCTCACCCTGTTGTACAGGGTTCCTGTCTTCTCTCTGTTTGTCGGGTCGCTAGCCCGTCCTTTCCGTTCGTTTGTTTGCGCCGGGGTGCAGTGTTTCGTCACGCCCTTGTCGCAGTTCACTACAAAGACATAGCAAGACATGATTGAATTTTCGTTTGACACATTGCGTCCTTTGGGACTTACCTCCCGTCTGGCACAGACCCTGGCCACAGCAGATGCGCCGATGGATCCGAGTCCACACGCATCACCAGCACAGTTGATGCGAACCGCTGTCGTCCATCGCGAGACCGTTGAAGTTCACGATGGTGTGCAGCAACTTTCAGCACGCTGTACCGCCCGCCTAACCCGATCCCTATTGGAGGAGGGCAGTGCCATTGCTGTGGGGGACTGGGTCCTCTGCCAGCGAGATGAGCACCAACAGTTGTGGGTGACATTCCGGGCTCAGCCGGTCAGCCAGATTGTCCGGCGTGATGCCGACGGCAGCCGTCACACTGTGGTAAGCAACGTAGACACCGCTCTTTTGGTGATGGGCCTGGATCTGGATTTCAACCTGCAACGATTGGAGCGTTACCTGGCTCTAGTGGGTAGCAGCGGCGTATTGCCCGTGGTCGTGCTGACCAAGGCGGACCTGGTTCAGATGACCCAACCAGATCGGGTTGAGCGTCGAATCCAGGAAGTACGCCAGCGCGTCGGAAACCATGTGGATGTGGTGGCAGTCGATGCCCGTAGTGTGGAGACCTCGAAGGCTCTGAACGCCTACTTGTCCCTAGGCCAAACCCTGGTGCTGCTGGGTTCTTCTGGTGCCGGCAAGAGTACGCTCACCAACAGCCTGCTGTGCTCTTCAACGCAAGACACGGGTGCAGTGCGCGAGCATGACAGTCGCGGCAAACACACAACCACTGCACGCTCATTGCACCTGCTGCCATCTGGTGCCTGTGTCATTGACACTCCAGGTGTGAGGACACTGCGGCCCGATGTGGATGCCCAAACCCTGAGTTCCCTGTTTGAAGATGTCAGCACCCTTGCCTCGACTTGTCGTTTCCGTGACTGTTGCCACCAGGACGAACCCGGCTGTGCAGTGCGCGAACAAGTAAACCCGGACCGCCTGAAGAATTACCACAAGATGCTACGCGAGAGTCGCAGGGACACCATGAGCGTTCTGGAGCGGCAGCAACAACTGTCGCAGTGGAAGGCAAGGGGAAGGGCGGGTCGACAGCGGCTGGAGATGAAACGCGATGGACGCTAGGTGCCACTTTGCCTACCGATCAATGACCGTTCTGGGCCTTGGATTCAACCGGTCGATGCAACAAGTTGGTTGAATCGATCAGTGCGTGTTTCATAGTTTAGAACTTTCTGCAGACGCTCATTTGGTTTTCTGGCAACTGCACTGAGCCGGGCCGGCGAGTAGCCCGAGTTATTGATTCCCTAGGGTGTCATCTCAAGTGCGATCAGCGGATTAGCACATGACATGACATGACATCGCAGGAAATGCGGGCATTGGCAGAAAGGCACAATGCAGCGTCAGATCCAGTCAACACAATCGAGGAGTGACAAATGACCGAAAGAACCGGGCGCTGCCTTTGCGGCGCGGTGAGCTTTAAGCTTGCCACAGAACCACTGGTAACACGCGTGTGCTGGTGCAGCGATTGCCAGCATCTCGCCGCCAATGGAACCGTCAATATGCTGGTCGCGGCTGACGGGTTGACGATTTCAGGAACCCTGTCCGAGCATACGAAAACAGCAGATAGCGGCAATGAAGTGATCCGCCAGTTTTGTCCCAACTGCGGTACGCACCTTTTTGCCAAGTCGTCGGCACGCCCGGCGTTCAGGGTTGTTCGGACTGGCAATCTGGACGATCCTTCCTCGATTAAGCCAAGTCTCAATATCTGGGCTGCCAGCGCACCGAGTTGGGCATGCCTTGATCCGACGCTAGACAGAACAGAACAACAACCGTCGCCACCAAAACCAACACCTACCGCAGGTTAACTGTCGTGAGCAACGCCATGAAGGTCACAGTTGAAACTGTCATCCAGGCACCTGTCGCCGAAGTCTGGAATGCCTACACGATTCCTGAGGACATCATGAAGTGGAACGCTGCCTCAGATGATTGGCACACAACCAAATCGACTGTCGATTTGCGTGAAGGCGGGTCGTTCACTTCTCGCATGGAAGCCAAAGACGGCAGCTTCGGCTTCGACTTTGCCGGAGAGTACACCAGGGTCGTGCCTAACGAGTTGATTGAATACACGTTTGGGGGCAGGACTGGTACTGTCGAATTCGTGACAGGTCCAAAAAATGTCACTGTGCGAGTCACGTTCGATGCTGAATCTGAACACCCGGTTGAGCAGCAGCGTCAAGGCTGGCAGGCTATCTTGAACAACTTTGCCAAGCACGTTATCTCTCGCGATTGACGGCATCGAATGACCGGTCTTGATAATCACGACCGACCGCAAAGGGCACTTATGCCGAATGCCATGAACGGCTTCTAAAGGGCGATGGGCTGGACCACCAGATACCGGACTGTCGTGTAGACCGGCTTCCAGCCTAAAGTTCAAATTTCTACGCTGCCTATTCAACACTTTAACTGAACGCCATCGAGAGGTGGCTTTTTAGTTCTTCTTGCTATGCGGCCAGGCGCATTTCAATCTGCATCTTTGTCTCTTCGAGCTCTTTGGGAAGGTGATAAGCTAGCTGCTGGAACAACTCGGTGTGAAGCTTGAGCTCATCGACCCATGCGGATGACTCAACGCTGGTGACAGTATCAAACTGCTGCTGGCTGAAATCAAGGCCGGTCCAGTTGATTTCCGGATAAACAGGGCTTACGCCGAAGACGTTTTCTGTGCCCAGTGCCTGCCCCTCAATGCGGTCAATCATCCACTTGAGCACGCGCATATTGTCTCCGTAGCCGGGCCAGACAAATTTGCCGTCCAGACCCTTGCGAAACCAATTCACGCAGAAGATGCGTGGCAACGCATGGCCTGCAGCCTCCAGCGCGTGCCCGATATCCAGCCAATGCTGGAAATAGTCGCTCATGTTGTAGCCGCAAAACGGCAGCATGGCGAACGGGTCGCGCCGCACTACACCCATCTGGCCAGCTGCGGCTGCAGTGGTTTCTGAGCCCATGGTGGCAGCCATGTAAACGCCTTGTCGCCAGTCGCGCGCCTCAGTCACCAGCGGCACGGTGGTAGAGCGACGACCACCAAAGATAAAGGCATCAATCGCCACCCCCTCAGGGTCATCCCACGCCGGATCAAGCGCCGGGTTGTTGGTGGCAGCCACCGTGAAGCGGGAATTTGGATGCGCCGCCTTGGCACCGGTTTGGCTGGCGATCTCGGGTGTCCAGTCCTTGCCCTGCCAATCAATCAAATGCGCTGGCAGGCTGCCAGAGTCTTTTTCCATGCCTTCCCACCAGACGTCGCCATCATCAGTGAGTGCCACGTTGGTAAAAATAACGTCGTGATGCAAGCTTGCCATGCAGTTCGGGTTGGTCATCAGGTTGGTGCCCGGCGCCACGCCAAAGTAACCGGCTTCCGGGTTGATGGCGTACATCCTGCCGTCTGCATGAGGCTTGATCCAGGCGATGTCGTCACCGATGGTGGTGACGCTCCAACCCTCAAAACCGGCCGGTGGCACCAGCATGGAGAAATTGGTTTTGCCGCAGGCACTTGGGAAAGCGCCCGCCAGGTGGTATTTGCTCCCGCTTGGAGAGGTCACGCCCAGAATCAGCATGTGCTCAGCCAGCCAACCCTGGTCGCGGCCCATGGTCGAAGCAATTCGCAGCGCGAAGCACTTTTTTCCCAGCAAGGCATTGCCGCCGTAACCAGAACCGTAACTCCAGATTTCATGCGTTTGCGGGTAATGAACAATGTATTTGGTTTTGTTGCAAGGCCACTTGACGTCCGCCTGACCCGGCTCCAGGGGAGCACCGACCGTGTGCATGCAAGGCACAAATTCACCGTTTTCGCCCAGCACATCGAAAACCGCTTTGCCCATGCGCGTCATGATTTTCTGATTGACTGCAACATAGGCACTGTCGGTCAGTTCGACGCCGATGTGTGAAATATGTGAGCCCAGTGGCCCCATGGAAAACGGCACCACGTACAGGGTGCGCCCCTTCATGCAGCCATCAAACAAAGCTTTGCTGCCGTCACTCTGTCCGTGCTGCAACAAGCAACGCATCTCGGCCGGGGCCATCCAGTTGTTGGTTGGACCAGCGCTTTCTTTTTCTTCAGCGCAGATGTAGGTTCGGTCCTCGACACGCGCCACGTCGCTGGGGTCAGAGCAAGCCAGAAAACTGTTGGGGCGCTTGACCGGGTTGAGCTTTTTAAAGGTGCCGCATGCCACCAATTGCTGACACAAGCTGGCAAACTCTTCGTCAGATCCATCGCACCAATAAATGCTGTCCGGCTTGGTCAGTGCGGCCATCTTGGCCACCCAGGCGATCAACTTCGCATTCTTGACGTAATCGGGTGTATTCAGGCTCTGACCTTCTTGCGACGGGGCTGTGCTCATGGGATGTTCTCCGGAAAATAAAAGTGACTTGCAAAAACGAACGGGTTTGCGGGGCTCACGAGCCATTTCATTCGCTTTCAAAAGGCGACTTTGCAAGAGGCGGTTTTCAGGTTGTCACGAATCAAAA
>Ga0194060_10003953_pt1 | contig 10379 bp, 8 predicted proteins | sample SepL225m_MetaG_FD_163427 | JGI IMG/M metagenome (GOLD analysis project Ga0194060, IMG submission 163427) | Anoxic zone freshwater microbial communities from boreal shield lake in IISD Experimental Lakes Area, Ontario, Canada - Sep2016-L222-5m | ecosystem: Environmental > Aquatic > Freshwater >... | reverse complement strand
TCATCAGGGTAATAACGGCCTGACCGAGATAATTGATAAATGCGACCAGCTCACCGATACGCATTCCACCAGTCTGAACCTGCCCGGCCCCTATCCAGAGGGCTGCGACAACTCCAACGTTCAAGGTCAACATCATCACCGGAGTAGTCCGTGAACTCATCCGCACAGCATCCGTCATCCGCTGAATCAGCGTATTATTTGCCAAGGCAAAACGGGCAGATTCATGCGCGGAACGAGCAAATGCCTTGACAACACGAACTCCGGCAAGATTCTCCTGCATCACGCTGTTTATGCCATCCAAACCCTCCTGCACCTGGCGATAAAGGGGAAATGTCTTTCGGATAATCATGGTCAGCGCAATGGTCAAGGCTGGCAATATCAAGATAAAAATCAATCCCAGTCTTGGACTGATCACTGCCGCCATCACCAGACTTCCAACCAGGAGTAGAGGCATTCGCACCATTCCGCGCATCATCATCATAACCATCTCTTGCACTTTGTTGACATCGCTGGTCAACCTGGTAATCAGCGCTCCAGTTTCGAGAGTGTCGAGATTTCCAAAAGAGAGGGTTTGTACCTTGCGAAACAAGGCTGCACGCAGATCTGCGCCAAGCCCGTAAGCCGCCCGAACAGCAAAATATCCACACCCTAAACCGCTAAGGCCAGCAAGCGCCATAAAACTGAGCATCAATAGAGCAGTACCAAGCACCATCCATATATCGGAACGGGCAACACCATAATCAATAATGCGTTGTATCATGCGCATCTGTGACAAGTCAAGCACTACTTCAGCAAGCATCAAGATCGGTGCAAGTGCAGCAAAATGCCAATGCGGCCTCAAGAATTTGAATAACTTCAGTAAGGCTTGCATGAATACGTCTTTGTTTCAAGGAAAAAATCTGGCATGAACAGTGGTGTCATGAGGCTCGCTTGATTATTATAACTTCTTATACAGCGGATTGAATTCATTCGTATAAATGTCTGAAGGCTTAAGCTGGTCTGGCTTTAAAAGCCCATCCTCGGTAAATTTTTCGATCCAGAACTGAATATCCCTGTCGGCAATAAATTGATTGTCCGGCGACCAGCGAACTCCACGGTAATACTTTGCCAATTCAGGATTTCCTCCTTTGGATTCAGAAATTTCAGCATAGGCTTTACGCACACGGTCGGGATTTTTCTGATACTCTTCCCAGACGATACGCCGTGCGTTATCAACAGCTCTCAAATACCTCCTGACCTCATCGGGATGTTCTTTAATGAATTTCTCCAGGAAACCTTCGCTGGTGGTCAGCAAACTCAGATTGCCACGAGTCTCGAAACTGCTTGTTCCAGGAATCCTTCTGACTCGACCATGGTCAACCGTACGATCGAATTGAGTTCCACCACTGGTTGTCCATGCAATCGCGTCAACCTGTCGACTCCGGAGAACCTGCTCCTGATTTTCGGCAGGTACCACAACCAGTTCCACCTTATTAACAGAGAGACCGTTCTGTTTCAAAAAGGTTCTGATGATAAAATCCGCCTCTGCACCAAGCACATTAACCGCTATCTTTTTTCCTGCCAGATCTTTGATTGTGTGAATATTACTCTCCTCAAGAACCAGCAGACCGGAATGCTCGGGCTGTTCGGTAACAGAACCAGGCAGCAAGAGCTTAACCTTCGCACCTTTGCTTATGGCATTCACCCAAATTGAGATCGATCCTCCGGCGACATCGATGTTACCAGCCAGCAATGCCTGCATCGTTACCGTACCGCCGCCGCCGCCCTGTATTGTGATTGGCGTGATCACTACCTTCTCTTCTTCAAGAACATCCCTTCCTGTCAGTTTTTTCGCTAATTCATAGTTGTTCGGGGCTGAAGAATCGCTTACTCTTATGGAATGTGCTCCTTCAGCGTGTTGCGACGACCGGGTGTAAAACCAGATAGAAGCAGCAAGCAAAAGGAATACGACAACTGTAACTTTAATTTTCAAGCTTTTCATGACGCGCTCACCTGGTGTTTATAGAATCATCCGAATCAGTTATTTTTTATACAATGGATTGAATTCATTGGTATAAATATCAGAAGGTTTGATTTGTCCGGGCTTCAGCAAACCATCCTCAGTAAATCGATCAATCCACCACTGGAGATCCTTATCGGCAATGAACGGGAATTCCGGTGTCCAACTTGATGCTTCATAGTACCTGGCCATACGTGGATTACTCCCCTTTCCTGCTGCGATTTCAACATAAGCCTTCCTTACCCTTTCGGGATCTTTGTGAAACTCGTCATACAGGATCCGCCGGGAGGTGTCGTAGGCTTTGACATATTTTCTGACCACATCGGGATGCTCTTCAATGAAATCATTGCGAAAACCGATTCCGTAGAGAACTGTTTCACCCTTTGTATCAAAGTTTCTGGTACCCGGAATTTCACGAACACCGCCTTTTTCAACAGTCATATCAAAATAGGGGCCACCACTTGTTGTCCATGCCACGGCATCCACCTGTTTGCTGCGGAGCATCTGCTCCTGATTTTCGGAGGGGACCACAACCAGCTCAACCTGTGAAATAGCGATTCCATTTTTTTTCAGATACTGGCGAATCACATAGTCCGCCTCAGCGCCCAACACATTAACCGCAATCCTTTTGCCTTTGAGATCCTTGATTGTTCGAATACTGCTCTCTTCCAAAACCAAAAGGCCACTCGTACCGCTCTTGTTCTCTTTTGTCGATACAATAGTTCCAAAAAGCGCCTTGATCTTGCCACCACGCGCAATGATGTTTACCCATGCTGGCCACGCCGAACCTGCAGTATCAACGTTATTGGCCAAAAGTGCCTGGAGCGACACCGTACCTCCGCCGCTCTGAACACTCTGAATTGGCTCGAGAATGACACCCTCTTCGGCAAGAATGTCCCGAGCTGTCAGTTTTTTAACAAGTTCCCATTGCGTCGGTCCGGTAGATTCAAGCACTCGAATAGAAACGTTTTCAGGCTTTGACTGTAGCTTGTTAAAAGCAAACCAGCCAGCTCCTGCAGCAACCAGAGCAATGATTGCCACCAATAAAATCCTCAGATATTTATTCATTGAGTTTTTTCTGTGATCGCTGAAGTACTCCCCATGCTCTCTCTTCAGTTACATTATTTTTTGAAAAATGAATTGTATTCATGTGTATAAACGGACGATGGTGAAATCTGTCCCGGTTTCAACTTTCCCTCGGATACAAGGATATCGATCCACCACTGGAGATCCTTGTCTTGAGCAAAAGGATAATCGGGCGAGAAGGACGAGCGATAATATTCAGCGAGTTTGGGGTTGCCACCTTTTGCCGCAGCAATATCTGCATAGGCTTTTTTAACCTTCTCGGGATCTTTCTGAAATTCATCCCAAAGAATGCGTTTCGATTTTTCAAGCACCGTAACGAAATGCCGGACTATCGCAGGATGCTTCTTTATAAAATCCTCCCTGAATCCGCTCCCCATGGTTATGGTTTCTCCTCTGATGGCATATCGCCGTGTCCCCGGAAGCTCCCTGAGAGCACCACGACTCATGGCGATTTCATAATCGATACCACCACCCATCGTCCATGCGGCAACATCAACCTGTCCACTTCTCAACACCTGCTCAATCTGGGGACCGGGAACCACCATTAATTCCACCTGGTCAATCGAAAGACCGTTTCGCCTGAGATACTCCCGAATTTCATAGTCGGCAGATGCGCCAAGAACATTAACAGCAATTTTTTTGCCCGTCAGATCTTTAACCGTCTGGATTGTACTGTTTTCCAAAACCACCAGACCATTTCCAGGATTGGTTTTGGATGTTGTCATACCATTTGCGACCGCTTTGATTTTACCCCCACCGGCAATGGCATTTATCCATGCAGGCCAAGCCGAAGTTGCATAATCGACATTGTTGGCAAGCAGCGACTGAATGGATATGGTTCCACCACCACTTTGCGCAAGAGTGATGTTTTCAAGCTGAATACCCTCTTCAGCTAAAATGTCCCTTCCCGTCAAACGACTCGCAAGCTCCCACTCTGAAGGAGCTGAAGAGTCGAGAAGACGAATCGAAACTTGATCACCTGCTTTTTTAGCTTGTGTCGAGAATAAATAGCCAGCTCCAATAAGTACAGCAGCAATGGCCAGAGTTATCAGGAGAATTTTTTTGCGATTAAACATATCTCTCGTTATCCAAGAATTGAGCTGCCTATTTCACCTTTCCATGAGGTGGTTTTCTTTTCGAACCAGACCAAGAGATAGTTGACCACCAGTCCCAATATGGCCAGAGTCAAAATGCCAGCATACATCTCTGGCACCATAAAGTTGAACTGCGCATTCTGAATGAAAAATCCGAGTCCGGATTTAGCTCCGATCATTTCGGCAGCAATAACTACCATGAGAGCAATTTTTGCTCCCAATCTTGCTCCGATAACAATGGATGGGATACTGGCAGGAAGAATCACCTTTTTGAAAAGTTCCCAATCCGAAACACCCATTGATTTGGCTGCCTTTATGTAGATTGGATCAACGCTCTTGACACCACTTATTGTGTTCATAAGAAGCTGCCAGCTCGCGCCATAGAAAATGATGGCAATCTTCGATGACTCACCAAGCCCCAACAAAAGAAGAAAAATCGGAAGCAGGGCAAAGGTTGAAACATTCCTAAGACTCTGCACAAAGAGATCGGTATATCGTTCAAACTTGTTATACCACCCCATCAAAAAGCCCAATGGCACAGCAAGCAAAAGTGCAAGTCCAAAGCCTGCTGCGGCTCTCTGCAAGCTGACCAGCACATGCAACAGCAACTTGCCCGACGCTGCCAGATCAAACAATGTCTGAATGGTGGTTGAAAATGCCGGAAGGAACAACGGATCAATAATCCCAAAACGGGGCAGAGCTTCCCATACGGCAAAAAAGAGAAGTACCAGTGGAATTCCGCTCGACCATTTCTTCAATCCCTCTACAAATGGTGTAAATCGTTTTACGTATGCACTGAAATCAACCGCTTCGGTTTTCTGCCTTACCTCAGTCTTTACTGCCAGCTCTTCTGACATAATGAATCTCCTTTTTCGTTAATCTTGAATGAGTTATTGATAGTGCTAGTGTTATTCTGAAAACACCGGCGCAAGTTTCCAATCCTGTTGAGCTTTATTTACTTCGGCCTTGAGCGCGCCCCAAACCTTATGGCGATTGGCGGTAAATTCACTGCTTGAACGAATATCTCCGTTACGTGGCCGTGGCAGATCAATTTCAATGATATCTTTGATCCTTCCGGGACGTGCTGTAACCACCGCAACTCGATCTGCCAGAAAAACCGCCTCATCAATACTGTGCGTCACGAAGATCACCGTGGTGTCGGTACCCTCCCAGATTCTGATGAGTTCATTCTGCAGTATTTCTCTTGTCTGCGCATCAAGCGCCGCAAACGGTTCATCCATCAGTAATACTTCTGGCTTTGTTGCAAGTGCCCGTGCGATAGCCACTCTCTGCTGCATTCCGCCAGAAAGCTGGTAGGGAAATCGGTCTTCAAAATCAGAAAGACCGAACAGTGATAACAACTCCCTGCCAATCTTCACGCGTTCCTCCTTGGGAACCCCACGTGTTTCAAGCCCAAATTCGATATTCGAAAGAGCGCTGCGCCATGGAAAAAGTGCATACTGCTGAAAAACATAGCCTGTTTTTGCGCTTGGCGCCTCCACTGGTTTCTCATCGAGGTAAACGACCCCACTGGTCGGCGAACTTAACCCGCCAACAAGATCAAGAAATACCGATTTTCCGCTTCCGCTCGGCCCAACCAATACCAGAAACTCCCCTTTTTTTATCTTCAGATCAAAACCATGCAGCACTTCAATCTCGTTGGAGATAACACCATTGTTGACCTGCTGACCATGCTTAAGCTTGAATTTCTTATGTACCTTCTCTGCGACTATTATGTCCATAACCATCCTTTTATCGTGATTGTTTTATAGAGTGTTACGTGGAGGCAATGAATTGCCCTTGTATCATGAGGGCATCAACAGAGATTGTAATCTCTGCTGAACGCAAGAATAGTGCTCCCGATATCTTCAAGCAGGGTGGTTGCGCCACGATAACCTGCATAGCTTCGTTCAAGCACAATTCGATCAGCCAGTGGAAAAGAGAGAGCAAGAAAAGGAACTCCAAGCTCTACCGAAACCTCACGCTCAAGGCTGCTCCCCAGAATGAGTTGAGCTTCAGAAGTTCTGATTATGTCGGATATTTCGCTACGATCTTCGCCGAAGATGACCTCTGTTTCATATCCTGGAACAATCGAAGCAAGACGTGTTACCAGCCTCTCGCGCACACTATCGGGAGGGTTGTCGGTAATAATGAGTGTACGCGGTAACAGACCAAAGCTTGTACCAAGAAACTCCGCAATACCAACAACCTGGGCACTCTCGCCAACCAGCACAAACTCTCTCTGAAAACCGGCACGGTAATAACTGTCAGCCAACCTGGCAAACTGTAAGTCCAGACGTGCTTCCTCGCGTGTGATAAACGCTTCAGTACGCATTGAGTCCAGCTTCAGTTGCTCCGTCAGGCGGCGAAGCAATGTCGATGTTGCAGTGCCAATTGGCAGTCCATCCAGGATGATCGAAGAAGTGGCATAACGCTCTTCCAAAAGTCTCGCCGGAAGTTCTCCCCAAGGAGAGAGAACCAGATTAAGGAGTGCTCCAGGAATCTGGAGCCATGAAGCAACACTCTGTTCACTCCCGAGCAATAAATTTGGAACTAAACCAATACCTTCCAGCAGCCGTCCCAACTCCTGAAGGTTGCCTCGCCAAAAAGGATCCTGATTCGGAATAATGCCCCAGATATTGACCAGTTGAGCGGGAAACTCTTCTGTTTTTTTCCAGATGTCGGGCAGTTGCTCAATGAGCGCTTTAACAGCAAGATGATACCCATGATGCACATCGCCACTGAACCCGGGAGTATTTGCGTAAATGACAGGCCAATCCTGATCGCGTCCCTCTTTGGCCATTGCCGGTATATCGTCACCTACCATTTCAGTTGAGCAACCAGTAACGATGGCATAAAGATCAGCCTGCACAACTTTAACCGTATTTTTGAGCTGTTCCCGCAAACGAGAACCACCGCCAAAAACCACATGTTTTTGACCAATATTGCTGGATGAAACCGGTGGACTACTAAATGGATCGTTTCCTCCCGACATGCGTGTTACTCCCAGGTAATGCTGTACCCCACAGCCAGACGTGCTGTGAATAACCGGAACCACTCCATCTATCGACTCAAAAAGCTGTAACGCTCCATGCAGGGCACATGAATTGCGAGATCCTTCCAAATGATGTGCCATATTATTTAACCTCCTGCTTGATGTGCCAGTTGTGGCTACGGCGAAACCAGGCATCCTGATAGGGTGAATTGACCTTTGCCAAAGAATCTCCATAAGAATTGTTTGCCAGTGCGGTTTTGATACGTCGAGCCACACGGACAACACCACTGTAACCAACAAGAGCAAGCGACTCTAACGAAACAACTGGAATACCGAGGCGGGCAACTTGACCAAGGTGGGTAGAATCTCCAAGGTAGAGGTCGGGTGAAAGTTTGCGAAGAATCGAAATTTCCTCAAAAGCCTGACCATCCGAGACATGAATCTGGAGTGACGGATTTCGTTCAGCCAGTTCATTGAGATGCCGAATATACAAACGATCCAGATGCGTAATGGTAAGGCCAGCAACTTCTCCACCCAGCTCTTCAACCAGGTCAAGCACACTGAAAGCGTTAGCCGACGATAATGATATATAGACCTTGACTCCCTTCAGGGAGAAATTACCCAGTTGGAGAGTAGTCTCAGCGACTTTACCTTTATGGAGTTCTTCGGCTGCATCCTCTTTTCCAAGGAAGGCCGCGATTGACTTCAGCCAGCGGCCGGTTCCCTCAACCCCAACAGGCCGCGACACATCAATAAGCGGCACCCCGTATGTTTGCTGAAGTATTGCACCGAGATACTCCGGCGCATCAGGGCAAAGCGGAATGGAGGCACGAGCAGCAACTGCTAATCTGAAAAGATCAACCGTTGCATCATCAGGAATGACGTTCAAAGTGATACCAAGCTTTTCCAGAAGATGTTGCGCCTCTTTTCTGTCCTGTGGATGTTCGGCCACCGAAAGAAGGTTCAGCGACTCATTTTTTTCTATTATAGAGGACTCTCCTGCCAAATACTTCAGCAAGGAGTGTAACGCCGTATCATAGCCGGAAACAGCATTTTGTGACGAAAATCCGGTCACATAGACGGGCACTATTGCGAGTCCAAGCTCTTCATGCAGCTCTTCGACAACCGACTGTATGTCGTCGTTATTTATTGCAATCACCGGATTACCGACAATAAATATAACGGAAGGGTGATATCGACGATGCAAGGCAACAACACTCTTGCGCAACTTGCCATCTGCACCCATAATGGTATCGCGCTCATCAAGATTGGTAACAACCCAGTGGGTATTATTGCGTCCTGACGCAACATGGTGCAGACCTGCGGCAACGCAACCTCGCGGCCCATGAATAATAGTGACACTGTCGCGTATCCTTGCCAAAATACGCAACGCATAAAGCAGATCGTCATTGCTGCTCTGCGCAAAGGTCCTGATGCGCTGGGGAATTTCATCTCCGGTAAACTCTTTTGAAGCAACAGAAACCGTCCCAAGCCAGGCACCGAGAGTGTCGAGACGCTTTTCCCTGCTACGCGGTGCTTTTGGACGTAATGGACTCATAATACTATTGCAGGCTTCGCTCTGTTTAATGATCGACTATATAGAGGCCATTTCATGGACCACTCCCGTTTCGACTTCAAATATTTTGTCGCCCCACTCTCTTGCCCACTTTTTCAGTTCAGGCGAATTAAGTGGTTTTGGAATAACCGAATCTTCGTTCTCGTCGATGTATTTAGCCAGGTCTCTGTACACTTGGGCCTGTTCGGATTGAGGCACTGCCTCAATAACTGTTTTGCCATATAATTCACTTTGTGCAACAACCAGTGAACGTGGCACATAACCGATAACATTGGTACCGGTCTTTTCAGCAAAATCGTCGATCAGCGATGGCGCATAAGCGGCAAGAATGCTGTTGGCAATAACTCCGCCAAGACGAGCACCGCCGGATGGCGCATATTTGTTGACCGCCTTGAAGAGATTGTTGGCTGCAAAAATTGACATAAAGTCAGAAGATGTTACCACAAAGGCGCGATCAGCAAGACCGTCACGAATCGGTACTGCAAATCCACCACAGACAACATCACCAAGGACATCATACAAGACAAAATCAGGCTTGAACTCATCAAAAACCTTCAACTCCTGGAGCAATTCCACTGCTGCATTAATTCCTCTTCCAGCACATCCAACTCCCGGCACAGGCCCGCCTGCCTCAATGCAGAGCACGCCACCAAAACCAATGGCTGAAATATCCTCAATCCTGAGCTTGCTCTGCTCGCGCAGCGTATCAAGCACCGTCGGCAGATCATTCCCTCCTCGCAGAATGGTCGTTGAATCACTTTTTGGGTCGCAGCCAATCTGGATTACCCGATAGCCGGAATCAGCAAGAGCAGCACTAATGTTTGATGTCGTTGTTGATTTACCAATGCCACCCTTGCCATAGACTGCAATATGTTTGCCTATTTTTTCACTCATGTCCTGCCTATATGAATTTGATATATGAACTACACTTTCTATTATTTTCTGAAAAACAAAAAGCCGATTTCTTGACAAAAAATCGGCCTCTATATTCAGTTGCTTTTATTTAGGAAGCACTACATCAAGAAGAAAATTTAAATGTCGAATACTTTATCAAGTATAAACAACAACTGATTAGCATAAAACTCAACATTATATCAATAATAAAGAACCCCGCCGCAAGCAGCGGGGTATTTTGAAAAAAAATAATACGTTACGCCTCAAGAGGCGGGGAATATGACCCATAGAGATTTAATACAAACATATTAATCGAAATACTGCCCTACTTTTCTTTATATATAACAAATATAATTCATTGTATAAATCCCCGCTAAACGGCATTTTATATACCCGAAAAAAGGTAGCTCATAAAAACTTTATTGCATAGCAAAACAAAAAAGCTACCAACAAAATATGAACATTTTTTTAATGTCTAACATAGTATTGCTATAAATCATAAGTCTATCCAAATGGGAATAAAATGGATAAAAATTCTCTTACTGAGCTTTGCGAATTTGATACGTTTCATCACGAATCAGCAATGGCTCTACCAACAATTGTTAACGACTCTAAGCCACTTCATCCAGCAATATCCCTGCCTGATGCAAGCGCCAATAGTGCCCCTGCCGAGCGAGCAACTCATTATGGGTTCCTTTCTCGACAATCTTTCCAAGCTCCAGCACACAACTAGTA
>Ga0194060_10003952_pt1 | contig 10380 bp, 11 predicted proteins | sample SepL225m_MetaG_FD_163427 | JGI IMG/M metagenome (GOLD analysis project Ga0194060, IMG submission 163427) | Anoxic zone freshwater microbial communities from boreal shield lake in IISD Experimental Lakes Area, Ontario, Canada - Sep2016-L222-5m | ecosystem: Environmental > Aquatic > Freshwater >... | reverse complement strand
TCGAAGGCGCGGGATTCATTGCCATCAGCGTCTCGGTGCCGGCCTTGATCGTCGCAGCCTGCGCGCCGCGCGAACGCAATCTGACACTCGGCCTTTGGGCGAGCTATATGCCGTTGGGTTCCGGCCTGGCCATCCTGGCTAGCCCATTCCTGCTCGGTTCGATCGGCTGGCGCGGCCTTTGGCTCGCCATCGCGCTGATGATGCTCGCCTGCACCATCGTGCTATGGAGCTTTCGCGGCAGCTATCGCGCCGCGCCTGTCGCCGCTCCCGCGCTTTCGATCACGTTGCGCGCGCTGCGTCAGGCCGGCCTCTGGTGGCTTGCGCTGGGGTTTGCCTGCTATTCACTGATGTATTTCGCGCTCGCCGTGTGGCTGCCGACCTACCTGATTCAGGAACGAGGCGCTTCCATAAAACAAGCCGCCCTGCTGACCGCCTTGTTGATCGGCTTCAACGCCGGCGGCAACCTGCTCGGAGGCTGGCTGATGCATCGAGCGTCGCCGCGCGGTCACGTGATCAGCCTCGCCTTTCTGATCATGGCGGCGTGCAGCTGCGGCATCCTCGGCGCGGCACTGCCCGACGCGCTGCGTTTCTTACTGTGCGCGATTTTCATGCTGACCGGAGGCATGATCCCGGCTTCGATTCTATCCGGAGGACAGGTGTATGCGCGCGACGCAAGCCAGATCAGCAGCATTCAGGGACTGATCGTGCAGGTCGCCCAGATCGGACCATTCGCCGGCCCGCCCCTGGTAGCCTCGGTGGTATCTGCAGCCGGAAACTGGGAGTCTGCGCTGGGAGTGCTGCTCGCCGCGGCCGCGCTGGGCACGCTATTTGGCCAGCTCGCCCTCCGCGCCGAGCGCGCACTGGCGCGCACCAAGGGACGAGCGGCCTGACTGCCACCGCTGGCGCCGACCCCTACGCCGGTTTCGCCGGGCTCGCTTTGGTCCGGTCGAGCATGGTCATGGCCGAGGTGATCAGCGTGGCCATGTCGCCCATATTGGCGGGAACGATGAGCGTGTTGTTGGTCTTGGCCAGGTAGGCGAATGCGTTGACGTATTGCTCGGCGACCTTCAGGTTGGCCGCCTGCTGCCCGCCTTCCCTGGCGAGCGATTCCGCCACCGCGGTCACGGCCGCGGCGGTCGCCTCGGCGATCAGCCGGATCGAAGTGGCGTCACCCTGCGCCTTGTTGATTACCGCGGCCTTGGCGCCCTCGGACTTGAGGATGGCTGCCTGCTTTTCGCCCTCGGCGATGTTGATCTCCTGCTGCTTCTGGCCTTCGGACTTCGCGATCAGCGCGCGCTTCTCGCGCTCGGCCGTGATCTGCGCCTGCATCGCACGCAGGATGGTTTCCGGCGGGGTGATGTTCTTGATCTCGTAGCGCAGCACCTTCACGCCCCAGGAGCGCCCGGCTTCGTCCAGCACCGATACCACCTGGCGGTTCATTTCGTCGCGGCTCTCGAAGGTCTTGTCCAGTTCCATCTTGCCGATCTCGCTCCGGAGCGCGGTCTGAGCCAGCTGGGTGATGGCCGCGATGTAGTTGGACGAACCGTATGAAGCCAGGCGCGGGTCGGTCACCTGGAAATAAATGACGCCGTCCACTGAGAGTTGGGTATTGTCCCGGCTGATGCATACCTGCTCCGGCACATCCAGCGGCACTTCCTTCAGCGAGTGAGTGTAGGCGACGCGATCGACGAACGGCACGATGACATTCAGCCCCGGCTGCAGGATGGCGTGGAATTTTCCCAGACGCTCGATCACCCATGCGCTCTGCTGCGGCACCACGCGTACGCCCTCAATGACGAATACGATCGCCACCGCGAGTATGAAAAACGGGATGGTGAAACCGCGCGTCTGATCAAACTGGGAAACGACGATGGTGGCGATAAGTACGCCGATGAATTTCGGGAACATGGGTATTCTCCCTTGCAATTCGATTATGGATCGTGGAATTCGGGGTGGATGCGCGCGTCCCTGCATCACGGCCTCAAGCTTTGGCTTTCGACACTTTTAGCGTATTGCCGTCCATGGCATGGATGAACAGAACCTGGCCGCAATCGAAGTCGCGCTCGCCCTCGACTTCGGCATCCCACAAGGTGTTGCGATATTTCACCCGTGCCGTGCCCTGCTCGCGGCTTACCCAGGCATCGAAAGAAACCGCCTGGCCCACGTCGAGCGACGCCATGTCCGGTTGGGGCATCGTTTTGCGGTGCTGTTGCACCCAGAACACACCGGCAACCGCCACCGCAGCCGAGCACAATGCCTCCACCCAGAACCCCAGGCCGAACCAAGCCGTTGCGGAGCCCGCAAACGCCGCGATGCCCAAAACCAGAAGGAAAAACGTCCCTGTGACCAGTTCGGCGATGACCAGCACAAATCCGGCAGCGAGCCAGACCAGATAGGTTTCCATGAATATCCCGTACACAGCAACCGAATTGCATCATAACGCAAACCGCCGCATGCCGGAACCGCGCCGCCTCACCGGAGCGCACAAGGTGTACCAACCGTTCTGGTCCCGGCCACATTCCCTGGCTAGGCGTCCTGCTCCAGTGCCAGCCGGCGAATGGCGCTGATCGTATCGATGTCGGCCGCGACATACGCCTGTCGGGCAAAACTGCTGTAAAACTCATCGAGCGGCGCCGCCGCATCGCTGCGCAGAGTTTCATATTCAAAGCGCACGAACAGCTGATTCGCCTCCGGTTCCTCTATGGTCATTACCAGCGTCGCCGCGGGCGAATCGTTCGACGCCTCGATCTCGTAGCGCACCTTGTGCATCGGCTCGAAATCGACCCGGTCGCGCAAGGTCAGTCTGCCGAAATGCAATTCCCGCGCAAGCGAGTTGTCGCCGACCCGCACAATCTCGAATGTATCCAGCGCCAGGACAAACAGCAGGGGATTTTCGGCGCGCAATACCAAGCCGCGCCACAATTGCTCGCGCGACAGCGGCTCGATCAAAGGATTGAGCGGATCGTTGATCTGGATCAGGTGGCTGAACCTCATTTTGCGTTTATAACATTTTCGGCGCGGACCACGGCCGCGTTGGCGACCGCAACCGGGCACGAAGGATCGGTTTCGGTTTCTCGCGCTGCGGAAAGCCTGTAAAATCGCGGCTTTACGAGCATACCAAACCGTGCCTACTTTTCAGGAACTCATCCTCAGGCTGCAATCCTATTGGGATCGGCAGGGCTGCGCTCTATTGCAGCCCTACGACATGGAAGTCGGAGCGGGGACGTCTCATACCGCAACGTTCCTGCGCGCGCTCGGACCGGAACCCTGGCGCGCCGCCTACGTCCAGCCCTCGCGCCGCCCCAAGGACGGCCGCTACGGCGACAATCCCAACCGGTTGCAACACTACTACCAGTACCAGGTGGTGCTCAAGCCGTCGCCGCCGGACATTCTCGAACTCTATATCGGCTCGCTCGAAGCATTGGGGATAGCTCCCAAGGAGCACGACATACGCTTCGTCGAGGACGACTGGGAGAACCCGACGCTGGGCGCCTGGGGTCTGGGCTGGGAAGTGTGGCTGAACGGCATGGAAGTGACGCAGTTCACCTACTTCCAGCAGGTCGGAGGAATCAACTGCAAGCCGATCACCGGCGAGATCACCTACGGCATCGAGCGCCTCGCAATGTACCTCCAGGACGTGAAAAATGTGTTCGACCTGGTGTGGACACCTGGGGTGACCTACCGCGACGTGTACCACCAGAACGAGGTCGAGCAATCGACCTACAATTTCGAGCTATCCAATACCGAGATGCTGTTCCGGCATTTCAGCGATTACGAATCCGAGGCGAAGCGCCTGATACTGGGCCAGCTCGCGCTCCCCGGATACGAGATGGTGCTAAAAGCGGCACATACATTCAATCTGCTCGACGCCCGCGGCGCGATTTCGGTCACGGAGCGCGCCGCCTACATCGGGCGCATCCGCAATCTCGCGCGCAGCGTGTCGCAGTCCTATTTCGATTCGCGCCTGCGTCAGGATTTTCCGATGTGCGCGCGGGAAGAGTTGCAGCGTCTCGGTATCGATCTTCCGGCTCTGAAAGCCGCGTTAAACCGGCGCGAGGCGGCATGAGCGCGACCCTGCTGGTGGAACTGTTCACTGAAGAACTGCCGCCGAAAGCCCTGAAACAGCTGGGCGAGGCGTTCGGCCACCGATTGCAGGATTGCCTGATCCGAGCGCAGTTGAAAGATCAGGCCATAGCTGATACCCGGATTTTTGCCACGCCGCGCAGGTTGGCAGTGCTCATTAAGAATGTAAGATCAAAAGCCGCGGACCAGATCGAATCGAAGAAACTGATGCCGTCCAAAGTCGCCTTCGGCGCCGACGGCAAGCCCAGCGCCGCGCTCATAAAACGCCTGGAAAAGGAAGGAGCGACGCCGAGCCAACTGGAGCGGGTGACCGAGGGTGATGCGGAATACGCGTTTCTCAAGAGGACGATTCCCGGGCTCACACTCGCCGCCGGCCTGCAGCTTGCGTTGCAGGAAGCGATTTCCAAGTTGCCGATCCCCAAGGTGATGAGTTACCAGCTCGCAGACGGCGCAACCACAGTGCAATTCGTTCGCCCCGCGCACGGCCTGATCGCCCTCTTTGGCGGTGACATATTGGAAGTCTCGGTCCTCGGCCTGAAAGCGGGCCGCGTCACCCACGGGCATCGCTTCCAGGGCGTCAGGGATATTCCGGTCGCGTCCGCAGACGCCTACGAGGAAGCGCTGCGTGCGCACGGGCAGGTCATCGCTGGATTCGACCCGCGCCGCGCCGAAACCGAGCGCCAGCTTCGCGCCAAGGCTGCCGAAATCGGCGCTTCACTCGGCCCGGAACAGGATGTAACCCTGCTGCTGGATGAAGTAACCGCCTTGATCGAGCAGCCCAGCGTCTACGTCGGCGAGTTCGACCCGGGGTACCTTACCGTGCCGCAGGAATGCCTGATCCTAACTATGCGGCAGAACCAGAAGTACTTCCCGCTGTTCGACATCGCGGAAAAGCTCATCAACAAATTCCTCATCGTCAGCAATATGCGCTTGGCCGACCCGAAGAACATCATCGAAGGCAACCAGCGAGTGGTCGGGCCACGTCTGGAGGATGCGCGCTTTTTCTACAACCAGGACCGCAAGCAGCGGCTGGAGGAACGCGTGCCACAGCTTGCGCGTGTGGTCTACCACAATAAGCTCGGCAGCCAGCTTGAGCGCGTGGAGAGGATCCAACTGCTGGCGGGGCACATCGCCCGCCGGTTGGGTGCCGATGACAAGCAGGCTGAGCGCGCTGCTTGGCTCGCCAAGGCAGACCTACTTACCAACATGGTGGGGGAGTTTCCTGAACTCCAGGGCGTGATGGGGCAGTATTACGCCCGCCACGACGACGAAGCGGAGCCGGTGGCAAACGCGATCTGCCAGCACTACTTGCCGCGTTTTGCCGGTGATCGGCTTCCCGAAGACGGCGTTGCCATCGCATTGGCCCTTGCCGACAAGCTCGATGCCATCGTCGGCATGTACTCGATCGGACAGATCCCGACCGGCGACAAGGACCCCATGGGCCTGCGTCGCCAGGCGCTGGGCATCGTGCGCATCCTGATCGAGCGCTCGCTCAGGCTGAATCTGGGCTCCGATCTGATCGAGCCCGCGTTGACGCAACTGCGGCTGGCAACGACCGGAAAGATCTACGACGAGTTGTTCGCATTCATCCAAGATCGCTTGCGCAGCTACTTGCGCGAGCGCGATTTCCTGCCAGACGAAATCGAGTCGGTTGTCAATCAAACTCCTTTCTTGAATGAGATGTTGCCATTGCTGGATGCGGCAAGGACGTTCAAGACCATGCCGGAAGGCAAGACCTTGGCGGCTGCCCACAAACGCATCCGCAACATCCTGAAGACCGCGGAATCGCCCCCCCAACTGGAACCGATCCTGGAAATCATGCGGGAACCGGCGGAGAAGGAACTTTTTCTCGCCTTGCGGCAGGCTCCGGCCGGCTTTCACATCAACCATGCCACGCAGCGCCTGCGCGACCTGGCATTGTTCGGGCCCAAGGTGGACGCGTTCTTCGATCAGGTGATGGTCATGGACAAGGACGAATCGCAGATGAACAATAGAATCGCGCTGCTGCGCGATCTGGAACGGCTCATGAACCGGGTCGTGGACATTTCCAAGCTGGCCGCATGAAACTCGTCATTCTCGATCGCGACGGCGTGATCAACCTCGATAGCGCGCAATACATCAAGAGCCCGGAGGAGTGGAAGCCGATTCCGGGGAGCCTGGAGGCGATCGCGCGCTTCACGCAAGCCGGCTTTCACGTCGTCGTCGCCACCAACCAGTCCGGTGTGGGAAGAGGATTGTTCGACATGGCCACGCTCAACGCCATGCACGACAAGATGCACAAGGCGGCAGGCCAGCTGGGCGGGCGCATCGATGCCGTGTTCTTCTGCCCGCATGCTCACGATGCCGGCTGCGCCTGCCGCAAGCCCAAGCCGGGAATGTTGCTTGAGATTGCCGGGCGCTTCGACATCGCGCTCGATACCGTGCCGGTCATCGGCGACTCCCTGCGCGACCTGCAGGCGGCGAGCGCGGCGGGAGGGCGCCCGATCCTGGTACTGACCGGCAAGGGTGAACAGACGCTGAAAGCGGGTGGCCTGCCCGACGGCACCGAAGTCCACAAGGACCTGGCCGCCGCCGCCACGGCGCTCGTCGCATGAATTTCCTGCGCGCATCCATCTACTACCTCCTCCTGGTCATCATCGTCGTTCCCTATTGGGTGATGGTGATGTGCGTGGGTTGGCTGCCGCGCATTCCACGCTGGAAGGTCATCGCCGGCTGGCCGCGCCTCGCCGCGTGGCTGGCGATTTACATTCTCGGCATACGCTGCGAGGTGCGCGGCCGCGAAAACATTCCCGCCGATCCCGTGGTGATCCTGTCCAAGCATTCGTCCGCATGGGAGACCCTAGCCTACTCGGGGATTTTTCCGCCGCACGTGTATGTGATGAAGCGCGAGCTGATGTGGCTGCCTTTCCTCGGTTGGGGACTCGCGATGTTCAGCCCGATTTTCATCAACCGCGCCGACCGCAAGAATGCCCTGCGCCTTACGGTAGAACTCGGCAAGGAGCGTCTCGCCCAGGGCTTTTCCATCATGGTGTACCCGGAAGGCACCCGCATACCCGTCGGCACGCACGGCAAATACAAGCTCGGCGGTGCGCGCATTGCCGTGCAGACCGGCGCGCGCGTGCTGCCGGTGGCGCACAACGCCGGGCTGCTCTGGCCGCGCAATTCCTTCCTCAAACGCCCAGGCAAGGTAACAGTGGTGATCGGTGAACCGATAGACAGTGCCGGCCAAACACCCGAGCAGTTGATGCGCACGGTGGAGGAATGGATCGAAGCTCAGGTTGAAATCCTGCTGCGTACAGAGGGGGAAAATGCAGCTTGAGCTGCCGCTCGCCGCCGCGCCGGTGCCCGCACTCTCGGGCACACTGCGACACATTCAGCTCGGCGGCGAAATCGTGGGCTACCGCTTCCGCCGTGCCCGCCGTCGCTCCATCGGCATGGTGATCGACGACAACGGCCTTCGCGTGGCCGCACCGGGCCATACCCCAATTGCCGAAGTCGAAGCATTCATCCTGGATAAGGCGCGCTGGGTGCTGAAAAAGCTGTCGGAGCGGCGCGCGACTCCAATTCCGCCGGTGGTGCAATGGAGCGATGGAGCAACCATTGCGCTTCTGGGGAGTCCGGTAAAAATTGAACTGCTGCCCGGGAGGCGCGACATCAGCCTGCAAGATGGCCGCCTCGGCATCGGGCTCTCACCCCGCGGCGAACCGGCCTCGTTGAGAAAGCGCGGCATAGCCTGGCTGAAGAGTTGGGCGCTGGCGCTGTTCGGCGAGCGTCTGGCGCTATACGCTGCAAATTTGGGCGTCCCCAAGCCAGCACTGGCACTTTCCAACGCACGTAAACAGTGGGGAGTTTGCCACCGGGACGGGCATGTGCGTCTAAACTGGCGCCTGATACACTTGCCGTTGCACCTAATCGATTACGTCGTCGCACATGAACTGGCGCATCTGCGGGAAATGAACCACTCGGCGCGCTTCTGGATCGTGGTGGGCAACCTCTATCCCGATTACAAGCATGCGCGCACCGAACTGCGTAACTGCAACCACCGCCTGCCAATTTTATAAGGGGAATCGCCTTGAGAATACTGCATACGATGCTTCGCGTGGGCGACATGGAACGTTCGGTAAAATTCTATACCGAGGTCATGGGCATGAAATTGCTGCGTACCACCGACCGTCCGGACCAGCAATACAGCCTCGCGTTCGTCGGATACGGAACCGAAGACGCACACGCAGTAATCGAACTCACCTACAACTATGGCGTCGACAAATACGACCTCGGCACCGCCTTCGGACACATCGCGATCGAGGTGCCCGACGCCTACAAGACCTGCGAAACCGTGAAGACAAAGGGCGGCATCGTGAGCCGCGAGGCGGGCCCGGTCAAAGGGGGCAGCACGGTCATCGCTTTCGTCCAGGACCCGGACGGGTACAAGATCGAACTTATTCAGGGGAAATGACCCGGGGATCTTGCTCCCCCGGGAATCCGGGATGCCGCTCAGATGCGGTATTTGCGCAGCAAGGACGACTTGCCAATCAGCATTTTGGCAAATTCCTCCAGCAACGCCTCGTTGACGTCGCCGGCCGGAATGCGCAGTTCGTCCGTGCCAAGGCGCAGGAAGTGCTTCCCTTTCACTATCAACTGGGCATTTTCGTGGTCGGCCTTGATCGTGGCGTCGCAGGTTACGGCATGAGGCACGATGAATTTCAACTTCTGCAGCCCGCCGCCGGCTTTCTTGACTTCTTCTTCGGTGAATTTCAGGCCGAAGCCCCACAGTATGTCGCGGACCTTCTGGATCGTAGCCGGCATGTCGCGCTCGATCACGAGGGTCTCCGGCTCCGACCATCTGATGAAGAAGCTGATGACATCGTAATAATCCTTATCGGATATTTTTTTCTTGCGGTAATCGATAAACGACTCCGCGAATCCGAGGTTGCGGAAATCCCCGATTCCTGAGATCGAATAGACCATCGGGTTCGCGGGCCTTAGCACCGCCAACTGCTTGAACAGGTCGTTCAGGTAGAGGAATGTCTGATTCATCTTGCTTTCGACCAGCTTAATACCGTCCTGCAGCATCGACTGCTGGGAAAGCTGCTGGCTCTTTACCACGTCTGCCTGTTTTTTCAGGTCATCGAGCAGGCCCATTCTGTTCTCCGGAACAAACGCTTGGCTAAAACGGAATAAGTATCTAGTAAGAGTATCTATTGTGACAGCCGCCAACGCTTTGCGGAATATCAATTTGGCATAAGTTTACCCGTTTCCGTCAGGAAATTGCCAATCGCGACAAATTCGGCAACAGTCAGATTCTCAGCGCGCAGGCCCGGTGCGATCCCGAGTTTGGCGTAGTCCTCGGTCTCGAGCAGCCCGGCGAGGGAATTGCGCAAGGTCTTGCGCCGCTGGGAAAATGCGCGTCGCACCACCTGTGCCATCCCCGCCTCGCTCACCGCAGTCAACTGCGTCTGCGGCCGAGGTACCATGCGCACCACCGCTGAATCGACCTGCGGCGGGGGCGAGAACGCGCCGGGCGCAACCTCGAGCAGCAGTTCCATGTCGAAGCGGTACTGGAGCATTACCGACAAGCGGCCGTAATCGCCACCACCCGGAAGGGCTACCATGCGCTGCACCACCTCTTTCTGCAGCATGAAATGCAAGTCCTTTATGCGCTCGACGTAGCGCGCCAGGTGGAACAGCAGCGGCGTAGAGATGTTGTACGGCAGGTTGCCGACCACTCGCAGCGCACGAGGAAGCACGGCAAAGTCGAATTCGAGCACATCGCCGGAGTGCACCATGAGGCGCTCACGCGGGTAGTCGCGTTGCAGGCGCCCGACGATGTCGCGGTCGATCTCGATCACATGCAGGTGACTCAATATCGCGCAGAGCGGCGCGGTGAGTGCGCCCAGCCCGGGGCCTATCTCCACCATCGCATCGTCCCTCTGCGGCCGGATCGCGGCGACGATGCCGGCGATCGCCGCCTGATCGGTCAGGAAGTGCTGACCAAACCGTTTTCGCGGGACATGCTTCATCTCAAGGTCCGGTGCGATTCTGGCCCGCTTGCACCATCTGCAGCGCCATTTCGATGGCGGCCCCCAGGCTGCCGGCGTCGGCCTTCCCCGATCCAGCCAGTTCCAGCGCCGTGCCATGATCGACCGAGGTGCGCACGAGGGGAAGCCCGAGCGTGACATTGACGCCCTTGCCGAAACTTGCATACTTGAGCACCGGCAGCCCCTGATCGTGGTACATCGCCAGCACGCAATCGCCGCCGGCGAGCACATGCGGCGTGAAAAGCGTATCCGCCGGAAG
>Ga0194060_10003949_pt1 | contig 10383 bp, 10 predicted proteins | sample SepL225m_MetaG_FD_163427 | JGI IMG/M metagenome (GOLD analysis project Ga0194060, IMG submission 163427) | Anoxic zone freshwater microbial communities from boreal shield lake in IISD Experimental Lakes Area, Ontario, Canada - Sep2016-L222-5m | ecosystem: Environmental > Aquatic > Freshwater >... | reverse complement strand
GGACTACAAACGGTGGCTTGAGGAGCTGGCTCCGCATGAACCGTTAAGCCGCTACCAGCACAACAGAACTGGCGAGGATAACGGCGATGCCCATCACAAGCGCCAGATCATGGGTCGGGAGGTCGTTGTTGCCGTCACAAAAGGGCGGTTGCATTTTGGTACCTGGGAGCAGATTTTCTACGGTGAGTTTGACGGCAAGAGAAAAAAACGGGTGCTCATCAAGATTATTGGCGAATAAGAAGTCGCTTCGGGATGGGTGCACATTAACCTGACAGATGATTATGCATGGGCAACCATTTAAGGGCAACGATTTATTTTTCAATCCGTTACGGTTCCTTTAACGGGTTTTGAAATACGTTTTCTCAAGCGACACCGAGATCGAGAAGGGAGAACAGCGAGGGTTCCTGAATTTGTTTCCGGCATACTTTTCGGTGGGAGTCCACGAGAGGTATTGCGTCTGTGTTCGACACTGTGGGTGGCTAATTTCTGACGGTGTGTAATCCTTCAAAACTCTCAATCATTGCCAAGGCTGTCGCAAGTGCGCCCATGTAAAAGCTTGAAGCCGCAATCTCCCATTCCATCTCTGTTGGTTCCCTGTGCAGAACTTCCACAATCACTTCACGGAGTTCTTTCTTGCTTCTCTCCCGAATGGCTTTTGCTATTTCTGCGCTCTGCTCTATCATTATCACAACAGTTTATTGTTTTCGGTGAAATTGTCAATTGTTCGCAATGTCGAGAAAGCTATGTGCCTCCATCATATCGGCTGCAAGGCTGGTCGCGCCCATAAGGTAGCCTGCCTCTACAAGCTGAATTTCCAGTCCTGAAGGCTCCCTGTTCATCATCTTCGCCAGTGCCTCTTTAATGGCCGTTCTGTTTTCAGAAAGCTTGATCTTTGCAAGAACTTCGGCTGTCATCCTGTGGTTACTCATGGCTTCGGTTTCTGTTTGGTTCATGTTGCTGAATCGTGTGTGCTTCTCTTGGAACCGTAGCACCTGATCTGTTACTTTTGAGCAGCTTGAATTATTGTATAGACCGTGGCTCTTCCAATCTTCATCTGTTTGGCAATCGCTGTCGCTCCAACTCCCTGTCCCCGTAAAGCCAGTACCTTGTTCCGGTCAACAGAAGGCTTTCGCCCGAACTTGACTCCTTTGGCCTGTGCTTCCACCCTTCCCTCGTTGGTTCTTTCCAGAATCCGTTGCCGTTCAGCCTGAGCAACAGCCGAAAGAATGGTCACGACCATTTTTCCCATTGTCCCTTCGGTGCTGATGCCATCATCAAGAAAGCGGACGGCTACTCCAATGGCATCAAATTCTTTGATGAGCTGAATCATATCTGCCGTATCCCGCCCAAGCCTGTCAAGCTTCTTGACCAGTACCACATCCCCTGCTTCAACTTTGACGCGCAATGATTGCAGTCCGTCACGACGTACATGGCTTCCCGATTCCTTGTCGGTAAAAATACGATTGATTTCAACGCCTTCAGCCATCAGTGCATTGATTTGGATGTCCAGGGACTGTTGACTTGTGGTTACGCGAGCGTAACCGAAGAGTCTCATGTTGAAATGTGTCTAAAAAATCGTTTACTGGAAAGACCGTCTATAAAGTAGCGAAAGACGATTTAAAAGACAATTCTTTTAGGCGTTTTGATACTGTCTCCTATGTTATAACATTATAGACAGGGCCTGTTGGGTTCGCTTGGTGTTGTTGTGCTTTTGCCGAGCCGTGTGCCAATCCTGTAATTAAATCTTGATTCCTTTTTTCATAATTGGTATTTTATCGAAATACTTTGGAATACCAACCATATAGTATGGAGACGGCATGTTATCACAAGCGAAACAAACGGAGCCCCGAAATCAAGTCAGCTTTAAAATTCCTGTGAGCACCAAAAACAGGATTGAACAGCTTGCTGTGGCAACCCGAAGAACAAAGACCTTTGTCATCGAGGAAGCAATCGATCAGTATCTTGCTCTGAATGAATGGCAGCTCAAAAGCATTCAGGGCGGTCTTCGTGACCTTGAAGAAGGTAAGGTCATCTCGCAAGAAACAATGATTGAACACTGGGAGGGGAAAATTGCAGGTACAGTGGACTAACAAGGCCAAAGCCCGTCTCGAAGAAATTGAGGCATATATCGCTCACGAAAGTCCGGCAGCAGCAGCAAAAGTCATTCTTACAATTATCAAAAAAACTGCAAACCAGCTTTCCAAATACCCAGATAGCGGCAAACCAGGTCGTCTGATGGGAACACGAGAACTTCTGTTTTCAGATACTCCATACCTTGTAGTTTATACTGTTCGTAACAATATTGTGACGATTCTTACAATTTTTCATACAGCTCAGAACTTTGATAGAGATGCAGTGTAGCTCACGCTGGTTTGTCCGGCAATTGGCAAAAAGCAGAACAGCCGGGCAGCACTCAACCACCTGCTGGATGCAACCGATACCTGATTTACCCTGACAGCTCTCTCCAACACGGCATCTGCACTTAGGAAATAATTATTGTGATCGTCGTTTCGTTGTTTCGTTCAATCTGCGGTAAGCATCACATCCATCTTGAAATCCGTTATCACAAGCTTTTCCAAACCACTCTTTTGCTACTGCCCTATTTTGCTTCACACCTCGTCCATTTTCGTAAGCTAATCCAAGATTATACTGAGCCGTTGCCTCTCCCTGCCTTGCCGCAAGCTGATACCATTTTATGGATTCGACATAACTTTGTCTGACACCCTGACCATTTGCGTAACATACACCAAGATTGCTTTGAGCCCAAGTATCACCTTGCTCAGCCGCAAGACGATACCACTTTATAGCTTCAGCATAGTCTTGACTGACTCCATTGCCATTATGGTACATCAGCCCAAGACTGTACTGAGCATGTGCATACCCCTGCTCAGCTGCAAGACGATACCATTTTACAGCTTCAGCATAGTCCGGACTGAACCCTTCACTACTTGCATGAGTAATCATACTTTCTATCTGGTCGGCGACATTACCCTTATTCGTGCCCAATTTTATATTTTCAGCGTAATTTTGCCCTACTCTTAGACCTTTTTCATACATCACACCGAGACTGTACTGAGCCCAAGTACTTCCTTGGGCAGCAGCCAGTCGATACCATTTTTCAGCTTCAGCATAGTCTTGTGCGACACCGTTTCCGAAATAGTACATTGCTCCCAGACTGACTTGACCCTGTTCACTACCCTGCACAGCAGCAAGACGATACCATTTTTCAGCTTCAGCATAGTTTTTCGGGACACTTTCACCACATTCATACATCCAACCAAGATTACTTTGCGCCTTCGCGTTGCCCTGCTCTGCATTAATGCGGAGTTGCTGAATCTCTTCTGGAGACTTTGCAACTACCGTTCCAGTAAACAGAAACAAGCAAAAAGAATACACAACTAATTTTCTAATCATCTTATAACCTGATTTTTTATTAGCCTTAATGCCAATAGATTGGCCATTATTCAAACGGGGGGGGACAAAAAATTTCTTAACTCCTTGAAGTTGTCCGAACATTTCGAGTTCTCTTCCCAACTTTGTTTAAACACAGGGAGCGACAGGTTATCCCTTATGCCTTCACTCCAGTTTTGCCATACTTCTGGCCCAATTTTATTTCGTTCGTGTAACAAAATCTGTTCGTTCGACAAGTCAAAATAGTGGAGGAGTTCAGGAAGTACTTTCTGATATTCGTCGGGTGAAAGTTGTTCACCAAACAGAGCTTTTGCCGGAATCAGCTTGATAAGTTCCCGATACTCTTTCGATAACCTGTATTCAAATTCGAGTTGAGCAATTTCTTGATTCAGCTTGAGTTGTTTCCGCGAGTAACCAATGCCCCATGCGATCACTACTGTAGCTATTGCTGAAATGACTGTAAATATGGCAATAATATAATTACTACTTGCTTCAGGCATAACATCTTTATTTAAACTGTACCTCTTTCAACTACGGTAAATCCACCGATACTGTAGACCAATCAACCACCATTTCTGCCGCATTTGGATCGGAAGCAATGGGGGCTGCTCATAAACCGGAATAAATCCCGAGCTAAGCCATTTTGTCTATAACGAACATACAATTCTTCTGGGCAAGAATATCGGGATGACCAGTCCATGAAAAATTTTAACATTCTGACGTTCGTACCAACAATGTCCAGCCCATAAAAATGAAATGATTGACAAAACAGCGGATTTCTGTGGTCATCCAAAGTAATCACTAAAAATTATCATTACACAGAAGCACACTCATGCCGCCACATACACACTGCGCCCTGAACCATAATAGGCATCATAAACATGCTGGAACACTGCTGTTGATTTCTGCTTGAAGAGTTCTGGCGTGTATGCCCTTGGCAGGTGGTCATCCAGCAGCTTGTCAATGGCCACCCTGACCGCTGCACGCGCCTGTTGACGTTTCCGCCAGTCAAGCACCAGTTTGTTGTTCTTGAGCGTCACCAGCAACTCCTTTGCGGTAGCTTTCACCTTCTCCCGGTCAGCATCGCTCATCTCAATCGGTGGTTTCATCAACAGGTCAAAAAGTGCCAGCTCTTCTTCGGTTAGTTGTTCACTCACCCCCCGCTTCTCCTCTTCGTTCAGGCTTTGGGCAAAATTAACCAGTTGCCGGAAAAACTCTTCGGGATTGAGGCTTCCGGCATTGTAGTCTGCAATCATTTGCTGGAACCGTTCGAGATAATCCATCCGAGTCCGATTGAGCCGTACCATTGCCATCAGCTTTTGCCCTACACTTCCCTTGAGTTTTTCGTTGAGCGTCCGCTTCCGGCTGGTTTGGAACTTTTCAGCCAGCTTGTCAAAATCAATGGAGCTGAGGTCAATCAAGTGTTCATCGTTATCAGACGCACTGACCTCTCTGATAAAATAACCTTCAGTCGCAATCGACTGATCAAGCAGTGCTTCCACCTGCTCCATCACCTGTGTAATGTCGGCAGAGGGAACCAGTGAACGGATTTTATCAGCAATGACCTTGATGGGCGATACTTCAGCAGCAAACTCATGAGCCCGCAGGTCGGGCAATACGGCCTTGTACAGCCGCTGAACGGTATTGGCCAGGTCAAGATAACGTCGTTTGACCTCTTCTGACGCAATCAGTGCCTCAACGGCATTGTCAAGCAGTTCGACACGCGAAAACCCTTCAGCATTCTGGATCGAGGCAAGGTTCACGCCCTGTTGTGTGCACAAGCTTTTGGTCTCTACCAAAGCTTGTTGCAATGCGGCAACCAGTGCGGATTTGTCTTCAACCGGCTTCTTGCCGCCGCCGCCACCCACACCATAAATGGCAAGCGCTCTCTCCAGATTACGGAACACACCGGCATAGTCCACAATCAGGCCACTCACCTTGTCAAGAAAAACCCTGTTGGCACGTGCAATAGTCTGCATCAGGGTATGGTTGCGCATCGGCTTGTCGAGGTAGAGTGTCGAACAGCTCGGAACATCAAAGCCGGTCATCCACATGGCGCAGACAAAAACCAGCCGGAACGGGTCATCCGGATCCTTGAATTTTTGTTCAAGATCCTCTTCCACCATTCGTTTACGGTGCGGTCGAATGTCGAGTCCCTTCTCGTTCATATCGGCAATCTCATTCTGTCCCTGAGAGACCACCACCGCCATATCAGTCTCTTTCATCCGTGCAATGCGATCTTTGATGTCTCGCCTCTCTGCGTCGGTACCCCGCATCAGTTCAGCCTGCAATGAAGCAATCTTCGCCGCCCAATGCTTCTTGACCTTGTCATACATCTTGATGGCTGTTGCCTTGTCGATGCAGATCATCATCCCCTTGCCTTGAAAGCCGCGCCCGGTGAAATGTTCCACAAGATCTTTTGCCACCTTCTCCAGCCGGTCGTCGCGGGTAATCAGATGGTACTCACGGGCAAACTCCCGCTCAAGCTTCTTCTCCTGCGCTTCGTCAAGCTCTGCGGCTTCCAGGAGACGCTCCATATCTTCGTTGAGCTTCTCATTGACCAGTTGCAGCTCAGGAATACGGTTTTCATAGTAGAGAGGAACGGTTGCGCCATCGGCCACCGACTGCTGAAAGTCATAAACGCTGATGTACTCGCCAAAAACCTGCCGGGTCTTCTCTTCACCAATAATCAGCGGCGTGCCGGTAAAGGCCAGAAAAGAGGCGTTTGGGAGAGCAGTGCGCATATTCATCGCCAGCGTATCGTACTGACTGCGGTGAGCTTCGTCGGTAATGACAATGATGTCTCGACGGTCGGAGAGCATGGGGTGGGCCTCTCCATTCTCGGTGCGGAACTTGTGAATCAAGGTGAACACATAACGATGATCCTCCGTCAGCAACTGCCGCAGATGCTTACTGCTCTCCGCTTGGGCACCATTTTCAGTGACCACACCGGCTGAGGTAAAGTGTTTGTAAATCTGGCCGTCCAGCTCCTGCCGGTCGGTAACAACCACAAACGTCCAGTTCCCCGGGACTTTGCGCAGCACCTTCTGGGCAAAGAACATCATCGAGATACTTTTGCCACTCCCCTGCGTGTGCCAGAAAACGCCAAGCTTCCCCTCCCTCTGGCGAATATCGGCAAGAGCATCCAGCGCGTTATTGACACCGAGGTACTGGTGATTCTTTGCCGTCAGCTTGATCAATCCGCCTGGGACCTCCTGAAAAAGGGTGAAGTTTTCAACCAGATCAAGAAAGCGTGCCGGTTCACAGACACCGCGCAGCATCGTCTCCAGCGAAACCCGCCCGGCCTCACTTTCGCTGCCAATCTTTTTCCAGTCCGCAAAGTGCTCCCACCCGGCAGACAAGGTTCCAAGGCGGCTCTGGCTGCCATTGGAGAGGATGATGAAGGCGTTGGCCCAGAAAAGCTGCGGTACGGTATCCTTGTAGTCGCGCAGGTTATCCTTCCAGGCCGCTTCAAGCCGTCGATGGGTGGCTTTCAGCTCAACAAAGAGCAAGGGCAACCCATTCACAAAGCCAACCAGATCAGCACGGCGCGTGTGCATTTCACCCGTTACCCAGAACTGCGAACAGAGCAGAAAGTCATTATTGGCGCTGTTCTCCCAATCAACCACCCGAACCACCTCCACCGATTCACCATCACCATCAGGATCAACTACTGAAACCCGGATACCACTTTTGAGCAGAAGGTAGATTTCGCGATTGGCGGCAACCGGGCTCATGCGTGACCGGTCGCGGGCAAACTCTTCAATGGCTTGATGGATCGACTCAACCGCTACATCGGGATTGAGTCGCAAAAGGGCAAGGCGCAAGCGGGTTTTAAGCACCACTTCCGCTTTGGTCTCCCGGCCAAGTGGACTGACACCGTGGTCGAACTCCCGGTAGGCGTTGAAGCTCTCCCAGCCGAGGGTCGAGAGCAAGGCAATGGCTGGCTGCTCAACAAGAGCATCTTCACTGTATCCGCCGGGAGGTGGTGTCATGGTTGGGACTCCTTTGCTGGCAAATAGCGTTTCTGGGGGTCGTAAGCACTTTTTCCAATGGCGACTATCCGGCCCGCCTCCACCATTCGTGCCAGTCGATCACGTATAGCCCGGGTACTGATACCCACAGTCTGACTTAAATATTGGGTTGATGCGCCACCATGCTCCTCACAAGCACGAATCAATTCCATAATTTTCTGTTCAATAGCATCCGCCCGTCTTTGGCTTGAAACTTTATGCAAGCTGAAGGTGACGCGAAACCGGAAAGCTACTTCCTCCATCCTTGGATCCGGTAAATCTACAGCTCTGCACGAAGCCGACATTCGCTGAAATCCGCTACCCCATTGTTCGATCAGCTTAAGCTCCTTGAACACCCTGCCGATGACTCTGTTTCGCAGTTTCGACACGCCATCACGAATATCGCCGATGGTCATTCCGCCCGCAAGCAATCCAGAGTTTTCAATCTCTATCCTGTCATCAAAAATTGATACCCGAAGAGGAGCACCAGTCTGCGAATAATCAGCATGAACAATGGCATTCGTCAAAGCTTCGCGCACGGCTTCCAGAGGCACATCCCAGACATCCTTTCTTCGTAATTCACCGAACACCGCACCCCGTAACGCATGTTTCTTGATGAAGTCAAGTGCAGTTTCCAACGCCAGCGGCAAATGATCATCGATATCCTGCTGATCAAGTATTTTGGCTTTATTGGTGCCCTGAAAGCGACCACACTGAATCCATGCATCAGGAAAATAGCGCTCTCGTTGAGTACCGAAGAGAAGAATCCCACCAACTGTCGGAACCAAACGCCCCTGGTTTTTGGTCACCAAATGCAAATTCTCCGCCATACTGTTGTCCCAATCACGGAACCCGGCAAACAACCCGGAAGCAACCCGGAAGTCCAGTGCTTCCGGGTTGATGTCCGGCATAGCTTCTTCATCATAAGAGAGGTTCAGGGCTGAACGTCGCATCTCTGCGGTCAATGGCGTATCAGCCTGCCGGTTGGTAGAACCCACCCGAACCAGCACACCGTTTGTGATACCCTGTGACTTCAGCCAGTGTGGACGCATTGCGCTGGGATAGACCTCCACCAAGAGCAACGAACGCCCTTTCCAGTTGACCAACTCTACATTGGGTGCGAGTCGCGGTTCAATCGAATCGGCGATCAGACTGCACAATCTCTCCTCTTCGTCCAGAGGGTTCTCAACACCCAGCACCGCTTTGCTGCCATCCTCAATCCCGATCAGTACGATCCCCCCTGCCGTATTGGCAAAGGCGGTCACTGTTTTGAGAATGTTCTTCGGCGACGAGAGATCCTGCTTGAACTCAAGGGTTTTGCCTTCGGGTCGGCTGAGCAATTCTTCAATCTTCATGCCGCGACCTCCTCAGGAATGGCAATAGCAAGTTCTGAAACATCCACCTCGCCGGAGATGAGCTTGGGCAGCAGCATGTCGCGGGTGCGGCGGAGATTTGTGTTTTGAATACGAAGTACTGCGGCTTGCTGCTCGAAATCATCGGCAAAACCACAAAACAGCCGAAGTATATCTTCTGTAGGTATAACTGTTTCAAGGGAATATGCCTGATTTCGATTCAAACCGGGCACTGCTGCATCGTTATTGAGAAAATTTTTCGTCTGTAAGTCATAGAACAAAAAACGCAAAGGCATTTCTGACGAAACAAAATAGGCGGTATCAATGGGGTAAAAACTTTTTTCAGACCAGTACACACTTCCGACGTTACCTTTACGCCCAATAACTATCCCGGGGCCATTAACAAGATGGACATCGTGATAACCGACAATTCCGCTTGACCCGTAAACGGGAACGTTGCCACCTTGCCGATTTTCTTGTTTCAACGCCTTGCCATATTTCAACTCCAAAATTTCCCCGAGCTTTTTAACCTCCCAGCCTTCCGGTATTCTCCCCAAAGATGAATCGACAAAGCGGGCCTGCTCATGTCCGGGAAAGCGGAATTTGACAAACCACTCGCGGTAGAGGTTCTGTGCCATCTCCTCCAGAATCTTGATTCGCCGCAGGTTGTTCTCAATCAGGTCGTCGTAGGCTGAGAGAATAGCTGCAATTTTTCGCTGGGTTGGGAGAGGGGGAAGAGTTATCTCCATCTCCTTTAGCAATACAATCGTGTACGCTGATTGCGACGAACCGATGGTACACTTTTTCAGTTCCCCCTTACCCTGTGAGGATTGAAGCCAGTAATAAAGAAATCGGCTCTCAAGATGGTTGAATTTTCTGAACCATGTTAAATTCCCGTCTTTAAAGTAAAATTCTTCTCCATTATTGACCACGTATGGCGAGCCGAGTGTACCAACAGAGGTTAGCAGAAGATCGCCACCAACTGGGGCCCCGAATCTGTGTCGAATTTGCTCAAACTTATCTCTATCAATAAAAAGCTCAGTAGAAACATCAAGATTGCCTTTAAACTTCTCGCTTATCTCTTTGCCTCTGTAAAAGGGAACTCCGTCTGGTTTATAATCAGCCGCATAAATTCGCTTACTCGATGTAATTTCGCAAAGTTCACGCATTTTATAAACACGATTCGGCATCACTCCACCTCCAGCAGCTTCACAACATTCTCCGCAATCCGCTCTTCCAGCTCCCGCGCCTCAATGTTGAGGGTTTCAAGCTCCTCGTTCAGCTCTTCCAGTCGCTCCCTGAAATCGAAGTCATCTTCAACTCTGGCGGTTACACCCACGTAGCGTCCGGGATTGAGGCTCCACCCCTGAGCTTCGATATCATCTTTTGTGGCTATTTTGCACAAACCGGCGATGTCGGTATAGTGGCCATCAGGGAAGTGCTCTGCAACCAATCCGGCGCTGCCGTGCAGGTTCTCCACAGCTTCACCACGGTAGAGGCGAACAATATTTGCCAGAAACTCAATCTGCTCCGGGGTCCAGTCGCGGTGGGCGCGGTCAATCTGGCGGTAAAGGTGGCGGGTATCAATGAAGAGCACGGTATTGGCA
>Ga0194060_10003946_pt1 | contig 10387 bp, 8 predicted proteins | sample SepL225m_MetaG_FD_163427 | JGI IMG/M metagenome (GOLD analysis project Ga0194060, IMG submission 163427) | Anoxic zone freshwater microbial communities from boreal shield lake in IISD Experimental Lakes Area, Ontario, Canada - Sep2016-L222-5m | ecosystem: Environmental > Aquatic > Freshwater >... | reverse complement strand
TCTCCAACAAATTCGTCTGTCATTCCCGAGGGTGTAATCGGGAATCCACTGTTTTTCGGCACCTTAGAACCTGGATCCCCGATAGAGGCATTCGGGGATGACATAGCGGAGAGGTTCGGGGATGACATAGCGGAGAGGTTCGGGGATGACATGGCGGAGAGGTTCGGGGATGACATGGCGGAGAGGTTCGGGGATGACATGGCGGAGAGGTTCGGGGATGACAAAGTGGGGATGGCATTCTTCAGCTTGGCTTTCAGTCGCATCACAATCGAATCCAAAGCTCCTGCAATGGCGAACGTGGAGGAAGCAAGTAGTTTCCGTAATACGAGCGTCATCAGAGTACGCTGACTGGCTGGCAACGCCTGGAGGTTATCCCGGCGTAGATACTCTGACACCAACTCATAGAGGACGGTTTCGTCTTTGGTGGGGATGAATTCCTGGGTGATGGGTATCCGGTTGGTGTACTTGATGTACTCCAGCACCTGTCGCCGCAAGGTACGCTTGCAGATAGGCGCAATACGGGCTTTCAAGTCGTCAAAGTTTATCTCACTGGTTAGTCGGGCAAACTGGTTCTTGTAACTTTTGATGTCGCCGAAGATGTAATCATCAATGAAGCTGACAAGCCCGTACAGCTCCATATGGGAATTCTGTAATGGTGTGGCGGTTAGCAGGAGCTTTGGTGCGTGTGCAAGAGCTTCTTTGAGGGCACGGGCTATCTTGTTGGAAGTCTTATACACATTTCGGAGCCGGTGGGCCTCGTCTATAACTACCAGATCCCATTTGACTGCTCTGACTTGATCCCCCTTGTTCCGGGCGAACTGGTAGGAGGTTATTATTATCTCGGTCTGATCGAAGGGGTTACGCTTACCCTGCTTGACTTCCTGATTGAATGACTTGGATTCAAGGATGGTAGAAGGGAGAAAGAATTTTTCAATGAGTTCCTGGCTCCACTGCTTCCGCAAACTGGAAGGAACAATGATGAGGATTTTACGTTTACGCTCTGCCCAAATCTGGGAAAGAACAATACCGGCTTCGATGGTTTTACCTAAACCGACTTCATCCGCCAGAATCGCCCCACGGGAAAGAGGCGACCGGAACGCAAACAGGGCGGCATCAACCTGGTGGGGATTAAGATCAACCTGGGCATCAGCAAGAGAAGCTGCCAGTTTTTCAATGCTGTCGGATGAACAGCGTTTGGTCAGCTCATGGGCGTAATATTTGGCGTGGTAGTCGGTAAGCTGCATTATGTGTGCGGAGTCTCCTGGCAGTCATAAAACCGCTGAAACCGTTAGACTTTATCAAATGGTGTTACTGAATACCCTTCTCAGCAGTTTCAACCGCCCGCATCACTGCCATCCCTTTGTTGACGGTCTCCTGCCACTCCGCAGCCGGGTCAGAGTCTGCAACTATCCCTGCACCGGCCTGGAGGTGAACCTTTCCATCTTTGATCACAAGGGTGCGGATGGCGATGGCCAGATCCATATTGCCGGAAAACGAAAAATAGCCGACGGCGCCGCCGTATACCTCGCGCTGAACCGGCTCCAGTTCGTCGATTATCTGCATGGCCCTTATTTTTGGGGCTCCTGACAGTGTGCCGGCCGGAAAAGTGGCTCTGACCAGGTCAAAAGCGTCATGCCCCTCATTCAGTTCACCCTGGACGTTTGATACGATGTGCATTACGTGAGAATACTTCTCAATGACCATAAGCTCTGTGACCTTAACCGAACCGGTTGCGCAGACACGTCCCAGGTCGTTTCTCCCCAGATCGACCAGCATGACATGCTCCGCCCGCTCTTTAGGGTCGGCCAGCAGCTCTTCCGCCAGCATGGCGTCGGTCTCTAAAGTCGCGCCTCGCGGGCGGGTTCCTGCGATTGGGCGCAGCTCCACGTGTGAGCCCTCTTTTCTAACCATGACTTCAGGCGACGTGCCGGCGATCACTGTATCCTCAAGCCGGAGAAAAAACATATAAGGTGACGGGTTGAGAGTTCTAAGCACTCTGTAGATGTCGAACGGATCTGCCGAGAGTTCGCCACTGAAACGTTGAGAAAGCACCACCTGAATGATGTCGCCTGAGCGCACATACTCTTTGGCTTTTTCGACAGACGCCTCGAAAGTTTCACGGCTGATGTTTGAGCTGAATTTAACAGATTTTCCGGAGGGTGTAGTCTGTTGCTGAGGGAGCGGTGATCTGAGGCGGCTGATTATCGCCTCGATTTTTTGAGCAGCCAGAGTGTAAGCTTCCTCAGGTGAAGTATCTGCGCTGATATGGGCGTTTGAAACAACCTTGATCTTCTGGCGCATATTGTCAAATATCACAATAGTGTCAGTAATCAGGAAATATGAGTCAAAAGTATCAAGAAGTGCCGGTTTGACAGTTGGGAGGTCTTCAAAATGGCGAATCATGTCGTACCCCAAATATCCGACAGCGCCGCCAAAAAATCTTGGGAGACCATCAACTTCGACCGGAGAAAACTGTGCCAGAAGTCTGGATATGCACGAAAGCGGATCGCTGGTTTCATGAATGGTGGCGACTCCGTTATCGATGATTTCGACTATCCCCCCCTTTGAACGGATGACTACGGATGGAGTGGAACCGAGAAAGCTGTAACGCGCCCACTTTTCGCCCCCCTCGATACTTTCAAGCAGATATGAAAACTTCCCGTCATCCAGCTTTTTGAATGCCGTCACAGGGGTATCCATGTCGGCCATGATTTCCCGGTAGACAGGAATGAGATTGCCTTTGCTGGTTAGTTTGCGGAATTGATCAGGATTGGGAAAAAACATTGACGCTCCGGGAGATATATTTTGTTCGAAAAAAAGCTAACACAGGCAATGGTAAGTTACAAATTATTTTCTGCTTTTACGAAATGATTCTGCCATCTGCATGTCTGCCTGATTATCAGGCGGTGCGGATAATCAGGCTTCTGAGACAAGCTTCTGCTTTGCTTTATAAAAACTTGTGTTATAGTTACGCAACATTGTCATGAAAGGTTGATTCAATGCAACAGAGTAATATCCTGCTTCAAAGCGACACGAACGAGCTTGAATTTGTCGAATTCAGAATTGATGAAATGAATTCAAATGCCGATATAGTCCCCTGTTTTTATGGTGTCAATGTGGCAAAGGTGCGGGAGATAATAAGGCTGCCGCAGATAACCAGGATAGTTAACGCCAGGCCTGGTATAGAGGGGATGGTCAAGCTGCGGGATAAGGTAATAACAGTTATCAACCTTGCGACAGTTCTTGGCAAGGAAACCGGCAGTCTGGTTGCAGATCGGGTGGTGGTACTGGAATTTAACAATCTGATGGTGGGTGTTCTGGTTCATTCAGTCTCGCGCATCTACCGCATCTCCTGGAAAAACGTCGAAGCTCCCGCCAGGTCGGTACACAGTGAACAGGTGACCGGTTTAGTCAAAATGGATGACAGAATCATATTGGTGCTTGATTTTGAGAAGATTGTCGCTGAACTTTGCTATGAAGAGGAGTTGAAACCGCTGGATGAAGCTCTGATGCAGCTCTCTGAATTAAACCCCGACCGCCCCCAAAGAACTGTTCTAATCGTAGATGATTCAGTTTTTATCCGCAGGGCACTAAGCTCCAGCCTCAGGTCTGGTGGCTATACTGTCATTGAAGCGGAAAATGGAGCTGTGGCGTGGGACATTATTCAACAGACCATTAGGAAGGCTTCCCAGGAGGGATCTGATTTCAGGAAATACATTGACATCTTGATCACTGACGTTGAAATGCCTCAAATGGATGGCCTCCATCTCACTTCGCTCGTAAGAAAAGAGGAATCATTGAAAGATCTGCCTGTAGCGATCTTTTCGTCACTCGCTTCAGAGGATAACAAGCGTAAATGGATCGGCGTCGGAGCCAACTGCATTCTGACCAAACCTGATCTGTTGAAACTGGTTGAGATAGTTGGTGAACTGACGGGGTAACAGCTCTGTATGCTTTTTAAATTCGCGTACTGTTTATCTGAACTCCATCCTGAGAATATTTCGGTCATTTTCCCTGCGGTAGCTGACTTTGTCCGACAGCGTGCGGATAAAATGGATCCCCAGGCCGCCGACCATACGATCCATTACATCCGAGGTTATATCCGGGTCTGGGAGCGACAGGACGTCAAACGGACTCCCCTTGTCGGCAATTTCCAGCACAAAGGCGTTACCCTCCCCCTCGCAGGAAATTTCAGCGTCACCCACTCCATCCGGATAAGCGTAGCTACAGATATTGACAAAGGCTTCTTCAAGGGCAAGGAGCAGGCCGAACTTCTTCTTTAAGTCAAGTTCGAAAAGGTCGGCGCACTCCTCGACAAATTCATTTGCCCCGGTCAGATTCTCAACAGTGGCGGTATAGGTCTGTGTGGTACGTTTCATGGCAATTCAAGAGAGAGCGGCGAGAGCGGCGGCCACTGACTCATCCATCTGGAATATGGAGCCAAAACCGGAAATGTCGAATACCTCCTTGACGGTTCCCTTGACATTGGCAAAACTTACCTGGCCCCCTTTTGCTTTGAGCAGTTTGGCTGTGACCAGCAGACCACGCAGTCCGGCGCTGCTTATGTAGTCAAGGCTTTCGAAATCAACCACAAAACGGATATCCCCGCCGTCAATCAGCTCATGCACTTTTTTTTCATACTCCGGCGCGGTAACGGCATCCAACCTGCCGGTTATTGTTACTACCGTTGCGTTTACTTCCCGCTTTACCTGGATTTCCATTAGTATCTCCTTTTTGGTATTCAGCCTCTTTTCAGCCTCAAGGCCGATCGGTTTTTATCATTCACCATTCAACAACCTGGCTATTCTCTCACCAGCGCCGCAATCCCGCCGGTGTAATATGGTTCGGAGAAGAGAACTTTTTTCGCACGTTCATCGGTAATGGTAATGCATGCGGCAATCATGTCCACCTTGCCGGAGATCAACGCCGGAATCATCGCACCGAAATCCATATTTATGACTTCAAGCTTCATATCAAGTTTCTGTGCAATAAGGCGCGCAAGTTCGATGTCCAATCCGACAACTTTTTGAGTGCCGTCAACAAATGAAAACGGTTCCGTTACCGCTGCTGTGCCAAGCTTTAACACACCCTTCGTGCCGCCTGGAGGTATCTCCGGCATTGCGGCAGGCTTTCCTGTTTTAGGGAGCCATCTCTTCTGCATTGCGTCATATTTGCCGTTTTTCCTGAGTTCGCTTACGACGGAATCAATATTTTTCTTCAGTTCCTTTTTGTTCAGTTGGACGGCAAAACCGTAGTTGTCTTTGGTAATCATTTCGGGCAGTACCGTAAGCCCCGGATTTTTTGCAGCGATGTTTCTCAGAATCGGTTCGTCATATGCCGCTGCATCGGCCTTGCCCCCTTTTACCGCCAAAGCTGAGTCAAGAACGCTGTTGAAATATTTGAATTTTGCTTTCGGAAACTTTGACAGGACAAGCTTGTCTGCTGCGGTTCCTGTGGGTACGGCAAACTCTTTCCCTTCAAGCTGCTGGAGCTTTGTTATCTTCTCTTGCTTGCCAAAGCCTGAAAGCATGAAAGATACTAAAAAAATTGAACAGATACAGGCCGCCTTAAAAATGTTGCGTGTCATCGTTTTTGTCCCCTTTCTGGTTGTGGCTGGAATTTTTGGTTATTAAATTTTTCGGCAAAAGTCATCTTATTTTTCTGCCTTGTTCAGATCACTCTCAGTATCCCGCACAAAGTCGCACGTCAGATAATCAAAACCGATCGGAAGGGCAAGCTCCAGTGTCGGGAGAAACTGCACACCGACATTGATATTTCTTGGACGGCACTCAAGCAGATGCCCTCCATGCTTCAAGTCTGTAGAGAGAAAGTGCAGATGCCACCCCGGAACATTTATGGAAGACATGAATGGAGGGGTGAAAAAACCGGCCAGCGTCCCTTCGATTTCTCCAAAACTGAACACAGTCTGCTCACTGGCCACCTCAACAAACGGTCGATAATTTTCCTGCCGTGGCACAGAGCGAGTTCTTACCGCAGCAAAAACACCCTCTATCCTGACTGCATAAAAGATATTGGCGGAGGGGAGAAGTCTGTTCAGCCATGCAAGAAAGGAATCGTAACCCATCTCTAGGTCCAGGATGTCAGAGGTTACCGGCTTATAAAATGTGACGCAGGAGAAGGGGGTCAATGTTTCTTCATCAATGACATTAACGCCACCTTCGGCGGTAATCTGGTAGATGTGGCCGTCAAGCATCATCATCTCTCCGTCAAGGTCATTAAATGTTCCGAGGCCGAAATTGCCATGTTTTTTGACTTGGGTGAAAGGTATGTTCTGCTCGTATATTCCTTCCACCAGCGCATTTACCGGAGAGCTTAAATAAATTGTTCCGTGCGTCATTACAGTTCCTTTTTGCAGGCTGTTAACGGCTGCTTTTCTCTTGCCGGGGTTCTGGTCTGCCCCGGTCTGGATAATGTCTGCTCGTACTGTTTCCGGCAGCTTGCCGACGATAGTTCTTGTCATATCTTTGATAATAATGCAAGATTCATCTCGAAAACGGGTGCCATCAGGTTTTTGAAACTATCATTTTTTCGGCGGATGTTCATGCTTTTTTTTATTGCTCACGCAAAAATCAGAACCAGAATCCTGTTGGCGTTACTGGCAATGACTATCATTGCTCTGTTGAGCTTTGCCCTCATTTCATTTATCAGCATGAAGAATCTGGGCAGATATTCCACTGAACTGAATGAAGGGATGGGGCAGGAGGCTCTGCGGGTCAGTAAAAACGCCATGCAGAACCTTGCGCGTGACGGACTGCTCCGAATAACCATCGATCAGGCCAATTTGCTCGATTCAGAATTTAAAGCGATTGAGACTGAACTTAATCTGCTCTCTTCGGCAAGCAAAAAAATAGTGCTCAATTTAGATACTCTTGCCAACGCCTCATTTTTTCAGTCGCTTCTTGCCGACAGCTCATTTATTGCCAATATAACTCTGGCCAGTGCGAATGGACGGTTTAAGGTCTGTTCGCGAGAATCGGTGATCACAGCAGAGTTTGACGCTCGTAACCTTGACTGGTATACCCGTGCCATGACAACCGGGAAAATGGGGTGGAGTAATCCATACCTGAGTCCTGCTGATAATAACTTCTATATAAACTGCTCAAAACCCGCGTTTGACAGTCAGCGTAACTCGCCTACCGTTATCGGCATTGAAATATCACTTAAAACAATAATTGAAAGAATTCTGCGAACCCGGCTCAATAATCAGGGGGTCGCAATTTTGCTGGACAGCAACCGCAGGATTATCGCTAAAACAGGCATTGACGCCGATGAAACGTCCCGAAAAGCTGAATATTTTCATCTCGACAATGAAGACGAAGAGCGCAGAAGCCTGGATGAAGTCCTTTTGGCCGGAAAGAGCGGCATAAACAGAGGTGTATATCAACAGAGAGAATCTTTAATCGCCCATGCGCCGGTCGCCTCTACGAGATGGTCTGTTCTGCTGATTCTGCCGGTGGAGGATGTAAATGCGCCTATCAGACCGACGGAGCGGTCAATTTTATCACAGATAGAAACGGTTAAGACGCAGGTCAGCACCAAAATTTCCCTCTCCCTTGTAATTTTACTGTTTCTCTTTTTTATCATGATCGGCATTGTGGTGCTGACTGCGCGTAAGGTTGCCGGAATTATTACCACTCCGATTATTGATCTGGAAAACGGGGTAAAAATCATTGGTGCCGGAAATCTGGATTATCGCCTGAATATTCATTCTGGCGATGAAATTGAAGAGTTGGCCGCTTCTTTTAATACAATGACAACAGATCTGCAGAGCTATATTCGTAATCTTACTGAAACGACGGCTGCCAAGGAGAGAATTCAGGGGGAGCTGAAAGTTGCGACAGATATTCAGGCAAGCCTGTTGCCTCGTCTTTTCCCTCCATTTCCTGATCGACTGGAATTTGACATTTTTGCTCTGATGGATCCGGCCAAGGAAGTAGGGGGTGATTTTTACGATTTTTTCTTTATTGATGAAAAGCATCTCTTTTTTGTCATTGCCGATGTTTCAGACAAGGGTGTTCCTGCCGCGCTTTTTATGATGGTTTCCAAAACACTTCTTAAAACCGAGGCGCTTCGTAAAGGAACCACAGCCGAAATTCTTACCGGGGTCAACAGCCTCCTCTATCCGGACAATGACTCCATGATGTTTGTGACCATCTTCTGCGCTATCTTAAATACCGAAACCGGAGAATTGTCCTATTCAAGTGCTGGCCATAACCCTCCGCTGTTATGCGTCGCAGGAGAAACTCCGGCTTATATGAACGTGGCACCGGCTCTGATGGTCGGAGTAATGGAGGATGCAAGTTATACAAGCGAGACAATAACCCTGCGGCGCGGTGATATCATTTTGTTGTATACTGACGGAGTTACCGAGGCGAAGAATACCAGTTCCGAATTTTATGGTGAGGCGAGGCTGCTTAATACCGCGCTTAATCGTGAAACAGATTCTGTCCGGGATATTATCGGGTTGATACGAAAAGATGTTCTTGGTTTCAGCAACGGAGCGGATCAGTCCGATGATATTACGATGGTGGCACTGAAGTATAACGGTAAAAAAGAACCTTGAAGAGAGAAATAAATGTCTGATGTTAAACGGTTCAATCCCAATAAAGCTGAAATAGATCTGGCCGCATTAAGGCATAACTACAGAACAATTCTTGCGGCAAACCCCGACGGAAAGGGAATTATTGCAGTGGTAAAGGCAGACGGATATGGTCATGGTCTGCTTGAAATTGCGCAAGAGCTGGAACACCTCGGAACGGCGGCATTTGCGGTCGCTTTTCTTAACGAGGGGATAAAATTGAGACAGAACGGCATTACCTGCCCGATCCTGATTATGGGTGGTCTGTTTGACGGAGAGGAGACATGCTGCCTCGAACAGAATCTCTCTACTGCTCTGTTCACTTACCATCAGGCGGAAGCTCTGGACAAGGTTGCCGGAAAAATTGGATGGAAAGCAAAAATACACGTCAAGATTGATACCGGCCTGAGCAGGATCGGAATATCGCCCGGAGAGTCAAGGTCATTTCTTGAGCGACTTAAAGGGCTGAAAAATCTTGAACTCGAAGGGGTTTACACCCAGCTTGCATCTGCCAACAGCTCTGATAGTCTGAAAGCTGCTTTTACTGATCGGCAAATTGAACTTTTCAGGGAGTTCTGGCTGGAGTCGGAACGGCAGGGATTTTCCCCTGATTTTATCCATTGTGCCAATAGCGCTGCAGCGCTTAGTCGCCGGTTGCCATTTTGCAACATGGTGCGAACAGGGCTTGCCCTCTACGGAGCGACCCCTTTCGATGAACCGCAAAACATCGACCTGCGTCCGGTTATGAGCCTTAAGAGCAGCATTGCCCTGGTGAAGTGGGTTGATGCCGGAACCAACGTGAGTTACGGTCTGCGCTTCAGCACGAACAGGCGTACTCTGGTATCAAGCATACCGATCGGCTACGGCGACGGCTATCCTTATTCCCGCTCCGGCCGAAGCAGAATCCTTGTGAGAGGTGAGTATGCCGATGTTATTGGCACCCCTTGCATGGACTGGATTATGGCAGATGTGACCGACATTCCGGGCGTTGCTCCCGGCGATGAAGTGACGCTGTTCGGGTATGACGGAGCGGGAGGGTGCCTCCGGCCGGAAGAGTTGGCCACCTGGAACGACACCATTCCCAACCAGCTTTTTTGTGGTATTACCGACCGGATCCCCAAGATGTATCTTAACTCCGCCTGCCCGGCGGGCATTGATTCGCAATTGCAAGATGTCAACTTTAATGCAAAGTGGAATAAGGAGCGGTGAATCACAATGAACATTTTACCTGTAACCCTTGAAGGGAGTTATGTTCGTCTCGAACCACTGTCGATGTCTCACCGGAGTACTCTTTGCCAGGCTCTGGCCGATGGAGCACTCTGGCTCTCTGATGTAACGCTGATCCCGGAACCTGATGCCATCGATGCATGGCTTAACGAAGCCTTTACGGCGAGAGAACAGGGGGGGGAACTCCCGTTCGCCATCGTCTGGAAATCTACCGGAGAAGTCGTTGGAACCAGCCGTTACGATCACATCGATGTGAGACATCGGAAACTGGAGATAGGGCGCACCTGGATAGGGGAGAGCTGGCAGCGGACAGCGGTGAACAGCGAAGCCAAATATCTGCTTCTGCGGCATGCATTTGAGGAGTTGAAATGCCTCCGAATCCAGTTTGTTACCGATGTGGCCAACGAAAAATCGTTTCATGCGCTGACACGTATCGGGGCAAGAGTAGAGGGGATTTTACGGAACCATATGATAATGAGGGGGGGGCGGCGGCGTGATTCATATATCCTCAGCATTATCGACTCTGAGTGGCCGGATGTGCAGGCGGTGTTCCGGCATATG
>Ga0194060_10003944_pt1 | contig 10389 bp, 10 predicted proteins | sample SepL225m_MetaG_FD_163427 | JGI IMG/M metagenome (GOLD analysis project Ga0194060, IMG submission 163427) | Anoxic zone freshwater microbial communities from boreal shield lake in IISD Experimental Lakes Area, Ontario, Canada - Sep2016-L222-5m | ecosystem: Environmental > Aquatic > Freshwater >... | reverse complement strand
GTTATTGATGGAAATGGTATGCAGTTTCATCAGAAGTATCTCGCTCCGCTTTTAAGGGCATTTACTGAAATGGAAATAGTATTGCCGTTCAATTGATGCGGCAGATAACCGGGATTGCAGCCACCGGTGGCATTAGGCCCCAGACGGTTTATGGCAAATTTCTGATTACAGTTTTTACAATTCATTTTGTCACCTTGCTGTTCGTACCCCTTTTTGGATTTATAGCAGGAATCACAGGCGTCAAAAGCGGCCTTTACAGTTCCATCAGCCGCTTTGGCCGCAAAAAAGATAATCTCTTTCCCGCCGTCTTCGAATTTATAGAAGTGGGCTTTGCCATCGGCCAGTTTATCAACCGGTATTATTGCAACTCCGTTACTCACCTTCACCTTTTCATATTTGCCGAACGAGAAAGCAAATACTGTTGCTGCGCCAACCAATAGTACCACTGTGACGATGCCTGTTCGTAAAACCTGTTTCATACGCAATGTTGACATTTAAATCTCCTTTATTGTTTTGGTTTATTACTGCCACAGCCACCACCCTTACCACTACAACATCCTGAAGACGAGGCAGCGATTTTGCCAATTTCCCTGCCGGTTATCTGTTCAAATTGCGCTGGCGTGAGTATCTGCTTAATGCTGCTTGTGAAGCCGACGCCATTAACCGTCTCTACCAGAATCTCCGGCTTAACGGTTTTTGTGTCGTAACCTACAATCACCCAGCCACCTTCAACGTCAACTTCTGTAACTGACACACCCTTCAACGTTTCAAGCGCTTTTGCTATCTTGCTTGAGCAACTGCCACAGGTCATGCCTCTTGTTTTGAGAACCGCTACCGAATCGGCAGTCGCCCCGATCCTGACATATAACGCGAGCACGGAGAGAAGTACGACCGCAACAACAATCATTGATATGGTTATTGATCTGGCTCTCATTTGGTTTCTATCCCCTCTGGTAGATAATAACTTACTGATCTGATACAGCAGTTCTCATGCCAATTTATAACAAGCTGATATTATGTAGATATTTTTTGTAACTGGTAGTGGATTATGGGCAGACTGTACAATATCCTACAGAAATGGTGGGATATTCTTCAGTGTCGTCCTGGTATGCCTGATGGAAATATAATGGAAGAGCGATGCTACGCCTGAGATGAGTAATTGGGATGTTAAAGTTGCCGTCACTTTTAACCCCCGAAATGCCTGAACGTCAAATTCTGCTTGCAATAAAAACATGGAGATGGTAGAAAGTCGACACTTGCCCGGGTGGTGGAATTGGTAGACACGCAAGATTCAGGTTCTTGTGCTCGCAAGGGTGTGCTAGTTCGAGTCTAGTCCCGGGCACCATTTATGAATAAAGGCTTTGCAGTTTTTCTGTAGAGCCTTTTTTCATATTTTTTCCACCCCTGAAAGTGGATTTAGTGCAGAAATTAGTCCAGAGCATCGCTAGAAATAGAAAAGGTATTCCAACTTGGTACGAGTGTTACTATGTCTGCTGCATTCAATTCCCGAGGGCCACGGACAGTCAAACCAATTTCTCAAGAGCAAGCACGAGAGCTTGTTAGAAAAATGCGTGGCGAACGCGCAGACTTAGATGACTATCGAGAAAAATCCTTAAAAATTAATGGATTGATCTGCGCCAAGTGCGCTCGAGAGTTTGATCAATCCAATAAGAACCTGCTTACAGTTCACCATAAGGATGGGAATCATAAAAATAATCCTGCAAATGGGTCCAACTGGGAGAATCTATGCATCCATTGCCACGATGACGAACATAGCCGTGGGATTTTGGGTGACTATCTGAGTAATGATAGAAACTCCCTTTAATTCAGCCAATATCACTTCCCCCCCTATTCTTCTCTTTATCGGAGTCATATATGCTCACTGCTCCAAAATATCCACCAAAATGTCAGGATGTTTTGCCATTTATTTTTGATTTTAATATGGCACTTGGCTTGAAGGTCAGTACTCTTCTGGCTTCAATCGTTATAGTTTCACCTGTCTGAGGATTTCTGCCTTGACGATCTTTTTTATGCTTAACCTCAAAGTTGCCAAAACCAGCTATATTCAGATTGTTCCCTGACTTGAGAGTCTCTTTAATAAGAGAAATGGTACTTTCCAACAGGATAATTGACTCGTTCTTGGAGCAACCAAGCTGAGAACAAATTCTTTCTGCAATGTCAATTTTTGTCATTTACCGTTCCATCCCACTTCGTTTTAATTTCTTTCTTGCGGTTCATGTAGAAAGAATATTGGACGCCAACTGCTACTACAGCAATAACAACGAATAATACGAGCAGATACGACATATGCGGCTCCTTTGTCTGAAGAACTGTTACCATTCCTGGTCAGTCCACAGCTAGCAATAGCAGTGCCAAGAGTTAACTGCCTGTAATTTAACAGTTATAAATTATCCGTATCCGTTGTAGGGTAGGCAAAATGAAGAGCAGGAACCAACAGTGGGTTGGTAAAATGCATACTACACGAAAGAATATAACCCGCCAGCGATTCGGGACTGTAATAAGGTGAAAAAGGTTATTGGAAATGTTACATAGATGGCGTATTTAATAAACAAACGCCTGTTGTCGCTTTCTACATATAAAGGAATAGCCACTGTGAAAAAATTGCTGGGTTTCTATTTGTCATTGTCTTTACGGACTCACCTTATTTTGCTGGCTATCCTGCTGGCCCTTCCTTCTGTAGCACTGATCATACACGCCGGGATGGAGCAGCGGAGCGATGCCATAAACAGAGGACTCTGGAGTGCAAGGCGCCTCGTCTCCAGCATTGCTCGAGAACAGTACAATTTGACCGGTGATGCAGAACAACTCTTGACCGCTTTATCTCAATTATCTGCAATAAAAGCTCGTAATGAAGCTGAATCATCCGCAATGCTTGGCAATATACTCAAGAAGTGCCCGCAATACGGCAATATTGTTATTGCGGATCTGAAAGGCGATGTATGGGCTTCTGCCTTGCCTATGACCAAAAAGTTTAACATTAGTGACAGGCGCACCTTTCAAAATGCGTTAAAAACCGGCAGGATTGCTTCCGGAGAATATCGAGTAGGTGCCATTTCCGCCAAGTCAACCATCGGTTTTGCCTGTCCCATTCTCGATAAAAACGGGAAGGCTGCCGGCGTCATTGCGCTCAATATTAATTTCCTTTTTTTCAATAAACTGCTGCAGCAATCAGGTCTTCCAGATGGTTCCGCCTTCAGCGTTATCGACCGCAACGGGTACATTATCTACCGCAACATCAATCCGGAGAAATACATAGGCAGCAAGCTGAGCAGTGAGCAGTTTGACCGCATGAAGAAAGGCTCAAACAGGGACACCTTCATCGGCATAGACTTAGATGGCGAGCAAAGAATCATATCGTACGATTCACTGAAGCTGCCGGAAGAACAAGAGTCCTATCTGTACATTCGTGCCAGCCTCCCTCTGGCAGGGGTACTGGAAAATGCTCGATGGGCTGAGCTGAAAAATATTATGATACTATCGCCAATATTAATTGTTGCAGTCCTGCTGGCCATACCTATCGGCAATTACTGTTTTATAAACAGAATCCGCAAACTGCAGGAAAGCACTTCACTTTTGGCAAACGGTGACCGGAAGGCCAGGGCGGCCGATCAGGTCTCTGGCGGTGAGCTTGGTGAACTCGCCGAATCAATTGACAATATGGCGCAACAACTTGCTGCGAGAGAACAATTGCTGAGAAAAAATCAGCAGGAACTTGACGACCTTTACAATAATGCCCCTTGCGGCTATCACTCTCTGGACAAAAACGGCCTGATCGTGCGGATGAACATGACAGAACTGAACTGGCTCGGGTATTCACACGACGAACTGGTAGGCAGACTTAAACTGAGTGACCTCCTAACGCCTGTGAGCATAAAGCTGTTCGAGCAAATATTTCCACAGTTCAAAAAAAGGGGGTGGGCACGCGACGTTGAATTAGAACTGATCCGTAAGGATGGTACGATTATTCCTGCGCTTATCAACTCGACCACGATCAAAGAGGAGGACGGATCTTTTCTTTTCAGCAGGAGTACGGTCTATGACATAACAGAGCGCAACCTGGCAGAGCTGCAGCTAAAGCAATTAAACGAAAACCTGACTAAAAAAGTGGAGGAGGAGATTGATAGGCGTCTTAGCCACGAACGCTTACTGGCCCGCCATGCCAGGCTTGCAGCAATAGGAGAGATGATCGGTGCCATCGCCCATCAGTGGCGACAGCCGTTGGCTACGCTCGGCATGATAAATCAGAGCATCAAGATGGCTTGGGAAAACGAAAGCCTGGACCGTACATTCCTTAGCAGTGCTAATGCTGATGCGCAGATGCAGCTAAACTACATGTCAGACACTATTGAAGGTTTTAGAAATTTCTTCAGCCCGGAAAAAGTCGTAGAGTATTTCGATGTGAGAGAAAATATTCAAGAAGTATATTTGCTCGTTGCCGCTCAATGCAATGATGCATATGTAAGTCTCAATATAATTGATACCGCTGGCGATGTGCAGCTTAGGATAGGGGGGTATCAGAACGAGTTTAAACAGTCCATTCTAAACCTCGTCAGCAACTCACTGGACTCAATAATTGAGAGAAAACTTAATTTGAATGGAGCCTCTTTCACCGGACTGATTGAAATGAGTATTGCCGCAAATGGACAAAATATTGTCGTTACAGTTATAGATAACGGTTGCGGCATACCTGATGATTTTGGCGACAAGATTTTTGAGCCATATTTCACCAGCAAGTCAGATGGCAAGGGTACCGGCATCGGTCTGTACATGACTAAACTGATTGTCGAAGATAGCATGGGCGGCAAATTGAGCTTTGAAAGCGGCCCGGATGGCACTGCATTCAAGGTCGAACTTCCAAGAACAGTCAAGGGGGTAATAAGCAATGGCTACTAAGCTGCCGCTCAAAATCCTGTTCGTTGAAGATGAGCCAAAGCTTCGCGAGCGTGCATGCATTATCCTGAACATGAAGTTTGCCGAGGTTTTTCCTGCTGAGAACGGTGAAGAAGGGCTGAAGATTGTTGCGCGTGAACATCCTGACATCGTAATAAGTGATATCAAGATGCCTGTTATGGACGGCCTTGAAATGGTCAGGCTCATCAGAGAGGCTAACAAGGAAATTCCTGTAATCCTCTGCACCGCTTTTACCGAAACGACTTACCTGCTGAAAGCCATTGAACTTGGGGTCACTGCCTACTTGCGTAAACCCCTTGATGGTCAGCAGCTTATCGATACCATTACCCGTACAGCCGCTCCCATACTTCAAAGGATCGAACTGGAGGAGACTAAGCGGAGGGAGAGAGCTTCACTTGAACTGCTACTTGGTGAAAGCCCGGCAATGCAAGATGTCATACATAAGTCGCAACGCATTGCCGGGACTGACTTTTCATTGCTGATTCAGGGTGAAACAGGCGCCGGTAAGTCGCATCTTGCGGCAGTAATTCACCGGATGAGTCTTCGAAGGCATAGCCCTTTTATCTCGGTAACCATGGGCGCACTGCCGGAGACTTTGCTGGAGAGCCAGCTTTTCGGACACTTAAAAGGTTCCTTTACTGATGCGTCCGCGACAAAAAAAGGGCTTTTTGAGGAGGCTGACGGCGGCACCATTTTTCTTGATGACATCGATTGCGCGCCACTAAACATCCAGGCCAAGATACTTCATGCTGTAGAGGAAAAGAGGTTCTTCCCGGTTGGAGGAACAAAGCCTGTACAGGTGAACATCCGCATTATTGCCGCCAGCAACAAGGATCTTCAGACAGAGGTATCCAAAGGCAATTTCAGGCAGGATCTCTATTTCCGTCTCAGCGAGCTCGTTATCACTTTACCGTCGCTGCGAGAGCGGGGCAATGATATTGCGCTGCTGGCCCGCCTTTTCCTTAACAACGTATCCCTGGAACTTGACAGGATTCCGCCGCGTTTCACCAATGAGGCGCTCTACAAGCTGAATCGCCACCCTTGGCCAGGCAATGTGCGTGAACTGAGAAATAAGATAAAAAGGGCTGCCCTGTTTGCTCATGAAGAGGTCACAGCAGAAATTATTGACTCAATAATGTCTTCAGGAACTAATGCTGCTGCCAAGAGTGAGAGTCCTGTTGCCATGCAGACTTTTGAGGAAATTAAATGCCAGGCGATTCGGCAGGCTCTGGCAGCATCAGGCGGAAAAAAAATGGAGGCAGCCCGCATGTTGGATATGGATTACAGCAGCTTTAAGCGCATGCTGGAGAAATATAACCTGTAACGCTATGCATTAAGCCTACCCAGATTGTCTATATTACTATTCATTTTGCCTACCCACACCTCGCTGGATTTCTTGTCAACAACTATAGACATCAGCATGTTAGCGGTATGTTGCCAGTTGGCACTGCGATTGCTTGTTAACGTTGTTCTATGGAATGCTGCGCAGAACCATAGTCGATAACACCATCAGACTGATTTCTTGATGGCAAGAGCGAATGGAGAGGAGGGACATTTTGCATGAACGCTTCAGAATTTTATGCGGACAAGCACAGCTTTTGCAAACTATTGAGTAGCCCATTTGCCGAATGTTACTGCCGAAATTTATCCAGTACAAATATCTGCAGAGTCTTACAATTCTGTGCCGGCGAGTTCTTGTCTTGCCCCATCTACCAGAAAAAATCAAATTTACCTCTGCAGCATCAAGGTGTATGTACCGAGAATTAATATGAGATTCATATTTCTGATTGCATTCGTCCTGTTTTTGATTTCCGGTGGCGCTTTTGCCGGCGACATAAGGATTGGTGTGCTGAACATCCGTGGACCGGAAGACGCTGAAAAATACTGGAAACAGGTCGCCGAACATCTGAACGCCGGGATGAAGGAACACCACTTTGTAATTGTTCCTCACAGTTACCAATCTATGGAAAAGGCCGTAGCGAGTGAAAAATTGGAATTTGCAGTAGTCAACCCTGCTCAGTATATTGAACTTGAGGTGAAATATGGGGTCTCCCCCATTGCCACTCAAATTCGTCATTTCGGATCGTTCGAATTTTCGTACTTTGGTACGGTTATCTTTACTAAGGCAAGCCGCGCTGATATTTCAACGTTGTCAGATTTGAAAGGTAAGTCCCTCATTACGGCGAGCAAGACCGCATTCGCCTCATGGATAGTAACCCGTGATGAACTGAAACGTCAGGGTGTTTCTCCCAATAAACTTGCCTCAGTCAAGTTTGCCGGTTCATCTGCCGACAAGGTAGTCATGGCCGTAAAGAACGGCGAGGCAGATTCAGGTTCAGTTCGTACTGGCGTTTTGGAGGAGATGGCTCAGGAGGGAAAAATATCGCTGGCGGATTTCAGTATTCTCAATAAGAAGCATGTGGAAGGTTTCTCACCTCTTCTGAGTTCGGAGTTATACCCGGAATTTGCCTTTGTCCGTCTAAAACATACAGACATACATCTTGCTAACCATGTCGCAGCCTTATTGCTGCTCATGCCGCACGACAAACCAAACGCCAGCTATCCAAACCTGATTGGTTGGTCCGTGCCGGATAATTACGAGAAGGTTCGCAAACTGATGCAGGAATGGCGAATGCCGCCGTATGAGAATTACGGCAATGTACCTCTCAATGAGGTTTTACGGCAACACTGGATAAGCATTTTATTGACATTTGTTTCATTCACGGCAATATGGCTTGCTGTCTATCTCAGTCTTAACATCAAGCAACGAAAGAAAAACTACAATATTCTTAAAGAGGCTAAACAAAAGCTTGATCTTATTAACACCATGATTGAGTCAACTCCAGACGCGGTATTCATCAAGGACAAGCAGGGCAGATACATTTTTGTTAACCCACCCGCAGCCAATTTGTTTGGCAAGTCTGCCGATGATATTATCGGCAAAACTGCCGCAGATCTTTTTCCTCAAGACATCTCCCAAGTAATGGGAGATAGCGACAGCTCCGTAATATCCAGCGCAAGCACCGTAACCTTTGAGAAACTTTATACTGCTCCAGATCCCCCAAAACAGATGCTTGTTACAAAAGGGCCAATGTATGACAGTAATGGAAAGATAGAAGCCATTTTTGCTATTGCCAGAGATGTTACCGATATGAAAATTTTACAGGAGGAACTTTCTAAAAAGGTAATGCAGCTTGAAGCCGCACTTTCAACAGTGCGACAGCTTGAGGGTATAATTCCTATCTGTGCCTACTGCAAAAAAATACGTGACGATGAAGAAAGCTGGCATCAAATGGAGCAGTATATTTCGAGCCATTCTGAGGTTAAATTCAGTCACGGTATATGTCCCGAATGCCATAAGGAGCAGCTTGAAATCATTCAAAAGATGAAATGACATTGCAAACAATCAGCCACTCGGATATATCTGTTAAAATTTATCTCTATAGGCGTACAAACGAATGGCTTTAGAAAAATCAATTTGCTCGCACTGTAGAAAACCTTTCCAAGCGGATAAGAATGAAAACATTCATTCCATTATAGTTATTAAAGAGCAGTGCCAGCTACAAATTATCTCTGGTTCTCTTGAAGAAGATGCACTTCACTATTGTTCCGATAAATGTATGTTTGATCGGGATGAAGGCTCTGTAGCCTACGATCGGTATTTAGAAATCATGGGTGAAAATAAAAGCTGCGGATAAACAGGTGACATTGGCTGAAATTTACATATCAAACCGTAGGTTCGTAACTACCCATACAAATATCTCCATCAAAACTGTTTATCAGTACAGAGACCTCTTCATTCACCATCTCTTTTCTTCCGGAAAATGAAACATTGATGTAATTGCGGGATAGTCCTCGGCAGATTCCAGTTTTTTCATCGAATCCCTGAACCAGAACCCTTAGTTCCGTTCCTTCAAAGCGCTTCAGAAAAGTTTTTTTCTTTTGTGTTGCGATACCCCTCAACCGTGCGGCCCGTTCCGTAACAATCCCGGCAGGAAGATGTCCGGGCATGCCGGCCGCTCTGGTTCCGGGGCGGCTGGAATAAGGGAAAACGTGCAGATCAGAGAACGGCAGCTCCTCACACAATTTGACACTCTCTTCAAACTCTGCTTTACTCTCACCAGGGAAGCCGGCGATCAGATCGGCACCGATAAACGCGGCCGGCATTGTTGCAGAAATCTTTGCAACCAGATCCCGAAAAAAGCCGGAGCTGTAGGCTCTTCCCATGCGGTTCAGCACCGAATCGCTTCCGCTTTGCAACGGCAGGTGCAGGTGGTGACAGATGTTACCGGATGCAGTCATAATGCCCAGAAGTTCCTCGCTAAGTTCATTCGGCTCAATCGAACCGAGACGCAGACGTGGGACAATGTTGGCCTTGTCGACCCCCTTTATGAGGCCGGTCAGAGTGGCCTGACTTTTCAGATCAAGGCCATAAGCACCCAAGTGGATGCCGGTCAGTACGACCTCCTTGAAACCATTAGCGGCCAGATCACGCATTCCCAGGAGGATGTCATCTTCAGCGACGCTGCGACTGGGGCCACGGGCGTAGGGGACAATGCAGTAGCTGCAAAAAGAGTTACAACCGTTCTGAATCTGGAGAAAGGCGCGGGTGTGTTCGGCGAAACTGCTTAATTTGAGTGGTTCGAGATGGGAAATTGCTGAAATATCTGCAACAGAACGTCCGGATGACTCGATTAGGCCAGAGATGCTGAGTTTTTCCTGATTGCCGATTACGCTGTCAATTTCAGGCATGCTCTCCAACTCTCCGGGTGCTACCTGAGCATAACATCCGGTCGCGATAATGCGCGATTCAGGGCTTAGGCGTCTGGCGCGGCGGATAAGCCTGCGGGTCTCCGCATCGGTTCGAGCCGTTACTGTACAGGAATTAATAATATAGATGTCTGAGGGCTCGTTAAAAGGAACCAAACAATACCCGGCGTTCCGCAACTGTTCTGCCATAGCGGCCGATTCAAATTGATTCGTTTTGCAACCCTGTGTGCTTATCGCGACCCGTTTCATACCCTGGTGGCATCCTTGTTAGTGCAACAGTTATCCTGAATAATATATGAAGGTATGAAAGCAGGGTAATTGGTCAAAGGTCAAGGAGAAATTGACAGACAAAAGCGGCATTGTGTACTTTTTTCAGTGCTGGACAAAAATATAATTCTATATTATAAGTCTCGCTCGCTCTTGCGGAGAGATGTCCGAGTGGTTGAAGGAGCACGCCTGGAAAGCGTGTGTACGTTAATAGCGTACCCAGGGTTCGAATCCCTGTCTCTCCGCCAGTTAAAAATTTGCTGATAACCGGTTAAGACCAAAAGCTCCTGAGAAATCTGGGGCTTTCCTTTTTTTTGCATAGTCTTATCTTAATGTTTAAGCCCCGCAGGTGGAATCATCTGGCAACATCAGCAGATACATGCTAATAGAGAATCCCGCTTCTTATCGACGGCAGAAGGA
>Ga0194060_10003943_pt1 | contig 10390 bp, 8 predicted proteins | sample SepL225m_MetaG_FD_163427 | JGI IMG/M metagenome (GOLD analysis project Ga0194060, IMG submission 163427) | Anoxic zone freshwater microbial communities from boreal shield lake in IISD Experimental Lakes Area, Ontario, Canada - Sep2016-L222-5m | ecosystem: Environmental > Aquatic > Freshwater >... | reverse complement strand
GTACTGCCCGGGATCGATGTCAGCGGGGACACCTTGCGGATAACTCGTGAGCCAGATACGTTCAGTCATGCTTGCCTCCTGATCGGTTAAGAAAGGGGCTGACCGTCTCGCGGCGGCGGTCTGCGCCCCGACTACTTTATCGCCTGTGATGCACAGCGCTCAGTTTGCGCTCAATTATGGCTCTTCGTATCTGTAGTTTCCCTAATCGAAAGGGGGCAGCGACGCTACCCCCCAGGATCTCAGGTTTTCAGAATTACCAGCACTTCGTCGAGCATCTTCTTGGCGTCGCCAAACAACATGCGGTTGTTCTCTTTGTAGAACAGCGGGTTGTCGACACCAGCGTAGCCTGAAGCCATGCTGCGTTTCATGACGATGGACGTCTTGGCCTTCCAGACTTCGAGCACCGGCATACCGGCAATCGGGCTGGTCGGGTCGTCTTGAGCGCCCGGGTTCACGATGTCGTTGGCGCCAATCACCATCACGACATCGGTCTTCGGGAAGTCGTCATTCAACTCGTCCATTTCAAAGACGATGTCGTAAGGCACCTTGGCCTCGGCCAGCAGCACGTTCATGTGGCCTGGCATGCGCCCGGCCACCGGGTGAATACCAAAGCGGATGTTGACGCCCTTGTCGCGCAGGAACTTGGTGATTTCGTACACCGTGTGCTGCGCTTGCGCCACGGCCATGCCGTAGCCCGGAACAATCACCACGCTCTTGGCTTCACGCAGCAACTCTGCCGTCTCGGCGGCACTCACTGGAGTCACCTCACCGGCCGGTTGTGCCGCATCACCCGCAGGCTTCGGCGCCGCGCTGGCCGTACCAAAACCGCCCGCAATCACGCTGATGAAGCTGCGTGCCATCGCCTTGCACATGATGTAGGACAGAATCGCACCGCTGGAGCCCACCAGGGCGCCGGTCACGATCAGCAAGTCGTTCGACAGCATGAAGCCGGTTGCCGCAGCAGCCCAACCCGAGTAGCTGTTAAGCATGGAAACCACCACCGGCATGTCAGCGCCGCCGATGGCCATCACCATGTGGATACCAAACAACAAGGCAATCACGGTCATCACCGCCAGCGGCATGATGCCGTCCTGGATGGTGTGGGCGTTCATGAACGCACCACCGAAATAAATCACCAGCAGCAGACCCGCCAGATTCAGCCAGTGCCGACCCGGCAGCAGCAGCGGGTTGCCACCAATGCGACCGGACAGTTTGCCGAAGGCCACGATCGAGCCAGAGAAAGTAACCGCACCGATCAGGATGCCGATGTAGATTTCCATCTCATGAATCGATTTGGCGGCACCGACGAAACCCTTGGAGGCTTCCGGGTCGATGAAGGTGGACAGACCCACCAGCATGGCGGCCAGACCGACCATGCTGTGCATCAAAGCAACCAGCTCGGGCATCTGCGTCATTTGCACGGTACGCGCTGCATACAGACCGATGGAGCCACCGATCAGCATGGCGGCGATGATCCATGGCAGACCCGCCATCGTGACTTGCGGACCGAACACGGTCGCCAGCACGGCCAGCGCCATGCCGATCATGCCGTAGAGGTTGCCGCGCAGCGCGGTTTCCTGGTTCGACAAACCGCCCAGGCTCAGAATGAAAAGAATGGTTGCCCCAATGTAGGAGACGGTTGCCAGTTCTGTAGTAAACATGAATTGCCTCCCTTATTTGCGGAACATGGCCAGCATGCGCTGGGTGACGGCAAAGCCGCCGAACATATTGATGGCGGTGAGCACAATGCCCGCTGCCGCGACCCAACTTATCCAGTCATTCGGTCGCCCCGCTGCACCGGCCAGCGGTGAAACCTGTACCAGGGCGCCGATGGCGATGATGCTGGAGATGGCATTGGTCACGCTCATCAGCGGCGTGTGCAAGGCGGGCTTGACGTTCCACACCACCATGTAGCCGACGAAGCAGGCCAGCACGAAGACCGTGAAGTGCGACAGGAAGGCCGGTGGCGCGCTGCTGCCAACGAGCCAGAACAGAGCCGCTGCAACGCCGAACATGATGGCCAGCTTGCTGCCGGCCATAGGTTCGCCGCCACCGCCGCCGTGACCATGACCACCCTTCTTCGCCGCCGGTGCGGCAGCTGCCTTGGGTGGCGCCGTAGCCGCAGCGGGCAGCTTGGGTGCCGGCGCCGGCCAGGTGATTTCGCCGTCCTTGATGACCGTCAGGCCGCGGATGGCGTCATCCTCCATGTTGACGTTGGCGATACCGTCCTTGGCCTTGCACAGTTCTTCAGCGAGGCGGAACAGGTTGGTGCCATACAGCGTCGAAGACTGCTTGGCCAGGCGCGAGGCCAGGTCGGTGTAGCCAACGATGGTCACGTCGTGCACGACGACCGCCTGACCCGGAACTGTCAGTTCGCAGTTACCGCCGCGCTCAGCTGCCATGTCAACGATGACACTGCCGGGCTTCATGCTCTTGACCATCTCAGCGGTGATCAGCTTGGGCGCAGGCTTGCCAGGAATCAGCGCGGTGGTGATGATGATGTCCACCTCCCGCGCCTGCTTGGCGTACATGTCGCGCTGGGCCTGCAGGAAGCCCTCGCTCATGACCTTGGCGTAACCGCCGCCGCCGGAGCCTTCTTCTTCGTAGTCAACCTTGACGAATTCGCCACCCAGCGAGACCACCTGATCGGCCACTTCGGCACGGGTGTCGTTGGCACGCACAATGGCGCCCAGACCGACTGCCGTGCCAATGGCCGCCAGGCCCGCCACACCGGCGCCGGCAATGAAGACCTTGGCCGGTGCAACCTTGCCCGCAGCCGTGATCTGGCCGGCAAAGAAGCGACCGAAAGCGTTAGCGGCTTCGATGACTGCACGGTAGCCCGCCACACCGGCCTGGGAGGTCAGTGCGTCCATTTTCTGGGCACGACTGAGCATGCGTGGCAGCGCGTCGATTGCCAGCACGGTCGCCTTCTTGGCGGCGAGTTGCTTCATCAATTCCGGGTTTTGGCCAGGCCAGATGAAGTCGATCAGAATGCCGCCTTCGCGCATCATGTCAACTTCGGCCGTGGTCGGGACGCAGACCTTGAACACGATGTCGGATTCGGCCCAGAGTTGGGCGGCAGTCGGCACCACGGTGGCACCGGCGGCGACGTAGGACTCGTCGCTCATGTTGGCAGCCGCACCGGCGCCGCTTTCGATGGCCACGGAAAAACCCAGCTTGATGAGTTTTTCTACAACCTCGGGCACGGTGGCCACGCGCTTTTCCAATGGGAAAATTTCGCGTGGAACACCAATACGCTGTCCCTTTTTGGGTGATTCACCCGATGTCGTCCCGGTAGGTACGCCAGTTTGCATGAAGCGACTCCTCAACTTGTGATTGGCTATGAGTGGATCAGCGCCCGTCCGACCAGCCCGCGACCGGGGGAGGCACTGCGACGCAGAGCTTAACTGAATTTACCCCCCCTACAGCCCCTTGCCTGCATGATGTGGGTCAATGAAAGGGCAATCTCCCTGCCCGTGCCGGAACGCCTGCAGGACTAATCGGCCTTGATCTGGGCGCGCCGAACGATGTCGCTCCAGATTTTTTGTTCCTTGGCGATGAAGGCAGCAAAGTCGGCTGACGGGCCACCGCCGCCGACCGCGTTGTCATTGGCAAAACGCTCAGTGACGGCACTCGACTTGAGCGCCTTGAGCGACTCCTCCTGGATCCGTTTCACCAGCTCGGGCGGTGTGCCGGCCGGCGCCAGGATGCCGTACCACTGCGAGGTCTCGAAATCCTTGAAGCCCATCTCGGCCACCGTCGGCACATCGGGCAATTGGGAGATGCGCTGCTGAGTGCCAACGGCAATCGCGCGCAGCTTGCCGCTCTTGATGTGCGCCGACAGCGCGGGCAAACCCGCCGACGATGCCTGCGTGCGCCCGGCCAGCAGATCGGTCAGTTGCGGCCCGGTGCCACGATACGGGATGTGCGTGATGAACATGCCAGTGACGAGTTTGAGGTATTCCATCGCCAGATGGCCGGCACTGGCGTTGCCAGCCGAGCCGTAATTGAGTTGGCCCGGGTTCTTCTTGGCATAGGCCACGAACTCGCGGAAATTCTTCGCCGGCACATCGGTATGGATCACGAACACGTTGGGCACCTTGGCCAGCAGGGTGACGGGAATGAAGTCCTTGTTCACGTCATACGGCTGGTTTTGCAGCATATAGGGATTGACCGCCAGCGTGCCAACATGGCCCAGGATCAGGGTGTGTCCGTCGGGTGCCGCCTTGGCCACATCCAGCATCGCAACAACACCGGCGCCGCCGGGCTTGTTCTCGACGAAGACGTTGTGCCCGAGTTGCTTGGTCAATTCGGCAGCGACAGAGCGCGCCACGATCTCCGACGTGCCGCCTGGTGCAAACGGCACCACAAAACGGATCGGTTTCGACGGCCAGGCACTCTGCGCCTGCGCCGGTGCAATGGCTGTGCCGAGTCCGAAAGCGCCGGCCGCCAGCAGCCACTGGCGGCGATCAGGTGAAATAAAAGAACTCATATTGTTATCTCCGGAAAAGACAAATATTGTCATGCCGGACTTGATCCGGCATCCATGGATTGCGGGTCACGCCCGCAATGACGATGCTGCTTCCATTGCTGTTTCATGAATATCAAGAACACCAAGAGCAGAGCTTCGAGGGTACCAGTATCAGAATTGATAGCGGCGCAAACCACCGTCCACGGCGATCACGGTGCCGGTGATGTAACTGGCCAGCGGCGAAGCGAGGAAGCACACCAGGTGCGCCAGTTCCTCGGGCTCACCGTAGCGGCCCACGGGTATTTCGTTGTCGGACTGCCATTGCCGGTACTCGGGCGTGTAGTTGCGCAGAATCTGCTCGGACAAAATGCGCCCGGGCGGCACGCAATTGACTGTGATGCCATGCTTTCCCACCATCCGGCTCAAGCCCTTGGCCCAGCTGTGAATTCCGGCCTTGGCGCAAAAGGCGCCGTTCACATGTTCGGGTTCACTCTTTCCGGTGATGTTGATGATGCGGCCCCACTTGTGCGCAATCATTTGATCCAGTAGCGCATCGGCCACCTGGCGCGGGCGGTGAAAGTTCAGCGTCATGGCTTCCTGCCAGCGCTCTTCGCTGACGTGTAAATCAGTAAAGCTGCGCGAGCCGCCAGCATTGTTGACCAGAATATCGACCTGCCCGAGGCCGGCGATGGCCGCCGACGTCAGTTGTTGCGCCGCATCCTCGACGTACAAATCCGACTCGATGACCACCGGCTGCGGCCCGCCCGATGCCTCGATCTGATTGGCCACTTCCATCAGCAGCGGCAGACGGCGCGCCGAAATCGCCACGCGCACGCCTTCCGCCGCCAGCGCGCGGGCAATGCTGCGCCCAATGCCAGTGCTGGCGCCGGTGACCAGGGCGGTGCGGCCCCTGAGTTGCAAATCCATGCGCGCTCCTTCAATCAAATGCAATCAACTAACGCTCCAACAAGGCAAGGATAATCGCATACCTATGGAACAGCAGCGCAACAGGCAAAGAGTCGTGGTCGGTTTGAGCGGGGGCGTGGACTCCGCCGTGACGGCGTGGCTGCTCAAGCAACAAGGCCATGAGGTGATCGGCATCTTCATGAAGAACTGGGAAGACGACGATGATTCTGAATACTGCTCGTCCAACGTCGACTTCATCGATGCGGCCGCCGTCGCTGACGTGATCGGCATCGAGATCGAACACGTCAACTTTGCTGCCGAGTACAAGGACCGTGTCTTCGCCGAATTCCTGCGCGAGTACCAGGCCGGGCGCACACCCAACCCCGACATCCTGTGCAACGCCGAAATCAAGTTCAAGGCCTTCCTTGACCATGCACTGCGCCTGGGTGCGCAGAAGATCGCCACCGGCCACTACGCCCGCGTGCGCCACAACGAGAGCAACCACCAATACGAGTTGCTCAAAGGCCTGGACGCATCGAAAGACCAGAGCTACTTCCTGCACCGGTTGAGCCAGGCGCAGTTGTCCAAGACGCTGTTTCCGGTCGGTGAACTGCACAAGACCGAGGTGCGGCGACTGGCGATGGAGATCGGACTGCCCAATGCGAAGAAGAAGGACTCAACCGGCATCTGCTTCATCGGCGAGCGGCCATTCCGCGACTTCCTGAACCGCTACATCGCCAAGGAACCGGGGCCGATCAAGAACGACAAAGGGCAAACCATCGGCCAGCATGTGGGGCTGAGCTTTTACACGTTGGGCCAGCGTCAGGGACTGGGCATCGGCGGTCTCAAGGCCAAAGGTGCACCGCGCGGCGGTGGCGAGCACGCGCCCTGGTTTGTCGCGCGCAAGGACATGGAAAAGAACACACTCTGGGTGGTGCAAGGCCACGAGCATCCCTGGCTGCTGTCGAGCGAATTAAGCGCCAACGACGCAAGCTGGGTTTCGGGTGTCGCGCCAGCAGGCGGTACCTTGGGTTCAAAAACCCGCTATCGCCAGGCCGACGCACCCTGCCTGCTGGCGCCCGGTGCGACCACCACCTTTGACCTGACATTTCCCGCGCCGCAATGGGCCGTCACACCGGGACAATCCGCCGTGCTGTACGACGGCGATGTCTGCCTGGGCGGCGGCGTGATCACCTCATAAAACCGGGCTACGGCCGCAGGGCCGGTCGCACTGCGGCGCGTTGCGCCAAGGGCTGTACCTGGTAACCCGGCCGGAACTGGCAACTCGCGCCATGGCTGGCCTCAAGCTCTTTGCAGCGCTGACTGATCGACTGCGCCGTGGGCTTGCTGCCTTTGTCAATCCATGCCAGCAAGGCGTCCAGCAACGCGACGTACTGCGTCTCGCCGAGGTAACTGTGCTGGTTCTCGGCGCTGAAGGTCTGCAGCAACAAGCCTGCTGTCCCGGCATTTTCAAACGCGGCGCGGTAAGCGGAGTCGAGTTCGACAAACGCCGTCGGATCGTCAATGGCGTGCAAGCTCAGGACCGGCACGTTGACACGGCCAGTGGGCGCACTGTCACGATCGAGCTCGGCCACGGCCTGCGCGTCGGCATCCGGGCTAAAGGGATTGCGCCCGCCGAGTTGGCGCTGCACCAGATCCTGAAACATCCAGGTCGCCCAGTTGAGATGGCCGAGAAGCGAGTTTTCTTCAATGCGGACCGCCTGTGCGATGGCGCTCAGATTGGCTTTTTGGCTATCACTGCGCTGCGCCATTGGTTTTCCCAGGCCGGTGCATTCCTGCACGCGCCGCGCCAACTCCTCACGCTTGAGCGTACTGTCCAGCGGCAGACCGAGCCAAAGCGGATACTGGGTCTCGCTCGGCAAGGGATGGTTCTGGCAGACACGCTGGTACGCCAGTCGCAGCTCATAGCGGAACTGGTAGGCAAGCACGCCACCGCCCACCACGCCGCTGGTCAGCAGCACCGCGTCATAAGGGCCGCGTTGCCCGTCAACCGTAGCGTACAGCTCGGCCGCCTTGGCAGCCACACCCGCGCCATAGCTCTGCCCGTGCAGCAGGGTGCGTCGGGGTTGGCCAAAATGGCGGACAAAAATCTGGCGCAGCCGCTCGGTGTCTTCGGCCGCCATCGTGACACCGTAGCCACCCCGGCGATAGGTGGAGCCAGCCCAGGCAAAACCCAGATTGGTCATCAAGGCCCAACGCTGCAAATCTTCTTCGCTGCGCTTCAACTTGGGCGCTCCGGGCTCGGCCGGCCCTCCGTGTGCGTGCATGACCAGCACCTGGTTCCACTGCTGCGGAATCGCGATCCAGTAGAAAGCACCGGCGCTGTCCCGTCCGGTAAAGCAGCGCGCCGCAACGCGCACTTCCCCCGGGCAGCTTTGTGGCGTAGGCAGAACTTCCTGTGCTGCTGCGGTATGGGGCAGCGCAAGAAGGCTCAAGAGCAGAAGCAAAATGTGTTTGATCATGATGGCCCGCATCATGCCAGACCGGCCTTTGGTGCCGGCCACCGTTATCCGGATTCAGGAACCAGGTTAACTGGGTGTCAGAACGGAATGTCGTCGTCCATGTCGTCGAAACCGCTGGACGGTTTCGCAGCCGCAGCGGGACGTGCTGCGGGCGCCGCCGGACGCGCAGCTGGCGCCTGGCGCTGGTAGCCGCCACCGGAGCCTTCATCATCGCCTGATGGCTCGCCCATGCCTTCGCGGCCGCCGAGCATCTGCATTTCATTGGCGATGATGTCGGTTGCGTATTTCTCGACGCCGTCCTTGTCGGTGTACTTGCGCGTCTTGATGCGGCCTTCGATGTAAACCGAACGGCCCTTTTTCAGGTACTGACCAACAATGTCCGCCAGCTTGCCAAAGAAGGTGACACGGTGCCACTCCGTCTCTTCGACCATTTCACCCGTCTTGCTCTTGTACTTGCTGCTGGTGGCAATCGTGACGTTGGCGACCGGGTCGCCGCTGGGCAGGTAACGCACTTCGGGGTCGCGCCCCAGATTGCCCACGAGAATGACTTTGTTGACGGATGCCATGTTGTTTCCCCTTTTGAATTGGATTGTCGGATTATCCAGCCTTTGGTGCGTGCATCGGCCAGGCCACCAGCAGCCACAGCAGCATAAGCCCGGCGCAGACCGAAAACAAGAGCGACGCACCGCCGTGCTTCATGAGCCAGCCGCCCATCACGCCTCCGGCGAAAAAGCCCAGCGATTGCAAGGTGTTGTAAACGCCCATGGCAGCGCCGCGCACATGCGCTGGCGCCATGCGCGAGACCATGCTGGGCTGGCTCGCCTCCAGCACATTGAAGCCGTAGAAAAACACGAACAGCAACGCCGCCAGCGCCGCCACGCTGGCGCCAGCCGTGGCCAGCAGCAAACCGACCTGAACCAGCGCCATCAGGCCAATCGCCGTCAGGAACACCGCGCGCAAATAGCCGCGCTTCTCCAGTCGAAATAGCGTGCCACCCATCACGACAAAGGAACCCAACACCGCCGGCAGATACACCCACCAGTGGTGCTCGCGCGCCAAGCCGGCCTGCACCAGCATGGCGGGTATCGCCATCCACATCGCCAGTTGCACCGCGTGCAATACAAAGACGCCGAAGTTCATTCGCAACAAAGCCGCCAGCCGCAGCACCTCGACCAGGCGCCCGCGCGGCAGGTTCTTGTGATCATGCGGCTCGGGCGGCACCCACCAGATGACGATGGCGACACCGGCCAGCGCCAGGGCGCCGGTCATCGCAAACAGGCCGTGCAAGCCGATATAGGCGACGAGGATCGGCGCCGCCACCAGCGAGAGCGCAAACATCAGTCCGATGCTGGCACCAACCAGTGCCATCGATTTGGTGCGCACCTCGTCGCGCGTCTGATCGGCCAGCAGCGCCGTGACGGCCGCTGAAACAGCGCCGGCACCTTGCAGTGCGCGGCCAATCGCGAGCCAGGTCAGGGTTGGGGCCAGGGCCGCCAGAAAACTGCCGGCGGCAAACAGCACAAGGCCAAACACGATGACGCGCTTGCGCCCGATGCGGTCTGACGCCAGACCATAGAGGAATTGCAGCATGGCCTGCGTCAGGCCGTAAATGCCCATGGTCAAACCGATCAGCGCCGGGTCGTCGCCACCGGGCAACTTGGCCGCTTCGATCGCAAACACCGGCAGAATCAGGAACAGACCCAGCATGCGCAGGGCAAAGATGGAGGCCAGCGAAAAGCTGGCACGCAGTTCAACCGGTGTCATCTTGCTGGCCGGCAGTACATTTCCCCCGGCGAGCGGGACTTCAATAGTAGGCAAAACAGGACTCTCCAACGCGCAACACCATGAACCATCACGGCTGCAAAAGGCACGATTGTCCGCGATCCTGAATAAATTGCAGGCAGCGCGCGCACCAAAACCCTCCGCTTTGACTATCATGGCAGGTTTCCCCCCGAGCGCACTTCACCTTGAACTCCCCCTCCGACGCCAGCCTTCTCAATCCGCACACCGATGGCAAATACCTGGCCCAGGCTCTGCAGCACCAGACCATCAGCATCCGCGGTGCGCGCACGCACAACCTCAAGAACATCGACCTCGACATCCCGCGCAACCAATTGGTCGTGATCACGGGCCTGTCGGGCTCGGGCAAATCCAGCCTGGCCTTTGACACCCTGTACGCCGAAGGCCAGCGCCGCTATGTTGAGAGCCTCTCGACCTACGCACGCCAGTTCCTGCAGTTGATGGACAAGCCCGACGTCGATGTGATCGAAGGCCTGTCACCGGCGATCTCGATCGAGCAAAAGGCCACCTCGCACAACCCGCGCTCCACCGTGGGCACCGTGACCGAGATCCACGATTACCTGCGATTACTGTTCGCGCGCGCCGGCACACCGTTTTGCCCCGAGCACGACCTGCCGCTGCAGGCGCAGACCGTGAGCCAGATGGTGGACGCGGTGCTGGCGCTGCCGCTTGATACGCGCTTGATGATCCTGGCGCCGGTGGCACGCGAGAAGAAAGGCGAGTTCCTCGA
>Ga0194060_10003940_pt1 | contig 10392 bp, 8 predicted proteins | sample SepL225m_MetaG_FD_163427 | JGI IMG/M metagenome (GOLD analysis project Ga0194060, IMG submission 163427) | Anoxic zone freshwater microbial communities from boreal shield lake in IISD Experimental Lakes Area, Ontario, Canada - Sep2016-L222-5m | ecosystem: Environmental > Aquatic > Freshwater >... | reverse complement strand
CTTGAACTTACCTGGTTCAGGGGGGGGCGCTATGTTGCACGCAGTGTTCTTCAGGGTGAATCGCTGGCTGTTTATGGAAAAGTGAGCTATTTCGGGAGTCATGCCCAGATGCAGCACCCCGATTTCGATCGTCTGAGCCCCGATCGTCTTCAGGCGAGTGAGGGTGAGTGCAGTGATTTCGAGTTGTATAATACCGGAAAGATTATCCCCATCTATCCGACCAGCGAGGCCATGAAGCAGGCGAGTCTGGGCTCAAAGCAGATGCGCACTCTTCTTGCCCGGGCATTTGAACAGGGCGCTCCGGGTCAGCGGGAAAATCTCACGCTCTCCATGGTTACCGATAATGAGTTACTCTCCCTTGCCGAAGCATATCGTGAGATTCATTTCCCCTCATCCCACGAAAGACTTGAGCGGGCGCGCTTCCGACTGAAATGGACCGAACTTTTTTATGCTCAATTGCTGTTTGCCCTGCGCCACAGCGAGATCAGACGCAACAGGGCTGCGGTGAAAATTACTCACTCCGGTGAGGTCACTCAAAAGCTTTATGCCAGCCTGCCTTATACGTTGACTGACGGTCAGAAAAATGCGGTGCGTGAAATCTATCGTGACCTCAGAAGTGGCAGTCCCATGAACCGTCTTCTGCAGGGAGATGTCGGTTCAGGGAAGACCATTGTTGCCATGTTTGCCATGGCTCTTGCTGCCGACAATGCGCTTCAGTCGGCATTTATGGCTCCGACAGAAATTCTTGCGGTGCAGCACTATCTGGTGATGAAACGTTATTTTACTCCGATTGGCCTGCAAGTTGGCATTCTGACGGGCAAGCAGGGGAAAAAGGTACGTCAGGTGGTGCTTGATGCTCTCAGCTCGGGAGAGCTGCATTGTGTGATCGGTACCCATGCCATGATTGAGCATGGGGTCAGTTATGCCAATCTTGGTCTGGTTATCATTGACGAACAGCACCGCTTCGGGGTGTTGCAGCGTAAAGCGCTTCAGGAAAAATCGACAAACCCTCATGTGCTGCTGATGACGGCGACCCCGATTCCCAGAACACTTGCCATGGGGGTTTTCGGTGATCTTGATGTATCGGTTATTCGTGACAAGCCCGTGGGGCGAAGAGTGATCAAGACTTTTTTGTGGCCTGAACAGGAGAAGATGAAGGTCTATGATCTGATTCGCTCACAAATTGCGGAAGGAAGACAGGGTTATATTGTCTATCCTCTTGTCGAGGAGTCTGAGAAGATTGATCTGAAAGCGGCCGTTGAAAGTTATGATGAACTCTCTGCTACCCGCTTTCCCGATCTTCGGCTTGGATTGATTCACGGGCAGATGAGCCCGGATGAGAAGGAGGCGGTGATGGAGTTGTTCAGGGGAGGAGAGATTGATCTGCTGGTTGGCACTACCGTGATTGAAGTCGGGGTTGATGTTCCAAATGCCACCGTTATGGTTATTGAGCATGCTGAGCGGTTTGGTCTTGCCCAGTTGCATCAGCTCAGGGGGCGGGTTGGTCGGGGAGAGCATCCATCAACCTGTATTCTGCTGTATGCAAAAATGACGGCGGATGCCCGTGAAAGGCTTGGGGCAATGGAGTCAACCAATGACGGGTTTGTCATCTCTGAAATTGATGCGAAAATAAGAGGGGCGGGCAATATTCTTGGAAAGGAGCAGTCTGGTACCATGAGTGGCTTGAAAATTGCCGATCTGAACACCGATTATGCTATCATGCAGTCAGCAAGGTCTGCGGCATTTGCTCTTGTTGATCAGGATGGGCAGTTGCGGGCTCCGGAACATGCAATGATCCGGGAGAGTTATTTGCATCAGTATCACGATCGTTTTTCTCTCGCTGATATTGGATAGCCAGGAGTGAATTTAGAAGACAAGCGAAGTCTTGAGCGCTTCCTCTACACGAAGCAATGAACTTATTGCAAAAGTATATGAACAGAGATCATGAAGGAGTGCCTGCGGGGATGGTCATGGAGGTATCCGGAGCATCCTATGTTGTTATCTCCGAAAATGGCCACGAGTATCGGTGCCGCACTTTTCCCGGAACGAAAACTGAGAATGGTGATTCGACGCTTGTCGCTGTCGGAGACCGGGTTGAGCTGAAAGTGATTGAAACCGGCACGGCGTTGCATGAAGCGGCGATTACACTCGTGCTGCCTCGCCAAAGTGCGCTGACCAGAAAAAGGGATGTTCGTCGGAATCGGAGCAAGGAGAAGGTGCAGGTGATAGCCGCCAATATTGATCAGTTGGTCGTTGTTGTTTCCGCTTTTGATCCTCCTCTCAGTACCCGACTGATTGATCGTTATCTCGTTTTTGCAGAATCAGTGGAGATGGAGATTGTGATTGTGGTTAACAAGATGGATCTTGAGGATTCAACGGAGACCCGTAAGTTGATGAAGCCCTATAAGGCGCTTGGTTACAGAGTTTTCTATACCAGCGCTGAAGAGAAGCGTGGTATGGGTCTCCTTCGAAAGACGCTGGCCGGAAAACTTTCAGCGTTCAGTGGCCATTCTGGTGTGGGCAAGTCAACCTTGATCAATCTGCTCTCCGGTCAACAAGATCGGCTGCGTACCGGTGAAACCAATATGAAGACAGGAAAAGGGCTCCATACGACCACAAACTCTGTTATGCTTGCACTCCCAAAGGGTGGATATATTATCGATACCCCGGGGATCAGGGAGTTCAATCTTTCAGGGATTACCCGCGACAATCTGCGCTTCTATTTCAGGGAGTTTCTCTCATTGATGCAGAAGTGCAGTTACTCTTCATGCTCTCATACCGTCGAGCCCGGGTGCGGGATTATGAGAGCGGTGGAGGATGGTCGTCTTGATCCCGACCGTTTCGAGAGTTATCTTGCTATCTATGAAAGCATCGATTAATTTTTTTCATCATGAACTATTGCGACCAATGATTATAACCGTTAATCCTGCGACTGAAGAGCTCATTGCCGAGTATCAGGCCATGACACCCGGCGAGATTGAAGAGATCCTGCAGGCATCCCGCAGAGATGCTCTCTCATGGAAAAAGGTCTCATTAGAGGATCGTAGCATGCTGATGAGAGGCTTGGCTGAACTTATGCGCCAACAGAAAGAGCGTCATGCAGCGCTGATAACGCTTGAGATGGGCAAGCCACTGGCGCAGGCTGTTGCTGAAGTTGTCAAGTCAGCCTGGGTTTGCGATTATTATGCCGATCATGCGGAAGAGTTTTTAATGCAGGAGGAGAGTCTGCTGGATGGCAGTGTTCGAGGCCTGGTTACCTTTGAACCCATCGGTCTTGTGCTTGGCATCATGCCGTGGAATTTTCCCTTCTGGCAGGTGTTTCGATTTGCCGCTCCGGCAATCATGGCTGGTAATGGCATTATCGTCAAGCATGCTCCGAGTGTTACCGGTTCAGCTATTGCTATTGAGGAGCTTTTCCGTGAAGCAGGTTTTCCTGAACACCTTTACAGAGCAGTTCATATCGATATCGAAGATGTTGACCGATTGACTGGCTTCATGATCGATCACCCCGCCATCCAGGGTGTTTCGGTGACGGGAAGTACTGCCGCTGGCCGTGCAGTTGCAGCAAAAGCCGGGAGAGCCATCAAAAGAAGCGTGCTTGAGCTTGGAGGCAGTGACCCCTACCTTGTGCTTGCTGATGCCGATATTCCCAAGGCTGTTGACATTTGTGCGGCGGCGCGTCTGCTCAACGGTGGCCAGAGTTGTATTTCGGCAAAACGCTTTATTCTGCAATCGTCAGTCATCAAGGAGTTTGAACGCCTGCTTCTGCGGAGAATCCAGGCTTCGGTGATGGGAGACCCGTTTGATCCAACGGTTGATATTGGCCCGATGGCGCGCCGCGATCTTCGCGATCAACTCCACCGCCAGGTTGCTTCTACCGTTGCTCAGGGGGCTCGGTTGCTTTGCGGTGGAAAAATTCATGACGGAAAAGGATTTTTCTATCCACCAACACTTCTCACGGGGGTGCAGAAGGGTATGCCAGCGTACGATGAAGAGACATTCGGCCCAGTTGCCGTTATTATTGAAGCAACTGATGAGGCGGAGGCTATACGTATAGCCAACGATACCCCCTATGGCCTCGGGTCTGCGGTTTTCTCACGCAATATTGACAGGGCGATGCTTGTTGCGGATCAACTTGAGGTGGGTAACTGTTTCTTGAACAGTTCGGTTAAATCAGATCCAAGGTTGCCATTTGGCGGAGTGAAAGAGTCAGGGTATGGACGTGAACTCTCTCGGTATGGCATCTGTGAGTTTGTCAATATCAAAAGTTTTTCCGTTTAATAAAGGTGCAGAAGAGGAGATTATTCATATTGAAAAAGCCTCTGGTTTAAGCTGAAACCAGAGGCTTTTCTGAGAGATTCTTCCCTTGTTGACTCTCAAGCTATAGCAAGTTCTGAAAGATATGTTTTGATAGACTGGTGCTTGCCAAGACCAAGTTTTTTGTGCATCCTGTAGCGGATACTTTCCATCCCCCTTGTTGATATACCGACAGAGCGTCCTATCTCTCTGGTGTCATAGTTGAGTTTGACGAGAAGGCTGATTCTGAGCTCTCGCTGATTCAGGTTTGCATGTTTTTTCTGGAGCTTCGATAAAAAGACGGAATCGGATTCTGTCAACTCCATGTTCAGTCGTTTCTCGATGGTCTCTGTTTCAATCAGACTCAAACATGAATCGGTCATTGCTCTTTTGACGTTACTGTCAATTTCAAGTGCATGTATCTGGTCGAGAAGGTTCCGCAGTGAAGAGGTTTTTTCTGCAATTGCGGTTGAAACTCTTGTCAGCTCAAGATCCTGATTTGCTATTCTGATTTTAAGTTCCCCTATCTCGTTTTCATATTCAGCAGAGGACTTCTTACCCACTTCCGTGTGTGTGTTCATCGTATTGTTATTCAGTTTATGCGTTTTATAGATATAGCTTCATGCTGTTAAGTACTCCAAGCCAAGCATCTCCCCTCAACAGCTCCGAGGAAATACACTTTTTGAGGGATCCTCCCAGTTCACCTCAATTTCTGATCCGTTGATGACGCACTTCCCAAGACTGGTTATAAAAAATAACGCCAAGAATACGCTCTTAGCGCGTCATTACTACAGTCTTTCTTTCAATTTGTTTTGACGTGTTCGCGAAAGTAATATTTGTTTTTTTTTAGAGAAATGCAAAATAAATTCGTAGTTCTCTTTTTAATCACGTCCTTTCTTTTTGTTATACGTCAGTATGATAATTTCCTGTACCAGGTTTTTCAAAAGAGTGTTCGGTATTGACACAAATTTCTTTTTGTTGTCCAAATTGTTTAGAGTATCAATCAGGATTATTTTACGTTTTTTTAATCTTCCTTGCAGAAGCTGATAGACATCTTCGCTTCAGGCAGAGATGCTCTTTTTTCCAGTAGGTTGTTGGCAAAAATGGTGGTGATAGATCGTCAATTATTTTAGAGGAAAGATGAATAACTCTGCTCGTAACCTTTTTATTTTTAATCCTGCTGCCGACAAGGGGCGTGCAGCGCGCAAGGAGCGGTGGCTCCAGGAGCTTTTGGTTGGACGCTCAGATTCTGTGATGATACGTACAACCTGTGCTGGTCATGCTGCCGCTCTTGCTTGTTCTGGGGCTGATGAGTATAGTGGCATTATTGCTTGCGGTGGAGACGGTACAGTGCATGAAATTGCCAATGCTGTTGCAGGTAAAGGAATTCCTGTTGGTATTCTGCCAATGGGATCTGCAAATGATTTTATTAAAACCTTGAATCCCTGTTATCACGAATTATGTGGTATTGCACATTTTTTTACAGGTGAAAGTCTCCCTGTTGACCTTGGCCGTGTCTTCTATGGCAACGGCAACCACCAGTATTTTGTCAATTCTTTGGGCATTGGTTTTACTGGCAGAATCGCAAAAGCTGTCAAGCAAACACGGTGGTTCAAGGGAGAGCTTGCTTATGTGTATGCTCTTTTAAAGGTTCTTTGTCGATATAAGCCGATAAAAATCCGTATTACTCTTGGCTTGGAAAACTCTCTTTTGATGCTGAATGAAGCTGTTTTTGCTTTGTCAGTGATGAACGGAAAGGTTGAGGGGGGAAAGTTTAGAATTGCTCCATCTGCAGATTTATCCGACGGGTTACTTGATGTCTGTATTCTTAAATCTATCCCGACGTATTCAGTGTTCAGTTTTATTCTGAAATATATTCGTGGAACGCATATTGATGATCCACGGGTATTGTATTGCAAGGCGAAAACTGTTGAGGTGATTCTCGAAGAGCCTGATGTTATGCATATTGATGGTGAGGTGGTTGAAAATGTTTGTGGGAGGATAGCAATATCGGTTGTTCCAAAAGGACTTACAGTAGTTAAAGGTATTACGTCATAGCAAGTTCTGTGAGGTATGTTTTAATTGACTGGTGTTTTCCCAATCCTAATTTTTTATGTAGTCTGTAACGAATAGTTTCAATGCCTCTTGTTGATAGACCGATGGAGTGAGCAATATCAGCCGTGTCAAAGTTTAACTTGACCAGCAGACATATTCTCAGTTCTCGTTTGTTGAGCTGGGGAAACTTCTTTTGCAGCAGAGATATAAAAAGTGAATCTGATTCAGTTAACTCCATGCTGAGCTTTTTTTCGATAGAGTCATTCTCAATGAGCCGCGAGCAGCAATCGGTCATATTTTTTTTTATCAGTGGTGAAATTTCCAGCGAATAAATCTGGTCAAGCAACTCTTGTAGTCCCTTTGTATTTTCGCGATGTGTGGTTGATCGTCTTGTCAGTTCACCCTCCTGAGCATCAACTCGTTTTTTTAGTAAGGCCATCTCTTTTTCAGTATCTCGGGCAAATTTTTTGTTTGCCTCTGCCTGAGCATTCATTTTGATCACCATTTGGGTAATGCGATGCTCAAAACTTTGCTGAAGCAATTGGAGTTCTCGCTCTTTTTCTCTCTCTTTTGTAATGAGGTCAATGCGCAAAGAGTCCATTGCCTTGAAAAAGGGATAATACTTGTGCGCGGGTGGAGGAGTTGTTATCGGCTCATCAAGCATATTGAGCCAGGATATTCGTGCAATTGCCTGTAAAAATTGTGTGGTTAATGTGGTCTCTTCAATGTGTTCCTGGATAATGTCATCAGTCGTGTTGTTACTCTCTTTATATGCTATGATATAGCCAACGGCACCCTCATAGCTCTCAGAGAGTATAACAGATATTTTTTGAGGTGCTACGGCTGCAAATGTTTCAACTGTTATACGCATTGACTCAGAAATATTGTAAAAACCAATAACTCCAAGAATTGGACTCCAGTTGAAAAAAAGATCAGTTATCGCTTGTTTATACTTAAAGGTAATATTCAGGACATGATGCAGATCGAAGAGAATATGAAACTGCTGATTCTCAAGTGCGGATTCAGTGAGTACCACCTGCAAGAGTTCCACATCCATAAAGTCAAGCACCACCTCAGCCTTTGCTTCTATCCATGTGTGAACAATATTTTGGTCAATGACACTCATCCACTTGGTATATCCTGCCGACGGGTGGTGGTTGCTCCAGTGATTTTTTTCCGTCACCTCAAGTGCATTGAGTTTTGCAGATGCCATTTTTATTGTCTGGTAAGGTTTTGTGATACTTTTTTTTCGACTTATGATCACCTGTTACAGAAGTATTGCGCCTAAATATAATCAGCAATTACTTTTATTAAAATAAACGATTATGGTGTTTTTTAAATTTTTACTTTTTTTGTTGATAAGATTTTTTGTGTGAAGGTCGGGATATCCTGATGAAATGTGATTGTTGGATAATAACTCACGAACTATCTCCGGTCATTTGCTTCGGTTTTTTTATATTGCCGGTTGGTACTATACCTTGGTTTTGGCGTGAAAAATTGATAAGAGTATAACTTACAGGGTGTTTTTCTTATGCAGATTCTTGTTTTTGAAGATATCAGGGTTCGGGAGTTGAGACCGCTTGTGAATCTTAAACCTGTTTATGGCCTTTATACAGGTTTTCGTTCTCTTCGGGAAAAGTTTGAGTTGTTGATGAGAGGAGGGGGCAAGCTCACGTACCATCTTCGGAGATACCTTGCCTCTTTTTATGCTGAGCAGCATCCAGAATGTCTGATCAACAGGATTGAGGAGAGAGACGTTTTACTTCTCAATGGTCGTATTGTCTGTGATGAGGCGGCAGCAAGAGTGATTCTGGAAGGTGCTTTTGAACCAGGAAAGGCGTACATGCAGGGGCAGAATCTGCTCTTTGCACGCGTTGACAGTTCACTACTGTATACTCATGATGGTGGTGATTTTATGCCGGATCTTTTTGATACATCAACCCTTGCCGAAAAGCTTGTTACCGAAACCGTGACGGGATTTCGGGTGATTGACAATCTCTGGGACGTTATCGCTTTTCATGCCGATGAACTTTTGCGTGACGCTGAAACGCTTGAACTTGGCCATATTGATGGCGATGTGCATCCCTCCGCTGCCATTGTTAATCCCTCCAACGTGTATGTCGGCCCTGGTGCGGTTATTCGTGCTGGTGCCGTTCTTGATGCCGATGAGGGATTTGTGGCTGTAGGTTCCGGCGCTATTGTCGAACCACAGGCAGTACTGATGCAGAATGTTTTTCTTGCCCCATGGTCCAGGGTGAAAATTGGTTCAAAAATATTCAGCAATGTTGCCGTTGGTATGGCTTCAAAAGTTGGTGGTGAAGTTGAAGACTCGCTCATTGAGCCCTTTGCCAACAAACAGCATGACGGTTTTCTCGGTCACTCTTATCTCTCTTCCTGGTGTAACCTTGGAGCTGGCACCAATACGAGCGATCTCAAAAATAACTATAGCTCGATAACACTGCGTATCAATGGTCAGTTCTATAAAACAGGATTGCAGTTTCTCGGTCTTTTGATGGGTGATCACAGTAAAAGTTCTATTAATTCAATGTTCAATACTGGCACTGTCGTCGGAACAGGGGCAAATATTTTTGGTGGTGGATTCCCTCCAAAAGAGGTTTCTTCATTTGCCTGGGGTGGTAGTGAGGGTTTTGAGCGCTATGATGTTGAAAAAGCCGTTGCAACGGCTAAAAAGGTGATGGAGCGTCGCAAGGTGACGATGAGCAGCAATTATGAGTCCATGTTTCGATTTGTTGCCGGAAGAGAGGAGACTTTCCAGTTGTTTGTATAATATTTATTAAGCAGGGTGGTTGCATGATTTTGGTTGTTGATAATTATGACTCATTTACCTATAACCTGGTACAGTATATCGGTGAGTCAGGCGAGGATGTTGAGGTTTACCGTAATGATGAACTGTCGGTTAATGACATTGTTGCAAAAAGTCCGGCAAAAATTGTTATTTCACCAGGGCCAGGCACTCCGGATGATGCTGGTGTCTCAGTCTCATTGATTCGGGCTGTAAAAGGGAAGATTCCGCTGCTTGGTGTCTGTCTTGGACATCAGTCGATTGGTGTGGCTCTTGGTGGTATGGTGGTAAGAGCTGCCAGTATCATGCACGGAAAGACATCAACGGTGTTCCACGATGAGTGTGGTATTTTCAAGGGAATAGACAATCCTTTTGTTGCTACGCGCTATCATTCACTTGTCGTTGAGAGAGGATCGCTTCCCGAACAGCTTTGTATTCGGGCGTGGACTGAGGATGGGGTCATTATGGGGATGGATTCTGAACTTCTCAAGCTTTATGGTCTTCAGTTTCATCCAGAATCTATCATGACTACTGAGGGTAAAAAAATTATCAGGAATTTTCTTGAGTTATAAAAAGTAAGAGTTATTGTCGTCATCCACAGATTGTTTCCTGATGGCTGTTCCCTGAATTTCTACTACGGTAGAGCTGTGATTCACCTCTCATTGAAGCCATTGCTGAAGCGCTCTGATTTCAGTGAGCGTGAGTTGTTTTTGAGGTGTCATAAAGTAGTATAGTGGCTGATGGGCAACTCCCTTCGACACGACACTCCGTAGTCTCTTGTTCAGTAATCCTGAGGTTATTTTTTTAGAGTCGCCTGATGTTGAAAAATTCAGGGCTGTCCGGCCCAAAGAGACGGTTCGTGCTATTATCCATGATGGAGGGGCAATGTAGGCAATTCGTCTCCATTGTGTTTCGTATGAGTGACAGTCATAACAGGCTTTTTTGAGCGAGCTTTTTATACTCTCAGGTAACTGAGTGTCCGTACTTGCTGGAGGATTGATGCGGTTAAGTGGCACAAACTGTAGAAAAATCAAAAGGATAACTGTCCAACTCGCAAAGGATTTTTTTGAATCTGTCATTTGTATTCCGGACCCACCCCGAAGGGTTATACTTTTTTTGTTAACGTGTATAAAAGATGTTTTCGTGATATTTCCTTGTGAAAAAGCCGTATGGCAATATCTTCCACAAATCAGGGCTGATCTTGCTCTCGAGCTTGTAAAAACCGGTATGACTCAATC
>Ga0194060_10003939_pt1 | contig 10392 bp, 7 predicted proteins | sample SepL225m_MetaG_FD_163427 | JGI IMG/M metagenome (GOLD analysis project Ga0194060, IMG submission 163427) | Anoxic zone freshwater microbial communities from boreal shield lake in IISD Experimental Lakes Area, Ontario, Canada - Sep2016-L222-5m | ecosystem: Environmental > Aquatic > Freshwater >... | reverse complement strand
GCCACGATGCGGTCGTTCCGGACTCCCAGTCCGCGCTCGAAAGCCCGAACGATCTCCAGAAACTGATAGTTCAGCCCCTCGATGACCGCGCGGAACAGGTCGCCCCGAGACGCGAGGTTGCGAAGCCCGACAAACGCGCCCGCCGAAGCCGGATCCAGCACCGGACAGAAGCTGCCCGACATGTGCGGCAGGAAGAATACGCCGTTGCTGCCGATCGGCGAGTGCGAGGCGAGTGCGATCAGGCGGGCCCACTCCGAGGTGGCCTCAGCGCCCGCTGAGGCCGGCACGCCCCGTGAAGTAACTCCACCGTTGACCAAGCAGCCTCCGGCCATTGGGCCTACTTCACGGGGCACGCCGATCTCCCGTTTGAACCACTCCAGCATATCGGCTGCCACGGTGGCGCCCATCACGGCGTAACGGTCGCGTGCCACGTGCGAGTCAACCAGCACGCCCATGCGTTGCACCTCGGGCGTCAGCACCGGCTCGTGCAAGGCGGACACCACCATCTCCCACGTGCCGAGCACATCCAGCAGCACGCCCGGCTCGAAGGCCCCAGTGGGCAGGCAGCCGCAACAATAATCGTGTCCGCCCAAAACAACCGGTGTCCCCTGTTTGAGACCCGTGGCCTCGGCAGCCGCCTGATGCACCCGTCCGATCTGCGTGCCGGCGGGCAGCGGATCGCAGAGCAGGGAACGGTCTATCCCGGCGCGTCGCAGCAAATCGTCGTTCCACCGGCGCGTCCGCTGGTCGAACAGCAGTGTCGTGGATGCCATGCTGTAATCGGTGACGGTCTCGCCACACAGCATGAAGTTGACGAAGTCCTCGATCAGTAGCCACTTGTGGGTCTTCTTGAGAATGTCGGGCTCGTGCTCCTGCATCCACCGCAGACGCAGTGCGGTATTGAAGGTCCACACCTGATTCCCGCCCTGCGCGAACTGCTCGTCCGCGCCGATGTTTGCGAGCCACCACGCCTGCTGCGGCACCGTCCGCGGACAATGCCAACTGATGAATGGGTAGAGACACTGGCCATCCCTATTGATCGGCACACCGTCCATGCCCATGCCGGTCACCGCCACGCCCAGAATTTCACCTCCGGCAAGGGACGCCACGACGGCGCGGACCGACTGGGCGATGCCCGTCCAAATCTGCGCGGGCTGCCACACGGCCCAATCGGGATGCGCCGGATCAGGATGAAAACACTCGGTCGGCACCTCGTGCTTGGCGACCATCCGTCCGTCTGTCCCGAAGAGCACCGCCTTGAGATTGGTGGACCCGACATCTATGCCTAGCAGATAACCCATACAATCCTTCCGTTCCTTATGAAAACGCTTCTCCCGCACCCGATGCGTCAAAATCAAGTCGGATGGGATACCGGCCATAGGCTTTGATGGTGCTGAGCATGGCCAGATAGTTCAGCGGCGCAACGGTCGAGTGAATGCTGTTGCTGGAGGAAATGATCAGCCCGCCGCCTTGAGCCGCGGCGCGGATCACCCCCAGCGTCTCCCGCACAACATCCTCGGCCGTGCCGTTCACGAGCGTCGTGGCGCAGTTCACATTACCCTTCAGCGCCACCAGGTGGCCATACTCCCGCTTCATGAGCGCCATATCCATTCCTCCCAGTGGATCAATCGGGTCCAGGCATTCGAACCCCGCATCGAGAATCATGTCCATGAGCGGCAGGATATTGCCGTCGGTGTGCTTGATCACGGGCAGTCCGTGGTCGTGAAAGCCTTTGACTGCGCGCTTTAGCCCGGGATACAGCAGTTCCCTAAACGTGTTGGGCGACATGAAGGGGCCCTGCGCAGAAGAGTAATCGTCGCCGGTAAACACGAAATCCGCGCCAAACCGCGCCGCTTCGCCGGCCAACTGGATATTGAGATCCACCGACATCTCGACCAGCCGCCGGATCAGGTCCGGCTCGGTGCAAAACGCCAGCATCAGCTCCTCGAAACCCATCAGGTTACGCGGAATGGATAATACATCGTTCAGATGCACGCCGATCGCGTATTTGCCCTTGTACCGAGCGACCAGCTTCTGCAGGCTGTCGAAACGGCCAGGCGCAAAGGCGTCCGGTGCCTGATACGCCTCAAAATCCGACATGGTCTGAATCGCCGCCTGAACCACCGTGGAGTGCTGTTCCTCGCCCTTCTCGACCACAATCCCCCACTCGTTCTTGAAACGGTTGGGCGCCACTTGCACGGTCTTGAAATCCGGGGCCGTCAGCATGGCATCCAGCCCCATCCTGACGGTAAACTCTTCGGTTGATGCGCCGGGACACAACACATGCCTGACTCGTTTATCAATGATCCATTCGAAATGCGGGATGCGATCCGGCTCGCCGCGGCGCAGCACCGTCATCACCCGCTCTACAGAGGTCATCTCAGCCATGTCCGTGGTCCTTTATTTTCGTCTCTCTGCTCGCCTAACCGTTCAGGACGGAGCGTGGGGCAGACCTCCGGTCTGCCGGTCAGCCGGGTCTCTGGCCCGGTGTTCCGGCGGCCCGATGAACACGGAGTCGGAGACTCCGTGAACCGGCAGACCGGAGGTCTGCCCCACACCTGAGCAGGTCGAAACGTGGGGCTGACCTCCGGTCCAATGCCGCTAGGATTTGACCCAATGCCTTTCGGAAATTCCAGAGATGAATCCCAAAGGGATTCCGTCTCAAAGCCCAGGGTTGCGAGCCGCGAACTACCCTGGGTGAACATCGTTCGGAGACCCCTACCCCAAAGGGGTTGCGACCACCGCGCTTCGCCCGAGGCCGCAACCCCGTTGACCGCTAAGGAACCCTCTTCCCAGGGTAGCCTCGCGGACTCGGCAACCCTGGGCTGGAGGACACAATCCCTTTGGGATTGCAGAACCACCGGTCTTTCCGTCGTTCCGTATGGCACTGACCTCCCACGGAATATCCGAACGTCTAAGCCGTATCTATTCAACGGTGGCGAGGACGGCTGACGGATCGCGCAGGGTTTCAGCCGTCCCTTCGGGACTTGTGCCCTTCTAAACTCGCGTACCCAACATTGAAATGTTGGGCTATTATCGGCCGTCCCTCCGGGATGATGAGGGTCAAATCCTAGCGGCATTGGACCTCCGGTCTGCCGGTTAGCCGGATCTCTGGCCCGGTGTTCCGGCGACCCGATGAACACGGAGTCGGAGACTCCGTGAACCGGCAGACCGGAGGTCTGCCCCACACCTGAGCAGTTACCTGCTTTCGGATTTCGGATTTCACTTCCGCCCCCTCGCCTCGTCCAGCGCCATGTTGATCTCCTGTTGGCGACGAACCGCATCCCAACCCAGCGCGTCACCGGCAATCTCCGCCAACTCGGCTAGTGCGGTCGCGTTTGCGCGTCCCAGCAGGGTAATGACACTGCGACGCCGCACCAGATCCGACAGATGCACTACCTGCTCGCCCTCGGCGATCGAGCAGATCTCGCCTATCGTGTAGTCCGGCAGCGCTGTGAGCGGCGTCCGCCATTTCGGTTCCTTTCGTTGCGCCAAACGCTCCGCTTCTGTTCCGTAGCGTTCCAGTAGCTCCGCTACGCGTTCGTTCGCAAGCCCGCTGGCGGTTGCCACGCGCGCAATCCACTGCCGCTTCTCGGCTTCCCCTCGCGGATACCCTTCAGCGCCGGGATACGCCCTTTCGCGCGTGGACGCGACACGTCTCTTGTCGAGCCGGGCCAACAGCGTGTCCGTCACCTCTTCCGCGAACGCCCGGAAGGTCGTCAGCTTGCCGCCGATCATGCTGTAGATCGGGAAGCTGCGCGCCGCATCCGCATCCGTGAGCGCCAGATGGTGCGAGCGCGGCACGCGGCCTGTGCAGTCCAACCCGGAGGACGGCAACGGGCGCACTCCGCAGAACACGTGTACGATGTCACTGCGCGACAGTTTGAGACTGGGGAAAACGCCTTGGAGCGTCGTCATCATGTAGTCAATCTCCGCGTTCTCGCACACCGCGGTGTCGGGGTTCTCGACCCGGATGTCCGTCGAACCCATGATCACCTTGTCCATGAACCGGAAGGTGATACAGATACGGCCGTCCGCGTGCTCGTAATAGACCATCCGGTCGCCCAGCGCATCGAATAGCGCCTGATTGTTGATCACCAGGTGCGAACCTTTGGTGCCGCCCATGAAGTGCGTCTCCACGCCCAACGTCCGGTTCGCGCGATCAACCCAGGCCCCCGTGGCGTTCACGACCACTCGCGGCCGGACGGTCAGCGTTGCTCCGCTGATCTGATCGCGCAACAACACGTGGTCGCGGTCCGATTTCTCTGCCGATACGTAGTTCAACGCGACACACGCCGGCATCACACGGCAGGCCTCCAGGGCGAGGTCCACGCACAGACGTTCGGGCTGGCTGATCCACGCGTCCCAGTAAGTCGCCGTGCAGACGATCTCGCTCTTGAGTCCGGGAATCTCGGCCAATGACTTGGCCTTCGAACGAAAGAAATGGCGCGGCGTCTGACGGTTCGTGGCGGTGATCAAATCATAGAAGCACAGGCCCATCTTGATGATTGCAGCACCACGTCCGCCGGGCGTCACCGGCAACCCGAAAAAGACCAACGGCGATTTTACCAGACCGGCGAACCACGAGGTGATCGGAATGGTGGTCCGCAACGGACTCACGTAGTGCGGCGCATACTTCAGGAGCAGGTTGCGCTCATGAATCGCCTCTCTCACCAGCTTGAATTCAGCGTTCTCAAGATAGCGCAACCCGCCGTGGATCATGCGCGAGGATTTCGAGCTGGCGCCTGCCGCGAAATCGTCCTTGTCCACCAGCACACACCGCACGCCCTGCAATGCAAGGTCACGCAAGAGTCCGGCCCCGTTCACACCGCCGCCGAGGATCAGGACGTCACAGCTCGCGTCGGTCTTTAACGCGTTCCAAATCGCTTCTCGCGTTTTCAACTTTTCGATAGTCTCTGGCGCTCTCGGCCCAGCGCATCGGCGGCGATCATCGCATCCACAACGCTCGCCGAGGTTACCTTAAAAGGATGGGCATGGCAGAGCGATCCGGGGCCAGCGCACACGTCGCCGATCTTCTGCAAGCGGTCGCGAGTGATGCCGGACAGGCCGAGTTCGCCGAACGTCACCGGCAAACCGATGGCGATCATGAAGTCCACCATCTTGTACATCTCATCGGTCGCCATGTTTTCATCCAGGCAGAACTGGCTGATGATGCCGAAAGCGACTTCCTCGCCATGCATCAACCCCTTGCATTCCGGGAAACCCGGCAGGCAGTTGGCGATCATGTGCGCGGTCGCCACGCCACAGCTTTCAAAACCCAATCCCGACATCAGCGTGTTGGCTTCGATGACTTTCTCCACGGCGTGGGTGACGACCTTCTGTTCGACGGCCCGCTTGGCTTCGAGCCCATATTTCATCAACGTGTCGTAACCCAGCCGCGCAATGGCCATCGCCACGAGCGTCGCGCGGCCTCCCACCAGATTCTGCCCGCGCGTGGAATGGACGACCTCCGCTTCCACCCATGTCGAGAGCGCGTCGCCCATGCCCGCCACAAATGCCCGCACTGGGCCCTCGGCAATCACCTGGCTGTCCACCAGCACCAGATCGGGATTCACGCCCCAACTTTCGAAGCCCTGGCAGACGCCTGCCTCGTCGTACCACACCGTAAAAGAACTGGTCGGCGAATCGGTCGAAGCGACTGTTGGGCAGGAAACCATCTTGATCTCCGCCGCCGCAGCAGCAGCTTTGGCAGTGTCCAGCGTCTTGCCGCCACCCAGGCCGACGATCACGTCCGCACTTTGGTCCCGGGCGATCTGTGCGACGCGCGCCGCTTCGGCCCTGGTCGAGTCGCCGCGGAATTCGACGTCCATGGTTTCCAGTGCCGCGGCCTTTAAGCTGGCGAGCACGCGCTCGCCCAGGAGGCCTTTCACGCGAGCATCCCACAAGACCAGAGGCCGCTTGCCCACTTTGCCGATGTGGGCGCCAGCCTCGTGCAGCAGGTTGCGGCCCTGCAAATATTTCCTGGGGGCGATAAAGGTGAGGTGCGTTACTTGCATAGGGGTTCTCTTTCGAGCGGGCTCAAGCCCGCATCTGTTGGAGCAGGTTTCCGCTGTCGAACAGTTCCCAGGCCTCGGCCAGTTTGCCGTCCTCCACCCGGAACGTGCTGATGGCGGGGCAGCGGATAATGTTTCCCTTCGGCTCGATGCCGGCAAACCCGCCCGTGTGCTTGGCGACCAGCGTAAAGTGGCAGTCCACTCGGTCCCCCTCAGCGAGCAGCGAATCGAATTCGAGTCGCATGTCGCTGAAAATGCCGCCGAGGAATTGAAAATGCTGCCGCACGCCCGCCGGCCCGAGGGGCGAGCCGGGCGAGAAGTGGTGATCCACAAAGGTCGCGCTGAGCACCTGTTCAATGTTCGCAAAATCGCCCATCGCCTCGGCATAATACCGCCGGACCAGAGCTTTGTTCGTTTCTAGCATGAGATACCTCCAGGTTTAGTTTTTGATTTTGATGACGGACAGCGTGGCGGGCAACTGGTACTTGCTGTTCTTGAACTTGGGGAACGGCCAGTCCATGTTCGACACAATGATCTCGTTGCCGCGGACAAGCGCCTCGCACGGCTGGTCGAGTTGACCGCTGAGCTTGTCCACCGCGTCTTCGTTCTCCCAGAGCGTCTCGACCGTGCCGTTGGGGCGGATGATCCGGATGGCGTTGGCAGCGGAGTCGGCCACGTAGAGATTGTCCGCGGCGTCCCGGCGCATACCGTCGCAATTGATCATCCGGCCCGGGGCCTGGGCAAAGACGTCGTTGGACTTCACGTTGCCGTCCGCGCCGAATGTGATTTTGTGAATCACGCCGTCGCCGAACAGGCCGACGAAGAGGTTGCCATGGCGGTCGAACTCGATGCCGTCGGCTCCGAAGCGCCAGTCGTTGTTCAGGCTCTTGAACGTGGTGATGATGTGCGGGTCGTTCTTGAGCGGGGTCTGGAGCTGGACGTTCTCTTCATCAAGCCTGAACCGCAGCACCGCGCTGGTCAGGGGCTGCGATTCCACCTCCAGCGCCGACTCCGTGATATAGACGTAGCCGCCGTGGATGGCGATGCCGTTGGCCACATTGAACCCGCGGGCAACGAGCACCATCTTGTCCACTTTGCCGGCTCGCACGACCAGCCTCCAGAGGCGGGACGCCTGGTTCTTGTCCTTCATGAACAGCATGTCGGCCAGGTAGAGATCACCCGAGGGCGCGGCGGCAATGCCCATGGGAGCGATGCGGTCAATGCCTTTGGCCAGGCCGGGGTAAGGCGTGGGAAACTCGTAGAACTTCTCTGCCCGGTTGGCGGGGCTGATCCTCATCAACACCGGCGGCTTGGTTTCGTCGTTGAAGTTGGGAACGGACACGATGATGCTGTTGTCCTTCAAGAGCGTCATGCCGTCGGGGGTGTTGCAATAGTCCGGCAGCGCGACGAGCAGCTTGGCCTGAGGTGCGGCGGTCCTGGTGGACGTGGCGCATCCGGCGACAAGCACAGCGATTAGAAGTCCGGCGAGAAGTGCAGTCTTCTTCTCCCCGGTGTTCTGCCTCTGTGAGGTTTTAGTGCAACAAGCTGGGCGTGGATCTTCATCTGGATTCATGACCGCAGCTTGGCAAGATGCTTTGGGCTGAATCAAGAACAGAATGTGGCGCTGCGATTTTCTTTAGCTGGCCGAATCGGGGTCGGCTAGCGGGATCGGGATACGCGCAAAGCATAATCTGCTGAGGGAAAGGTTAGACCCGACTGACGTCGGGTGCTACGAGGGTTGGGATGGAAGGTTGCCCCTTTCACGAAATGTTCTGGAGGGAATGCGATTGCCCCGGAAGCAGCATTCCAGCACAATATGCTGCTATGAGCCGATCCGGAAGCCTTTCTCAGTTGCCGCGTTGGTTGGCCTTGCGCGGCCTATTGGCGGTTGCAGTCCTCAGTAATACTCTGGTCGCGCCCGCGGCCGCTGTTGCTGGCCGGGCGGGTTCAGTGCCCCGGGGTGATTCGGTTTCGGCCCAGGTGCCGCTCGATCCGCAAGCGCTGCGCTTCGAGGAGATCCTCTTCGTCAAGCGCAAGCCCTACTCTTCCGATCACTACTACACGGATATCAACAACGGCACCAGCCCCGACCGGTTCCTGCCGGAAAACGGTATTTACATCTACAATCTCCGCGCGCGTTCGGAGCGGGCCGTCGTCACGGCCGCCGACCTGCCTGGCGGCAAGGGCTTTATTGGCAAGATCAGCCTGTCGTTTGACGCCCGGAAGGTCGTTTTCGATTTCCGCCAGGATCCCGACTCCGGATTCCGCATCTGGGAGGTAGGCATCGACGGCACCGGCTTGCGCCAAGTATCGTTTCCGCCGAGCGACGAGGCCGAAAAGGTGGCCCGGTGGGCCAAGGGCTGGCACACGGACGACATCCACCCCTGCTACCTGCCGGATGGCAAGATCATCTTCTCCTCGACCCGTTGCGAACACACCGTCCTGTGCGGCGGATCATCCCACCTTGTCGCCCCCGGTCTCCACCGGATGAACTCCGACGGCACCCACGTCGAACAGCTTACCAAGAGTCCGGTCAGCGAATTCTGCCCTGTGGTTCTCAATGACGGCCGTGTCATGTATCACCGATGGGAGTATATTGATCGGGGCGCGCGGGTCTCCAAGACCATCTGGTCCATGAATCCCGATGGGTCCAAACCTCAGGAGCTGTATGGCTTGGCTGACGACGACACCACCATTTACATGTATCCGCAGCCCATTCCTGGCAACGATCATTGCTTTGTCTGCGTAGGCACGTGTCATTTTCCGCAAGGCGGTTGCCTGGGGGCGGTCCTGCTGGTGGACTTCGGAATGGGGGTTCGCGGACGCGGTCCGGACCCGGACGAGGCGGGTTACGTTCAAAAGGACGATCGATATCCAGTGGTCAACCTCACCCCGGAAGTCTTCGTCCAGCGGCGGACGGAACCGGGGTGGCATTTTCGGACGAAGGAAGGCAAGTATCTGCAGAACACCGAAGGCCGGAAGGGCCACCTTTACACGCACCCCTATCCCATTAGCGACCGGCAGTTCCTGGTCGCGTACAAGGTCAAACCCTCCGATCATTACAAGGATGTTGCCAATGCCTACGCTTTATACCTGATTGATACCGAGGGACGCCATTCTCTGGTTCACGCCGATGCCAAACTCTCCTGTTGGCACCCCCTGCCAGTGGTCGCGCACGCTGTCCCACCGCTGGTGCTGCCATACCGGAATCCCCAATACGCCGCCAGCACCCAGGCCGTCTGCGTGGTCGCTAATGTCTATCAGGGCATGGAGGGGGTTGAGCCCGGCAGCGTCAAATGGCTCCGCATCAATGAGGCGCTCCCGCGGTACTGGTCCACCGGCCGGCGCTGGGAACCATCGCTAAGCAGTTCGAGTTGGAAGGCCGCCCTATGGCCGCGGGTGCAGTGGGGAGTTGTGCCCGTTGAGAAAGACGGCTCAGCCCACTTTCTCGTGCCGGCCAATCGCAGCATCTTCTTCCAGGCCTTGGACCAGAACTTCCGGGAGCTCCAGCGCGAGAGGACCTACGTGAATTACGCGCCCGGGGAAGTCCGTTCCTGCTCGGGCTGTCACGGGCAATCTCACCGCACGGCGACTCCAGCCACCTCCTCCACACCGCTGGCGCTTACCCGGGCGCCGAGCATTCCTCAGCCGCAACCGTGCGACCTGGTCGAGAGCGGCGGGGATGGCTTCGCCGGCCAGGTCATTCACTATCCCACCGACATCCAGCCGATCTTCAACGCTAAATGCGTCTCCTGCCACGGTGCGACGAATGCTGCCGGCGGGCTGAGGCTGACGGGTGAGACCACTCTCTACTACAACACCTCCTACGAAGAACTCGCCAGTAAGCAACTGGCCGGTCCCATCATTCCCGAGTTCACCTCGTTTCTCCAGGGAGACCGGGGCAATTACAATGGCGCGTATCTGCCGCCCGGCAGCCTGGGGAGTGCCAGGAGCGCCTTGAGCGCCCTGCTAACCGATGCCGCGCAGCCGAAGAACGCCAAGGACGACCACTCCAAAATGCTCACGGAAAGGGAATTGATGATTCTGAGCCGTTGGGTGGACAGCAACTACCAATTCTACGGTTGCTATTTCGGCCGTCAGCATCCCCAATGGGTCAAGCCGGATCCCGCAATTCCCGCCTACGATCCCGCCGATTTCCGACGCAAGGCGACCTTCGCGGAAGCGATCAGCTTCTTGGCTCCGCCCTGGCATCGGTGATCCCTGTCTGTTAGCCGCGAACGGCAGTTCGCGCTAACTTAACTTCCTATTGGAACGAACGGAAAGCCCCTGAAACCGGGGTGGTCCCGATTTTGTCGGGCTACACGCTAGGATTTTGGCGGGGCCGCGAAGAGGGATGCCAAGCCCAGTTTTTGTAGCT
>Ga0194060_10003937_pt1 | contig 10396 bp, 4 predicted proteins | sample SepL225m_MetaG_FD_163427 | JGI IMG/M metagenome (GOLD analysis project Ga0194060, IMG submission 163427) | Anoxic zone freshwater microbial communities from boreal shield lake in IISD Experimental Lakes Area, Ontario, Canada - Sep2016-L222-5m | ecosystem: Environmental > Aquatic > Freshwater >... | reverse complement strand
GTATATGCAATCGAACCAAAGATTGACCCGGTAAGCCGCACGCTTCAGATACGCGCTATTACAAAGAACAGTAACAGCCGGCTTCGCCCTGGTTCCTTTGCTAAAGTAGAACTTATTCTTCAGACTATCCCGGAGGCAATAATGATTCCAACCGAAGCTCTCTGGCAGGATATTAAGGGCGCACGGGTTTATGTCAATAATAACAGCAAAGCGCAGTTAAAACCTGTTGAACTTGGTATCAGGAAAGACAAGACCATACAAATAACTAAAGGCTTAAGCATCGGAGATACCGTTATAACTACCGGCCTGATGCAGATTAAACAGGGCGTACCGGTTAAGATAGTTTTAATAAGCAACGATAAATAAGATTAATTATACAGTCAGAGAAAAATTATTATGAGTCTTTCTTCATTAAGTATAAAACGACCGGTGCTCGCAATTGTTATGTCTGTTGCGATTATTCTTTTTGGTATTATCGGCTACACATACCTTGGCGTAAGGGAATACCCCAGCGTTGATCCGCCGGTTATTACAGTCAGCACGAGCTACACCGGCGCTAATGCTGAAGTAATTGAATCGCAAATTACCGAGCCTCTCGAAGAATCAATTAACGGAGCACCCGGTATCAGGTCGATAACATCGGTAAGCCGCGAGGGACGCAGTTCTATTACTGTTGAGTTTAATTTAGGTTCAGACCTTGAAACGGCGGCAAATGATGTGCGTGATAAAACTTCAGGAGCTATAAAGTCGCTACCTCTTGATACCGATCCGCCGGTAGTTTCCAAAGCGGACGCTGATGCAAGCCCGATCATTCTTGTTACAATAAAAAGCGATACGCGCGACCTGCTTGAACTAAGCGATATAGCGTTGAATGTTTTTAAAGAACGTCTCCAGACAATCCCCGGCGTTAGTCAGGCACAGATTTGGGGCGAAAGGCGATACTCGATGCGCCTCTGGCTTGATCCACAGAAAATGGCGGCTTATAAACTTACGGCAATTGATGTAAAAAATGTCCTGACGAAAGAAAATATAGAACTTCCGTCAGGCCGTATTGAGGGAGGGACAACCGAACTTACAGTAAGAACTCTCGGGCGCCTTAAAACGGCTGAAGATTTCAATAACCTGATACTTCTGGAAGAAGCGGGTAATGTCGTCAGGCTCAGGGATGTCGGGCTTGCCGCATTCGGTCCTGAGAATGAACGGACAATCGTCAAGCGTGACGGAGTTCCGATGGTCGGACTTGCCATTGTGCCTCAGCCTGGTTCAAATCAAATCGAAATAGCTGATGAATTTTATAAGGCAATCGATGTAATAAAGAAAGACCTGCCTGCCGATATTCAGGTCGGCATCGGCTATGACTATACTAAATTTATCAGAAATTCCATTAAGGAAGTTGGAGAGACTGTTTTCATCGCCTTCGGACTGGTTATTCTTATTATCTTTGCGTTCTTCCGTGACTGGCGCACAACGCTTATCCCTGTTATTGCAATTCCAATCTCACTTGTTGGAACATTCTTTATCATGTATCTTTTTAATTTTTCGATAAATGTTCTGACGTTGCTCGGCATCGTACTTTCCATCGGGCTTGTAGTGGATGATGCTATCGTGGTGCTTGAGAATATATTCGCAAAGATTGAAAAAGGAATGCACCCCGTTGAAGCCGGCATTAAAGGTTCGGCAGAAATTTTCTTTGCAATTGTTTCAACAACGGTTACGCTTGCAGCCGTATTTCTTCCAATTATATTTTTACAGGGACTTACCGGCAGGCTCTTCCGTGAATTTGGTATTGTTATAGCAGGTTCGGTTATCATTTCAGCATTTGTTGCTCTGACGCTGACTCCGATGCTTAGTGCAAAGCTGTTAAGACCTCATGCCAGACACAGCTGGTTCTATGCAAAGACAGAACCGTTCTTTGTATGGATGACCGATGTTTATGAGAAAATGCTGGGGAAATTCTTAGTCAGAAGATGGCTTGTATTTGTAATCATTGCTGCTTCTGCGGTGATGATATATTTTGCCGGCGGTGCAATTCAGTCTGAACTTTCGCCGCTTGAAGACAGAAGTTTCCTGAGAATCAATTCAACCGCACCCGAAGGAGCAAGCTTTGAGTTTATGAATCAGTATATGGATCAGTTAGCTCAGACAATTTCCGATTCAATACCCGAGAATGAGGGAGTAATTGCCTTTACCGCTCCCGGCTTCGGATCATCGAGTGGCGTTAACAGCGGAAGTATTCGTATTACTCTTGTTGATCCTGACAAGCGCAAACGCACCCAGCAAAAGATTTATGATAAGATTTCAACCATCTCAAAGCAATACAGCACCGCACGCTCGCTTGTTATTCAGGAACAGACCATTAGCGGAAGCCGCGGCGGTCTGCCCGTGCAGTATGTATTGCAGGCACCCAACTTTGAGAAACTGCAAAGCACACTTCCTAAGTTTTATGAAGCTGCGTCAAAGGACCCCGCGTTCAGCGTTGTGGATGTTAACCTAAAATTCAACAAACCTGAGCTTGATGTCAGCATTGACCGCGATAAGGCAAGTGCACTCGGCGTTTCTGTCGCTGATATTGCACAGACTCTTCAGGCGACTTTCAGCGGGCAGCGTTTTGGTTATTTCGAAATGAACGGAAAACAATATCAGGTAATTGGTCAGGTAGAAAGAGCTGAAAGAAGCGAACCGCTCGACCTGAGGTCTCTTTATGTAAAGAACAGCAACGGTAAACTGATTCAGCTGGATAATCTTGTCAATATAAAAGAACAGATTAATCCGCCTCAGAGATTTCATTACAACAGATTCATTTCAGCTACGGTATCGGCAAATCTTGCTCCTGGGCAAACTATGGGACAGGGTATAAAGGCAATGGATAATATTGCAAAAAAAGTTCTTGATGAATCTTTCTCTACAGCACTATCGGGTCCCTCTAAGGATTTTGCCGAAAGTTCTTCGAGTCTGCTATATACATTTCTGCTGGCGCTTGTACTGATTTATCTTGTGCTCGCCGCCCAGTTCGAGAGTTTCCGCGATCCGCTGATAATTATGTTTACCGTGCCGCTTGCAATTGCGGGAGCATTTGTATCCCTCTGGTATTTTAATCAGACGCTAAATATCTTCAGTGAGATTGGGCAGATTATGCTCATTGGACTTGTAACCAAGAACGGCATTTTAATCGTTGAGTTTGCAAATCAAAGAAAGAAGCAGGGGCTGACAGTTATTGAAGCTGTAAAAGAAGCATCAGTATCACGTCTGCGCCCAATCTTAATGACAAGCCTTGCCACAATACTAGGTGCTCTTCCTATCGCGCTTGCTCTTGGAGCTGGTTCACAGAGCCGCGTATCTATGGGAATTGCTGTAATCGGAGGACTTATTTTCTCAACTGTTTTAACCTTGTTTGTCATTCCGGCTATTTATTCATATTTGTCCGGTAAAAAAGATAGTTCTGAAAACCTTGTCGATAAATATGAATCCCAGGTTAAATAATGCACGAACGCATTGCTGCATGGAATAAAATATTGCGTTTACATTCAGATACCGCGGCTAATAAAAAACACATAATAGCCGATAATATGATATGTTTTTTAATATAACAGGGGATCCAATGAATAAGAGATTTGTATCAAACGAAGAAGCCTCCGAACTTATAAGTCAGCTGAGTCTTGAATTTACCGTGATAAATAATCAGGCAGATTCATACCCTGCCTTTGAACTTTGTCCGATTGCGCCAAAGATACTGACCACGCAAAAACATATATCCGCGGTTTTGATTAACCTTGACGGATGCACCATTTCAACAAACAGGCTTAAACTGAACGCGCTTGAATATATTGTAAGGCAGGTCAGCGGCAGATTTGAAACTGAACAGTGGCGCGGGCTTGATAGAATTATCGACATCCCAAATATTCTTGATGAACAGCATAATAATCCGGTTGAATATCTTATCCAGCGCTATCATAATTTTATTAAAATAGATTATTTTAAGAGAGCATATTTCCACAGCGTCCTCTGGACTCTTATACTTGGACCCGACCAGGAGAGGAAAGATCAAACGCGGCACAATCTCCAGCTTCTTGGTTGCGGTGAAATGCTCAATGATGCTAAGCTTGCCGAATATACTGCTCTTAAAGAATTCACAAAATACAACTCGAATGTAATAACCAATTACTTCTTACATAAGTATGGACGCAATTTGAATATCCATAGCTTTGGTAATACTGTAAAAGCCGCCGAGGATATTTTTTATAAGCGTTATTTTGAAATCCTTGAGCTTATAAAGCTTGGAGAAGGTCATAATCTTGCTGAAGAAATACTCAATGAAAAAGATGAATACTTCGTTGAACCAATAGCAGAAGTAGCTGTCTTTTTCGCTTTAATAAAAGGCTGGCTCGGTGAAGAAGTTGAAACGCTGTTCGACCAGATTAATAATTCCTTAAAAGTAACTGACAGCCAGAACTACAGAATTTCAGACATTGAACAGGTGAAGAGAAATCTTATCAGACTGGCAAAAGAATTTGAAGCTGACCCGGCACGTATTGCAATAGTCAGTTCGGATACTTTATATGAATCAACTGTAATAGGCACCGAATTATTGAACCTGATTTCTACTCAGGTGCGCTTGTGGAAAATTTCCGACCATAAAAAGAATTTCATATTTGATAAACTGACTGACCCGCAAAACATAATTGACGCCATTGTTACCCGGGGAGATATAAACGATATCAGGTTAAAACCCCACCGCGATCTCTACAGTATTGCTTTGTTGAAGCTTGGCATTCCAAGAACAAGATTTAATGAAGTGCTGGGTATTGAGAATAATGAAAATGGGATAATTGCTCTCCGCTCAGCCGGAATCGGACTTTGTGTGGCACTGCCTGATTCAAAATATAATATGCAAAGCGTTGCCAGCGCTGCTTATGTAGTTTCAGGCGGGTATCCTGAAATAATGCTTTATTATAACTGTTTTATGACGATTGAATAACCGCCTCAATACAATAGAAAGTCAGCGTGAAGATAATCATACCATCCTTTCCCCAATAATAATTCCAATTTCTCAGGAAATTCTTAAATCCGGGTGTACGACAAATTTCCCTCTTATGAAAAATTGTCGTACACCTTTAAATCTTTAATCCCCAGTTTATAGTTAAATATATGCAGATAATTCTGTATTTTCGCAGAAGCTTTTTATTAGCAAAAGAAAACAACATATATTAAATTTTACAAAAGATAAGGATTCGGGAATTGAAAAAAATAGCTGTGATATTTGGAACCAGGCCGGATACAATTAAAATGGCTCCTGTTATTAAAGAACTTGAAAAAGAATCAAAACATTTCGAACTGCTGACTGTTGCAACAGCGCAACACAGGCAGATGCTCGATCAGGTGCTCGATGTCTTTAATATCAAGCCTGACTACGATCTGAATATTATGCAGCCAAAGCAGACGCTTGCTTCAATTACAAAAAATACAATTGAAGAGCTTGATAAAGTATTTGAAAAAGAAAAGCCTGACATGGTTCTGGTTCAGGGTGATACTACAACAACCTTCGTTGGTAGCCTCGCCGCTTTTTACAGGCAAATTCCGGTTGGTCATGTTGAAGCCGGCTTAAGAACAAATGATAAAGCTAATCCCTTCCCTGAAGAAATAAACAGGCGACTTACCAGTGCTATTGCCGACCTTCATTTTGCACCTACATCAACAGCAAAAAAAGCATTACTGAAAGAAAATATTAATCCGGCTTCTGTATTTGTAACAGGCAATACGGTTATTGATGCGCTTAAGATTGCAGTAAATAAAAAATATAAATTTTCAACTGTAAAGCTTAATGAACTGGTCAGCCAGAAAAAGAAAATTGTACTTATCACGATGCACAGACGCGAGAACTGGGGCGCTCCAATGCAGGGTGCATGTAATGCGGTCAGGAAACTTGCAGAGATTTACACGGATTTAAATTTTATATTCCCTGTTCATCTTAATCCGCTTGTCAGGGAAATTGTTTATCCTGTTCTTGGCAATATAAGTAACGTTCACTTAATCGAACCTCTTGATTATCCTGATTTTGTTAACTTACTGTCAAAATCATACCTGGCGATTACTGATTCAGGCGGCGTGCAGGAAGAAGCTCCGCATTTTGGTATTCCAATTCTTGTTTTAAGAACTGTAACCGAACGCCCTGAAGCAGTAAAATATGGAACAGTAAAGCTTACAGGACTTGATGAGAAAAAGATATTTGCAACTGCGAAAAAATTAATTGAGGATAAGGAAGCGTATAAGAAAATGGCATCTGCCGTCAATCCTTACGGCGATGGACTTTCATCAAAGAGAACGGTTCAGATTATTAAAAATTATTTTGGATTATCAAAGGTGGTTGTCAAAGAGTTTAACCCGTAAGAATTATTCATTGCCCGCATTTCAGACACGGGACAATGCACACAAACAATTTTCCCCGACATTTAAATAAAAATATACTATCAAAGAAAAGAACTATTATGAGAAAACATCCCGCAGCCTTTTTATCAATACTGCTAATTATTTTTTCAATTTCATCTATTCACACTTTTGGACAGTCGCAGACAAAAAAAGTTTTGATTGTTGTTCAGGGGTCTTCTGAATTAAAGAGTTTTGCAATCGGCGATGCAAGGCAGCTTGCAACATTGCTCGGCCACTTTAATACAGTAGTAACTTATAAGGGCGATAACGATTACAAGCCGAAAGAGATGAACAATTATGACTACATTTTTTACATCGGCTTTTATGTAAGAAATCAGGTGCCTGCAAAATTTCTGGATGATATTGTAAAGACTCAGAAACCTGTTATCTGGCTAAATACCGGTATGATTGAATTTGCCGAAAGATATAAATTCAAAGAGCAGTTTGGTTTTAGTATTACTAAAATTGACTCGACTACTGAATACGATATTGTAAAATTTAATAAGACAACTTTTACCAAAGGCGAGCCCAAGTGCAATTATATAGAGGTCGCCGATAAGAAAAATGTTGAAGTAGTCGCAACGGCTTACTCGACAAAGAAAAGAAAGGAAGCACCTTACATCGTCAGGTCGAAGAATCTTTTATACTTTGCTGATTCGCCATTTTCTTATGCCAATGAAACTGACCGATACCTGTTATTTTCCGATATGCTTCATGACATATTGAATGAAAAGCATAATGAATCGCATTCAGCTATTCTTAGAATTGAAGATATCAATGCAACTGATGATCCTGACAAAATCAGAGATGTTGCCGATATACTTTCAGAACGCGGCATTCCTTTCCTTATTGGCGTAATTCCATTTTATGTTAATCCAGGTGACGGGACAAGATTAAGTCTGTCCGATAAACCGGACCTTGTCGATGCTTTGAAATACGCGGTTAAAAACGGAGCATCAATTGTGATGCATGGTTCAACTCATCAGTATCACGATATAACGGCCGCTGATTTTGAATTCTGGGATTCAAATACAGACAAGCCGATTAAAGGTGAAACTGAAGAAGGCATAAGAAAGAAAATTGAAGCGGGCATTCAGGAATTTATGAAGAATGGTCTTTATCCGGTTGCGTGGGAAACGCCTCATTATGCCGCTTCATTTCTTCTCTATAAAACTGTTGGAAAGTATTTCAGCTCCGCTATCGAACAGAGACTTGCCATTGAGAATTCCGAGTACAGTCAGTATTTCCCATACATAATTAATAAGGACTTATTCGGGCAAAAGATTTATCCTGAAAATCTTGGATATGTTCCTCTTAACAAAGACTATGAAGCCAGCCGCGTGTATGTACAGAATATAATTAAAGGAGCTAAGGTTAATCTAAATGTTCGCGATGGTTTTGCCGCTTGTTTTTTTCATTCCTTCCTTGATCTTAATCTGCTAAAGGAATTAGTGGACGGCGTACGCGCTCTTGGATATAACTATATCGATATAAAAGACCAGACAAACTGGGTTAAAACAAAGGATAGAGCAATTCTTACCGGAAGTCAGAATCTTGCGCTTACCCTTAATGACCAGTATCTGTTCGAATCATATTTCAGTGAAAAAGGCGAGGTATTAAAAAAGACAGTATCGGATAATAAACTTGCCGGTAGCATAAAGAAGGAAATTGAACTATCACCAGGCGAACTTTACAAAGCTGAACCGATAGAATTTATCGAACATGAGCCGACTTTCTTAGAGAAATTAACGAACTGGACTTCAAAAACATATAACAGCCTATTCAATATTGAAGAAAAATGGCAGAGCGCCCAGGTTGCAGTTCTATGGAATCATTATGCCAAAGGCGCTGCTTTTAATGATCAGGCATCGCTTACTTCTGTTTTCAGAAGCGTAAATATTAATGTCGATACGATATTTGTCGGCGAGAAAATAAATCTTGCCGGTTATAATCTTCTTATCGTTCCCTTTGCGTTTGTCGATTCTCTTAAACCAGGCGACTATGATATTATTACCAGTTTCGTAGAAAACGGTGGCAATCTTATTACTGATACAAAGAATGAACTGGCGCAGGAATTCGGGATTAAATTCAGCACGACTCAGGTAAGAGTTCATTCAATCAAGGATAAATTTTTTCCTGAAGAAAGAATATCATGGAAAGAAGCAGAACTGATAAACAAATTTGAAATAGAAAAAATCTATGAGGTTTTCGCGAGCGATGAAATGTCAGGCTCCCCGCTTGTCATCGGCAAGAAATACGGAATGGGGAAAATAATTTCATTCGCTTCCCGCTTTGATCCTTCAACGCAACAGGGCTACAGCCTCTATCCCTTCCTGATGGAATACGTCAGAAAATTCTTCCGGCAGAAACCGATAGTTAAGAGAGACAACTTGGAAGTATATTTCGATCCCGGTTTCCGCCACAATATCAGCGTTGAAAACCTTATAAAACAATGGGTGCGTCAGGGCATCAGGATTATTCACGTTTCAGGCTGGCATCAGTATCCGAAATATTCATACGATTATAAACGATTAATCGAGCTTGCACACGCTAACGGTATTCTTGTTTACGCATGGATTGAACCGCCTCAGGTTAGCGTTAAGTTCTGGACAGACCATCCGGAGTGGAGAGAAAAGAATTATCTTGATGAAGATGTCAGTTCTAAAATGGTTCCGATTGGTCCGTCATGGAGATACCCCGTAGCTCTTACAGATCCGAATTGTCTGCAGGCAATGACTTATGAATTTAAGAAACTTCTAAACAGTTTCGACTGGGACGGGGTTAATCTCGCGGAACTTTATTTTGAAGCAGGACGCGGATTTGAAAATCCCAGGTTCTATACGCCCATGCATCCTTCGGCACAAAAAGAAGTAAAACAAAAATATGGCATCGAGCTTAAAAAAATATTTACTCCCGGCTCAAGGTTTTACTGGAAAACCAATGCATTTGTAAGAAGTAGCATCTCAGATTACAGAGTCAGCAAGCTGACTAAAATATATAATTATTTACTTGTAGCTTTTGATGAAATATCCGCAAAGAAAAAAGGATTTCAGGTAATTGTAACTGCGATGGACAGCTATGGTTCGCCTGAACTGCGGGAGTTTCTCGGAGTTGACATGAACCAGATTACCCAGCTTCAGAAGAAAAATCATTTCCTTCTTCAGGTGGAAGATCCTCAGGCGCTCTGGTCAACTGACCCGTTGCGCTATATTGAAATCGGTAAAAAATATGCTTCGATTATTGGCGACAGCACAAAGCTTCTGCTCGATCTTAATATTATGAACTTCCGCGATAAAAATGTTATTACTCCATTCCCGACTCTTATACAAACCGGAACGGAAAGCTATCACCTTGTTAATGCGGCTTCAATCGGGGCACCGAGACTTACAATTTATGCAGAGTCAAGTGTTAATCCGCAGGACTTATATTTTATGCCTTACGCTCTTGCAAGCAGCGTCAATTATAGTAATACAGCCAGCGGTTATGAAATTAATTCTCCATATTCATTTTCTTTTAAGATGCCAGGCGACATCAAAGAGATTTTGCTTGACGGTTATCCGCTCGCTTCGGCACGGAACAATACATATCTGATTCCGGCGGGCAGACATATTGTAAAACTCAATAAAAATATTACAAATACTTTCTCAGCTCATGAGCTTCAGACCAGGGTTCTATCCATATCAGCGAATCTTCTTTCGGTCGCTTATGGAATGCAGACTGTCCGTTTAGCTTATGAAGGCGACAGCCGTGTTCTGCTTTCCTTAAGTGGTGAACCATCGAACGTTAAGGTTGACGGGCAGGATTATCAGTTCTCAGTAATGAAAGGAAATGACTGCTACACAATATTCCTTCCATCAGGAAGCCACTTTGTAGAGCTTAAAGCAGGAAGCAGTTTCTCATACGGCATCAGTCTGACGAGCTTATGGTCATCGCTCGGCATTGCAATTTTTGGCTCGCTGGCCGTTGCCATGCT
>Ga0194060_10003936_pt1 | contig 10397 bp, 12 predicted proteins | sample SepL225m_MetaG_FD_163427 | JGI IMG/M metagenome (GOLD analysis project Ga0194060, IMG submission 163427) | Anoxic zone freshwater microbial communities from boreal shield lake in IISD Experimental Lakes Area, Ontario, Canada - Sep2016-L222-5m | ecosystem: Environmental > Aquatic > Freshwater >... | reverse complement strand
TAGGGCAAATTGTTCATCAGAAAACAATTGATACATAGGAGGTTAGTATTTATTACGATCCTAATTATATCGAAATTTTTATGTTAACACTACCTAGCAACTACTAGTGAGCCAAATACTCTTGCAAAAAATCTTATGCTTGCTGAAATTTCCATGCCTGGCTTCGATCCGGAAAATAGCATTGCTTTTACTCACCCAGATTTTGCAGCTGCAGGTATGCAAGAAATGTTTCACACCAGTGAAGCTTCTCTCTTATCTAATGTGTTGGGTACTGTTCGAGATCGAGGAAATTATCCTAGACTTGTCCAAACAATTGCTGGTAACTTTGGTACTCTGCAATTGCTTGCGTCAACTGTTCTAGAAGATGAGGCTCGTATTGGCTTTGACAGAATAGGAACAGATAACTTAATTACTGCGGCACCTGATGCTGTTGTTAATTTATTAAACTTGTGTTCTAGATACCCAATAGAGGCAAACACTCACACCTTGCGGCCCATTATTTCTGCAGCAACAAGAAATCTAGAAACTCGATCGACATTACTTTCCCACATTTCTCGAAATGGGAATCACTCACCTCTTGTAGCTGAAATGCTTCAAGCAACGTTCTCTGATGAAAATCTTTCTCAAGACCAACAAGCACATCAACTCTACCAAATTGTAGATTCGGGTGTTCCGATTCTTCCAGCTTTAAGCTTGCTTCCAATTGAGCAAGCCCAGCAGATCTGCACTAGAGTAAGTGAAGCAAATGGAATTTATGGTGGGAGGATTCTTACCCGGGCATTGAGAAGAGATCTTGCAACTTTAGGAGAGTACAGAGCGAAAGGGCTACAATTTGTGTTGGATACTTTTTCTGAGCCTACTGCAACAGTTGGAACAAGAGCAATTGCAGCAAGATTAGCTGCAGATGTCTTAGTTCCGGGTGAATTACATGATCAGCTTAGACTAACTTTATCAGTTGATAATGATTCGAGAGTTTATGATGCTTTACAATTGTCGTTAGTAAATGCAATGGTTGCATCAGGACGCCCTGAAGTAATCAACAATGGTCTAGTTCCAGCGTTACAAGGTAATCTTGAATTGATTTCCAGACCTGAGGTTATTTGTGCTGTTCTACCTCTAGCAAGAGGTAACAACGCCGCGAATGAAAGGGTTCGCAATATCGTCCTACCAGTTATTAATCGTATGATTGATGAACTTACTGATGAAGCAAAACTAAGTGAAAGAGATTCTGAATTACTCCAATTTACTGAGAGATGCTTAGAAAACGGTATTGTTACTCGCCCCATACTCACTTCTCTCGAATATCTGATTATTAGTAATCCCACTCTTGCACATAAACTTGAGAAAATCACTGTCAATGCGGTTGTTGCTTCCAAAGATGATGACATACAGAGGTTAGGTGTCGAGTTGATGAGTAGACTTTTGGTAAGTGATCATTTGAACAATTGTCAGCATCAACCCTACCCTTCACAAGAATTTTTGATAGCACATGGTGGAGTTGAAGGCTTGGCAACTGTTTTGACTACTGGAAGGCTGTTATCACCTACCGTTCGAGAAATGGTTGCTGGTAAAGCAAGTCTGCTGGAATCAAATGCTCTAGAACCTATAGCTTCTGCTTATCGTCAGAGAATTATAACTACACGCGATGATTCGAGTAGGGGCGGAGAATTTTTCAAACCAGAGCGATTAGTAGAAGATCTTGTTGATTTAACTAGAATGTATGGTGACAAAAACACTTCAGCAGTTGCTGTATTGTTAAGAGATGAAATTTTGGCTAGTACTTCTCTTACAACTGAGACGAAATTAGCAACTGCTAGAAGATTGAATGAGGCTGCTATCGATTCAAGAGAAATACATGAGGTGAACGAAGCTTTCTTAGGTACCTTAGCAATCAGTAGTTTACTTGCTAACCCTGGCAATCTTGAAGTTGCAACAGTAAATTCACTTGTTTTTAATTTATTCCACACACCAAATAGGACAAATATTGCTTTTTCTAGCTACTTAGAACAATTTACAAGACTAAAGAATGAGGGTGCTTTACTGACAAATCCCCAAGCTGCTATAGATGTTGCTGCTTGGAGTTTTTTACTTACTGCTGTTGCAATAAGAGATGGTAAAATTCCTGAGCATAAAAGAGCTGAAACTCTTAAAATCTTACGAGAAAGTAGAGCGCATATTCCTCAGGACAATCAATATTGGAAGACTATTTCTGTTGATTTAATTGCATTGGCAGCATAACTTGAATTGCAGCACATGGACATTATTTTACAAACTATTTTTGTGCAACATTTCTTCTATGTGTGAAAAAATGAATGGGCTTAGCTGCTGGTTGAATTGGCTTGTAACTACTTTTCTTAATTTCTAACACATTACTATTATTTAAGTTCATCGAATTGTTGTTTCAACCATTTTGCCTCCTCCTCCACCAACGGACTCTCCACCACCAAAATCCCTCGAACATCGTATTCTTTCAGCGTTTTCAAAAGATCTTGATAGTTGGCGTCGGACTCTAGGAATGGAAGATGTTTTCTCTCTCCTTTTTCAGAATAGGTTAAGCCTGAGTAGTGCATGTGCATCGACTTGAGGAACTCATTTCCCAGTTCCTGACCGATGTAATCGAAAATCTGGCGAAATTCATCAAGGGTGTTGTATTTGCCGTTGGAACGGGCATGAAGGTGGGCGAAGTCGAGGCAGAAGCGTAAGCCTTCAAGCTCTTTTGCCAACTGCACCAGTTCTTCCAGAGAGCCAAACTGGGATGGTTTTCCGGTGGTTTCAGGAGAAATTGCAGGGGAAAGCTTTTCTTCTCGGCATTGGTCGAGCATTGCTTGTAGGCCATTTCGAACAGTGTTGTAGACTTCTTTGTGGTCATCTTTCCCGTAGAAGGCGGGGTGGAAAGTTACCGATTTCACGCCTGCTGCATGGCCAACTCGGGCGCATTTTACAATGCGATCGATGGTGGATTGACGAAGAAGGGGGTCGACACCATTGAGGTTGAGGGTGTATGGGCCGTGGATGGTGAGGAGTATGTTGCTTTCTTTTGCGATCTCCCCTATCCCACGGGCTTTCTCTTCGCTGAGGTAAATGCTATGAACAAATTCCAGTTCCATCGCATCAAGCCCAAGTTCAGCAGTGTAGCGGATGCCGGCTTCGGTGCCTTTAGTGGGGGTGGAGAGTGGAAGGCCAGGAGTGGCGAAGTTGAGTTTATCGTAGGTCATGGTATGTCTCCAGTTAAATATCACCGTCGTTATTTTGTATGTGTTCTTCCAATCACCGTCGCACTCCTCTGCGCCGTCGGCAGCACCAGCATTTCCCTGATATTTACATGCGGTGGCCTGGTGAGCACGTATGTGACTGCGTCAGCTATGTCCTCAGCTGAAAGAGGTATGTACCCTTCGTAAACTTTTGCGGCGCGTTCTTTGTCGCCGTGGAATCGGACTTGGGAAAATTCGGTTTCTACGGCACCTGGGTCGATGCTGGAAACGCGGATGTTGGTATCGACTAGATCAATATTCATCGCTTCCGTGAGGGCACGAACTGCAAATTTGGTTGCGTTGTATACGTTGCCGTTTGGGTAAACCTGATGCCCTGCGATGCTACCAATGTTGATGATGTGTCCTGTATTTCTTTCGATCATGTGTGGGAGAAGAAGACGGGTGATTGCAAGTAAGCCTTTAAGGTTGGTATCAATCATTTTGTCCCAGTCGTCAAAGTTTCCATCCTGAATTTTACTCAGCCCACTAGCAAGGCCTGCATTGTTGATCAGAATGTCTGGCGTTATTTTTTTTGCACGAAGATCATCAGCGAGAGCTGTTACTTGTGAACGGTTTGAGATGTCAGTTTCGTAAATAGCTACGTCGATGTGGTGCTTTTGGATGATTTCCTGTTGGAGCTGTTGGAGCCGGCGGATTCTACGAGCTACAAGTAGTAGATGGACTCCATACTCGGCAAGAGCTAGTGCGCAAGCTTTTCCGATGCCTGAGCTGGCGCCGGTGATGAGAATTTTTTTTCCTTTAAGAACGTTTTTTATCACCGCTTTTCCCTCTTTTTTTCTCTTTTAGTGTAGCGTACTTGTTCTTATCTTGGGAAAAAAAACAAAAGGAGCCATCTCGTGATTAAGATGGCTCCAATGTATGTTGTGAAAGTATTGTAGGTCGTTATTTTACAATTCCACGTTCGAAATTTTCGTTTACTTGTTCCCAGTTTACTACGCTCCACCAGGCATTAATGTAGTCTGGACGACGGTTTTGGTAGTTTAGGTAGTACGCATGTTCCCAAACATCTAGGCCTAAAATTGGTGTAAAGCCTTCTGTTAGGGGGTTATCCTGATTTGCAGTAGAGGTTACTGCGAGGTTACCAACTTTATCGAAAATCAGCCAAGCCCAACCACTGCCAAAACGACTTACTGCTGCTTTTGTAAATTCTTCTTGAAATGCTTTGAAGTCTCCAAAGCTTTTCTTGATCGCATCGACAACTGGACCTGTTGGCTCCCCTTCCCCACCTTTTTTCATGAGTTTCCAGAACATGCTGTGGTTGAGATGGCCTCCGGCATTGTTGCGGACGGCGGTGCGAATTGTTTCTGGCACCTGGTTCAGAGTAGTTACGATTTCTTCGATGGGCTTGCTTTCCCATTCTGGCTGGTCTTTGAGGGCGTTATTGAGGTTGTTGATGTAGGCCTGATGGTGTTTGGTGAGGTGGATTTCCATGGTGCGCGCGTCGATATATGGTTCGAGTGCGTCATAGGCATACGGTAATTCTGGTAACGTAAAAGCCATTATGTTTTCTCCTTTTATAAAGAACGTTGCAAAACTATTATAATTCTACTATGAGTTTTATTCAAGAGTGTTGAATCTTCAATAGAGCAATGATTTGTTTATTTTCTAGTTATTAAGATTGACTTTCAACACTCGAGTTTGGAGGGGGCACTAAAAAACGTTCTAAGAGCATGGTAACCTGCATTGCCATTGCTAGCTCTTCTCTTAATTCACTTTCATTTCTCTTTCTTATGTATACCGTTGGCCCTCGCTTAACTACCTCTTCTAGGCGTTTAACCAGTGAATAATTAAAAGCAGATGTAAGTATACATTCAGGAATTTTCTCACCAGCAAGGGAAGCGGTTATTGTGCCAATCAAGGATGCATATACCTGCGTTTGGGGATCGTACATGAACAATCCTCTTGCAGACCGAAGCATAACTGCATCGTCAACTCTTGTAACAGTAACTCTTGTATGGTTTGAAACAACTCTTTCACATGATTGACGTAGCTTCTCGTTGGGTAAAACTATTTTCTTAAATAGTTCAATGAATTTATCTCTTACTGGAAGATGAAGCGATTCACCTCCAGTTGGAATTCGATCCCTAAGAGCATTGAGGTATAACTCTTTCCAACGCTTCCCCAAATTTTGAGCTTCTGTTATATTTTCTCCAACAACTCTTTCATACATGGTTTTATTGTAAAATAAAACTCGTTTAAAATCAGGGTGAATTCCTTGATATCGTCTCCCATAAACTTTGGGGTTAATCCAATAGTATTCCTTGTCTTCTAACGTCTGAACTGGAGGTGGTTCGATATGTTTCTGTCGACTTCTTTTTACCAATACTTTTCTCAAAATTTCGTAAGTATAATACCAAATAATTATCTATGTTACGAAATTTATTTACTATCGCTTGGTGATACGCTTGATACTTTCTGAATCATCTTTTGTTTTTTCTTGCGTTTGAAGTTGTGTACGTCTGCGATAGTTTCTTTTTGGAGCATTGAGTGTGAGCATGATGAGTATGGTGGCAACCGTCGCTAACGTATACTGATTGATGGCAACTGCCATACCGATGGCAGTTATCGCCCACATAGCGGCAGCGGTTGTAATGCCTTTGATGTAGTTGTTTGAAGTATCACGAAAAATTGCTCCAGCGCCGATAAAGCCAATACCTGGGAGGATTTGCGCTGCAAGACGGGCAGGGTCAGCGGTTCCGGTTCGGGAATAGATTTGAAAACCCTGGATAGACATTATGGTAAAGAGAGTTGCGCTGGTGGAAAGGATTACACAAGTTCGCGCTCCAACTGGTTTTCCTTTTCGACTTCTGTCCCAACCGATAAGACCGGCGAGTACGGCTGAAAAGACTAGTTTGAAGCAAGCCTGCACGTCTGTATTTGCCCAAAGATATTGAAAAATAGATAGCAGATCCATAAGAGCAGATTCTTTTCCTAATTTGCCGTTATTGTTATAAACGAAGTAGCGCAAGAAATGCTAGCACTACCGTGTGTTTTTATTATGGTGCATTTTGAGACTGCTGTAAATCGACTCGCGCGTTTGTACTGTTGTCACAGAGGTGTCGCAGTGCTTTCTTTTTTAGCTGGGAAAATTCTGGGCTCGTGAGTTGTTCTTGTGTCCTCGGGAGCGGGAGCGAAATGGTTAACTCGGCAACGACGGTTGCTGGTCGAGCTGAGAAGATGTAGAGCCTGTCTGCAACCATGATCGCTTCATCTATGTCGTGTGTGATAAACAGTACAGACCGCTCATATGTTTTTAGAAGATTAAGGAGCCAGAAACGCATTTGCATTCTGGTGAGCGCATCGAGTTTCCCAAACGGTTCATCGAGAAGCAAAATTTCTTTATTGCAAAGATGCGTGCGGAGAAAGGAGGCTCGTTGCTTCATTCCTCCTGATAGTGTGTTTGGGTAACTATGCTCAAATCCGGCCAGACCAAACACTGAAAATAGTTTTTCTGCTTCTTTTCTAGCAATGACTTTCTCGATACCTGCGAGTTCGAGGGGAAGGATGACGTTATCGATCACTGTTCGCCATGGGAAAAGGACGTCATCCTGAGGCATGTATGCTGTAAGGCCTTTTATTCCGATGATTGATTGTTCATCACTTGTGATTTCACCTTTGTCGGGTGTTTGGATACCGGAGATTATGTCGAGTAGGGTGCTTTTTCCGCAACCGCTGGGGCCGATGATGCTGACAATTTCACCTTTTGCAAGTGAGAGGGAAATGTTGTGCAGCACTGACAGGCTTTTAAAGCTTTTGCTGAGGTTGGTAATTGAAAGTAGTGGGGGTTGCATTTATTTCACAAATTCGTTGGTGAAAGCATTTTCCGGTTCGATCATGTGGTCGATAAGTTTTTGGTCTGCCATCCACTGGGCGTAGCGACGCCAAACTTCGGAGTATTGAAGTCCCCAGATAAGAGCCTCATCTTGATATTGACTACTGACCCACTGTTGGCTAGCATTTATAAGCTCAGGGTTTAGCTCTGGTGCGGCTTTACTGAGGATATCGGCGGCTTCGGTTGGTTGGCTGATGGCAAACTTGTAGCCGTCGGCAGTGGCTTTCATGAAATTTTTCACGAGTGGTTTTTGTTCACTAATATGTTGTTCATTCGTAATCAAAATTGGTGTGTAGTAATCAAAAATAGGGTCGAGATCTGCAAGCATGATGGTGTTTAGTTCTAGGCCTCTACGTTTAGCTTCGATGCCGTCCCAGCCGTAGAAAATCCATTGGAAGTCGCTTTCTTTTCCGATGGTGGTGAAAAAGTCGGTGGTGCCGATAGTGACGTTTTTTACTTTGGAAAAGTCTGCGTTACTTTTTTCCATAATGCCTTTGATGACGGCTTCTTCTACGGGTGATCCCCAGCCTCCGTAGCGCTTTCCTTCGAAGTCTTTGGCGGTATTGATGCCTGCGGTTTTGAGAGAGGCAAAGGCGGAGGTGTTGTGTTGGATGATGGCGGCGATTGAGACAAGCGGGATGCCCCCTACCCTCGCCTGTGTGACGGATTCTTGTGCACTGATACCAAAGTCGGCCTTTCCACTGGCGACAATCTGGTCTACGTTGCTGTTTTCTCCTGGCTGGATGATTTCTACATCCAGACCTTGTTGTTTGTAGTATCCTTTTTCTTTGGCAACATAAATTCCTGTGTGGTTGGTGTTGGGGAACCAGTCGAGGAGAATGGTTACTTTCTGCAATGGTTTTTCTGTTGGGGAAGGTGTTGGGCCTAGAGGTTGTGGTTTTGGTGCGCACCCAACTAGAAGCAGGATGAGCGCCAATGCTGCTGTTTTTTTTGCTGCTTTGAATTGCATTGTATTTCCTTTATTCTTTTTTCAATTTGTAATGCCAGGGAATGCAGGTACGAGCTGCGATTTCTACAAGAGTAATCACTACGAGACTGAGGAGTGAAATAACCACGATGATTGCGAACACTCTATCTGTCATATACGACTTCGCTGAGCGGGTAAGCATGACACCAAGACCGTTGGTTGCACCCAACCACTCAGCGATAACGGCACCGATGATGCTATAAGTTGCTGCTATGCGGACACCTGAGAAGAAGAATGGGAGGCTTGCGGGAACTTTTACAACAGTAAATATTTGCTTTTTGCTGGCACCCATCGTGCGCATGAGGTGGAGCATTTCGGGGTTTACAAGGCGAAAGCCGTCGATGAGGTTGATGGCGATGGGGAAAAATCCGGTGAGCGCGATGACGATAATCTTCGGGGCAATGCCGAATCCAAACCAGATGATGAGGAGTGGAGCAAGCGCGATCATGGGGATTGTTTGAGAAATGATGAGGAAAGGGTACATTGTGCGTCGCAGTATTTCTGACCATTCGATGAGGGTTGCAACAAACACCCCGGCAATGATGGCGCAACACAGTCCTAGGAAAGCCTCTAGCACAGTTTGAGTTGTGTGCTCGAGGAGCAACATTCTGGCATCCCAGAGGGCATAAGCGATTGCTGTTGGCGATGGAAGAATCCAGATGGGGATGGAACATATTTGCACAAGTGTTTGCCACAGGAGGAGTAAGGCGGTGAAGGCTGCTAAAGGAAAAAGCCAAGATGGTTTCTTTAATTTTTGCATTGTTGTTACGACCTTCATGCCATTACGAGGCCTGTGCGGGGGTTATTTTTTTCTTCTTCGAGCGAGTTTGCGAGTCGAGGGGCTCCATCGCTTGCGGCCTTCGACTTCGAGGACTTCGCTCAGGCAAGAAATGAATCTTCTACGGTTGGTACTGGCGATAGTTCGCCATCTTTTCGTCAGCGGTGACATCGCCATCTTTTCTTGAGTGAATGCGCATGGTGGTCATCACGTCAGTTGCACCTGCATCGAAGCATGCTTGCTGTGCTTTTTCTACTATATTCACCAATTCTTGCCATTCACCTTCCATGACGGTTTCGAGCGGGCAGACCTGGTGTTTTATGCCAGATTGTTGGATGACTTGGATGGCTTTGTCGATGATGGCGAAGGTGTTGCCGTTGGGGACTTTTGGGGAGATTTGAACGCCCATGAGGATGGTTGGCATGGTTTATTTTCCTTGCATATGAAATTAAAAAAAAGCTGTCCTGATGAGGACAGCTTGGGTAAAGAAATGCTATGGCTAGCTGTAGCAGTTTCCCTACGCTGGCATTATCCAGATCAGGTTGCAGGTCGGTGCCAACGTAAGGCACCCTCTCAGCCGGATGTGTCCAGCTCCCTAGTAAGGTATCTTACGTTTTGATGATAAACCTTTTCCACTCTTAGTCAACATGGTGAGTATGATGAATACATTGTTCACTGTTGTGTCATAATCATGCTCCGACGTTCTAGAGAGCCCTGTTTTTGTTTTTTTTCACATGTTTTCTCTTTTGTAGGAGCAGATTCGCTGGAGGGGTATAAGGGGTTCGCATTGCAGAGAGTGTTTTTGACAGATTTAAAATAGCATAGGATAAACATCAATCATTTCCTAACTTTCAGGAGAATGTATTTTCACTTTGGAGTTTCAAAGTTGAATCTGCATTATATTTACGCTCAAAAAAAACCTTTACAGCACTACTTTTTGTTAAATAAAACTCTCTGAGTAATTACAGTCTCACTTAGAATATTGCTTGATAAAGAAATCATAACACTGAAAGTGTATTGACAAAAAATTCAATTTATGATTTAATCGAATATCTTAAACCCAACAAGGATAAAATATGGGACTTAGAAACTCAGGTGATGAATATTTAGGTACTTATGCTCGCGATAGCAAATCACTAGAACAACAACAAAGAGAATTGGATGCACCATATGCGCAAGAGTTTGGAGAATTGATCAGACATATTGTAGAAACAAACCAAGAAATGGTTCTATGGGCGAATGGGCAAGTAAAAGCAGTTGTGCAGTATGAGCTGGGAAGAAACGAAAGAACTGGAGCAGAAGAAGTTACAGTTTACCAATTGGTAGAACACCCCACACATATACCTAACAACGACTTCTGGCGTCAACCCACTGGTGGCAAAGTATATACTGAAAAAAAAGATTTTGCAGCGTATGCTCTGTCGGCATTCAGATACCAATTGTTAACTGGAGGTGCTGATGAACGATCAGTAATACTAAAGTGCAATTCATGAAATAATATTATATACTTTTTCTGTACCTCAAGAG
>Ga0194060_10003935_pt1 | contig 10400 bp, 8 predicted proteins | sample SepL225m_MetaG_FD_163427 | JGI IMG/M metagenome (GOLD analysis project Ga0194060, IMG submission 163427) | Anoxic zone freshwater microbial communities from boreal shield lake in IISD Experimental Lakes Area, Ontario, Canada - Sep2016-L222-5m | ecosystem: Environmental > Aquatic > Freshwater >... | reverse complement strand
GGCGGGGTGACCGCAGTATCGGTCAAGTGCAGGCCGAGGAATTTGAGTTTTGGCTGCTGGCCGCCATCGCCGCCGAGAGTGAGCCGGATCTGCAATCGGTCGCATGGCCGTTTTAGCTTCAGGGTGTCGGTTGCGACGTTGCCGTCGGCGTCTCTCTGGTTGAGCACGCTCTCGCGCGGGTAGCGGTTGGTGTTCACCGACCAGAGCCCCAGGGTGTAGTATTTCGTAGGGCCGTTGGGGTAAAGGGCGCGTGCTTCGATCTTCAGGTAAGCGGCGTTGGGCGTTTCGGCGTTCCAAGAGGCGATCAACTCGTCCCAGTTGATGCGAGCGACGACTTCCGGCGAGGTGAGCACGGTTTCGCCGGGTCGAGCGCCGGGGGCCTTCGTGAAGGTGGAAAAGCTGCTGAAACCGATGAACTGGCCGCCCCGCGCGTCGAAAGCATGGGTCGTGACGGTCGTTAGCGCCAGGCAGACAGTCGCGAGCAGCAGGGCCAGCTTGGGCTGCTGCCGTCTTGCGGCGTAGCAGGGGGCGCCAGTCCACTTATTCGGGTGACCGTTCATAAGCCGCCGTTCCGCAAGGCGAGCCACCAAGGCACGATAACCAGGAGGGCAAACAGCGAGCCGCTGAGGAGATTCGTCCTCGGCATTTGCGCAACCGCTGGGACGAGGCTCAATAGGGCTCCCAGCACCAGACCGCTCGCGAATCCGCCTAAATGCGCGATGACGTCGGTTCCCGGCGTCAATGCCAACAAGACGAACAACATCACGCCGCCGCAAATGCCGCTGAGAATATATTTCAGGGCATGCGGCGTTTGCCGCCAGAGTGAGAACGATTGCACAGCCAACAGACCGAGGCAGCCCGTGACCATGCCGGATGCGCCGAGGCTCCGATGCGGTTGTAAGGAGATCAGGCCTGTTACGAGGTTCCCGCCGGCCCCCGCGAGGTAGGCTGCCAGCAAACCCGCGCCTGTTCCGTAACGTCCCATCGCCAGGCCCAGCAGCACTACTCCAATCGTCGCATTGGTTGCCAGGTGGGCGAGGTCTGCGTGGAGCCACATGGCGGTGAAGAGCCGCCACCACTGGCCGTGCGCCACGGCCGGGCCGTCCATCAGGCCGGCGGGCTGCAGGTCGGCGTGAGTGCTGAGCGAGTAAAACAGACACACCAGCAAGGCCCAGGCGAGGCTGCCCCAATCGAACAGCAGGCCGGGCCGGAAAACCGCTTGCTGCCACGGCCAGCCCCGATTCTCCAGCCGATACTGGCGGAGGGTCCTGAGCGCGTTTGTATATTCCTGCGCGGAAACCACGAGGCCCCAGCCGGCGCCGTCCTCGGCGTGGTCAATCGTGGTCTCGATCCCCTGGCTGACGAGCACAAGGCTCCAGTCCATCGCCTGGCGGTGTGAGCGCACGCGGATCCTGGCGGTCGCTGATTCCATTTGTGATTGAGCGTGGCTTGTTCCCCGGGGATCCTAGCCTCGGTTGAGGCGCCTGGTCCGGGCGATTGCCCGGTCACGCGTGGTCCAGCAACCCCAGCTTCTCGATGGCAGCCCGGCTCTTTTCCGGAGTTTCGTGCAGGATCACCTGCCAGCCGCGCGCGGCTCCGGCTGCGACGTTCTCAGGCCGGTCATCCAGGTAAAGGATCTCGGCACCGTGGCGTGCTGAGGTGCGTTCGACCACTTCGTAAAGCGGGGCGTCCGGTTTCATGGCGCCGTGCTGGTAGGACAGAATGTAGCCGTCGAAGTTGCCGTAAAAGGGGAAGGCGCGGCGGATTTGCTCGGCGGCCATTTCGTTGGTGTTGGAGAAGATGTAAGCGGGCAACCCTCGCTGGCGCAGCGTCGCCTGAAGCTGGATCATCGGCTCAATCGGAACGAAGACGTCGGCGAAGCAACTGCCGAATTCAGCGAGGGTACCACGAAAGCCGCTGACGCGACAGAGCTCAGCGCAGAATTGTTCGGTGCTCACGGTACCCAACTCATACTGCATGAACAGCCGGGATTGGGTGATATAGTCCGCAATCGCCCGGAGGGTCATGGTGCCGCGCGCGGCGATTCGCTGCGCCGCAATGGTATAATCGAAATCCACCAGGACTTTACCCAGGTCAAAGACTATAACGGTGGGGAGAGGCATGAACTTACGTTAAAGAGTTACAAAGGTTACAAGAGGAAGGAAATAACTCACATTTCCCTCCGCCCCTCCAATGCTCGGCTCAAGGTGAGTTCGTCAGCGAACTCTAGCCCTGTGCCGGCCGGCAGGCCGTGGGCAATGCGAGTGATTCTCAGGCTCTGGCGGGCCAGCCGTTTGGCCAAGTAATAACCTGTGGCGTCGCCCTCGACGTCCGTTCCCAGGGCCATGACGATTTCCTTGATCTGACCGGCGCTGAGCCGCCTTTCCAGATCACTGATGTGCAAGTCTTCGGGCTCGACGCCGTTGAGGGGCGAGATCTTGCCGCCCAGCACGTGATAGTGGCCACGAAAGGTGCCGGACTTCTCGATGCTGATGATGTCCACCGGCCGCTCGACAACGCAGACCAGTGAGGCGTCCCGTCGAGCATCGGTGCAAATCGCGCAGGGGGACTTCTCCGTGAGGGCCCCGCAGACTTCGCAGAACCGAACGCGCTCCCGCGCGGCAAGCATGGTCTCGGCGAGCTGTTTGACTGTATCGGAGTCGGCTTGCACGAGGTGCAGCGCGATGCGTTCTGCTGAACGTGGGCCGATGCCGGGCAGCTTGCTCAAGGTGCCGATCAGGGAGGATATGGGCTCGGGCAGTAAAGCCATGCGAGGGACGTGAAACGTGATGCGTGAAACGTGAAGCGTGTCGAGTGAAGGTAGTTCGAACCCTCAACTCTCAACCCTCAGACCTCACGTCAGGCCGGGAAGACTGAACCCTGCCGTTGCCTTGCCCATTTCGGCGTTGGAAATCTCCTTGGCCTGACCCAGGGCCTGGTTGGCCGCGGTGAGAATCATGTCTTCGAGCAACTGGGCGTCGCTCGGGTTGAGCGCTTGGGGGTCGATCTTGATCGAGGCGATCGTGCCATCGCACTTCGCGACGACTTTCACCGCGCCGCCGCCGCTGGTCGCTTCGACCGTGCGGTTGGCCAGAGCGGTCTGGATTTGTTCCATCTGCTGCTGCATGCGCGCAGCCTGTTTCATGAGTTTTCCGATGCTGGACATGGTTGGAAAGTTGGGAGTTGAAGGTTGGGGGTTGAAAGGTGAGGGAAGAAAGGGGTTGATGGGATTTATGCGCGGACTTCGACGATCTGGCCTTTGAAGATCTCCAAGGCCTTTTGGATGAGCGGATCATTCTTGAAGTCGTCCTTGCTGAAAGGGACGGGGGCGAGCTTCTCCTTTGCGGGTGGTGCCGGCGGGGCAGCGCTTGCGGCCGCCGCGGACGGCTTTGGCGCCGCGGTGGGCACGGGCGCGGGCGCGGGCGGCGCTGCTGGTTCTGCCGGCGCCGCTGCGCGTTTCTCGGGCGCCGCGGCCTTGATGAACTTGATCTGGGCGTTGGGATGGCCAAGTTCGAGCAGCTTGGTCTGCAGCAGGGTATGGTTGCGGGCGTTGTCCACCAAGCTGAGGTGATCTTCGAACTCGGGGTCAAAGCCGATGATAAATACGTTCTTCTGGAATGAAACCGGGTGCGCTTCGAGCAGGTAGGTGCGGGCGAAGGGGCTGGCGCGGCCAACGGCTTCCAACAATCTGGCCCATAGATCGGCCAGGTCTTCTTTCAGCGCCGGAGGAGCCATACCCAGAGGCTGCGCGGGCACGGCAGCGGGCGCGGCGGTCTGAATGCGCGGCGCCACGGCGGGAGCCGCCGCAGCGGTCACTGCGCGCGCAGGCTTCGGGCTGGCTGCTGCCGCGGGTACGGGGACACTAGCGCCTTCGCCAGCCTTTCCTTCACGGAGATTCTGGAGCTGTTTGAGCAGGGAGTCGATGCTCACGGCGCTGCGGGCCTCTATGGCTCTGAGCAGGGCGACTTCGACCAGGATCTTCTTCGAAGCCGCATCGCGCAGTCGCATCTCCGCTTCGGCCAGGACTTCCATGATGCGCGTCAGTCCCTCCGCCCCGGCCATCTGGCTTTGCTCCTTCAGCGCGGCCACTTCGGCTTCAGAAACCTCCAGCATCTTCAGGTCCCCGCCCGAGACCTGGAAGATAAGCAGATTACGGAAGTGGTTGAGCAGGTCGGATAGCAACCGGCCCAGGTCTTTGCCCTGGTTGGACAGTTTGTTCAGTTGGCGGAGAGCGCTTTCGACTTCGCCCGCCAGCACAGCGCTGACAAGCTCCAGCAATTGGCCTTGCGCCGTCAGGCCGAACATCGAGAGCACGTCCGCTTCCTCAATCTTCTCCCCGCAGAAACTGATGAGCTGGTCGAGCGCAGACTCGGCGTCGCGCATGGCTCCCTCCGCCCCGCGAGCGATGGCATAGAGGGCGGCGGGGTCAATCGTCACCTTCTCCAGCTCGGCGATGTGCGTGAGGTGTTTGGCAATCAACACGGCCGGAATGCGCCTCAGGTCGAACCGCTGGCAGCGCGACAGGATGGTCGGCAACACCTTCTCCGGGTCCGTCGTAGCGAACAGGAACTTCACATGCTCCGGCGGCTCCTCCAGCGTCTTGAGCAGCGCATTGAATGCCGCCGTCGAAAGCATGTGGACTTCATCAATAATGTAGATCTTGAACCGGGCGCCGGCTGGCGCATATTTGCAGGTCTCCCGCAGCTCGCGCACTTGCTCGACGCCGTTGTTGCTGGCGCCGTCGATCTCAAACACGTCGAGCGAGCGCCCCTCGGTGATCTCCTGGCAGCGCGGGTCAGTGTCGTCGAAGTCCGCCCGGGGGCCGTCGGTGCAATTGAGGCATTTGGCAAAGATGCGGGCGATGGTGGTCTTGCCGGTGCCGCGCGGGCCGCAGAACAGGTAGGCGTGCGCAATCCGTTTCTGTTCGATGGCATGCCCGAGCGTCTGCGTGACGTGCTCCTGCCCCACCACGTCCTGGAAGCGTTGCGGCCGATATTTGCGAGCGATGACCTGGTAAGCCATTTGCGTTATACAATCTACGAGCTACGATTCGCGGCGAGGTTTAGCTTCCGGGCTGCCGCAAGCGCTTAAATCGCCAATCCCAAATCGTAAATCAAAAGTGCCAGGGTGACCACGGCAGAAGCAGAGCAAACTACCGTTGCTGCCTTCCGGCCCTGGCGGGGTTCGTAAGTCCACAATCCATGGGCCCTGGCAGGGGTAATCTGCCCCAACGGCGGCGGTGCATCAAGCGCAAAAAGAGCGGCGGTTCTTGATTCTAATTGTCACCGGCGAGGCCGCGGACGTTAAGCGCTTTGGTGACTTCGGAGTGCGCTATTCAAAACCGGCCTCCTTCCGCACCGTTCGGCCAGCCGGACAGTGCGGAATGTGAAGCGATTTCCTTTTGTAGATTACGCGGCGAACGGAACATTGGAGGCGTCGGGCCAACTCTGCGTCGGGCAAGGTTCCAAGCAGCGCGAGTTCCTCCTCCGCCCAGGGCAGCCGCGCAGGTCGCTTGTAACCAATTCTAAGCCTAAACCGACGTTTTTGAACCGCCATGCTCGTGCGTCCGACCCGCCGGGCCACCTCATCGTCGGGCATCGTTCCGAGCAGCCGGTCCTGCTCGGGAGTCCAACCGGTCAGGATCGGGTCTGCTTTGGGCCGGCCTAATTCCAAGCGCTTAATCGCCACGGAGGACAGGGGGTGGCCGGTGAGGGTTGCCACTTCTTCATCGGGCTTCTGGCCTAACAGCTCAAGCTGCTCAGGCGTCCAGCGCCGAAACTTATGGAAGCACGGGATTCCCAGCTTATGACGCCGCCAGGCGATGCTCGCTTCGGAACGGCCCAGCAACATCGCCACCTGCTGGTCAGGACGTGTCCCGAGGATCTTGTCATCCTCCGGCCTCCATTCCTTCACCAGGAATACCCCTTTCGCCTGGCGTCGGGCTTTAATGGCTTTAACCGTCCTGCCCAATTTGCGAGCCAGGGCGCGATCGGACTTGGTGCCGAGAAGCGAATCCTCCGCCTCCGTCCAACGTCGGCGAGACGGGAATGGCGGCTTGGATTGTGGTGTGCTCATCAAGCCCTCGACACCCTCGCTCACTGCTACGCAATCTTTGCTCATAAACTCTGCTGCTTCGTAAGCCGGGACACCCAGACCCGGCGGCGTAAGTTCTACCCCTTTTGCTGCCTTGTCCGCAAGTTCCAGGTTCAGTGCCAGCCAGGGCTGCATCAAGCTCGGTTCAGGCCATGCCAGCGCGGGGATTTACGGTTCATGGGCACTTTAGGATTAGATCGAGTAGTCTGAGTGATAAGACGGATACCTTTCCGGCGGTTGAAGTGGTTTTCCTCCACCCAATCTCGCGAGGTCGCCTCCCGCTTGAGCCGCCCTTTGGCCCACAGTTGTTTGAAGGCGTTGGAGAGGCGCCGAAAAATCCCCAGGACCGAGGCGGCGTTGGGCTGACGCACCCGACTCTGGTCTTCGCGGTGAGTTGCGTCCAGCGTGTGATGGGTTCGATTCTCGATGCCCCAGCGCTGTTGTTCGAGGTCCAGCCATTGCTTGCGGGTTAACGCTTGGTTGAGCCAAGCCGAATGGGAAGCCCTCTGCTGCTATGTGCAGCAACGGACCGTGCCGCCCAAGCAGCCGCCTACCGTGCGGCAGGCCGTGGGCTGGATCGCGCAATTGGGAGGATTTATGGGACGCAAGCACGACGGCGAACCTGGACCGATAACCTTGTGGCGGGGACTCCACCGACTCAATGACCTGACGTCCATGTGGCAACTGTGTCATGACAAAGAACAAAGGCGACGTTGAGGGGAATAGTATGCCCGCGAGGGAGAGCGGGTGCGCATCAACGCCCGGGACGTCGCCAGCCTTCTGATGCTCAACGGGGCATCCATAGGCGAGCCGGTGGCCGCCTATGGCCACTTCGTCATGAATCGAAAGACGGAGATCACTCAGGCCATCGACGATTACCACAGCGGACCTTGGGACGATTGGCGGCGTGACGGCGGACGGAAGGGCCTCCTGCGAAGTCGGGCATCGAAACCATTAATCCGAAGCCCGAAGGCCGAAGGAAATCCGAGAGCCGAATTCCGAAAAGACCCCCTATTCGGGAGACTTGCTCCTGGCTGCTGACCCTGCCGATTCAGCCTTCCTTCGGTCTTCGGTATTCGAGTTTCGGATTTCCCAGCAGACTTGTGCCGGCCCGCTGGCCCTGGCCAGGACGCTCGACCACCCGTCAATTTCCCAGCGCGGCGTCGAACATCGCCACGATGTTGGCGGGGGGAACGTCGGCCAGGATGTTGTGGACCTGTTGGAAGACGAAGCCGCCACCGGGCTGCCAGAGTTTCACCTGTTGGCGCACGTGTTCGGTGACCTGTGCCGGGGTGCCTTTGATCAAGATGTCGCGGGTGTCGCATCCGCCGCCCCAGAAGGTGAGCCGGCTGCCGAAGTCGCGCTTCAGGCCCGCGGCGTCCATGCCGCGACAGGTGATCTGCACCGGATTGATGGCATCCAGCCCGGCGTCAATCAAACCGGGCAGAAGCTCGCGGACGCCGCCACAGCAGTGCAACATGATCTTGAGGTGCGGAGCGCGCTGCTTGACCAGTTGCCACATGGCGCGTTCGCGGGGCTGGAAATACTCCCGATACATCGAGGGCGAGACCTGCGGGCCCGACTGCATTCCCAGGTCGTCGCCGAACAGGATCACATCAATCGAATCCCCTGCTGCGCTTAAGAAGCTGTCAAGGTTGCGCAGGTGCATCTCCAATAGCTTATCCAGGAAGCGGTGGGCACGCTCCGGTTCGCCGGCCAGCACCATGAAGAAGTTGTCATTACGGTAAAGGAATTGGCCGAACTCAAGCAGGTTGCCGCCGAACAGGCCAATGATCGCGCGGTCCGTCTGCTGCCGCAGTCGGCGCGCGCCATCCCGGAGCAACTGAGCCCCGTCCGGGCCGGCAACAATCGGCCCCGGCGGCGAGGCGATGGCGGTCCACATGCTCTCCGGAATCGCCGCCTCGATGTGGTCGAGATCGTCCTGTTCGAGGAACGGCCAATGCGTTTGCTCGAAATACCAGACACTCTCCGGCATGCGGGCGATGACGCGACCGCTCACTTGCGAACGGATTACCCACTCGCCATTGTCGCGCTCCGGCAAGGCCCACGTCGGCATCAGGCAGGGCGTGCCATCAGGCAGCGTCCACTCCGTCCAATACTTGTCTTCGTGCGCGAAGGCTCGGCCCAGTTCGATCGTATCTACCTGGAACCGCTGGAGCACGTCTTCGTCCACGATGGCCAGTTGCTGGACCGGGTCATAGACACGGATGGGTTTCTTCGGCAGGCCGAGATGATCGCGCAGCCGCGCGTAAGCCATGCCGGCGATGCCCGACGAGCGGTGGCCGGACAAATCAATTGGCACGCGGTCAGGTTCCTGGTGATTCAAGGCGGCGAGGACTCGTTCGCGTGAGGTCATAGGTATAAATAGTGCCGTTATCGTCTTTCAGCAGACGGCAAAAGCGTGCCCGCGAGTTCGCGGGAGGTCAAAGGCAAAGAATCGGATGTTTCTTTTGGTCCGGCGTCTCTGGCGGCTGCACGCGGTTGCCGAAGCTTTCGAAAATGGGCCGAATAGAGCGAAAGTCGTGCCAAGTTCTTACTTGTTTTATCGGCAGGGCGGACTAGAATCTATTCATGTCTCAAGGCCTTCATTTGTCACAGCGTTTGACGCAGTCGCTGGTCCTGGCACCGCAACTGCAGCAGTCGCTTGCCCTCTTGCAGGCGCCAACGCTGGAGCTCAAAGCATTGGTGGAGCAGGAACTGCAACAGAATCCAGTGCTGGAAGAGGCTCCCGCCGCAGAAACCGATCAGCAGGAGAAGGACGATGGCGACACCGAACAATCGGCCGAGGCGGCTGATCCGAGTGAGCCCCCTGCGGATTTGAATTTTGATCCTGCTACCGACAAGAGCGCCGGCGAACCCGCGGATGACTTTCAAGTGGAGTTTGAGCGGCTGGTGCAACTCGACCAGGAATGGCGCGATCATTTTGCCCAGACGAATCTGCCCATGCGGGCCTCCGCCGAGGACGAAGAGAAGCGGCAGTTCATGTTCGATTCCCTCGTGGTGGGAACCTCCTTGCAAGAGATGCTCCTCGAACAGGTGCGCGAGTCGGCTTTGCCTGAAGACCAGTGGCCGATTGCGGAAATGCTCGTCGGCAACATTGATGACTATGGCTATCTTAAAGCAACCGTTGAGGAGTTGGTTGCGTCCACCGGTCTCGCGCCGGATCAGATTGTCGCGGTCCTGAAAGTGATTCAGAGCTTCGACCCGCCGGGCATCGGCGCGCGGGATTTGCGCGAATGCCTGCTGCTCCAGTTCGAGCGTCTGGGCCAGCAGAACACTCTGGAATACCGTATCGTCAGCGAGTTTATGGATGCGCTTGGCAAGCGGCGGATCCCGGAAATCGCCCGGGGTACGGGCACGTCGGTGGACGACGTGCAGGAAGCGATGGTGCGCATCGCCCGGCTGGAGCCGCGCCCCGGTCGCGCCTATTTGCCGGATAACGACCAGTATATCCTGCCGGAAGTGTTCGTGCGCAAGTCGGGCGACGACTTTGTGGTCACAACCGATAACGAACACATTCCGCACCTGCGCATCAGCAACACGTATAAAGACTTGATGGCCCACGGCGGCAACTCGGCCGAGGTGCGTAACTATATCCGCGAGAAGATTCGCGCCGGGAAGTTCCTGATCAAGAGCCTGCATCAACGGCAGCAGACGATCCTGAACATTGCCAATGAAATCGTGAATCGCCAGCGCGAGTTCCTGGCCAAAGGCATCGCCTTCCTCAAACCGCTGACGATGGTGCAGGTGGCGCAAGTTGTCGGTGTGCATGAAACCACCGTCAGCCGGGCGGTCTCGGGCAAGTATATGGCCACGCCCCAGGGCATCTTCGAGATGAAGTACTTTTTTACCGCGGGCATCCAGACTGCCAGCGGTGATGGCATGTCCAACACCAGTGTAAAGGACATGATTGATGACATCTTCAAGGCGGAAGCTCCCGCCAAACCGCTCTCGGATCAGGAAGTAGTGCGGATGCTCAAGGAAAAGGGCATCGTGATCGCGCGCCGCACGGTAGCGAAGTATCGGACCGAGCTGAACATCCTGCCCTCCAATTTGCGTAAGGTTTACTGAGCGGGACTGGCATTAATTCCTGCCGCCGGAAGTCTGGTTGTTTTTTGGAGGTGTTTTGGACTTGCCAAACCGGTGTGCTGTGGAGGTGTTAGGGACTCGGCCAATAATGTGTCGCCAATTATGGGCATGCGATTGAACAGGCGAGACTGGCGGCGGCGGCCGTGATGGTGATGAACCATTTGCCCAGCCCGGGGAGTCGCTCCAGGCACGCTTCG
>Ga0194060_10003934_pt1 | contig 10402 bp, 6 predicted proteins | sample SepL225m_MetaG_FD_163427 | JGI IMG/M metagenome (GOLD analysis project Ga0194060, IMG submission 163427) | Anoxic zone freshwater microbial communities from boreal shield lake in IISD Experimental Lakes Area, Ontario, Canada - Sep2016-L222-5m | ecosystem: Environmental > Aquatic > Freshwater >... | reverse complement strand
ACTTGCGATCGTCCAGCAAGACCACGATGCGATCATTGCAGCCCTCAACACCAGCCTCCAGACATCCTGCTCCGCTGACAACGCAACATTAAAAACCACCCTCCAAACCTTTTCCCAACAGCTAAAAACTCTCCGATTAAAGCTTAAAACTGACCGTCAGTCCGTTCTTAATTTCTACAAACACACTGTTCGCCCAGACCTGCAAACTACCAAGCCACAGGCTACAGTAACGCCAAAAGTGTAAGAAAAATTGAATCGAAAAAAGCAAAAGAGCCAACAAAGCATGCTTCGTTGGCTCTTCTTTGTATCCCTAGAGTCATCTGATTTTGTCATTTTGGAAGTTTCTTCTTTAGCGCTTCAATTTCTTTTTTTAACTCAGCCATTTTAAGCTCTCTTCCCGTCATAAACTGATTCATCCTCTCGAGTTCTTCCATCGCTTTTTTTCGCTCAGAGATATCACGACTTATGCCTAGGAATGACATAATTTTACCGTTGTTATCACGAATCACAGAGGAGGTTGCTGATTGCCATCTCCATGTGCCATCTTTATGACGCAATCTATATTCTATTTCATCAAGCTTATTTCCTTTTGTGAGAACCTTTGTTACATAACCTTGAAATTGTTCAATATCTTGGGGATGAATAAAATTTTCAAGTGATTGGCCGACTAAATCAGCAATTTTATGGCCAAAAATTCTCGTCCAATTGGGAGAAATATACGTAACAACACCTTTGGGTGAAAGTGTATAAATAATATCACTCGCATTTTCTACAAATGATTGAAATTTTGTCTCGTTGCTTATTAATTCTGATTTTGCCCTTTTTAAGGTCGTAACATCAATCATGACCGTGAGAAAAAACTTCTTTCCCTGGCTACTGATCACTTCACCGTAAAAAAGGCCATCGATAATTTCTCCATCTTTGCGACGTACCTGCAATTCATGTCCATCGATTCGTCCAGTAGCCTGTAATTTTTTTGCCAACACACGTTGCTCTTCAGGATGTATAAACAATTTCAGAGCTTCTGATGTTGTGCCAACAACCTCATCCTTTGTATACCCAAGCACTTTCAGAAAAGCCTCATTCACATCGGAAAAATTATGACTTGGCAAGGTAGAAATTGCCATTGGGGAAGGATTATTTTGAAACAAGCGTTCAAACTTCTGTTTTTCTTCTTGATCAGCGGTTAAGTCTTTTATGATGCCATAGATACAATGTGCCCCATCCCATTCTCCAAACCAAACACGGGTTTCAGCAGGCATCATTGTGCCATCTTTCGCAACAATAGGAAGTGGACATGAATCTCGTTTGCCAGCAAACATATCTGCAAATATTTTCTCAGCTTCTTTGCGATTTTCTTTGGGATTAAGATCAAGCACGTGGATTTTTTTTAAGCTCTGGGGAGTATAAGAAAGTTTTTCGTTAAAAGCCTTGTTGGTAAAAAGAATCTGTCCATCCGGTCTTGCAACTACAATCAAATCACCGATGGAATTAAGCAAATTCCTGAAGTTTTTTTCACTCGCGTTCAGTAAGTTTTGTATTTTTTCAAGTTTGTTATCGCTCATACACTCATAGTAATATCATTGACGTCGATGTGCAAAGAAGTGTATGAACGTGAATGATAGTCGGTGTAGAATAGTCTCCTAAGACAATTTATTGAGTTACTTATGGTGATCAGCAAATCATAAAAAAAACGGGACAAAGCTATGAAAAGCTTGTCCCATTGTTGCAACTTTTACTTGTCGTTATATTGTAATGTATTAGAGTGACCCAATTTTCCAAGGAAGGGTAGCCGCGCTAACGTACTTATCAAGACCACTGCAAGGAAGTTGCCCGCAGTTTGCATTCAAGTTCTTGATGGCCTCTTTGAATCTGTAGGTTCGTCCTCCGCTCCATTCAAATTGCACTGTTTCTCCGGCAGAGTTCCATTGGTAACCATTCTGATCAAAAGCAAACGTTTCTCCTGCTGTAAAGCCACCACAATCGCTACAGGAGAGATAATTTAATTCAAAGAAATTATCTCCCGATACTGACCTGATCGCCCAACGCGCTGTTGTTAAGCCGTCTGGAGTAAGCGTACGAAAAACCTCTTTTGCAAAACCGGTGCCGGCAGTATCTAGATAGAAGACTGAAGTATATTCAGTTTCCCCAGGAAGTAGATATTCAACTACATTGCCAGAAGAAATATTTTTGACGGTTCTTGTAGTGAAAAGCAACTCAGTATTGTTGCTGAATCTCGTCGCGCTAATGAGCTGCTGAAAGTCAGTAAGAAAGCCATAGACAGGATAGGTAGGTAACCCTGTCACATCGTCTGTTGAAATTGTGAGGTTGTTACCTGTATCAAATTTGTAGAGTGTTTCATTTAGACGAAGGTAGGCGATTGCGCCATCTTTATTGATGTAAGAAAGGTTAGAAGTGTCGGTCTGCGCAACAGGTTTATCCACCAAGAATCCAACCCAGATGTGGGCAACTTTGAGAGGATCGCCATTGGCAACGTTTTTCATCCAGAGAGGACCTGCTGCCATGGAAATATCTTCACGATAGTAGCCTGGCTGAGCAGCGCAGTTTACCTGAAATTTCATATTCAACGTTGCGTTGTTGCCTGGGGCTACAGAGTCTTCTGTTATGGTCGCAATACGATATGGTGTCAACCATGACGGATCTTGGAAATAACTTTCGCTAACTCCTGCCTGATAGCTGAAAGATCTAGGGTAGGAGACAACAGCTGGGTCTTTGTAAATGTTGAAAGCCACTTGGTCAGCACCGGTTTTCTGCCAAGTTGTTGTTCCACTGTTTTTGAACGTTGCCTGGAAATCAACAGCCTGGCATGGTGCGACATGGAAAAATTGATCAACCGTTCCCGCCTGAGTCTGAGCAACCCAAGTTGCCTCAAAGGCCTGTGATGCAAAGAAAGCGGCATTAGCTTTCCCTGGATTTTGTACTAAAGCTGCGGAAACTACAAGCAGCAGTCCAGTAGTTGCGAGTGAGATTTTTTTTGAAAGCACGATGAACTCCTTTAGTATTATTACCGACTTGCAGACTTGAACGAGTGTTGTGGGCAAAGTGTTACAGTTATTATTGATTACTAGAATATTCCTATAACAGATAGTAAGAGTACTCGGAGTCACATTTGTTACATGGACAAAATAATGTCATAGCCTAACAACCTAACTCTCCAGCTTTATCTCAGTACTACATACATGTACTATGGTGATAATAACGGTCATTCAGTGAATAAATAACTCTAGAAAAATTAAGGAAAAAATATGAAGAAATTTTTTGCTTCCCTTCGAGGATTTAAATTTTCCAACTTGTTATTTACTCTTTTTAACATTCTTGCCGGAGTATCTCTCTTTTTCGGCATTCTGCTTTTCTCAATGACTGGAGCAAACGACCTTCCATGGGGAGTTGCCCGCACGATATACTTTCTAATCGCCCTCGTGATCATTTCAATTGTTTTGTACAAAAAAAAATTAAAAACTGACCCTAGGAAGGTATTGAGTTACCTTTTTCTTGTTGAATTTCCCAGTGTTCTCTTAGCAATCTTGTTAGGGATGTCAAGCAGAGAATGGCTGCCAGTTGCCAAGATGTTGCAAATTAGCATCGTTTTTTCGATCTTAGGCAGTTGTCTAATGATTGTGAGTATTCAAAAAAACCGAAAAATATTTTCCCTTATTGAACTCATCGCAATGCTTCTAGGGATAGTGTGGATTCTCTATTGTTTTCTTTTTGGAATATTCTTTATACCTGCGTATAGTGCAACGTATCTTGGAGTATTTTATCCATTTTTCTCTGATATGTGGTATACAATTTATACTTCTAGAGGTTTTGCTCTGATCTGGATTGTGTTTGTTTTTCTGTTTGTCTCAGTATGTTTTTCTTTTATTCTAGGCACCCCTTTTCTCACCACCCGAATGTACATAAACAACCTAGTGCAATCCTACAGAGAAACATCTCAGCATTGGGGAAACATAATCACTCGCTCACTAGCTCTCGGCATAGCAATGCTTTCCATCGTTTTCTACTTTCTACTTATCCCTAAACAACAGAGTGTACTAACTGTCAAAGATTTTCAGACTGTTACTGCCAAAAGTTTTGAAGAGCAGCAACTACTGCTCGCAGATGCGATGAAAAACGAAAAAGCCCTCAAGGAGAGCCTTACAGAAAGTTATCTGGCAAGATATCGATACTTGTTTGAGAAAAAAAATGACGCATATTATTGGAATAACGGTTCAGCTCAGGTGGTACACCTTTACACAAATGCCTTTGGCATAAATAACCCACTAATCCTTAGTATTCTTGATGTACCACTTAATTTTCTCGCTGCTCCATTCGTGTTTGATGGGAGCTTTTATACTGAAGCCGATAATGCAGCAAAAGTATATGCAGAAGTGTTTGGTACTGACATCAAAATTGCCGAACTAAAAAAAATTAATCAAGCGAAAGCCACTGTTGATGAAAAAGAGTACATCTCCCAAGCAACACAAAGTGATGAAAATAGTAAAAATGTTCACGTTGACAAAAAAACCATAACAGCCAGCGCAGTCGACAATAGCCCATTTTACAAAGTTACCATCGAAGAAGAGTATGAAAACAAATCAGAGCAGCAGCAAGAAGTGTATTACGAGTTCAGCTTGCCATATGAAGCTGCAGTAACCGGACTTTGGCTTGGCCCTGAGTTGGAATATCAAGGGATATTGGCTCCCAAAGGAGCCGCCCAAAAAACGTATGAGCAACAAGTGAATATGCGCAGGGATCCTGCTCTTCTTGAACAAATCGGTCCAAGACAATATAAACTCAGAGTGTTTCCTATTCCAGTTACCGTTCCCACAGCTGGTCAGAACATATGGAATACCACCGAAGAAGATATTTTTAAGGGAAGAAAGCAGCGAGTCAAATTCGAATACATTGTTGCACAGTCAAAAGATGGTATAGCTCTACCAGCGTACAGTCATCAAAGAAATGTCTATAGTGATGGTGCTACCCAGCTTGTAAGTACTATTGATGGCGATACAAAAAAAGCAAATGAGTTTGGAACCTTTCTTGCTCCTACGAAAGAAAAACTAAACACATTATGGTGCAATAACAAAATCCTCACGGCAACTGAAGGGAGTAGAAGTATTATCGGTTTCCCCCACAATAAATACTTCAATAACTCCTCAGCAAATTGTTCATTAGAAGAAGCAAAAGATCTTATCTATATACCAAGTACGAAAAATATAGCAATACTGCTTGATTATTCCTATCCCAATAAGGGTAACGAATGGGAAAAAATCCTAAAACCATTAACCGAAAATCCAGATTTAGTAAAAAAGAATAACATTCAGCTTTACTTTTTTACTACGTCACTCAGTAAACCTATGCAAGTTACTGCGGAAAATATAAAAAACCTCCCATCACTTATGCCGAGTTACTTTTTTGGAAAAAGTAACATAACAGCAGCGTTGAAAAAGATAGATTCGTTCAAAAGCTATTCTGACATTATTGTTATATCCGCTGGGAAAAGCAAAACCCTAGAAGAAGACATTAGTAGTATTGCAACGACTCCTATTCACCTTGTATACCCAGATGGAATGCTTCCAGCATACTCGGATGAAATGACTACAATGTTCTTAAAAAAAGGAAATACGGTTGATTCCACACTCAAAGAAGCTCTAGTCTCCATCAGTTTTGTTACCTATAGTAGCTACTACTCCCAGGCCGTCAAAACGCTAACAGCGCAACTACCTCCCAGCACAACAGGCATAAGTCAAAATTTAGCTCTGCTATTTGTTACAAATCAAGCAACATGGTGGCTTTATGAAAAACCACTACCGAACAACGTTTCTGACGAAAGCGCAAAATTGTTACTTCATCAACTCTATTATGCGGCAATGCCTGTTTCTTCAAACAATACTATGGCTCTTGACTCGTTATACGCCATTGCAAGGAAAGGGGAATTTGTTTCCCCTCTGGCATCCTATATTGCCCTAGTCAATCAACAGCAAATGAATCTACTAAAACTTGAGTCGGAAAAAAACTGGAAATATTCTTCAAGTCCAACCTCAACAACCTGGGGTCCATCTAATCCAATTATTCCTTGGAATCCTACCTCAATTTCGGATTTCGGTTCAACCGTTGGAATAGTATTTTCCGCATTTGGCATTTTGTTTGGCGCCATCATTTTTCTTCTTTTGATTGGAGCAGTATTTAAAGCAGTTTTTAGGAAGAAAAAGGAAGAAATAACAACAGATACCACAAAAGATTCCATTGATCCCAATATTCCTGCAATATAGAGATTCTGCATCAGTAGGTAACAATGGTAATGTTTGCCCTAAGTATTCGCAAGTCCGTGCCAAAGTGCATTGAAAGAAGTCGCTGAAGTTCGAATAGGCTTCAATTCTTCATCCCTTTACTACAAACTCCTACCGCAACTCCAGCACCACCACCTTCTCACTCCCTTCCTCCATCACCTCATCCATAAACCGCGACGGGCTGTTTAGCTGCTCTTTATTATTCGCATACAACTGCTTTTTCGGGTAGTTGATCAGCAGATAATCCTTTGCCCGTGTAATCGCCACATAGAACAAACGACGTTCTTCCTCCACTGCCTTTTTCATTGCTGTTTCATCCTTCGATTCCCCCATCAGCCGCGTATTGGGAAACGAGCCATCATACACATCAACCAGAAACACTTTCTTCCACTCCAGCCCTTTTGCGCTATGGATGGTCATCAGCGTGATACACTGCTCTTTGGTGTCGAAATCTTTGCTCGTTTGCAAGGCAACTGACGACATAAACTCCGCAACAGTATCGTACTTTTCAGATTGTCGTCTCAAAATCTCTATTTTATCCTTCCTCTTTTCCAGCTCCTCAATCGCCTCCTGTCCACGCCCCTTTTTAAACGTCGCTTTCAAATACTCAAACAGCACCGTATCGGTAAAAAACGACTCCTTCAACAACGCTTCAAAAAACTCAGCCGGCTTTTTGCACTGTTGCAACCTCGCCAAACATTGATGCGCAGACTGCAAATGCCCGATTGCTCTAGTTGGCAACGCAATCCCCAGAAAGTCCGTCCCCTGCACATACCCATGCTGGAGAAACGGCTTCATCAGGCTTCCGCCGTTACTTGCCAACTGCATCGCCTTGATAATCTTTTTCACCGTCACCGTGCCCAGCCCACTCACATGATCAAGCATCTTTGACCACGCCAAAGCATCCTTGGGATTATGCAGAATTTCCAGAATATTGAGTGCCTCAACAATTTCATACCGGTCAAAAAAGCTGATTCCGCCTTTCCTCGTATACGGAATATTGTATTCCTTACACGCCAGCTCAAAAATATTACCACTGGTGTTGCTGCGGTAAATAATCGCATTCTCCTGAATTGGCACATGATTTTGCACATGCGGCTCTGAGTCAATGCTGTTGCGCAGAATGTTGCGCATGATCGAGTCCACCTGCATCTGACTATTGGGAAACTGACAGTATCGCGGTTTTGGCTGTTCCATGTGCTTGCTGTTGCGATGTACCTTGATTTCTTTTGGGTACAGTCGCTCATTTTTCCCAATAACGTGAGTCGCCAGGTCGATCACCTCCGGCGTTGAACGAAAGTTTGTTTTCAAGTTGAACACCTTCGCACCTTCGTACTTAGTCGCAAACCCCGCGATGATATCGAGCGAAGACCCCTGAAAGCTAAAAATCGTCTGATCATAATCCCCAACCGCAAAAATATTCTTATGCACCGACCCCAAACTTTCCACCATCCGCTCCTGGAGTTGGTTCGTGTCCTGATACTCATCCACCAGTACATAGTGAAACTGCCCCGCCACCTGCTGCATCAGCTCGGGATTTTTGAGCAGTTTATCCGACAACACATAGAGCAGATCATTGAAATCCATCGCATTAAAATCCGCCTTGGTCGACTCGTACGCATCCATCAGATTTTGCACATCAGACCGCAACGCCTTCGGAATCGCTCTATTGCCTTTCAATGTCTCCACAAACGCTTCTTTTTTCGCACCAGTATTGATCGCATACCAGTACAGATCCAGTAACTCAGACGCCGTTGGTTCCTTTGGCAGTCCCGCCTCGTTAAACAACATGCGAAACGTATTCCTGATCGAGGTAGCTGTCTTGATCGTGAAATTATTTCCGTAAGGTAAGAGTGCCTCTTTGGGCATCATTCGCAGCAGTTTGTTCGCCACCGAGTGAAATGTTCCGCTCCAAATTGTTGATACATCATATTCACTGTTTTTATACTGCTTTTTCAACCGCCCGATCATTTCCTCAGCAGCCTTGTTTGTAAACGTCAGCAGCAGAATGTTCTTCGGATCCACCTTCTTCACCTCAATCAGATGCGCAATCCGCCCCACAATCGTCGTCGTCTTTCCCGTCCCCGCCGAAGCGATGACAAGGCTATATCCATCAGACTTCGCCACAATTTTCCGCTGCTCATCCGTGAGTTTTTTGAGAATAGAGGTAGACATTGGTTTTGTATCCAAATTGGGGGAAATAAAAAAGCACGCAGGGAATAGTGTAGCAGAGAAAAGTGGTTTTGAATGACGAGAATTGAGTAAACTGAGTGGGGATAGATTTGTGTTTATTAAACAAGGAAAGATGGCAATTATCAGTCTTGAAAAGGATCCCTCACTTGAGTTTTGGTATAGTTCTGCATACGTCTATCCCTTGTGAGCACTACTAAGTTAAGTAGTTGCCCCTGAGCAAGCAAGAGAGAATCGGTAAATGTGAATGCATTATCAGAAAACTTGGTCATAATAGCATGTGATTTGAGTAATAGCGGTCTATCAATCTCTAAAAAATGAAAATCTTCAGGGCTTTCCAGAATTACGGAGGCGGCAATTTGAACTTTGGTGCTAGAGTGCTTATTCTGCAAAAAGTTCAAAGTCTCTGACAATACAAAGTAATTAAGATAGCAAGGTGTAGCAAGCAGTATTGCTCGAGCCTGCTCAGTATAAGTATCTTGGATAAAAAAGCTGATCAAAATATTACTATCAATTAAAGGGAAAGTAGTAGATGTAATCATGATTTAATATGAGTTGGCGTCAATTTCTTCAATACTCGGGGCAAGTAGTTTTTTTTCTCCAGTACTGAGCTCGTCCAGCTTTTTAAAAAGTTTTTGAAGTCGTAGCTGTCTCGGTTTATTTTGTTCTGTCTCTGTGACTGATTCATTATCAATTGGTGTGATAGTAAATATCGGTTTTGCATGGGAAAGCACGGTAAACGAAGCACCATGTTTTACCTGTTCAGCAATGCGTTTTGGGTTTTTTATCACTTCGGTGATGGAGATGAGTTGAAGCATGATAGGTTTTTTATAGGTAAATAATCATATTTTTATCATATAAAATATGGTTAAGGTTGTAAAGAAGTCACTATATACCTCAGTAGATTCGATAGACACCTCTCAGTACTGTGTCATCCTGAGCGAAGTCCCCAGAGTCGAAGGATCTCTTCGAACGCCGTTGGGGAACAGAAACCCCAACCTGCTACGAAGAGATCCTTCGCAAAAGCCTCAGGATGACACGCTGAGCATTTGGATACATGCAGAGAGCATTGCGTATAGAGAACGCAAGGTAGCATAAGTGCAAACGTTGCTCGTTTACATGCTTACGCAGAACGTCTGTTCCTGTACAATAAAAAAAGCACCCCTTTTTATTTACCCAGGAGCACCCATGCAAACCAAAATCTTCCTCACCGAAGACGAAATGCCCCGTGAATGGTACAACATCGCCGCTGACCTCTCCACACCGCTTGATCCTCCGCTCCATCCCGCCACCCTCCAGCCACTCGGCCCCGCTGACCTCGCTCCACTCTTTCCCATGGCGCTCATAGAACAAGAAATGTCCACCCAACGCTGGATTCCCATACCTCAAGAAGTGCAGGAAATCCTCACCCTCTGGAGACCAAGTCCATTAGTTCGTGCCCACAGATTGGAAAAAGCTCTCGGCACCCCAGCAAAAATTTATTACAAATGGGAAGGCGTCAGCCCTGCCGGTTCCCACAAACCAAATACCGCCGTCGCCCAGGCGTACTACAACAAAAAAGAAGGCATCAAGCGTCTCAGCACCGAGACCGGAGCAGGGCAGTGGGGGAGTTCGCTCAGCTTCGCCGGCCAACTCTTTGGCTTAGAAGTTATGGTCTACATGGTAAAAGTCAGCTACGACCAGAAACCCTACCGTCGCATCATGATGGAAACTTGGGGTGGTGAAGTCATTGCCAGCCCATCCACCCGCACCAAAGCGGGCAGGGAAATTTTAGAAAAAGACCCCAACTGTCCAGGCTCTCTAGGTATCGCCATCAGTGAAGCCCTTGAAGATGCCATGAGCCGCGAAGACACCCACTACGCCCTCGGTTCCGTGCTCAACCATGTCATGCTCCACCAAACCATCATCGGTTTGGAAAC
>Ga0194060_10003933_pt1 | contig 10403 bp, 6 predicted proteins | sample SepL225m_MetaG_FD_163427 | JGI IMG/M metagenome (GOLD analysis project Ga0194060, IMG submission 163427) | Anoxic zone freshwater microbial communities from boreal shield lake in IISD Experimental Lakes Area, Ontario, Canada - Sep2016-L222-5m | ecosystem: Environmental > Aquatic > Freshwater >... | reverse complement strand
AGCCGGGACCGACCCACACCGTCAGCGCCAGCCGCAATCCGAACCCCGCCGTCACTACCGCGACGGCGAAGGCATAGCGCGAGACCCAAAGTCGGGCCATTCGGTTGTTGTCCGGTCGATTCATTGGTCAGTAGTCATGCGTCGGCAACTCTTTCCCCTCAACGAAGTTGTAACAGGGTGCCTGGAAGTAGCCAATCGCAAACCGCGCTTGCTCTCTGCGCCGCCGTGTCACAACTTTGCCTCAGTGTCGGGTGGGTTCTCAAGAGGAGATGAATCTTAAGATTCGCATCCCTTACGGCACATGCGGGAATCCCTTAGACCTGGATTCGAATAACCTTAGACCTTTTTCGACCAATTTCAGGCGTTATCAATTACGGAAGGCAGGTGCATGGAAAGGAGAGCAATCTGATGGGTACCAGGCACGGGGTTGATCAAGGGGAGTTTCGACCACCCCGCATGTATTTAGGGGACTGTCTCATCGCTACAGGCGTGTGAGGCAGACAGGGATGATCTCATTGCTGGATCGATGAATCTGTTAATAACCTTGATGAAGTTTGAATAACAACGCGTTGTTATTGACATATCCATAATATTTCTTCATGTTGTTTATATTTCGCTTAACTATGAGAAATGAAAGCGGGGGATTATGAAACGATCTGTAGCAACTTTTCTTGACATGTGGATCAAAAATTCTGGTCGAAAACCCCTTGTTTTGCGTGGTGCCAGGCAGGTTGGCAAGACGTGGCTGGTACGGGATCTTGCTCAGAGGCATGGGCGAACACTCGTGGAACTGAACATGGAACGTCGCCCTGAACTGGCGGATCACTTCCGGTCAAACGATCCGCGTCGGGCGATTTCTGACCTCTCGTCCGATCTAGGTATTCCCATCTCGCCAGAAACCTGCTTGTTGTTCATTGATGAAGTGCAGGCCACACCTCATATATTGGCCTGCCTGCGGTGGTTCCAGGAAGACATGTCGGAGATGCCTGTTGTGTCGGCCGGCTCGCTACTGGATTTCGCGCTTCGTGAACATGAGTTCAGTATGCCGGTGGGGCGCATCTCCTACTGCTACTTGGAACCTGTTTCGTTTTACGAGTTCCTGGATGCGTCCGGCAATGACCTGTTGAAAACGGCGCTCATCGCCGCCGGGGAAAGCCTGGAACTCAACCCTCGACTTCACCAACGGGCGCTTGAATTATTCTCCGAATACTGTCTAGTCGGGGGTTTGCCAGAAGTTGTCGCAGACTGGATCGCGAAGCGGGACGACGCTCGACGGTTGCAACTCCAGCGCGACTTGATCGCGACCTACAGGGACGACTTCAACAAGTACAGGGGGCGGATCCCGGCCGACCAGTTACGCGGGGTGATGGATGCCATTCCTCGACAATTGGGATGCCGGTTTGTGTACAGTCATGTCGCAGCGGAGGCCAAACATCGCGACATCAAGCAAGCCTTTGAACTGCTACGGTTAGCCCGCGTCTGTCATCGCGTTGATCATACCGCCGCCAACGGTTTGCCTCTGGGGGCCGAGACAAATCCAGGGACATTCAAGGTGATTCTGTTGGATGTCGGCCTGGCCGCGGTCCAGTTAGGGATTTCGCGGCTTGATCTGCGGGATCTGAACGCCGTGGTCTGGGCCAACAAGGGTGGCGTTGCGGAACAGTTCGTGGGACAACATCTTCGCAACCTTTCACAGGCTTACGAGGATCCAAGGCTTTTTTACTGGCAGCGTACCGAAGGACGCCAGGGTGAAATTGACTATATCATACAGCACGGAAGCCAAATCATACCCATCGAGGTTAAGGCAGGCAAGGCAGGGGCCATGAAGTCCCTTCACGCTTTCATGCATGGCAAACATCTCAAGTGCGCCTTACGCCTGGACGCCAATCCCCCTTCCTTCCAGGAGGTTAATGTACAAACCACAACCGGCGATCCCGTCACGTATCGCCTCCTCTCCCTCCCGCTTTACATGGTCGAAAGCATTCCCGCCGCCATTCAAGCACACCTTCCCAAATAGTTGATCAATGACCTTCTCCTGATCGCACCGGGATTATGATTAAGATTACGACTACGATATGACAACGACATTGAACCGTGCCCAGGGCCGGACCAATCACCTGGCTTCGGAAAAATCGCCCTACCTGCTTCAACACCGGACCAACCCGGTGGACTGGTACCCATGGGGCGAGGAAGCCTTTTCCAAGGCGCGGAGAGAAAAGAAACCGATATTCCTGAGCATCGGCTATTCCACATGCCACTGGTGCCACGTCATGGAGCGGGAGTCATTCGAGGATGAAAAGGTTGCTGACTTCCTGAACGAACACTTTGTCAGCATTAAGGTGGATCGCGAGGAACGCCCTGACGTGGACGGAATTTACATGTCGTTTGTCCAGGCCACGACAGGCCAGGGGGGTTGGCCGATGAGTGTCTTCCTGACTCCGGACTTGAAACCGTTCTTTGGCGGCACGTATTTCCCGCCAGCCAATCGTCACGGGCAGCCCGGTTTCATGGATGTGTTAACTCACATCGAGACCCTGTGGGCCTCTCGGTCTGACGAATTGAGGCAGTCGGCGGAAGGAATTCTCCGTCGCATCCGGGATATCTCGCTTCAATCCGGAAAAGACAACCGGGTTGTTTCGTCGGAGACGCTCAGCGAGGCGATCAACAGCCTGAAGGCAAGGTATGATCCCGTGAACGGGGGGTTCGACGGCGCCCCGAAGTTCCCCCACCCGAGTCAATTGCTACTGCTCCTGTGTTACGGATCAACACAGGGCGACAAGGAAGCGGAGCGCATGGCGCTGCAAACCTGCGATGCCATGTCCGCCGGTGGCATCCACGACCAACTCGGAGGCGGATTCGCCCGGTATTCGACCGACGCGAAGTGGCTCGTGCCCCATTTCGAAAAGATGCTGTACGACAATGCGCTACTCACACGCCTTTACCTTGAGGCCTACCAGGCAAGCGGGAACCCCGGTAATGCGGAAACCGGCAGGGACACCTTGCGGTATATCCTGCGGGACATGACTGATCCCAAGGGCGGTTTCTATTCGGCCGAGGATGCCGACAGCGATGGGAAAGAAGGGAAATTCTATTGCTGGACGTTGGAGGAACTTGTGGGACTCCTATCACCGGACGAGTTCGCCGTCGCCAGTCGTTGCTTCGGCGTAACCCGGGACGGTAATTTCGTCGACCATAGCGATCCCGAACCGCTGCCGGGACAAAACGTATTGAGCATACAGGATCCAAAATTGCATTACGGGGAGAATGAACAACTCGCCTCCGCCAGGAACAAACTGTTGACGGCGCGTTCGCGGCGCGTAAGGCCGCAGCGTGACGACAAAATACTGGCCTCGTGGAATGGTTTGATGTTGGGCGCGTTTGCACAGGCCTACGCCGTCCTGGGTGACCGGGACTATCTCGACGCCGCTCAACGTAACGTGGCTTTCCTCCGCCACCAACTCTGGGATTCACAAAGTCGGACGCTGTACCACCGCTGGCGGGATGGCGAAAGGGACTCCGTCCAGTTGCTCAGCGCCTATGCCTTTCTGACATCCGGGGTACTTGATCTTTATGAGGCCACCCTGGACCCGGACAACCTGGCCTTTGCCGTGGATCTGGCCGATACCATGATGATGCGGTTTTTCGACAGCATTCGGGGCGGTTTCTGGCAAAGCGGAGCGGAGAATACCGGCCTGATTCAGCGCACCAAGGAGAATTATGATGGGGCTGAACCATCAGGCAACTCTGTCGCCGTCCTCGACCTGCTCCGACTGGCCGAGATGACCGGATGTGAGAAGTATGCCACGGCAGCCGAACAGACCCTGCGCTTCCATGCCGGACACCTGCACGACCAACCGGGCGCACTGCCACACTTAATGATCGCCGCCGCCATGTGGCTGTCGCCGCGCCCGCGTATTGTGATCGCGGGTGACATGAACTCGCCGGAGGGGCTCCGTCTGCTCCACGCGGCGCATTCAGTTTATCAACCGTTCAAAGTCATTCTCGGCACCACGGGGCCCGTGGATCCCTTCGCCCGAACCCTTCGCGCCCTGGATGGCGCCCCGACTGCCTATGTGTGCAAGGGAACCACCTGCCAACCACCCGTGAAAACAGCAGCGGAACTTCGCAAGATTCTCTCGATTTCATCAATCTAAAGCGCTTTAGATAGTGTTTTTCAGTTCAGAAAGGATCTCGAGACTTACTCTGCCACCCGCCAGGTGTCGTCTGGATTATACGCCTCAATGCGGGGCGCCAATCCCGCCGTTTTCTCCCCGAGATTCTTCTGGTAGGTCAAACATCGAATCCGCAACGGACGGAGTGTTGGTAGGGTTTGTCCCTATGTCGTATCACGATGTCCCGGATTGCCATGCCGTGGACGGTTCTGTACCCTGTCTTCATAGTTATGCCGGTGTAGCGATAACGCCATACGGTTTCACAAGCCATCTGAAGGAAAGTGACATGTCATGAATGTTCGACTCTTGCTTGCTGATGACCACGCGATGATGCGCGAAGGACTTAAGTCTCTCATCGGTAAGGAGTCGGATCTCTCGGTCGTGGCTGAGGCCGACAACGGCAAAGAAACCCTTGAACTTGCCCGAAAATGCGGAACTCACGTCGTCGTCATGGACGTGGCGATGCCTGATCTGAATGGGATTGAGACAACGCGCAAGCTCCTGAAGACAAATCCGAACATCAAGGTCGTGGCCCTGTCCGGCCATGCGAATCGGGAATTCGTCAGGGAGATGCTCAAGGCCGGCGCCTCGGCGTACGTGTTGAAGTCCAGAGCCTATGAGGAACTGGTGCGCGCCATACGGGAGGTCATGAAGGGAAAGAAATACCTCAGTCCGGATATCGCGCAGGGCGTTGTGGATGAGTACGTTGAGATTTCATCGTCTTTGAGTGCCAACCCTGCGTTCGTCGTCCTGACCGACCGTGAACGCGAAGCGCTGCAACTCATTACCGAGGGCAAGAGCACGAAAGAAGTAGCCGATGCCCTGAACGTCAATGTGAAGACGATCGAGACCCATCGTCGCAATATCATGGAGAAACTGAACCTGCACAGCGTGGCAGAACTTACCAAATATGCCATTCGGGAAGGCATCACATCAGTCAATGTCTAGAACCCGCGTCCGCCCGGAAGAGAAAAACCATGTCACACGCAAAAGTAAAGGACTTGAGGATCATGCTGGTTGAGGATCACACGTTGACCCGCGACGAGGTGCGCGCCGTCATTGAGCGCCAGCCCGACATGACCGTTGTCGCCGAATCACGAACCGGCGAGGACGCCCTGGACAAGGCTCGCGAAATCCGCCCGGAAATCATTGTCATGGACATCCTGTTGCCGGGAATGAATGGCATTTCAACGACCCGCAAGATTCTCGCTGAACAACCGGATGTCAAGATATTGGCGCTGTCGAATCACTCTGGAAACAGTTTGATTCAGGCCGTTTTGGACGCCGACGCCCTGGGGTATGTTCGCAAGAACAAGGCGTTCACTGAACTGGTTCCGGCCTTGCGGTCGGTGGCCTCCGGCGAGCAGTATATAAGCGATGGTTCCTCCGATCAGAAGTCGTAAGTCGCTTCCTCATCACAGACAGCGCATGAAGGCTACCAAATCTGATTTTTCTTCGGGCAACAGGCGAAGTTGCTGGATCAGGTTGAAATACTCCACGGTATCTTCCAAGGTCAAACACCGTCCATCATGCAGATAAGGGGGCGAGTCCTTGATCCCCCGCAACCGCCACGCCAAACCCCACTACTGGCCGGGTAGACAGGCAAATCCCACACTGCGAATGCGACAATGCGTGTGTTCTGTCCGTTTGGCATACGGCATTTCGTACTGTGAAGTAGGGTATACCAACAGGCCACATTCTCGAAGTGATCGTGAAATCGTTCGGAAGCTTCGAGCAGTTCAAGACCATCTTTACCGATGCGGCTGTCGCCCAATTCGGCAGCGGATGGGTTTGGCTTGTCCAGGACGTGACAATTTTGCGGTGTCACAGTTGAAGTGACGTGCCTTGCGGGAGGGTTAGACCCTATAGCAAGAGGACGTCGAAGAGTGAGGGATGGGGAGTTAATTAACGCAACACGGTCTTGAACCGATGCCGACCCGCACCGGCGCGTACCGGCTTCTGCCTTCCCGGCAACCGAACGGTGGCGGTGGTGTTCGGCGGTACGGTCACGTCGAGCGTGAACTCGCCGCCTGTAAGGCGCCAGCGGCTTTCCGCAACGCCGTACATCGTCTGTAACGTTGCCCGGGCCTGCGTCAACCCTCCGCCCGGTTGCGGCTGGATCAGGATATGCTTGTATCCGGGTTGCGCGGGTTCAATCTGCAACCCGGCCACCACGGCGTACAACCATGCCCCAATCGCACCATAGGCGTAGTGGTTGAACGAGTTCATGCCAACATCCTGGAAACCCTTGTCATGCGTCCAACCGTCCCATCTCTCCCAGATTGTTGTCGCGCCCTGCGTCACGGCGTAGAGCCACGACGGCCACTGTTTCTGGAAGAGCAACCGGTAGGCGATATCCAGGCGGCCGTTGTCCGACAACACCCACGGCAGATAGGAACTGCCGACAAACCCGACGCTCAACTTGTCACCGCGCTGCTCGATATCACGCACGAGACTGGCCAGCGCCACCGGTCGCAACTTGGCTGGCAGGAGATCGAAGTGCAACGCAAGAACGTTACAGGTCTGGCTGCCGTTTCCGACCAGACCGGCAGGAGTCACAAACCGCCGTTGAAACGCGCGTCGCACCTGTTCAAAAAGCCGGGCATATTTCACCGCATCCTCACGATGGCCCAGCCGCTCGGCGATGTCCGCGAGCAAGTGGGCACTGTAGGCAAGGAAAGCCGTGCCGATCAGGTCTTTCGGCGTTCCGCCATCGACCTTGCCTGACCCGTCCTGGGCCAGCCAGTCACCGTAACCCTGCTGTGGCGCACCGGTGTGGGCACGAATCAGGTCGCGACTCTTCTTCCGAAGACTCTCGACGAACAGGCGGAGATTTACGTAATGCTCCGCCAGCAAACGCGTGTCGCCGTAACACTGGTAAATGGTCCACGGACAAATAATAACGGCATCCGACCAGGCCGGTCCGCCATCATTATCCGGATTCAGCACATTGGGAATCACTGAGGGGATGGTGCCGTCGGCTGATTGCGCGTCGGCGAGATCGTTCTGCCACTTTGTAAAGAACGGGGCCACGTCCATGTTGAATGCCGCTGTCCGGCAAAACACCTGCGCATCGCCCGTCCACCCCAACCGCTCGTCGCGTTGCGGACAATCGGTGGGCACTTCGAGGAAGTTCCCCCGCTGGCCCCACTGGATGTTGTGCTGGAGTTGATTCAGTAACGTGTCCGAGCAAACGAATTCGCCTGTAGCAGGGGTGTCACTATGCAATACGATACCGGTTAGCGCGTCGCGCGTCGGCGTTCCGGGAAACCCGCTGACTTCAACATAGCGGAACCCATGGAAGGTAAACCGCGGCTCCCAGATCTCGGTACCCTTGCCTGCCAGAGTGTAATGATCGGTCGCCCGCGCGGCTCGCAGGTTTGCCGTATAAACCGACCCATCGGGGTTCAGAACCTCCGCATGCCGCAAGGTCACCGTCTGCCCGGCCTTGCCATGCACCTTCAAGCGGACGCGACCCACCATGTTTTGACCAAGATCGAAGATCCATTTACCGCCCTTGTTTTGGGGAGCCGCCACGGGCTTCAGTTCCATCACCCGCCGCACCGGCGGCCCCAGTCTCGCCACCAGCGGGGCGGCTGGCGCAGGAAAGACAATGACGGGTTGCCAGTGCGTCGGCGTCAACCGGGCATCGAAACTCTCGCCCATCAGCAGGTCGGATTCCAGCACCGGACCCGGCGCAGTTTGCCAGGATCCATCCGTGACCACCACCTGCCGGGAGCCGTCGGCAAGGGTAAGTTCGAGTTGCGCCAGGAATCGCGGGCGGTCAACCTGGCTCTGCCGCGGATTCCACCCCACGTGCCCGACGGCCCAACCGTCGCCGAGTACCGCGCCGACCTTGTTGACGCCCTGCTTCACTAAACTTGTCACGTCGTACACCTGGTATTGAATGCGCTTCGCGTAGTCGGTCCAACCGGGCGTAAAGACTTCATCGCTGACGCGCTTACCGTTGAGTGTGACCTCATATAACCCGAGCGCGGTCACATACAACCGTACCGAAACGGCCTGTGAACCGCTACGGGGCAGTCGAAATTCTTTCCTGAGAAACGGACAGGGGGACGTCGTCTTCGGACCTCCCAACCACGGTGCACCAATCCATTGCGCCTGCCAGTCGGATTGCTCGAGCAACCCCATCTCGAACCAGGCATCCGAACTCCAGGTTGATGCTTTTCCATGGGCGTCCCAATATCGAACTTTCCAGTTCACCCGTTGCCTCGAGCGTAACGCCGATCCCGCGTAAAGCACATGCGTGCTTTGGCCCGACCTGACTTTGCCTGTATCCCAGCCGTTATCGGCCACAATCTGATAAGCGGTTTGCCGGGCGCCATGGCGCGGATCGTTAAGCCACCACGACAGGCGCGGTTTCGCAAGATCAAGTCCGAGCGGGTTGGCAACGTATTCGCAGGAGAGATGGTTGGGTTTGATCATGTTGTGTTCCTGTTTTTGATATGATGCAGAATACTACCCGTTTTCGACTGCTCCAGCGGTCGATGGCAACGGCACTATCAATTACTGCTTTTCTGAAAATGTCACAGCCGTATTGAAAACACAAGCGCAATGCAGCCAGCGCAATACAGACATGGCGGTCACGTGGAGGAACTAGAAAAACCCTTGACCTTTACCGTTCACTCCTAACAATACACCCATCCATCAGCCCGGGTGGCGAAATGGCAGACGCAACGGACTTAAAATCCGTTACCCGCAAGGGTGTGAGGGTTCGAGTCCCTCCCCGGGCACCACCCGCAGTTAATCTGCCGCCCCACATGTGTGTTCGCTTAAAGGATTCACCTACGATGATCAGGGCAAGATAACGGAAACCGAAACCTTTGTGCGGTCCTTAGCCTCACCAACACCGCCCCGTGGAATGGAATCGTGACAAACCAGAATGGCTCATGGGGTGGCGCAACGAACGTGAGCGAATCCGGAGCCGGAACGCCGGTCACCGTCACGGCTCAGGACACGGTTCCGTTGGCAACAAACCGGTTCTTCCGCCTGCGTGTGACGCTGCCCTGAAACCACGGGGGATTGGGTCTTCCTCTTAGGTGTCGGAAGCAGCGTTCAATCAAACGACCGTTTGACTTAACGCCTTGTGCGTCACCTCTTCCACGCCTGTCCTTTTGCTTCAAAGGACACGTGGGAACATGTTCAGCCGGATCTTGTAGCCTGGAAGATCAAGGTTTCTCCACGTTGATCCGGTAGAAGGCTTTGCCTATCACTGGTACTTGGTCAGTGTACACATTCGTCGGCGGCGTGGCCAGCAGGTTGGTGGCGATAGCGCTGAACCCAGACACGACCAGATTGGTCGCTCGATCCACACCGTAAGTCCGGTTCGAGGCACTGGGCCAGTAGAGAACGAACTCAGATTCCGAGCGACGCAAGTTCGTCACGCATAGAACAGACAACCGGTTCGTGGGGTCGGTTCCGGCGATGTACTCCTGCCAGTTCAGCGACCCGTCATGGTCCGCATCATTAGTCTCCGCCGCATCAAAGTTATTCGTCCATCCATACTGTGCCAGCCACCATGTTGGTGTGCTTTTGGCGGCCAAATTCACGGCAAACTGCGCAACAACGAAGTGCGACTGATTCATGGTCAAAGACAGGGGGTTGCTTGTGGAATTGACCGTGCCCATCCAAGCAACGAAACGATAGTAGTTCGCCGGATTCGCCGTGACCGTCACGCTCCCGCCCAGTTGATACCACTCGTTGCACGCGCCACTGATCGAACCGTTCGCTCCCGCCGAACAGGTGAGATTCACGTTCGTAATCCACCTCCACGTCAGGACCGCGTTATTCGTCAGCGTCAACGTCACGTTGGTCGGCGAGACCTGCGTGTAGTCGTTCCCCACCACCGCGCCCGCCGTGCACACGTACTGCGTGCCGACTCCGCCGGACACCGGCGAGTTCGTCACGAACTGCGAAAGCGCCGTGTTGTAGTCCGCCGTCTCCGTCCCCGGTGACGCCCCGCCCTGCCCCGAAACCACCGTCAGGGTCTTCCGGTCAATCGCAAAGTTGGCCGTGATGCTCCGTGCCTGCGTCATCGTGGCCGTGATCACGTTGCCCGCGATCCCGCAACCGTTGGTGTCCCCGCTCCAGCCGCTAAAGTGCCAGTTCGCCCCGGCCGTCGCGGTCAAGTTCGTGCTGCCGTCCGCCGCGTACCACCCGTCCGCCGCCGTCACCGTGCCGTTGCCGTTGGTCGAAGTACTCAACCAGTAC
>Ga0194060_10003932_pt1 | contig 10404 bp, 12 predicted proteins | sample SepL225m_MetaG_FD_163427 | JGI IMG/M metagenome (GOLD analysis project Ga0194060, IMG submission 163427) | Anoxic zone freshwater microbial communities from boreal shield lake in IISD Experimental Lakes Area, Ontario, Canada - Sep2016-L222-5m | ecosystem: Environmental > Aquatic > Freshwater >... | reverse complement strand
CTTCCAATGTCGGTGCAGGCATGGCGAACGCAGCAGGATCGAACACGGAAAACACCTTCGATTTGGCGCTGTAGCCAGGTTGCGACACCAATGTTCCGTCCGGAGCAAAGTAGGGCTGCCTTGCAACACCCGCCAGTACAGGCAGATGCCTAAAGTCGGTTGCGTTGTGCAAAATTGCAATAGGACGCGCAGGAGGGTCACAGGGCACCCAACCGTCATTTCTACCGTCCTGTTTTTCCCAGGTAGCGGCTACAGATAGCTCGCGCGTAAGCGATTGCACATTGCTAGGCACGATAGTCGGATTGCCCGTAGCTGGATCGGTCGTAACGGACACAATGAATCCACCATGCTGGAAATGTTTGCCATGGATGGCAAGCTGCCTTTCTGCAGCATCCACCACAGAATGCAACTCGCCGGGAATGACGCGTATCACTGGTTTGTTGCGCGCATCCATCTTTGCGACACCTAAGTTTTCCAGCAGTTCGGTGATAGTCAGTGCAATGTGTAGTGGGTCATCACAATGGAATACCCCCGTGGACGAAAACTCGTCGGGCTCGACATAGGTCGCGTCTTGCAGGGATCCGTCGCCATGCTCATGTCCGAAGGGACAAGTGATACGATGCGCTCCCGAGCCAAGTGGGGTGATGTAGTGGCCGCGCGCTTGCAAAGCCTGCACGACTGGATTCACCAGTGCCTTAGGGGTCATAACATCGTTGCTATCCGGCACACCAATAGGTCCGACGCGTGTCACTGGCAACGCAGTAGTTATTCCCTCAGCCGCTACTTCCTGCGCAACACCACCTTTACCGCCTTCACCCTCTTTTGGGGTTCCATCGGACGGGGAGTCTTGTGGAGCCGCAGGCACGGCAGCGTCCTGGGCATGGACGGACTGATTGCTCAGCGGGTTGGCTGGCAAAAAGGCGGCAAGGGGGGTAGAGGCGGTGCTAGGTTCAATTTGTAATGCGTCTATGCCTGCTTCGCCGCCGATTGTTAGGCTGGTAATTTCAGACACCGCCTTAATGGAAGTGCTTATAGTGGGCGCTGCTTCGGATTGCGCCGCATTTTCTCGATCGAATTCGCTAAGCGGCAGACTGTTGTTGTAGTCGAATATGGCGTCAATGACACTTTGCGTTACTTTCATGTAGTCGCCTGTGTTGGAGGCCTGAACCAGTACCGTTTTTCCGATCGTTGGTGGCAATGAAAGAATGGAGTTGCCGGTCGACACCCCGATTCGGTCTTTGTGGTCGGGATTGGATGCCATAGCGGGACCAATGGCGGTTCCCTTCGCCAGCCAAAAGTGATATTCCGTGCTTTCGGAACCTTGCATTACTGTCTTGGCCTCGATGGAAAACCGCTTCATTACCGCATTAAAGGCGGCCTGCGCTCGCTCGCTTGCAGCGCTAATTACGATAAGGCTGTCTGTAACTACGAAACCAAGGTCATGCTCCGGGTGCCTCCACAAGTGTTTTTCGATGTCCAATGGCGCGAGGACATCGACAACCTGCTTTATGGGAACAGCAGGGGTTAATGTGCCTTGCAGCAGGGGGATAACCGCTAGGCCGGAAGCGAACCAAAGTTCGGCCGCGTCAATGAATTCGTCCACGAAGGGACGAGCCGTTTTCTGTGCATTTGGATTTGTTTGTTCCATGATGCTCTTTTCCTAAGAAATGCATCCGCTTTGGGTGGAACTGAAAAGCGCTGGACGAGCGGACAAAAGTCTATCGCTTTTGTCCACTAGCACACCAAATGTAAAGGTGTACATGCGCTTGCTGCTAGCTCTAATCCCTCTATGTCGACTTAAACCGCATGGAGCCGCGGTGCCCCGACATAAAAGGCCTTGCCGAGCACCAAAAATGCACGGCAAAGAGAACTATCGCGGTTACGACACAATTTCTTGCATCCCGGCCCACTTCATGTGTCCGTCGCTTGGGTGGTGGGAACTATTACCAAACGACCTTTAGAACACAGGGCTGAAACTATAGCGAACATTTCTCCGAATATTCTTTTAACACCTATTTTATTTCGATCACTGTAGCCAATACACAACATCTTCAGTGCTCCAGGTGCAGGGTAAAGGGACGGTGGCGCGGAAGGCGGTGGAGGTTGCTGGAAAGGCGGTAAAGGTGGCGAAGGTGGTGTCCCTCCCAATGGAGCACCGGGTTCACCGGCTTTACCCCCTTTTCCGCGGCCCCACCCTTGCAAAGGAGTCGGCTTGTGGAAATGCGGCTCAATGCACAGTAATGTCCATGTCGTAGTCCCAAAGGTCCTCCTGCTCGATTCCTGCCAGGTTGCAGGCACGTGCGTTGACAGCATCGGTGTAGCCTTCCTCGGGAATGTCCCAGTCGATTACGTTGGTGATGGCCTCGAAAACAAAGTCGGCAACTTGCATGATGTACTCCTGTTAATGGAAAGAAATTGATGTGGATGTAGATGGCCAGCCCAAAGGCGATTGCCATCAATGAGGGGACGGGGTTGGACGTGGTCAGCACCCTCGCGCATGCCAGGGCACTGACTGCGACCAGAGTGAGCACAGTCGGAACCAATGCGCCCGTATGTTTAGAAATGGAAAGAGGGTTTGTGTTCGCCGGAGGGCAACCCAGTTGGCACACCGCTTGGGTGTCGATAGCCGCAATGTGCCGTCACGTTGCATGACAGCGCGGGATTCGTCGTGTGGTTAAGTAGATTCGTCCTTTAACGCCAGCACTTTGCGAGCCTTAGAGACTTTGGCGCTGGCATCCGTAGGACGTTGCAACTCTGCTCGCACCCTTGCAATCCAGGCTGTGTCGTCCAATGGTTCGTAGCTGTGTTCCTTATTGGGTGTTGGCTTGAGGAGGCCCTCATTCAATAGGGCAGCAGCCATAAATCCCGGTGAGTTGACGCTCTTTTGGGGATAAAGACTCTTTAGGTTGGAACTGCGGATCTCCTTACCTTGGTAGTGGCGTAGCAGTTCACGGATTGCCCCATAAGATATGGCGTCGTCGTTAAAGCGACCTGCGCCGCTGTTGGCGAGCAGTTGGAATTGCAACGATGAGTCTGCATTCAGGACCAAACTGTAGGTAATGTCCGATTTGCCGGACAGAGACGGACAGCTTGCGATTCGATGGGGGAGACTGCTAGAGTCAGAATTTGTATCGGTTGACATGGTAAATCCTTGTATAAATTGGTTAAAAAAAGAGTAAGCGCTTACTCACATAAGATGCCCAAGCTTGCGCTATGTGGTTTGGTGGATTGAGGACCAGATCACTAGATGGCCGCGCTATCTGCCAGCAAGGGCAGCCAGGAACCACCACGCCGCCATCAGAATGAGGGCCCAGACTAGGAGAACCGTTCCCAGATAGATGGCGAAATGGAGAACCGTCACGAAAAGAGCGATAACTGCTGCCGGGGTTGCAAATCCCAGGATTGCGCCAAGGAGCAGACCTCCAAGCCCATGTGTTCCAGCACCGATGAGCAAGCCAAGCAGCATGCAGGGAATGATGGCTATCCACAGTTCGGACCAGTAGCTGCGATATCCATCGATTCCCAGACTGCCAAAAGTCGCTTGCACCATTACCTCGTTGGCGTCGACTTGCTTGGAGGTCCAGATTGGCACCACATCGGAGAAATGCACGGGCTTCCTTGGTTTCCGTCGAGCCATATTCATTGCCCTCCTTTCACTGCAAACGTTCGGCACATGGTTAGCAACTGTGGGATGTTGCATGTGTGAGGCACCAACAGGACCAACCCCTTGCCATCGCTACCGGTGATCCAGGTAATTGCATAAAAGCTACCAAGGTCTTCTATGACCTCCCAAGGCGGGTAGAACGCAGGGTCCGTGTAGTGGTGTCCGGTGCGCTGATTTCGGCGTACGTCCATTGCATAAAAGTCATTGACGACTCGTACGTTGTCCGCATCCTCCACAACCGCAAAAGTTCCCAGATCTTCCAAGGTGTATGGCTCCAGTTCGGCGATGCGCTGCTCGATGTGTTCTCGCACGGATTTGTCCAGAACCGCTGATACGTCTTTCTCGTTGCGAATGACGATCATTGGGGGCGTCCTCCAAGCAGGACTGGGACCTGCCGTCTTGCCGGTAGGTATGGGCGTCGACGATGGATCTCCCTCGGTAGCCCAGCAGGAGTCTTGGTGTAGATGATGGTTGTTTGCATATGGGAACCTCCAAAAGAAAAGCGCCCGGAATTGCTTCGAGGCGCGGGGTTAATGGAACGGGCAAAGAAAAAGCCACCGAGTAGTGGCTTGGCGGGGAAGCGAGTGGGGACTTATTCAGTCCATGGGCTAGGCAGAAAGGTTTGTCGGGGGAACTGGTACTGGACTACACCTTGCGACGTGCATAAAGTGCAGAAAACTGACGCGAGAAAGTGCTAAGGCGTTTCAATTGGTACCAGCAATTTCCAAGCAGGGACGTCCAGGGCACGTGCAATCCGTTCGATGTTCGACAGTGAAATGTTCCAGCGAGAGCGTTCGACTGCCGACACATAGGTTCGATCCAACTCGCATTCGAGTGCAAGGCGTTCTTGCGACCAACCTCTATCCACCCGCAATTGACGAGTCCGATATGCAAGTACACCGCGGAGATCTTCCGGTGGTGGGACTTGAACTGGCGCAGAGGGCTTTGCTGACACCCCCAGAGCATCGCCAAGTGCTATATTTGCATCTACGGAGTTTGCTTCACGTATCTGCCAGAAGGCGACTCATTTGTGCAGTTATACGACGCTTCCGGTTGCGAACAAGAATGGTCAGTGGGAGTGTCGACCCCAATACTACTTTGTCCCGCATTTTTGATGTGGCAAAGACATGGGGAGAGGAGCAACTAAATGTACTTGCACGAGTTTCAATATCCGGGACTTGAATGGCTTCCATTCAGTGAGCGTCGCCGAATAATTAAAGCCGCTGTAGCAAAGTACGATAAGTGGCTATTGATGTCGATCGCGATTCAAGGCAGTTTGGTATTTGTCTTGCCTGTTACGGTACTTTTCTCTGCGATGTTTCTATTGCGAATGGGCCTGTTGGACGGACCCGCACTCCACCAAGCTGTCGATCCGTGGGTTGATTTCATGTGGTACTACATCGCCCTCTTCGTCGTGATAATCCAACTGCGCATGGCGAACTCAGGGGCAGACAAACTCGTTCAGCGATATCTTGACAATGAACGACAGACGTCTGTAACCTTGCGGCACGATGCGATGGTATCTCCAGACATTAAGGACAGTGCTTTTGACACCCAGCCAGTAAGAAGGATTAACCGCAAGCTTTGGTTCTTTCTATACATGCTGGTTCCAACAGTATCTTGCCCCTTCTGGGTTGCAGGCTTTGGAATACCGCAAATCGATGCGGTAGAAACTGTTGTGCAGTCAGACATTCGATCTGAGCTTTCGATTAAGTCCGTGAAAATAGACATGGAGAGATCTGAAGTCCTTCACTTAGTGCCAGACGCTTTTGAAGTTCTTTTCACGCGGCCTCAGTCGGGCGATTTTTCTCGCCTTAGCTGTGATAACACCAAATATGGAAATCACTGCCGACTGACTCTTGGAAACGAACCAATTGAGACGGCAGACTTTATTCTGCATAGGGGGAAGTTAAAACGAATGACCGTTAACTTTCCTGAGAAGCTATTTGACAATATCGAGCAAGGCTTGATTGAGAAATACGGAAAACCATCCTCGAGAAAGACATCGACATTGATAAGTAAGGTAACCGGTGCCGAGTCGACCTATCTAGTTGAAAGCTGGTCCGATGGTAGCGGCGCATATCTGGTGCTGTCAAACCACAGCGTTGATCGAAATTCATATCATCCACTGGGAATTTTGACCTTGATGGAACGAGATATTGAAACCTCAATGGCAGCAGATAGCGCCGCGCTTGGTTTTAAGCCTGACAAAAGAGATCTTTAGCACACACACATTCTTGATCGAGGCACGGCATGTATATCTAACTGGGACAGTTAACGGCTAAGTGCTGTCGCTCGCAAAATGTCTTAACGGAAAAATGAAAAGGGAGATATCGATGAAGAAGTCAGTACGTCTGCCACGCAGAAATTTCTTAGGTACCTTAGCCGCTACTTTCAGCGCTCCGCTAATATTTGGCTGCACTACGCCGCCAAGACCTACAAAATTTGTAATCGACGACCCCAAGCTCAGGACAGTCGACGACTTAATCGCGGCGATGAAAGAAGCAGCTGGTAACAGCCTACCTTCGACCGCTCAGATGAAAGACTATTACAAGGGTATTGCGGAAGCCTTTGTCCAAAACATGCATGCAATTGCCGAGGCTGGGGTAAAGGTTCCTAGCGAATGGCTTGCCAAGCTGAAGAAACGAAATGCAGTCGCACCAGTTATGGTTGTCGTCGTACTTTGGGGCATTACGTTTCTTGTTCCCCTCAGTCTCTTGGGTGACTTAGTAGTAGGATCGATCTTGGCAGTGGGCCTATTCATCTGGGCTGCAATTGAGGCCGCAAGCAATGACGGCAAGAAGAGCAAGGCTTAGCCGAATTGCACCTTAGGGACGTACACCAATGACAGACCCAGTATTCGATTGTCCAAAATGCGGGCACTCTTTATCTGCGATGACAGATAACGCAGGTAAGGTACTTTGGCAGCAAGTAGTCTGCCCGAAGTGCAAGACCTATGCGATTCCTCCTAGGAACCTGAGGTCCGGCGGTAGCGATCCCGAAGTGCCAAAGAGGGAATGGTCGCCGCCGCCCTATGCTCCAATTAAGCCCGCGCCAGAACCAGCTGCTGCTGCGACAAAAGCGTGCAAGTACTGCGGCGAGGAAATTCTTCTCGCTGCCATTAAGTGCAAACACTGCGGAGAGTTTGTGGAAGGCCATCGGCCAAAAGCTCCAACACCAAACGTGATCACACAGCCTCGAGAGAAATATGTCTATGTAACCACGCAGCAGACCTTTAAGCGGTACAAGATCACAAAGTTGATTGCTCAATGGCTGTTTCTTGCTGGGTTTGCTCTGCCTTGGACCCCACTCACACTCGTCGGGACGATCGTGGCTTGGTTTTTCGCTCTGTTGTTCTACGGTTATGCCCATTTTGGAAAGTGGTATCACAATGAGTGACAAGGAGTTTTGGCGGAGATTGATGAGTCACGTAGCAGCGAATTTGACCAACGAGAAGAGAGATGCTTTGCATAGATTCTTGCGTTTGAGTGGCATTGCAATACTTCTCACGGGCTCGCTTGCTGCGATGAATGCGAATGCTCAACAATTTGCTAATTCATATGTCTGTGTTGGAGAGGGCATAAATTTGCCTGCGCGAATTGATACACCATCTATGTACGACCAATCTACTTATCGAGGTAAAGTTCGCTTGATCGATAGTCCACTTGGTAATCATTTGGTTTTGGGAGTAGATGGTATGACAGATGGACAAATGTCTAGTTCTTTAATTTTGCCAAATGTCCTACTTGGTGACTTAAAGTCTGTCGAAGTAAAAGGTATGTTCATCACCTCTTACACTGGGCCCTTGTCCCTACACTCGCTCGGTCGCATGAAGGGGCCCACTGACGTTTTTCCGAGTCCTACTAAGGTTTTTCCGAGTAATACATACACACCGGTTACCTGTCAGGCAAGTTATGAGTCAGAGCCCGAAACACGCAAGCCGCCTTATTAGATCTGACTCCTAATCGTTCAGCCTGCTATTTTTTTGGCAGATAGCTCACCGACTGCACTGACTGCGAAAAGCGAAAAGACTAGACAGCGCTCACAGCTGCTTGTCAAAGTACCACTGGATAAAGAACTTCGCCACAAAACCCACCATCCCAAACGCCAGGCCCAGAAACAGCACGAAGGTACCGAATTTGCCGGCTTTGGATTCCCATGCCAGGTGTCCGATGATGAACAGCATATAGAGCATGAAAGCGCCCACGCCAAAGGACAGGCCAAAGGCAGCGACTTGCTCTTCGCTGTAGCCAAACATCAGAGGGAATCTCGCAGTGGCAGCCCGGAGACGTCGACCAGATCCCGATAGGCGTACCAACTGGCGTGCCCGAGCATGGGAATGACAGGTACCAGGCCGAGCAGCAGGGAGCCCAGGCCCAAGAGGGTAAAGATCATGATGATCGCCGCCCAAAAGGCCATCGGAATCGGGTTAGCAAGCACCGCCTGCCAACTGGTCTGTACCGCTTGCATGAGGGTGACGCGACGATCCAGCAACAGCGGCATGGCGATCACGCTGGAGGCAAACATGGGAGCGGCGAGCACCCCCCCCAAGGCCAGCCAGATCTCAAATAGCCAGCCCTCTTTGGCCAGTACCACATGGAGGATAAAGTCGATGGGGCCCTGGATGGGCACCGGCGCCAGCAGCGTGATCAGCGCCGCAGAGGTGAGCACCCAGCCGGTGGCGGCCAAGGCCAGCAGGGCGCCGAACTGGAACATGCACCAGTAGTCATTGCCCCACTTGTTTATATGACTGTCCTGCCAGTTGAGCCAGGTTTTGAGAACGACGCTGGTGTCGGCTACTTCATTGCGTTCCAGGGCGCGACTGAGCGCATAGAGGCTGGTTGCGAGCACTGGCGCGATGAACATGAAGCCCGACAGTGCGCCCGCGAGCAACCAGAATCTCTGGTGGGCCACGGCGACGATGGCGGCACCGGCCAGAGTCAGGGCCACGCCATGGGCCATGCTGACCCAACCAGAGCGGGCCATATCGCGCCAACCCCACACCAGCCATGTCAGAGGTTGCATGGAGGTGATAGTACGCACCTGTGGCATGGGAAAAGAAACCGAATTCATGGTTTGCGGGCTTTGGAGCGATGAAGTTTAGGGCGAGCCTTACTGTAACGCCTTGATGTCCGTCAATGGCACGGTAGGCGGGTGCTTTGGGGCTTGCTGCGCATAATGGCGCTTTTACCCAGCAGGAGTTACTTCATGTCCCGTCCGGTTCTCAGCGAAACCAGCATTCATCCTGCCATCCGCGACCGGGTGGCTACGCTGCACCAGGATATTGTGAAGGAGGTGCAGGATGCAGTGGCGGCAAACGCAGTGGTGGTGGTGGGTATGGGTGTGAACCCCATGCCCAAGAAAGCGCGCAAGTTGCTCGACGCTGCTGGTGTGAAATATGCGTACCTCGAATATGGTAACTACTTCAACACGTGGCGGCGGCGCAATGCGCTGAAAATGTGGACCGGCTGGCCCACATTTCCGATGGTCTTTGTAAAGGGGGTGCTGGTGGGCGGTGCCTCCGATGTGGAGGCGCTGATCGCCAGCGGAGAGTTGAAGAAGCTGCTCGCCTAAGCGCGCTATTTCTTTGCCGGGGCTTCTGCCGCGGCTGCACCGGGTCCATGGCCGGGGCCGCCTCGTCCAAAGTGGCCGCGGCGCTCGCCCATGCGGGAATGTTCTGCGTCAAACACCTTTTGTTGCTCGGGAGTGAGCACCGCGTAAAACGTCTTGACTGCAGCCTCGCGCTGGTCCATGGCGGCGTTCATCTCGGTGTGGTGCTGCACGCGCAAGGCATGCATCTTGTCGATGCGCTCTGGCGTGGTCAGTTTGGCCAGTTCAGCGGGGTCGGGGCGATTTTCGACTTTGCGTGCGGGCGGCTTCATGCCAGCGATGAAGGCAGTCCAAGCACTTTCCTGCGTCGCAGTGATTTTGAGCTTGGCTTTGAGCTGTTCAGCACGCTTGGCCATGAACGCTTCCATTCTTGCGGGGTCCATGGCGCCGCGCATGCCCATGGGTCCGCCATGGCCCATCATGGCGTGGTGGCCACCATCCATTCCCATGCCCATGGGTTGGGCGTTCACGATAAGTGCGGTGCCGGCTAGAATGGCAGTGGCGACGAGGGTCTTCATTACAGTTTTCATGGTGAGCTCCTGAGGTGGTCTGTGGCGGAATCGCTTACAGGCTGATCGCAAGTATCGGCATACAGTGTATCGGCTGCATTGCGGATGAATAAGACTTTGTAAAGTTGGATGGTTCGATGCCTCGGTCTGCGATGACAATACCTTCCTCCGCAAGTCGTTCAATAACTGAAAAAGGGATGAAGTGTTCAAGAATTTGATGATGTACCGCATTGCTGCGGGCTGGCCCACTGCGGTGGCAACACTGGAAGACGCCCTTGAAAAAGCACATTTCCTCGAGTGTGGTGCGTCCCAGGAAAAGTCGGTTGGATGGATTGAGCCCCGGGGCCATGAAAACGGTGCGCTGGTCGAGGTGGTCGGTGGACAGTGGCTCGTGAAGTTGATGATCGAAGTCAAGGTTATTCCTGCCTCGGTGGTCAAGCGAAAGGTCCAGGACCAGTTGGACCACATCGAGGCCACTACCGGGCGCAAACCGGGCAAAAAAGAGCGCCGTGACATCAGCGAGGATGCGCGCCTGGCCTTGCTGCCAGTGGCATTCACCAAGCAGGGCAGCGTTCAGGTGTGGGTAGACCCGGCGGCTGGCGTGCTGGTGACGGATGCGGG
>Ga0194060_10003931_pt1 | contig 10404 bp, 8 predicted proteins | sample SepL225m_MetaG_FD_163427 | JGI IMG/M metagenome (GOLD analysis project Ga0194060, IMG submission 163427) | Anoxic zone freshwater microbial communities from boreal shield lake in IISD Experimental Lakes Area, Ontario, Canada - Sep2016-L222-5m | ecosystem: Environmental > Aquatic > Freshwater >... | reverse complement strand
ACCTTAAGCTATCTATTTATAGTGGGGGTCTTCCTTGGCTTGTCGGCGGGCCCCGCTGCTGCACGTGTCACTGACAAGGACATCGAAAACGATGCCAAGACCGTCGGCGACGTCGTCAGCTACGGCATGGGCACCAAGCTGCAACGCTACAGTCCCTCAGCCAAGATCACCACCAGCAACGTCAAGAACCTGGTACCGGCCTGGTCGTTCTCGTTTGGTGGCGAGAAACAACGCGGTCAGCAATCGCAACCGATGGTTCACAACGGCAAGATGTTTGTCACGGGCTCGTACTCACGCGCCTGGGCGCTGGACTCCAAGACCGGCAAGAAGCTCTGGGAATACAACCACAAGCTGCCCGACGGCATCATGCCTTGCTGCGACGTGATTAACCGCGGCGGCGCGCTGTATGAAAACCTCTTCATCTTCGGTACGCTCGACTCGCAGTTGGTGGCACTCGACCAGAACACCGGCAAGGTGGTCTGGAAAGAAAAAGTCGGCGAGTACGCTGAAGGCTACTCGATCACGGCCGTGCCGGTCATCGCCAAGGGTCTGGTCATCACCGGCATGGCCGGTGGCGAATTTGGCGTGGTAGGCCGTGTCACCGCGTTCGACGCCAAGACTGGCAAGCTGGTCTGGATGCGCCCGACGGTTGAAGGTCATATGGGCACCAAGGACGGCAAGGACAACGGCATCTCGGGAACCACCAACGCGACCTGGCCGGGCGACCTGTGGAAGACCGGTGGCGCCTCGCCCTGGATGGGTTGTTCGTACGACCCCGAAACCAACTTGGCCTATTGCGGCACCGGCAACCCCGGTCCGTGGAACTCGGCACTGCGTCCGGGCGACAACCTGTTCTCCTGCTCGACCGTCGCCATTGACGTTGACACTGGCAAGATCGCCTGGCACTTCCAGCACACACCGAACGACGGCTGGGACTATGACGCGATGACGGTTGACATCCTGTACACCGACAAGGACGGCCGTAAACTCATCGGCAAGCCCGACAAGAACGGTTTCTTCTACGTGCTCGACGCCAAGACCGGCGCCTTCGTGCGCGGCTTCCCCTTCGTCAAGAAACTGACCTGGGCCACAGGACTTGACCCCAAGACCGGTCGCCCGCTCTTCGTCCCGGAAAACCGTCCTGGCGACCCGGTCAAGAGCGCCGACGGCAAGAAGGGCACCAGCGTGTTTGCAGCACCGTCCTTCCTGGGCGGCACCAACCAGCAGGGTTCTGCTTACAGCCCGGATACCGGCCTGTTCTATGTGCCGACCACCGAATGGGGCATGGACATCTGGAACGAGCCAGTTGCCTACAAGAAGGGCGCCGCCTATCTGGGCGCTGGCTTCACCATCAAGAAGGTGTTTGACGACTACATCGGCGCACTGCGTGCCATCGATCCGGCCACCGGCAAGATCGTCTGGGAAGTCAAGGATCCGGCACCGCTCTGGGGTGGCGCACTGGTGACCAAGGGCAATCTGGTGTTCTGGGGTACGCCACACGGCGAACTCAAAGCGGCTGATGCCAAGACCGGCAAAGTGCTTTGGTCGTATCAGACCGGCTCCGGCATCATTGCACCCCCGATTAGCTGGGAGCAAGACGGTGAGCAATACATCTCGGTTGTCAGCGGCTGGGGTGGTGCGGTTCCGCTCTGGGGTGGCGATGTGGCCAAGCAAGTGTCTGACATCACCCAAGGCGGTATGACCTGGGTTTTCAAGCTGCACAAGGGCAAGTAAATTGGGAGTTGGGTAACGGTGGCGCGTTGGCAACAACAAACCACCGTTTTGTGATGATCGGCGCAACACGGGTTAGCGCCGATCCTTTTTTTTCTGCAGCCGACAGTATCCAGGCCGCAGGCACGCGTCGTCTAATGAGGATTTCACAATGCTTCGATGGTCTGCTTCTTCTCTACTCTCAAACTGGTTTCACAAGCCCGCACGCGCCGCAACGGCGACACTGGCACTGAGCCTTGTTCTGGTCGCGCCGGCCAGCCAGGCCCAGGATAAAACCGCCTTGCAGAAGATTCAGCAAAGCGGTGTGCTGTCGGTAGCCCTGTACAAGGATTTCGCGCCTTTTTCGGACAACGGCAAAGGCATTGACGTTGATCTGGCGCAGGCATTGGCGACCAAGCTGGGCGTGAAGATGACGCCGCTGTGGTTCGCCGCAGCCGACGATGTGGCTGGCGATTTGCGCAAGATGGTCTGGAAGGGCACACCCATCGGCTACGGTCCGGCCGACCTCATGATGCATGTGCCGGTTGATCCGCAGTACATGGCCAAAGTTGATCAGGTCAAAATCTTCGGCGCCTACCACCGCGAGCGCTTTGCCATCGGACGCCAGCTTGAAGCGCTGCCGTCGCTGGAAAACCTGGAGCCGTTCGAGAAGCTCTCGCTCGGCGTTGAAGGCGAAAGCATGGGCGCACTCGTGATGTTGTCCGCCGACAGCGGACGCTACCGCGAAAAACTCAAAATCTTCAAGAGCACCGAGGACGCCATCGCGGCGCTGAAATCCGGCGCTGTGGTGGCCGTGCTGGGGCAACAGGGTGAGTTGGAAAACGGTGTCGGTTCCGACCCCCGCTTCGCCATCGATCTGCCACCGAATCAGCTTTTGAAAATGCAGCAGTGGCGCATCGGCCTGGCGGTCAAGGCAGAAAACGTCGAACTGTTCCAGGCGCTGGAAACGGCCATGAACGAGTTGATCAGCGACGGGACCGTAACCCGCATCGTGCAGGCCTACGGTCTGAAGCATCGTCAACCCTAACAACACGCACTGCATCAACTTTTTGCATTCAACAGGAGATTTTTCATGAAATTCAAGGCATCCCATATTTGTGCCTGTTTGATGGCCGGCTTTGCAGCGCTGGCGCCCAGCTACACGCTGGCCCACGGCGACGTCACACCGCAAGCTGTCGATACGCGCTCGCTGCCGCCACTGGGCGAAGAAATGCGCAGCGAAAATCCGTACCGCGGTCTGGCCGAAGCGATCAAGGTCGGCGTTTCAGCCTACACCCAGAACTGCGCCCGCTGCCATGGCATCGAGGCGGTATCGGGCGGCATGTCGCCGGATCTGCGTGAACTCGACGAAGAGTGTCTGGGTCAAAAGGACGAGGCCAAAAAGACAGCCTGCTTCAAGGAAGTTGACACCTATTTCATGACCACCACGCTCAACGGCCGGGTGCGCAACGGCGCGGTCTACATGCCACCCTACAAAGGGGTTTTCAACCAGGAAGCAATCTGGGCGATGAAAGCCTATCTGGAGACACGGCGCACGGCGCCGTAAGGACGGCACGCAAGACCGGCAATGACTCAGAGATTCGTCATTGCGTTCATGCTGGCCTGCTTGCTGTGGCTGGCGAGCGCCACGAGCGCGCTGGCCGGCGTCATGACGCGCCAGGAGTTGAGCACGCGCTTTCCGGCGCCCTACAGCATTGGCGAAAAAGACAGCCAGTTGCCGGTCTGGCCGATCTTTGAGCCCAACTTCCAGCAAAAGGACGGCGCCAATCAACTGGTGGGCTATGTTTTTGAATCGATCGATCTGGCACCGGTGCCGGGCTTCTCCGGCGTGCCGATCAATCTGCTGATTGCCATGGACCAGCGCGGCAACTTTCTCGATGTCAAAGTTCTGTCGCAGCACGAGCCGGTATTTGTCGGTGGTCTGGGCGAAGTGCCAATGCATGGCTTCGTGAGCCAGTACAAGGGGCTCTCGCTGAAACAGAACATCAAGATCCTGGTCGGGCCACACGGGCAAAAAAACATCTCACCGCAGGCGGCCGAACTCGACGGCATCACCCGTGCCACAGCCTCGCTGCGCATCATCAACCAGAGTATTCTGTCCGCAGCACTCAAGGTGGCGCGCAAGAAGCTCGGTTTTGCCGAAGGCCGCGACCCCGATCTGATTGCCCGCATCAAACGCGATGTGATGGAGCAGCACACGGTCAAGGCTTTGCGTGATGAGGGTCTGATCCAGCACCTTGTGCTCAGCAACGCCGATATTGAAAAGAAGTTTGCCAGCAGCAACGGCGCCGGCCTGGACAGCGAGGCCATGGCCCATCCGCAGGATCCCTTCATCGATCTCTACCTGGCCTATGTCTCGGTGCCGGCGATCGGGCGCAACCTGCTGAGCGAGGCGTCCTGGAACAAACTGCAAAGCCGGCTCGACCCCGACGACCACGCCATCCTGGTGATGTCCAGAGGACGCTACAGCCTGACCGGCGACGACTTCCTGCGCGGCAGCGCGCCGGACCGCATCGTGCTGCGACAGGATCAGTTGCCGATTGAAATGCGCGACCTCAATCTCGAACTGACGCTGAAGGATGAGATCGCTGCCGGTCTGGAGCGCGAGACGCTGGCGGTCTTCAGGATCATCGGCCGCTCCGGCATGGACCCCTCGAACCCGCTCGACTTCGTGCTGCCGGTAACACGCCTGAAGGGCATGATTTTTCCGGAACGCATCATCCAGGATTTCAGCCTGCGCCTGACGCTGCCCGAGCGCTTTTACACGGTGCCTGAGAGCGACAACAAATCCTGGCAGGGCAGTTGGCGCGAGCGCCGCGGCGAAGTCATTGTTCTGCTGCTCGGTCTGGTCATCCTGTCCATCGCGCTGGTGTTGCAAAAGAGGCTGGTCGCGCAGCAGCGCCGCTTCAAGCTGTTCAGAAATGCGTTTTTGCTCTTCACACTGATCTTCATCGGCTGGTACGCGCAGGGACAACTCTCCATCGTCAACCTGACCAGCGTGCTGCAGGCGGTGCTCGCGGGGCGCAGCCTGAGTTTTTATCTATACGACCCGATGACCGTCACGCTGACCGTCTTCACCCTGCTCTCGCTGCTGCTGTGGGGACGCGCCACTTTTTGCGGCTGGCTCTGCCCCTTTGGCGCCTTGCAGGAATTCGTATCGCAGTTGGGTCGTCTGCTGAAAATTCGGCCACGCCGGCTCGCGCCTGAGACCGACCGCCGCCTGAAGTGGATCAAGTACCTGCTCTTGGCGGGCATTGTGCTCAGCGCCGCCCTGTCATCGAACGTGGCGGATCTGGCCGTGGAGATTGAGCCCTTCAAGACCGCCATCACCCTCAATTTCGTGCGCGCCTGGCCTTTTGTCGTCTATGCCATCGGTCTGCTGCTGGCCAACCTGTTTATCTACAAATTCTTCTGCCGCGTGCTGTGTCCGTTTGGCGCCGCGCTGGCGCTACTCGGCCGCGTGCGCCTGCTGAACTGGATTCCGCGGCGCAGCGAGTGCGGTGCCCCTTGTCAAACCTGCAACAACCGCTGCCTCTACCAGGCGATCACGCCGACCGGCGCGGTTCAATACGACGAATGCTTTCAGTGCATGGATTGCGTCGTCATCCATGCCAGCGATGAAAAATGCGCGCCGCTCATGATGGCCAAGAAGCGTGCCCGTATCGTTGCTATCCAGCCACTGCAGACCAACTAAGGACCGCCTGATGCAACGACGCACCCTGCTCTCAGCCTCACTCGGTTTAGGCGCACTCGCGGGTCTGAGCGGAGCGTCCGATGATTGGCTGCACTCAGGCCCAGCCAGCACCGGTGCGGCGGAAGGTTTGCGCTTGCACAGCGGCTCTGGCCTGGCCTTTGGCACCACGGTCACGATCAAGGTCCTGCACACCGACGACCTGACGGCGCAGACGGCGATTGCGGCTGCCTTGCAGCAGGTGCATCACATCGACACACTGATGAGTCTGCACCAGGAATCCAGCCAGGTCTTTCAACTCAACCAGCATGGCAGCCTGGCACGGCCGCACGACCATTTGTTGCAGGTCCTGACATTCACACAGCAGTTGTCGATGTTGACGCGCGGCGCTTTCGACATCACGGTGCAACCCCTGTGGCAGGCGTTCAGCCGCGCCAGCGCCCAGGGCACACTGCCGACGCAGGCGGAGACTGCCCGCGTCAAAGCCCTGGTCAACTGGCAACGCATTGACATTGCGAGCGCGCAAGTGCGGTTCGGCACGCCCGGCATGGCGATCACGCTCAACGGCGTGGCGCAGGGTTACGCGGTCGATCTGGCCACGGCGGCTTTGCTCGAACATGGCGTGCAGCATGCACTGCTCAACACCGGCGAATTCGGCGCCATCGGCAGCAAGGCGCACAACCAGGCCTGGCAGTTGGGCATCGGGCACCCGAGGCACGCCGACGCGCTGGCAGCGACGCTGAAAATGGACGGCCGCAAAGTAGCCACATCGGGCGACTATGAAACCTACTTCAGTCCGGACTTTGTTCACCACCACATCTTTGATCCGGTCAGCGGGGACTCGCCGCTGGAACTGGCCAGCGTCACAGTGCTGGCCCCCACCGGCATTCTGGCCGACGGCCTCTCCACCGCCTTCATGGTCATGGGTTCTGACAAAGCACTGGCACTATCGGCCAAAATACACGACGTGGACGTAATGCTGATCGATAAAAACGGCGAGATCAGGACCAGCGCAAATTTTCCGGCCTTGGCCCTATGAACCAAAACAGAAGCGAGGATAAGGCGTGACGCTGAACGTGACTTCGATCTGCAAATCGTTTGGGCGCCGCAAGGCACTCCACGCTGTCAGCCTGCAAGTGGGTGCCGGTGAATTCGTGGCCCTGCTGGGACCCAACGGCGCCGGTAAAACCACGCTGTTTCAAATTCTTTCCGGCCTCTTTATTGCAGACAGCGGACAGGCCCTGATTGGCGATGCCGATATCGGCCGTGCGCCGATTGCGGCGCTGGCACAACTGGGCATCGTGTTCCAGCAACCGGCGCTGGACCTGGACCTCAGCGTCGCCGCCAACCTGCAGTTTCAGGCAGACCTGCACGGCATCGCGCGCCGTGAAGCGCACCAGCGCATCCGGGACGCACTGGCGCGCTTTGGCCTATCCGAGCGTGCGCATGAAGCGGCGCGGGTGCTGTCAGGCGGCAACCGGCGCAAAGTGGAACTGGCGCGCGCCCTGCTGACACGGCCCAAATTGCTATTGATGGACGAAGCCACCGTCGGTGTCGATCCGGCTTCGCGCATGCAGATCATTGCCGACGTCAAGGCCCTGTGCAAGGAACAGAACATGGCGGTGCTGTGGGCCACGCACCTGGTCGATGAGGCCGACGGCGCTGATCGCATCGTCGTCATGGCCAAGGGCCGCGTGCAATTTGATGGCCTGGCGACACAACTGATCGCCGATCAGCACTGCGCAACATTGACCGACGCTTTTTTGCGTCTGACCAGCTAACAACAAGAGGAGCATCCCGTAATGAAATTCAAGAGTCAAAGCCTGCGCAGCGCCTGCGCGGTCGCCATCGCCGCGAGTCTGTCGCTGAGCCTGGCGGCGCCGGCATCGGCCAATCAAACTGGCGAAGTCTTCATCTCCAGCGAGAAGGACAACATCATCACCGTGCTCGAGGGCAAGACCCAGAAGCAACTGGCCGTGATCAAGGTTTGCAAACGCCCACGGCACCTGCGCCTGACGCAGGACCACCTGCGCCTGATAACCGTCTGCGGCGATGACGGCAGCGCCGTCGTGATCGATGTGGCGAGCAAGAAAGTCATCGACAAGATCAAGCTGCAAGAAGGTGTTGAGATTTTCGATCTGTCGCCCGACGGCAAGAAGCTCTATTTTTCCAACGAGGACACGGCCTCCATCGTCGGCGTCGATCTGGTGGCCAAAAAGGTGATCAGCCAGATCAAGGTCGGTGAAGAACCCGAGGGCGTGCTGGTGACACCGGACGGCAAGACGCTGTACGCAACGTCAGAAGTTGCCAGTCTGGTCCATGTGATCGACCTGGCAAGCGGCAAGATCGTCAAGAACATCGAGGTCGGCAAGCGCCCACGCCGCTTCGCGCTGACGCCTGATGGCAAGGAGTTGTGGGTGACCAACGAACTCAGCGCCTCGGCCAGCATCATCCGCACGGCCGACCACACGATCGCTCAGACCATGAAGTTTGAGGCCAAGGGTTTTCGACCCGACGAAATAACGCCGGTGGGCATCACGCTCTCGGTTGACGGCAAGACCGCTTACGTCGCGCTGGGCCGCGCCAACCATGTGGCGGTAGTCGATGTGGCAAGCCGCAAGGTGCGCGGCATGATCCTAGTTGGCAAACGCGCCTGGGGGCTGGCCGTCTCACGCGACAACACGACTCTGTATGTGGCCAATGGCATGTCGGACGACGTCTCGGTGGTTGATGTGGCCAGTGGTCGCGCCGTCAAGACCCTCAAGGCCGGACGTGTTCCGCACAGCGTGGTGATCGATGATTGAACGCTCGTTGCATCGCGGCTGGCGCGCCCTGGCCTGCGCCGTATTGGGTGCGGTGAGCCTGGCAGCAGCGGCGCGCGATCTGACGATTGGCATCGTCGCTGCGCCCGACGATGCACGCTACGAGAGCAAGCGGCTGGAGAAATACTATCCCGGTCAACCCTTGGGTCGTCCGCGCAGCGGGGCCGAAGTGGCGCTGGCGGAATCGAGTTTTCAACTTTCCAACGGCAAGCTGAAGATCGTGTTGCAGGACGTACCGTTTGAGGATGCGGCCAGCGCGCGAACGCAGATTCTGGCCATGGCGCAAAAAGGTGTGCGCCACTTTTTGCTGGACCTGCCGGGCGCCGACGTGGCCGAGTTGAGCAAGTCCTTGCAGAGCAGCGAGCTTTTGCTGTTCAACGTCTCGGCGAGCGATGACAGCCTGCGCCGCACGGCTTGCAGCGCGAACCTGTTTCACACCCTGCCCGATGAAGCCATGCTGGCCGATGCCACGGCGCAATTCCTGACCGCGCACAAATGGACGCGCGTGCTGCTGCTCACCAGCACGGCTGCCAGCGACGCCACGCGCACGGCGGCGGCGCGCCAGGCGATCAAGCGCTACGGCATCAAGCTCGTTGGCGACAAGACTTTCAAACTCTCGAACGACCCGCGCGAGCGCGATCTTGGCAACGTCGCGCTGTTGACCGCCGGCAGCGATGCCGATGCGGTCTGGGTGGTGGACGCCGATGGCGAATTCGCGCGCGATGTGCCGTATCGCACCAATCTGCCGCGTCCGGTGGTTGGCAGCGCCGGCCTGGTAGCCGAGGCCTGGCAAACATCGTGGGAGCGCTTTGGCGCGCCGCAACTCTCGCGCCGCTTTGCCAAGGCTGCGCAACGCCCGATGGCCAGTGCCGACTGGGCGGCCTGGATGGCGACCAAGGCCATCATCGAAGTCGCCCTCAAGTGGCCCGATGCGCGCGAGCACCGGCGTGCACTGCGCGCGCCCGATCTGGTGCTCGACGGCTTCAAGGGTGTGCGCCTGTCATTTCGGCCCTGGGACCAGCAGTTGCGCCAACCACTGTTTCTGGCGCACGGTGGCGTCGGTGGCGGCATCGCGGGCGTGGCCCCTTTTGACGGTTTCCTGCACCCCAGCAACAACCTCGATACGCTCGGGGCCGACCAGAAAGAGTCGCCCTGCCACTTGAGCGACAGCGCAGCAGGTGGCAAGCCATGAGAGCCGCGCACGCGGCACTGGCCTTGCGCGCGGTCGCCGGGCGTGAAATTCACAAGTTCGTGCGCCAGCCCGGGCGTCTGGTTTCCTCGCTGGTGCGCCCAGCGCTGTGGCTGATCGTTTTTGCTGCCGGCTTCCAGAATGTGTTTGGCGTGGCCATCCTGCCGCCTTATGAAACCTACGTCGAATACCGGGTCTACATGCTGCCGGGCCTGGCCATGATGGTGTGCCTGTTCAACGGCATGCAATCGTCGCTGGCCATGGTCTACGACCGCGAGATGGGCGTGATGCGCCTGCTGCTGACCGCGCCGCTGCCGCGCGCCTACCTGCTGGGTTGCAAACTGCTCGGCACCACCTTCCTCTCGGTCCTGCAGGCCATCGCCTTCTTTCTGCTGGCGATGCTGTTCGGCATCGAACTCACGTTTGGCCAGATCGCCATCGCATTGCCGGTACTGGCACTCGGCGCCTTGATGCTGTCGGCCTTTGGCCTGATGCTCTCGGTCTACATCAAACAGTTGGAAAATTTTGCCGGCACCATGAACTTCGTGATCTTCCCGATGTTCTTTCTCTCGACCGCGCTCTACCCGCTGTGGAAGATGGAGGAGTCCGGCGCCCAGTGGATTTACCTGCTGACCCGCTTCAATCCGTTCACCCATGCGATCGAAGCCCTGCGCTTTGCGCTGTACGGCCAGATCGAGGCGAACTCGCTGGCCGTGGTTGCGGTCAGCGCCGTGGTCTTCTACCTGATTGCTGCCATCGGCTACGACCCGCAGCGCGGCTTGGTCAAATCAGGCTGAGCCGCAGCCAGCCACATTTCCCCGGACCCACGCCATGCCCACTTCCTTTCTGCAACGCATCCTGAGCACTCTGCTGTTATCGCTGCTGGCCCTGAGCGCACACAGTGCAACCGATAAGCCCCTGACCCCGCTGCGCGTGGGCGTGCTCGAATTCGGCACGGTAAGTTGGGAACT
>Ga0194060_10003930_pt1 | contig 10406 bp, 9 predicted proteins | sample SepL225m_MetaG_FD_163427 | JGI IMG/M metagenome (GOLD analysis project Ga0194060, IMG submission 163427) | Anoxic zone freshwater microbial communities from boreal shield lake in IISD Experimental Lakes Area, Ontario, Canada - Sep2016-L222-5m | ecosystem: Environmental > Aquatic > Freshwater >... | reverse complement strand
AAGGCCATCGACAAAATCATCAGGGGGAGAAATACCCTGTAGCCTGGCGAGTGCTGGAGAGAAAATGTTTTTTATGAATAAAATGGAGCCGGTAGCGTTGGACATCGGATCCACGTTCATCAAACTGGTGCAGCTTAAAGGGTCTGATAAGAGTTATCAACTCGTTAAGTTCGGAATGATGCCGCTGCCGCCCGAGGTGATCGTGGAAGGCGCCGTCATGGATGCCGGCCGGGTTGTCGAGTCGATCAAGGAACTACTGGTGCAGCAAAAAATAGCTACCACGCAAGTGGTTATCTCGGTATCAGGAAGTTCAGTGATCATCAAGCGTGTTTCGGTGGCCGACATGACCGATGAAGAACTTGCCGAGTCGATCAAGTGGGAGGCCGAACAGTATATTCCCTTCTCCATCGATGATGTTAATGTCGACTTTCAGAAACTGGGCCCCGGCGCAGCTGAAGGCCAGGCAGATGTACTGCTGGTGGCCGTAAAAAAGGACAAGATCAACGATTATATTAACCTTGTGAAGGAATCCGGGCTTGAGCCAATAGTAATGGATGTGGATGCTTTTGCGCTGGCGAATATGTATGAGTTGAACTACGACCGTGAATCCGGCGCCACTGCGCTTCTGAACATTGGCGCTTCGGTGATGAACATCAACATCCTTAAGGAGGGTGTGTCGATTTTTACGCGCGACATCACGGTAGGCGGCAACCGCTATACGGAAGCGCTTCAAAGGGATTTCGGTTTAACCTATGAAGATGCCGAAAAAGTAAAACGAGGCGAGGCGATAGAAGGCGCGGATATGGAGCAGATCGAAGCTGCGGTCGTTGCCGTGACAGCGGACATCGTGGCGGAGACGCAGCGGTCCTTCGAATTTTTCCGTTCTACGACAGGGAGTGAGCCTGTTGAACGGGTTCTGGTCTCCGGAGGATGCGCCCGGATCGGACAATTCAGCACTATTCTAGCCGAGCGGCTCGAAATCCCTGTTGAGGTGGCGAATCCGTTCAAAAACATTAAAGTAGATCCGAAACGATTTGATCCCGCTCTGATCGAAGCTGCTGCGCCGCTATGCGCCGTGGCGGTAGGGCTTGCCGTCAGGAGGGCCGGGGACCGATGATAAAAATAAATCTTCTGCCGACAAAGCGGAAACCCCAGAAGAAACTGACCGAGCTTCAACAGCAGCTGGTCATCGGCGGTCTGATTTTGTTGCTGGTCGTCGGTGGCATGGTGTTTTTCTGGATGAGCTGGACCTCAACGATTGCCGCTCTGCAAGCACAGGAAGTGGAAACGAAAGCGAGGGAAAGCGCGCAAAACAAGATGTTGAATGAAGTGAAAAATGTCGAGGAAGAACGAAAAAAGGTCAATGAAAAAATAGGTGTCATCGAGCAACTGAAGAAAAATCAGGTTGGTCCGGTACGGTTGCTTGATGAACTGAGCAGGTTAATGCCGAAAGGTTTGAACTTTACTGCGCTTTCGGAAAATAACAGCCAGGTGGCCATTGATGGGACCGCATTTACGAACGATGAGATTGTGGTATTTATCAACAACCTGAAGAACAACCGCTACTTCTCTGATGTGTTCCTCGAACAAACGAAACAGATAAAAAGTGATCGCATCGATATTTACCAGTATAGATTGCAGGTAAAGTTCAAGGGAGAGCAATGATCCTCGTCGATAAAATACAAAAGATTCCCGTAAAAACCAGAATGTATGGTTTTATCGCATTCGTATGCGTGCTGGGCGGTCTGTTCCTCTATTTTATCCGCATCCCCATGAATTCAGAGATCAGGACCCTTGAACAGTCCGTAGCGGATGCACAGTCCAGGATTCGGGGAAATGATGCGAAGATAAAGAAACTTGATGAACTCAGGGTCGAGGTGAAGACGCTCAATGAGAAACTGAAAGTGCTTTCGGAGCAGCTTCCGCTGGAAACCGAGGTGTCATCTCTGCTTGGACAGATACAAGTTCTCGTGAATAAGTCGGGCCTTATCCTCAAATTGTGGAAACCGGAAAAACGGAGGACACATGCGAGCGAACTTTATGAGGAAATTCCCATCACGATGGATCTGTCCGGAGGGTATCACAGCGTTGGCGTATTTTTCGACCAAATAAGCAAGTTGACCCGTATTGTGAACATGCTGAATATTCGCATGGGCGGTGCCAAGAGCGGCCCGTCCGGAGCTACTGATATTACCATTAATTGTACGGCAATGACATTTGCAGCGGTGGAGAAAAAAGTTGAGAAAACACCATCTAAAATTGAAAAAACACCTTCTAAATAAATACGGTGGCCACGGCGGTGCCGTGCCGGCCGTCCTGCTGGCACTCCTGATCCTCATGAGCGCGGGTTGTTCAGATTCCCGTACTGCATCCGATCCGGCAACCGACAAAACAAAAACGGCTTCGCAGCCGATCAGCACGAAGCCGACGGGAACCGCGGCCACGGTTGCTGAACCAGCGCCGGCTCACGTGTACTCATATGTTCCGGGAGAAAGGCGTGACCCGTTCATGTCCATCGTGACACGGGAGGAGGGCCAGATGAACAACAAACTTTCCGACCGGCCGCCGCTGGAACGTTTTAATATCGCAGCATTTACCTTGACGGGCATCATATGGGGTGGTTTCGATTATAACGCCATGCTTGAAGGGCCGAATGGCAAAGGGTATTTTGTCCGTGTCGGCACAGTCATTGGCCCGGATCGAAGTGTCATCAAAAGGATTACTCCGGATACGATGGTGATCGAGGAGCGGTTTAAAAACTACATGGGTGTGGAAGAACGCCGGGAAATTATCGTGAATCTCCGAAAAAGACAGGAGGGGACGCAATGATGTTCGCTCAACCCCGTATCAGAATAAGTGGCTTGGTAATCATCCTCAGCCTGGTGTCGATGCTTCATGGTTGCGCCGGAACAACACCTCCGCCGACCAAAGAGGCCAATCTTGTTGTTATCGAGAAGATCGAGCCGCAGGAAGCGGATGGGAAAACAGAGGTCGTAGTAGAAGGCACAGGCCCTCTTTTGCAGTATACGTCGTCATCTCTTTCAGAACCGCTTCGACTCGTAGTCGACATCATGGATGCCGACATAAGCAAATTCAAGGATAAGATAGTTGTGAATAAAGGGGCGATCAGCGATATCACGCCTAGCCAGGTGGACAATATCGCACGGCTTGAAATCGGCCTCGCTCAAATGGTGGATGCAAAGGTATATGCGTCAGGCGGGAAGCTGATGGTAGAACTGATCAAACCCGTTGAAACGGTGAAGATCGAGCCTGAAGTGATCACGGCACCGTCGGCCACGCAAGCTCAAGCTCCGTCTCCTACCGTGGTGTCTGCCCGAGAACCCAAGCCGGAAGTTTTGGATCAGGAAAAAGGGACTGCCACGGTCGTTACTTCGGTAAAAGCAACTGCAGGAAAAGCAGGCGTCAAGGTCGTGATTACCGGGAATGGCACCATAAGGCCAAATACGTTTATGGTGGAGGCGAAAAAGCTCGTTATTGATGTTCCTGACGCCATCAGCAAAGTCCGGCCCACCGTTATTCCAGTGCGGAAGGGCGGACTCGACAAAGTGCGGATCGGCCAACATTCAGGCCCGGAGAAGAAAGTCCGCGTTGTGCTCGATCTTACAAAAAACATGGAGTATACCGCAACGCCGCAGGGCAACACGGTGATTATCTCCATGTCAGAAGCGGCAACGAAAACGGCAGTACAGGATACGCAAGAAGTAAAACCGGTGCAGGAGAGGGCTGTGCAAACGGCATCTGAAGCATCGCCAGTAGCAGAAAAAGAGATTGCTGCTGCGCCTATAGATACGGCTCCAGCTGCAACTTCTGCGGCTGCAGTATCCGGCAAGGCATCAGTTCCACCGCCGGCCCAGAAAACGGAAGAAACGAGGCAGGAACCACGATTGGCCTCTCCGGAATCAATGGTTCTTGGAACCTCCAAATTTAAGGGAAAAAAAATATCTCTTGACCTTCAGGATGCCGATCTGATAACGGTCATGCGACTTTTCGCGGAAGTTGCCAATTTGAACATCATCCTTGCCCCGGATGTAAAAGGCAAGGTTACGGTACGGATGGTGAAAATTCCATGGGACCAGGCAATGGATATCATCCTGAGAATGAACGGCCTCGGCTATGTGCTCGAGGATGATATTTTGCGCATCGCAAGCACAACGGAACTAACGCGGGAAGCCAAGGAGCAGCTCGAATCCAAAGAAGCGAAAAAGAAGGCAGAAGATCTTGTTACGAGATTAGTCGCGATCAACTACACGGATGCTGCCGCACTGGAGACAACGCTGAAAAAATCACTATCCCCCCGCGGTGAGACTGTTGTTGACGTACGAACGAATACGATCATCATCAAGGATATCCAGCGCAACGTAAACGATGCGCTGGCGCTCATCAAGGTCCTTGATCGGGTTACCCCGCAGGTGATGATCGAGGCCAAGATCGTTGAAGCGACGCTGACCTTCAGCCGTGATATTGGCGTGCAGTGGGGCGCCTCATACAAGGCCGGTGCCGCGACCGGCAATCCTACGGGTTTAGCGTTTCCAAATACGATCGGGATCACCGGCTCACCAACAGCTGGCGTGGGGCCGTCCGGGGTAGGCAATTACTTTGTGAATCTTCCCGCTCAAACAACACAGGGAGCGGGCGGAGCAATCGGGTTCACGTTCGGATCTCTTAGCAAGGCATTTAACCTTGACCTTGTGTTGTCGGCCATGGAAGGTTCCGGCGAAGGCAAGGTCATCTCCTCGCCGCGCGTGAGCGCGCTTGACAATAAAGTAGCGAAGATCAAGCAAGGCGTAAAGATTCCCTATCTTAGCACCGTAAATAACACGACTACGATAATGTGGAATGATGCCGACTTGTCGTTGACCGTAACGCCGCATGTAACCCCAGATAATAAGATATCGTTGAAGATATTAGCAACTAAGAACGCGCCGGATTACACGATTGTTGTTAATGGTTCGCCGGCAATACGCACGAACGAAGCCGAAACAGAGATCCTTCTCGCTGACGGAGAGACAGCGGTAATCGGCGGCATCCTGATCCTTGATCGTGGTACAACGAGCTCGAAAGTGCCATTCTTTGGAGATATTCCGCTGATAGGTTGGCTTTTCCGGCAGAGCAGCATCAATGAAGAAAAACGGGAACTGCTGATCTTTGTGAAACCCAATATTGTTAAGCAGGAAGCATTATAACAATTTTTCAAAGTGAGGTTGCTATGAAAATGATCGCTAAAATAATTCTGGTTCTCATAATGCTGGTACTCGCCGCGCCGATTTTCCTGCTGAACAGTTGCGGCAATTTCGGAACTACGGGGCAATGTGGAGGGTGTCCTGACAGCGCGGCACCTGCTGGTTCCAGTATAAGCGCTCCAACACTTGTTGAACCAGGTTCGGTTGTTTCTGGAACGCCAATTTGCTACCCGTCTGTAGCGTTTCAGGTCGTCGATGCCAAAGGCAATCCTTTGAACGATATATGCGTGGAACTGTCAACCAACGGACAGATCGCACTGCACACTCCGGGTTCGGCATCTTGTCCCGCATCGGGGATCGCTTATATCAGATCAAAAACAGATACTGGCGGTATGATTACCGTTGATTTTATGATAGCACCAACAGCGACAGGAACATATTTTGTCCGGGCAGTTTCGTGTGCTACATCTGCCATGGCTTCTGCAGTCGTAACAGTTTTGTGAACGTGGTTCAGCACCGGTAATTAACAGGACTCTGAGCCTGCCATGCAAAAAGCGCCCCGCAAGGGCGCATTTTTTTTGGGGAGTGAATGAATCCTTCTTTGCAAAATCAGATACAGGAATCGCTCGAATCGAACGATCTTGATGCTGTTGCTGGCCTGGCAAAAACCAACAGGCGTGTGATCAGCCTGCTCGTTCGTAAAGCCTATGATAAAGAGACGCTGGTTGGCTGGCGGGCTATCAAGGCAGTAGGCGTGGCTGCGCAGAAACTTATCCAGACAGACTACGAGTTCCTGCGCGAAACTATCAGGAAGCTTCGCTGGTCCTTATCCGATGAATCAGGGGGCATTGGCTGGGCTGCTCCTGAATTGATCGGTGAAATCGTTTGTGCTGACGCGCAGCATTTTTTAGATATCATTCCGCTTATTGCTGAGGCATACGAATTGGAAGAGGATGTGTTCAGGCCTGGTGTTATTTATGCCTTGAGCAGGATCGCAGATAAGACGCCGGAACTGGTTGCACCGTACAGCGATGTTCTTTTCAGGGCAATGCAGGATAAGAGCCCGATGACCAGGATTTATGCTTTGCAACTGCTTGGAAAAATGAAAAGTCTCCTCAAATCGTGTCTAAGCAAAGCCATAGATGAACAACTCCAACTTCTTAAATCAGATGTGAGCGAGGCATGGATATATGATGGAGAAAAGTTTGCAAATGTCGTAGTGGGTCAGGCAGCTGTTGTTACGAGAAATCTTTATAAGCCGCTCTTAAAATGAACGTGATCTCTATACACTGTTTATCTGCAGGTTCTTCCAGTGAGAAAACCCAGCTCTTTTGCCCGCACAGATTTCGGATCTTTCAATTTGCTTTTGATTAAACTGCCCTTATGATATACTTTCGCATTTACTGGAATTGATAATAGTATGAAGTTGCTGCTCGAAACATACCCGGGTTACGGGATCATCTTTCGCTTTGAGGAGTTTGACCAATGAATACCACCGGCAGTGTAAGAGTTCGTTTTGCCCCCAGCCCCACCGGCGCACTCCACATCGGCGGCGTCCGGACTGCCCTCTTCAACTGGTTGTTCGCAAGGCATCATAAAGGGACGTTCATTTTGCGCATCGAGGACACGGACCAGACCCGCTCTACTGATGAGTCGATCCAGGTCATTCTCGACGGCATGAAGTGGCTCGGCCTTGATTGTGATGAAGGGCCCTTTCGCCAGACTGCGCGAATGGGCATTTACCAGGAGCATGTGGACCGCCTTATCAAGGCCGGCAAGGCTTATCATTGTTATTGCACACCGGACGAGCTCGAGGCCAGAAGGAAAGTGGCCATGGCAGCCGGCAAACCGCCGAAGTACGACCGAAAGTGCCGCTCTCTTACCGGGCCGGTAGAGGGAAGGGTGCCGGCAGTGCGGTTCCTCTCTTCCGACGAGGGGCATACCATTGTGCGCGACATGATACGCGGGGCCGTTACCTTCGAGAATCAGCAGTTGGACGACCTTATCATCCAGCGGTCTGACGGGCTACCGACCTACAACTTTGCGGTGGTCGTGGACGATGTCACCATGAAGATCTCCCACGTCATCAGAGGCGATGATCATCTGAACAATACGCCGCGCCAGATCCAACTTTACGAGGCGCTCGGGTATGAGCCCCCGCAGTTCGCGCATCTTCCGATGATCCTCGGCTCCGACAAAACAAAGCTTTCGAAGCGCCACGGCGCTACGGCGGTCACGGAATACATTGACCTCGGTTATCTGCCGGAAGCGCTCGTGAACTACCTGTCGCGCCTTGGCTGGTCTTCCGGGGACCAGGAGATTTTTTCGCGCGAAGAACTTGTTGAAAAATTTTCGCTCGAAAGCGTGGGCAAAGCGCCTTCGGTCTTTAACCCTGAGAAGCTGCTTTGGCTGAATCACCATTACATCCAGCAGGCGGATACCGGGCGGCTCGCGGTGCTCGTGCTTAATCTTTTGAAAAAGGATACGAGTATTCCCGCTGGCAAAGAACCTGATACCGAATGGTTCAAGAAACTCGTGAAGATTCTTACCGAGCGCAGCCACACGCTGTTGGAGATGAAGACCGGCGCGATCCCCTTTATTTGTGATGAGATCACGATAGACGAAAAGGCGAAGGCGAAACACCTGACCCCTGAAGCTGCGCCGCTCCTTTCGGAACTTGCCACGCGGCTGAAGTCAATCGATCTTTTTACGCACGGTGAGATCGAAAAGGTTTTCAACGGGCTGGTTGCGGAACATGGCATCAAGCTCGGCAAACTTGCCCAGCCGGTTCGTGTGGCGTTGACCGGCGGCACGGTAAGCCCTGGCATCTTTGAAGTGTTGGAGGTAATGGGGAAAGAAAAAGCCATCAGCAGGATTCAGGCAGCGATAGGCATGGCAGCATAAGCCACGGCGCTTCCTCGGGAAAGAATTATGGAACAAAAACCTTTTATTGCGATAACCATGGGCGACCCCGCCGGCATCGGCCCCGAGATCATTGCCAAGGTGATCGACAGCGGCGAGATATTCCCACTTTGCAGGCCTGTGGTCATCGGCGACGCAGGTGTCATAAAAAAAGTAATCGAAGAAATGCGGTTATCGGCCTCAGTGCGTGTGGTATCATCGCTTGCCGGCATAGACCCGTCTCCGGGCAAACTTGATGTGCTTGAACTGAACAGGCTCGATCTTGACAGCCACGTGTGGGGGCGGCCGGATATTTCCTCGGGCAAAACAGTTGTCCAGTATATAAAAAAAGCCGTTGAACTCGCTTTGGGTAACGAGGTTGACGCCATCGTGACCGCTCCCATAAACAAGGAAATGATGAATGCCGCAGGGCATCATTATCCCGGCCACACCGAGCTTCTGGCCGACCTCACGAAGACTAAAGAATACGGCATGCTGTTCGTGGGCGGCGGCCTTCGCGTTATCCTTGCGACCATTCATGTGGCGCTCAAAGATGTTCCCGGGTGTATTACCCGCGCCTCTCTCCTCAAAACCCTCCGTCTCGCTCACCGGGCAATGCAGTCCTTTGGCATCGAAAAGCCCCGCATCGGCGTTGCCGCGCTCAATCCTCATGCCGGCGAAGGGAGGCTTTTTGGCAGCGAAGAGTGGGATACCATCCTTCCCGCTGTGATCAAGGCGAGAGGAGAAGGCATCCAGGCCAGCGACCCGATGCCTGCGGACACGCTCTTCTATAAAGCGCGGAACAATTATTACGACATCGTTGTCGCCATGTACCACGATCAGGGCCTGGCGCCGCTGAAAATGCTGGCTTTCGGCAATGCGGTTAATGTCACAGTCGGGCTGCCGATCATCCGCACATCCGTGGACCACGGGACTGCTTATGACATAGCAGGCAAAGGCTGTGCCGATCCCGCGAGCCTGCTCGAAGCGGTAAAGATTGCCGCCATGCTGAGCGCTCACCGCAAGCGCTCGCAGCAGGAGGCCCCGTGAGCACAAATCCACCGCAGTTTCTTGCACGGTCACCGCTTTTTGCGGCAGTCTTTTTTATTATCTTTGTTTTTCTGCTCTACCAAATGGCGCATTTGCTGACGCCGCTCCTGTCCCCATTGCTCTGGGCCGCGATCCTCACTCTTGCTTTGCATCCTGTTTATGAACTGCTGTTGTCGCGCCTGAAGGGGCGCAACGGCCTGGCGGCCGGAATGATGACCGCGGTGGCTCTGCTGCTGGTCATCGGCCCGGTCATTATGTTGCTTATCAATCTCGCCGGCCAGGCAGTGGACATGTATGCATGGTCGGCATCGGCACTCCGGACCGGGAAGCTGGTTGAGCTTTGGAACGCCTTCTCAACCTCGTATTTAGACAAACTGCTTTCACACCCGGCCGTCGCTGGCATTGATGTGCGCGGCATCGTTGTCAAAGGGCTGGGCGAAGCCTCGTCGGGACTGGCCTCCCATCTCGGCAACGTGCTTGCCAACACGCTGGTCTTTTTCATCGACATTGCGATCATGGTGATCGCGCTGTTTTTCTTTTTTCGTGACGGAGAACGTTTTTACAACACCGGCATAGAACTGCTCCCCTTTACCAAACGCCAGAAAGAGGCGATTTCACGAAAGTTCGCGGATACCTTTCGCGCGGTGATCAATGGCGTACTGCTGATCGCCCTGCTTCAGGGGGCAATGACCGGGATCGGTTTTGCCCTGTTCGGCGTGCCTTTCGCGACCGTCTGGGGATTTGTCGCCGCGGCAATGGCGCTCCTCCCTGTTGGCGGCGCGGCGCTTGTCTGGCTGCCCGGCGCTGCCTATCTTTATCTGACCGCGGAGACGCTCCCGGGCATCCTGCTCGGCGTCTGGGGACTGGTGCTTGTAAGCCTGCCGGATAATTTTTTGAAACCGCTCATCATCGGCAAAAAAGCGAAGATCCCGACGTTCATCCTGTTTATCGCCCTGCTTGGCGGGCTTCAGGTGTACGGTGTTTTGGGGATACTGTTCGGTCCGCTCGTCGTAACGCTGCTGACCGCCTTTCTCCAGATCTACCGCGAGGAATACGCCGATCAACACCACCACCAAACATAGCCTCCATACGCTAAACCCTGTCATCCCACGGAAGGGCGCACCACCGTGAATAAGAGCCACCCGGAACCTCTGCAAAGAGAAGGAGAATTTTCACATGGAAGATTTGGCAAAATCCGAGACGTGGCGGGTGTTCCGCATTATGGCGGAGCTTGTGGAAGGGTTCGAGGCCCTG
>Ga0194060_10003929_pt1 | contig 10406 bp, 10 predicted proteins | sample SepL225m_MetaG_FD_163427 | JGI IMG/M metagenome (GOLD analysis project Ga0194060, IMG submission 163427) | Anoxic zone freshwater microbial communities from boreal shield lake in IISD Experimental Lakes Area, Ontario, Canada - Sep2016-L222-5m | ecosystem: Environmental > Aquatic > Freshwater >... | reverse complement strand
GGCATGATATTCTCTCGCCGTGAGCAAATCTCACGGCACCGCGGCCCCATCGTCTAGCGGCTAGGACGGCTCCCTCTCACGGAGCAAACCCGGGTTCGATTCCCGGTGAGGTCACCAACAATTTCCAAAGAAATTGTTCCCAAAGTACACAATACCCACACCCACACAATTTCTTTGTAAATTGTTGAGTACGGAGTAGTGTGTATTTTGTATTTAGGGTAGAAGTCTTTTTATGTTTGACTTTGAGAAGTTGGAGGTTTACCAAAAGGCCAAGTCGCTGAACAAGCTTGTCCAGCAGCTCCTCCGATCGAACCGGACCATCGACTCTTACCTCCGCGACCAGCTGCGGCGGGCATCGATCAGCATGGTTATCAACATCGCGGAAGGAAGCGGTAAATTTTCGCTCGGGGACAAACGGAACTTTTACACGATCTCGCGCGGATCGGTTTACGAGTGCGTATCGCTCTTTGAGCTTCTCCTCGACGACGCCTCTGTCGACGCGGAAACGTTTCAGCAGTTTTACGCGGAGTTTGAAACCGTCTCGAAGATGCTGTTCGGATTGATTCAGAGCCAGCGGTAACACTTGAGTTCATCGTGGACAAACAAAAAATCCCCACGCAACTGCGTGGGGATTTTTGCATTGAGTGGCCAATGTGGGGTCCTGACACCGACCGCAGGAGACACTGTTAGCGGCCACCTTGACTCCCGCGCAATTCTCCCCTACCCTACGCGAACACCAGGTGAACAAAATGGCTATCTATCTTGACGCACTTCCCTATGAGGCCGGCTGGGATTACCGGATTTGGGACGCGCAAACCGGACAGTACGTGTCGGATGCCTCTGAAGCCGCCGAAACCCTGATGGAACTGAAGGCCCTCATGGAATGGGGCGGCATCCGGGATAGTCCGGACGCGAATGCCGTCCTGGGCGGATGGCTCAGCCTGGCCCGAGCCCGCGGGACCAACGACCTGTCGAAGAAGTTCGTTTCCGCCGATCTCCGCGATTGGCGGTCCCCGTTGGAATCGGAAGCGCGGCCGGGTCCGTTGCGCTATGCCATCCGCTCGGCAACCCTTGCCAAGCAGATCGCGCAGGGAATCCAAGATCTCCAGATTGCCGAGTGGATGTCCAAGCTCTCGGACGAGGCGCGCGAATTCCTGGAGACGTCCTTCGTGCTCCAGGAGCTGCTGCGCGAAAGGGGCGTGGCAACGTATCGCGCCAGCCATGATCGTCTCGGGAGCGTCCAGCCGCTCGTTACGGAGATCGCCAAAGCGTGGGCCGACGCCGTCATCGTCGAGACCGTCGACTCGGAGAACAAATTTCAGACCATCTTCTCCTTCCGCCTGCGGTAACGCACGGCGGATTTTTCTTCACCGCTCCACAGCCCACACCGTTGACACTCGACAAAAGATCGACTATCGTCCGGTCACGACCATCAACCCGTGCGGAGGATTCAATGAAACTTCTCAGTCCGTTCTTTGACCAGGAAGGCAAGGCGGCGATCATTGGAATAAAAGAAGGGAGAACGTACACGGCGTTCGTCGTGCACGGAAAGGACGCGGCGCGGCACGTGATCGTCAGGAACGCAACTGGCGACGGCAGCGAGTGGAAGATGCTCTCGCTCGTCGAGAACTCCCCGCTCGCGGGAACGTCCGTCCTCGAGACGGAGATCGTTGACGGAGGATCGGCCGAGATCGTGCAGGAGGCGCTGTCGACGTTCGAGGAATTCGCGCGGCGAAACGCGAGCATCGACGAGACCGACGAGGAGACGGCGCTCGCGGGCATCCAGCTGACGTTCACGCGACGCGGCAAGAAGTCGGGTGGGATCCTGGCGTACCGGGATCCTGAGCGGAAGTCGCACGTGTTTGCCTTCTGTGCCAAGCGCCAGGCGCGAAAACATGTGCGCCAGCATCTGATCTGGCTCGACAAGGACCCGTGCTCCGCCATTTCCCAGCACGTCGAAAAGAGCGACCTCCACGACCGGATACCCGCGGATGACGCTCTCCCGCGCCACGAGGTTCACATCACAGGCGATCTTGCCACGCGCATCCGCCTGGGCCTCTACCTCCGCACAACCGCGACGAACCTCTGACCCGCACCGACCGCTAGGTGCGTTTTTTATTGGGATATGATATCGTTTATGCATTGAATTCCCTCGTCCAAACCTATGCGATCCTCCCCATCCCCAAAGCCACCTGGATTCTGGGAAAATTTAAAGAATGCCCCTGGCGACCTGATGAAAGAAATCAAGGGGGTCGTCGCGCCGAAACCGAAGGAATCTCCACCGCCGCCGACCGCGGCCAAATCAGACCGCTTAGAAAAAAGCGCCGCAAAATTTAAGGCTCTCCATGTCGCGGATCGAGAGAAAAATGCCCCGACGATCGACGAAATACGCAAACGGTGGAATCCGCCCGCGTTGCCAGCCAGGGAAGCGCCGCGCGTGCTTTCTCCCGTGGACCAGGAAATGGAGGACGCGTTCAACGCGACGCCAAAAGGAAGGGAGACGGGCGCTACGCTCAGAGCCGGGAGAATGGAGAAGCGACCGCTTACCGCCGAAGAGATGCGAAAGACCGCAAGGGAACGCATGCTCCTGGACGCGCTGCCCGCGGCACGAACCAAGGAAGACCAAAATAGAATCTACGCCCAACTATACAAGCAGGGCACGGAACAAAAACCGAGTCCATAAAATACAGGCACGGGTCAGACCCGTGCCTTTGCGATTTCCGTCGCCCTACGACCTCAGCCTTGTCACCTCCGCGTCCACGATCGCCGTGAGCGCGAGGATGCTGTGCATCGGCTTGTGGATCTCGACGATCTCCTGCTCGCCGAAGTACCGTTCGCCGACGCGCTCGCGGAGATCCGCGCCGGAGCCATGGAGAAGAAAGAACGCGATCTTCCGCGCGCGAAGCGACGACTTGATTTTCGCGTGGATCTCGAGCCCGGTCTCCCCGACAAGCTGGTTGTCGCAGATGATCGCGGCAACGTCGTCGTGCGCGTCCAGCATGGCATACAGCTCGGCGCCCGTCGTCCCCGTTTCCGTCGCGAACTGCCCGCCGGCATCCAGAGCCATCGCAACGATGTCACAGATGGCCGGCTCGTCGTCGATTACCAAAACGCGTCTCATGTCCTCCTCCCTCTCCAAACCATTTGGAGAATCGAGTAAACCATCTTTTCCGAAAACGGTCAACCTTCCGTGACCCACGCCCCGTACTGTCGGACCAGCAGTTCCTCCGCCCGCAGTGGATCGGCCATCAGGTCCTTTACGGCCTTTTCCATCCGTGCGCTCTGCGATCCCTTCACAAGGACGATGTCGCCCTTCTTTACGTTGAAATCCAGCCATCTCCCCGCCTCGACCGACGTCGCGAAGAACTCGACGTTGCGCTCGTCCATCCCGGCCTCGATCGCGCCGCGGCGCGTGTCGCGGCCCTCCTCGTTCACGCAGACGAGAATGTCCGCGACCTCGGCGGCGCGCATTCCGAGAAGGCGGTGCTCGTTTTCGGAGTAGCGGCCGAGCTCGGCCATCTTGCCGAGGACGGCGATGCGACGCGCGTTTTCGTCGGGGGAGAAGAAGCGAAGGACCTCGAGGGCCGAGGCCATCGACGCGGGCGCGGCGTTGTAGGAATCGTCGAGGATGAGCGTCTCCTTGATTCCCGGCAGCGGGCGCATGCGTCCGGCCTGGGGCTGGAGCGTGCGAAGCGCCGCGACGATCTCGGAGAGCGGCATGTTGAAATGACGGCCGACCGCGGCGGCGGCGAGAGCGGCATAGACCTGTCCGCGACCGAGAAGATTTGGCAAGGCGACCTCCGCTCGCTCGTCGCCGACGACAAGGTCGAAATGAATCTCGCAGAACGGCTGCTCCGCGTTACAGCGAAGAATGTCGTGCGTCTCGACGTGATAGTTTTCGGCGCGGACGTCGAGACCTTCGGTGAAGCCGTAAGTTACCGTCGCGACGACCACCCCTGTCCCCTCCTCCCCATGAGGAGGGGGAACTTGGGCGACGGACGCCATCACCAATGGGTCGTCGCCGTTCAGAATCGCGATGCCTCCCTTCTTGAGATGACGGACGATCGCGGCCTTCTCATAAGCAAGCGCCTCGATCGAATTGAAATATTCCGCATGCACCGGCGATACAGCCGTGAAGACGGCAACGTCGGGCGCGGCGATCTTGCAGAGCGTGTCCATGTCGCCCGGTCGGTCGATGCCGTACTCGAGCGCGAGGAGGTTCGGATAGGACGCGTCGCGGAACAGCCAGAGCATCTTGGCCTTCGCGTGAACCTTGAGCCAGCCGATCACCGACGCGCCCGGCGTCTTCGCGCCGATAACCGTTAGGGGCACGCCGAACTCGTTGTTGTAATTCTCCTCGGGCGACCGAACGCGAAACCGTCCGTCCAAAACGGCCGCGATCGCGTTGCGCGTCGAGGTCTTTCCGACCGATCCCGTCACCGCGACGACGGTCGGGTGATATTTGCGGAGGACGAGACGGGCCTGAAAGGCAAGAAGGAATTGGATGATGCGTTTCATAGGGGGTTTGGTTTGTTGTGAGTAGTGAGTGGTGAGTGGTAACAACTACTCACTACTCACTACAAACCACTCACTCTTTACAACGGCCTCTCGGGCGGAACTTCGAAATACTGGAGCAAGAACTTCGCGATGTCCCCGAACAGCGGCGCGGCGGACGATTCGGCCCAGGTGACGTCGCGCGGATGGTCGATGCGGACGATCATGACGAACCTCGGATTGTTCACCGGGCCGAACCCCGCGAACGAGCCGATCGTCGAGTCAAGCTCGTACCCGCCGCCGTCCGAACGCGCGACCTGCGCCGTGCCGGTCTTTCCGCCGATGTAATACCCCGGCACGCCCGCCTTCTTTCCGTGCCCGTTTTCGACGACGGAGACAAGCATCGCTCCCAGCAGGCTCGCGGTCTTCGGCTGGACGACGCGGCGCACCTCCTGCGGAACGCGGGGATCGTGCGTCCCGTCCGGCTTCACCACGTCCTCGACGACATACGGCCGCATCAGCATCCCGTTGTTCGCAAGCGCGCCGTACGCCGCCACCATCTGAACCGGCGTGACCGTGATCCCCTGCCCGAACGACGCGGTCGCCGCGTAAATCTCCTGTCCGATATCGAGCGACGCGATCGTGCCCGACGACTCGGTTTCCATCTCCAATCCCGTTCGAACGCCGAACCCGAAGTTCTTCACGTACTCGACGAACTTTTCCATTCCCATCTGTCGCATCGAGTACACCATGCCCGTATTCACCGATTCCTCCAGCACGGTCGTCATGTCGATCAGGCCGTACACCTTGTTCTGCGCGTTTCGGATCGGCCTCGGCCATCCGCTCACCATCACCTCGCCCGTGTCCGTGAACGTCGTCGTAGGCGTCACGGCCCCGGTATCGACGGCCGCGGCCATCGTGATTGCCTTGAAGATGGATCCCGGCTCGTAGGAGTTGAAGATGGCGGGATTGTTGAAGGAATCGGTAGAAGGAGCGTTGCGATAATCGCCAGGCTCAAAGTCTGGGGACCCGCACATGGCAAGAATCTTGCCCGATTTCGGCTCCATGACGATCACGCTTCCGCCGTCCGCCCCGTGACGCGCCACGGCCTCCTTCAGCTTGGTGCACGCCTCGTACTGAATCGTACGGTCTATCGTCAATACCACGTCGGACCCGTTCATCGCCGGCTCGATCGAGCGCTCCCCGACCGCGATCAGGCGTCCCGCGATGTCGCGCTCGCTGCGCAGGAACCCGGGAGTACCCGTCAGCTCCTGGTTGAAGTATCCCTCGATCCCGTACTTTCCGGTCATGGTCCCGTCCTCCGACGACCCGACGAACCCCGTCACCTGCCCTCCGAGCCCGGACTCGGGATACAGGCGTCCTTCCTCCCGGATAAAGTAGATACCGGGCAACTTCAGTGCGATGAGTTCCGAAAGCTTGTCCTCCTTCACGTTACGCATGATCGGCTCGTACGGGTCGGTGTGCACGTCGAGGTGCGTCGCAATCGTCTTGACCTTGTCCGCGTCGAACCCGAACAGCGCCCCGAGCTTGTCGGCCGTCCCGATCGCGTCCACGACCTTTCGCGGGTCGGCATACACGAACGACACCTGCTGGACCGTCGCGATCGGAACGAGCGAGCCGTCCTTCATGTCGTGGATCAGGATATCGCCGCGGCTCGGGAACAGTTCCTTGAAAATCTCATGCTGGCCCGAGGCAAGCGCCACGTACGTGTCGTGGTCGAGCACCTGGAGCACGAACAGCTTCAGCGTGATCGCCACCGCAAACGCAACCATTCCGTAACGAATGGCATTCATGCGCCACTCGTTGTTTCCCTGCGACAGTGAGGATCCTCGTCGGTGTCGTGTCATATCATTGTCCGAGTCCAAAGCCAAAAAGCGATCCGGTCCCGCTTGGATTCTGTCCGTTCAGTACCTCCTCGCCGTCATTCTTCCCGTCCCCGTCCGTGTCCGCCTTGTTCGGATTCGTGCCATAGAACGCCTCGACGATCGCGGAGAGGCCGTCATTGTCAACGTCATCCTTTGACTCCGTCGTCTCCACGGGAAGGTGCGCCGCGTCGTTCGAGACGAGCGCAGGCGACGGCAGGCCGGCCATGTCCGCCGATGATTCCAGCGTGCCGATCATCTCGTTCGCAATCGACAAGAAACCGACGGTCTTCCTTGGACTCGGCACCTCTCCGCCATACGGCGCGTTGAAATCCGAAAGATTTACGAGAACGTCGACGGTCGCCTTCGTCTTTGGCTCCTCGGCCACCGTACCGGAAGCCTGGAATCGATAGAGCAGGTGGTCCGTCGTCCCGATCCAGAGCCGAACCTTCAGAGATTCCAGCTGCTTGGCCCGAGACTCGACGATCACCCGTTCCGCGTCGTTCGGCTCACGATTTAACTTGGCGCGAATCTCGTCCGCCAGGAACGCGCGGATCGCATCGGGATCGAACCGGGCCTCAATGACGCGAGTCGCGTGCGCGTCGACGATCTCGGTCACGTCGTCATACCGCACGAGAAAAACGTCCGCGACGGCAAGAAGGTCGCGAAGACGAAGGATCGCGTCGTTCGTCCAGGGAGCCACAGGTTCGAGATACGAGGACGCAGCCGGAAGCGAGACGATCGGCGCGTCCAGCCCCGGCAGCATGGAACCCCACTTCGGCAATTCCCCGTCCGCAAACGAGACCCACGTTTCCTTCGACGAGAAATCCACTCCGGGAACGCTCGGTCCCGGCGGCGAGTACGTCAGGTATGTCGTCCCTCCCGTCGTCCTCAGCTCGCCCGATAGGTCCGTATACTGCTTCGACGTCTTCAGCCGAAACAATCGGAACTTCGTATCCTGCTGGATCGACGGCAAACCAGAACTGTCGATCTGCCCGACGAGATACAGCGACGTCGCCACCCGGGCCTTTCCCTCACCCCGCGTCCAGGAAAACGCCGACCGCTCCCGAACGGTCTCCACCTTCGACATTGCCCGCAGCATCCTCTGAACCTCGGTCTCCGGCCGAAACCTCATGAAGACCACGTACACCGCGAAGACGACGATCAAAACGAAAAGCACGACGGACAGGATAAAATAGAGCGCGCGACGACCGTTCATATTGCCCACAGTATACTAAAAATCCCCGGTCTCTGGAACTCAGAGTCCGGGGATTTGTCCACTATTCCACCAGCACCACGTCTTCCTCGCCGACGACGGATCCGACGAACGTCATCACGTCGCCCGTACTGTCGTTTCGGATCAGGCGGATGCGCTCGCCGCCGGAGGACTCGTAGTCCGAGAACCCGTAGCGCTCGTCGCTGTCCACCGGGCAGTCTCCTTCTGCCTCGGTGACGGATCCGACGTCCTCGTATGAGAACTCGTACTCCTTTCCCTGCCAGCCGATGGTCTCGTTCTCCGGCTCCAGCGCCTCGTCAAGCTGGCGATAGAACATCAGTTCCTCGTCGCTCGGAGAAATGGCCAGCATCGCCCCGTCCGCCTGGAACAGCCACACGAGCTCGTCGCCGCCCTCCAAGGTGACGGACGCCTTTCCAGAATAGGTAAACGGTTCGTTAGAAATGGTGAGCTCGGAGTCCGGCTCAAGGTTCAAAAGCGCGTCGATCTTCATAAAGGGCTGGGTGATGAGAGTGACTGAGTGATAAAGTGATTGAGTGATGAAGTATTGCAACTCCACGACTCCATCACTCCATCACTCCATCACTTTTAGTAACATCCGGGATTATAACAGGATATCTGAAATCGCCAAGAGGGGGCATGCGATGGTAGAATTGTGTCAAGACTTACTCGCGAGACGAACGACGTATGGCGACATCCCACGCGGACCACGAGGTCTGGCAGCGAGAGCAGAATTTCATCTCGCAAAAGCGGAAGGAGAACCGAGAGCTGTTCGCGTCGTCGGACAAGGGCGCGTTCGATCTGTACGACCGAATCGGGATCACGTCGCATCCGCCGGCGCTGCCGAAGGGATACGTCAAATATTCGCCGCTCGATTTTATCGTCGAGGAGATCCGTCCGGACGGAACGCTCATGACCGTCGACGGCCAGCCCGCCGCGCCGGAGACTCCGGACGGCGAGGGAACGATTTACGCGGACCTCACGAAGCTCGGAATCTCGACGCTCGACGCGGTCCAGCGCATGGTCGACGCGCTTGGTGTTCCCCAGGACAAGATCGGCTACGCGGGAATCAAGGACGCGGTCGCGCTCACGGCGCAGCGGATCAGCATTCGCGGAGGGTCGCTCGAGGCCGTAAAAAATCTCGCGATCACCGGCTGCCAGTTCCGACAGGTTGTCGACGGCAAAGGCGTGATCTCGACCGGAAACCTGAAAGGCAATCGGTTTACCCTTCTCATTCGTACCGAAGGCGAACCTGATAAAGAGGCATTCGCCGCGGCGATCGAACTGGTGAAGACGCGCGGCGTAATGAACTACTATGGCACGCAGCGCTTCGGCACGCCGCGGTTCCTCGCCCACCTGTTCGGCGCACACATCATGCGCGGCGACCTCGAGTCGCTCATCAAGGCGTACCTCATGCAACCGAGCCCGTACGAACTTCCGTTCTACGCGAACATCCGGGCCGAGGCAGCCGCGGCGTATGGCGACTTCCCCAAGATGCAGGAGATCATGGGCGTGCTTCCCTACTCGTTCCGCTACGAGCTTCAGATGCTCGAGGAGCTGGTGAAGAATCCGACCGGCTACGAGGCCGCCATGAACCGCATGCAGAAGCAGGCCGACCTTTGGGCACGCGCCTACGCCAGCTACCTCACCAACATGATCCTCGCGGACGCCGAAAAGAATGGGACCGTGCTCCCGGAGCGCATCCCGCTGCTCATGACGCAGGAACCGGAGGCGAAGCAGTTTTACGCGTCGTGGCTCAAGCAGCACGGCACGGAGAAGTACATGGAGAACCTGAAACGGTTTCGATTCATCAACGTGGGAAAGAACCAAACGATCGAGCCGGTCATCCGCCCGACGATCCACGATTACAAGTTCGTCCCGGAAGGCCTCGTCATCTCATTCGACCTTCCGAAGGGCGCCTACGCGACCACGATTCTGATGTACCTGTTCGACTCCGTCAGCGGCACGCCGATTCCGGAATGGATGAAGACGACCGAGGTCGATACCAAGGAACTCCTCGGCACCGGCTCGCTCCTTCACGTCCGCGAGCAGTTTGCGGCGGAGATCGTCTCGGCGATGGCGAACAAGACGGACGACGAGTAGGCCGGAAAACAAAGAGACCCCGGGCAACGCGGAGATCGAGACGAGCAGAGGTTGCTCGGGATCTCTTTGTTGCCACGGGGTCAGGGACCTCGCGACAGGGCCGCGGGTCAGACGCGCTCGTACGTGACGTTGCCGTCCGCTGCGAAGTGCAGGAGCTTGACGGTGCCGCGGGGCGTGCCGTCGACGCGGTGGCTGGGGTTGATCGTCATGGAACCGTCCGGGTTCACGAAGCCGTGGACGTGCTCGAAGGCACTGCCCAGGATCGCGTCGAACAGCTCCTTGGCGTCGTCCGACACCGCGAGGGGCGGGGCGTCCGTCTTCTCCCACCACATGCGGAGAGAGTACATCCGGTCGCCTTCCTTCTTGGTGAGGTACGCCTTCGTGAAGGTGTACCCGGCCGCGTTCAGGTCGCGGGGGAGCGCGCCGAGGGAGCCGAGGGACAGGCCGTCGTTCCCCCAGAGCTTGCGCCCGGAGTCGGCCTGAGCGTTGCGGGACCCGTCGATGCGAATGGGGTTCACGACGCCGTTCGCGAGCGCCTCGGCCGCGCGCTTGGCGGTCTGCGCCTGGATGGCCTCGGCCGACAGGTTGCCGACGTTGATTCCGACGGACATCAGCGCCCGGGCCGAATCGGGGTTCAGGCGAACGCCGAAGCCGACGGACTTGATGGCGGGGGCAGAGACGGGGGCGGGGGT
>Ga0194060_10003928_pt1 | contig 10410 bp, 8 predicted proteins | sample SepL225m_MetaG_FD_163427 | JGI IMG/M metagenome (GOLD analysis project Ga0194060, IMG submission 163427) | Anoxic zone freshwater microbial communities from boreal shield lake in IISD Experimental Lakes Area, Ontario, Canada - Sep2016-L222-5m | ecosystem: Environmental > Aquatic > Freshwater >... | reverse complement strand
GTTCATGACCGTGGCGGTGATGTTCATGGGGCTCGTGCCCATCATGTGGTCCGCCGGCGCTGGCGCCGACGTCATGAAACGCATTGCCGCCCCGATGATCGGCGGCATCTTCACGTCATTCCTGCTGGAACTCGTCGTCTATCCGGCCATCTATGAAATCTGGCGATGGCATTTCGATCTGAAGTCACAGCTCGTCAACCCGCAACTCACCGAAGGAGTCACACCATGAAGACGATCGCGTTCGCCCTCTCGGCCACCCTGCTGCTCGCCTCCACGATCCACGCGCAATCGTCGCGCACCTACGTGGGCGTCATCACCGACACGATGTGCGGTCGCGACCACGCGATGATGAAGATCACGCCAGACAGCAAGTGCGTGCTCGAGTGCGTGCGGTCCTCGAAGACGGTCAAGTTCGCGCTCCTCGAGGGCACGAATGTGTATACCCTGAGCGATCAGGAGACCCCCGCGAAGTTCGCCGCGCAGAAGGTGAAGGTCACCGGCGTTCTCAACGAGAAAACCAGAATCCTGAAGGTCGAGAAGATCGAAGCGGCGAACTGATTCCCGCGCGGGCCCTACTTGAACTCCTTGCAGGGCGTCGTCCAGCTCTCGCAGGGGCCGACGTCCTGGGCCCGCGTGTATTTCAGCGCACTCGACGCCTTGTCCGCACCCGTCGTGGTCGTGACGTCGATCGTCAGCGTCTTGCCGTCCGCGGTGAGCGAGATGAGCTCCTTCACGCCGACCGAGGGCTTGGAGGGCGACTCGAGCGCGCCCTCGCTCACCAGCGTCCGGCCGTCCCACTTCGACGTCATCGTCACGCTCCCGCCCTGTCCGGCGGGTGTCGAGGTCTTGCCTCCCGGCGTGTACATCCGCACGTGCATCGTGTTGACCATGCTCTCGACGAGGAGCGTGCCGTTGGCCGGCTGTGTGACGAACAGAAAGTCCGGCGCGCCGGACGGAATCAGGCCCGTCAAGGCGGCAGTGGGGCTGACCTGGCTTTGCGCGGTGTCGAGCTTCCAGGTGCCGCCGAAAGACGGCACTGATGGTTGCGCCGGCTTGACGGCGGCCTTGGCGGATGGCGCGGGCGGAACCGGCCTGGCTGGCGCGGAACCGGCCGCCTGAGCCTCCTGGCCTGGCTTTCCCACGTTCAGCGCCACGATCTTTTCACGATCGCGCGCGTAGAGCGTCGTGCCCACCAGCGTCGGCACCGTCCATGACACGGTCTCGAACAACTTGAACTGCGACAGGATCGTCGCACCCTCCGGCGTCAGCTTCGCCAGCGCGAGGTCGCCGTCCTCGTCCATGATGATCGTCTTGCCATCGGCGTAGAGCAGGCTCGCGCGACCGAAGCCGCGCGCCTGCCACATCGACTTCCCGGTCTTGATGTCGAGCGCCGTCAGAAACGCCGGGCCCGTATCGCCGGTCGTGCCATAGACATAGTCGCCCACCCGGACGGCGCTGAGAAACATGAAGCGCACGCGGCTGGTGAACCACAGTTCGTCCGCGTGCGTGACGTCGCCTTCCTGCCGCAAGTGAATGGCCCGACTGCCGGCCTGGTACGCCGAGGACACGAACAGGACGTTGTCGGAGCCCCAGAGCGGTGTCATGCAATTGAGATCGTTGCCCGGATCATGGGGATAGGCCCAGAGGATCTGCCCGTTGGTCGGGTCGAGCCCCTGCACCGTGCCTCCGGCCACGAAGACCATCTGGGGCCTTCCGCCCAGCGTGATCAGGATCGGCGCCACGTCCGAGTTCAGAAAGTCTCCGCTCTTCCAGACGACGCCACCGTCGCTCTGCCGGAACGCCATGACCGACTGACCCGGCCCGCCGACCGTGCAGATGATCGTGTCGCCGTACGCAATGAAGCTGCATCCGTAGCCCACCTTGACCATCGGCCGGATGAGCAGCGACGGCGCCTTGAACTCCTTGACGAGATCATGCGACCACAACACCTTGCCCGTGCGCTTGTCGAATGCGTACAGCTCGTTGTTGGTGCCTAGGGTGAACAGGCGGTCGCCGACGACAAGCGGCGTCGAGTGCGGGCCCGCGCCCTGGCTGAAATCCTGGCGGACGGACGGGTACTTGTATTCCCAGATCGTCTTGCCCGTCGCCGCCTCGAGCGCGACGACCGACTCCTCGGGGTCCCACGGCCCATTCTTGGTCCGGCCGTTGCCGACGCGAAACATCGTGAACAACCGCCCGTCATCGACCGTGATCGCCGAATAGCCGCCACCCAGCGGCCGTGTCCAGATCACGGGAGGCCCGGCGTCAGGCCACGCGTCGGCGAGGCCGGTTGCCTCGGAGATGAAGTTGCGGTTGGGGCCACCCCACTGAGGCCACTCCGCGGCTCCGGATGGCGCTGGGCGCTGCGCGATGAGGGACGGAGCCGTGACCAGCAACCCGCCGATCAGCCCGAGGGTCAGGATCGCTCGCGACGTGGGTGACATCAGCCACTTCCTCTCTCTGGCAGGCAGGACTGGACCAGGTGTGCGAACCTGGGTCGTCCGGCGTCCATCGCTAGCGGACTATAGCGCAGTTCTTCATCTCCATGACGCACGGAAGATCACTCGCAATGCCCCCAATCCCCCCTACATATGTCAGAATCCGTCCATGTTTTTCGTCCACCGAGTTCACGGCATGTGCCGCGTTCGTGGGCTGGCCGCTGTTGGCCTGCTTGCCCTTGTCCTCCTGCCCTCTGGCGCGAACGCTCAGTCCGAGATCCAGTTCACCCTGGCGCCAGTCACCGTCACCGCGCAGAAGGGCGCTCAGGACCCGCAGAAGGCGCCGGTGAGCGTGACCGCGGTCACGCGCCAGACACTGGATGATGCCGGCGTGCGCAGCGTCAGCGAGGCGGCAGGCTACGCCCCGAACACCTTCTTCAACGAGTTCACGGCGCGAAAGTTGAGCAACGCCCGCATTCGCGGCATTGGGGCGAGTCCGAGCAACCCGGGCGTCACGAGCTACATCGACGGCGTCCCGCAGCTCCACGCGAACTCGTCGAGCCTCGAGTTCGTGGATGTGGACCAGGTCGAGTTCGTGCGCGGGCCGCAGAGCGCGCTGTTTGGCCGCAACGCGCTGGGCGGCATCATCAACATCACCAGCAGCCATCCATCGCTGAAGTCCTGGTCCGGTGCCATGGTCGGACCGTGGGGCAATTTCAGCGCGGGCGACCTGCGCGCCTCGGCGTCAGGGCCCATCGTCAAGGACACGCTCGCCGTCGGCGTCGGCATCGGCTATTCGACGCGCGACGGCTTCACGAAGAACGACGTCACCGGACACGCGCTCGACTCGCGGTCAGCCGTGTTCGGCAAGGCTCAGGTGCTGTGGACGCCGGCCCCGCGCTGGGAGGCGCGGGCCCTCTTCAACGCCGAGCGCGCCCGCGACGGCGACTACGCCCTCCAGGATCTCGGCAGCCTGCGCGCCGCGCCGTTTCACGCGTCCCGCAACGTCGAGGGCTTCACGCACAGGGACATCCTGGGCCAGACCGTTCAGGTCTCGTACGCAGGGCCGAGGATCGAGTTTTCGACGACCACCGGCTTCGTGAAATGGAAGACCGATGATTTGACCGACCTCGACTACACAGCCCAGCCGCTCATCACGCGCACGAACGCCGAGCAGGACTTTCAGTTCACCGAAGAAGTGCGCGTCGCGTCCGGAAAGAACGCACCCGTCGCGCTGTCGGGACGCGTGACGATGAAGTGGCAGGGCGGCCTCTTCCTGTTCACGCAGAACTACGAGCAGGACGCCGCGAACAACTTCTCGCCCTTCGTGCTCTCACCGTACCTGGGCTTCCCCATCACCCAGCATTCACCACTATCCACGCTGGACGATCGCGGCGTAGGCGCCTACGGGCAGACAACCCTCAGCTTCTCCAATCGGCTGGACCTTGTCGTCGGCGCGCGCGCAGACCGCGAGCACAAGGCCGCGAACCTGAATACGTTCTTCACGCCCGCCTTCGCGCCCGCCGTCCTGCTCGCGCCGGAGAAGAGCTTCTCCGACGTGTCGCCACAGTTTGCGATGGCCTATCGCGTCGTGTCCAACACGACCGTGTACGGCACCGTCGCGCGGGGATTCAAGGCCGGCGGCTTCAACGCCGCATCGCCGACTGGCGCGGAAGCCTACAGTCAGGAGCACAGCTGGAACTACGAGGCCGGCGTGAAGACCTCCGCGCTGGGCAATCGACTGACGGCCAGCGTCGCCGCCTTCTCCATCGACTGGAGCGACCTCCAGGTAAACGTGCCCAACCCTCAGGTTCCCGGGCAGTTTTTCATCGGGAACGCCGCCGGCGCCAGGAGTTCTGGCGCGGAAATCGAACTCCACGGCAGGCCTGAACGCGGGCTGGATCTGTTCAGCAGCGCCGGATTCACGCACGCGCGCTTCGCGAGCGGCAGCGTGTCCAACGGCATCGACGTGAGCGGCAGGACGCTCGCAAACGCGCCGAACTACACCGCCAACTTCGGCGTCCAGTACTTGCGTCCGCTCCAGGGCGGTCTGTCGCTGATGGCGCGTGCCGAGGCATTCTGTGTCGGCCCGTACCAGTACGACGACGCGAACACGGCTGGGCAGGCTGCCTACACGCTGACCAACCTGCGCGCGGGACTGCGCGGGTCCCGTGGATTTGCCGAGATCTGGATCCGGAATGCCCTCGACACCCGGTACATTCCGACCGCGCTCCCGTATCCAGGACTCGCGCCGTCGGGGTTCGTCGGCGAGACTGGCGCCCCGCGAACGTTCGGCGTGCGTGCCGGCGTGAGCTTCTGACGTGACGAAGAACACCCTGAAATGAGCGACCACCCATGAAACGACTACTGGCCTTCGCGCTCTTGTGCCTTCTTCTGGCCGCGACCTGGCCTTCGCGGGTCGGCGCGTCGGACCCCGCCACCGGCGACTGGCCCATGTGGGGCGGCACGCCCGACCGCAACATGGCGTCGAACATGAAGGGGCTGCCCGCCGAATGGGACGTCAAGACGAAGAAGAACGTGAAGTGGGTGGCCGAACTCGGGTCGCAAAGCTACGGGAACCCGGTCGTCGCCGATGGCATGGTATTCGTCGGCACGAACAATGACACGCTGCGCGACCCGAAGCAGCCGGGCGACCGCGGCGTGCTGATGGCGTTCAAGGAGTCGACCGGCGAGTTCCTGTGGGAGCACACGCACGAGAAGCTGGAGACGGGACAGGCCAACGACTGGCCGTACCAGGGTGTCGCCTCGTCGCCGCTTGTGGAAGACGGCCGGGTCTATTACGTGAGCAACCGCGGCGTCGTGTGGTGCGTGGATGCCGACGGCTTCCGCGACGGCACGAACGACGGTCCCGTCACCGACGAGAAGCTGACCGGCCCCGAGAATGCCGACGTGATCTGGTCGTTCGACATGATCAAGGAGGTGGGCTCCTACCCGCACAACATGTCGAATTCGTCGCCGCTCATCTGGGGCGGACTGGTGGTGGTGGCCACCTCGAACGGACACGACGAGAGCCACGAGCACGTGCCGTCGCCGAAAGCGCCCGCCATCATCGCGCTCGACAAGAAGACGGGCAAGCTGGCCTGGCAGGACAACTCGGTCGAAGACCGGATTCTCCACGGCCAGTGGTCCACGCCGTCGGCCGGCAGGATCGGCGGCGTCGATCAGGTGGTGAGCGCGCAGGGCGACGGCTGGGTGCGTGGCTACGAGGCGGCGACCGGGAAGAAACTGTGGGAATTCGACATGAACCCGAAGGACGCGGTCTGGCCCAAGACCCGCAATGAGGTGATCGCGACGCCGGTCATCTTCGAGGACCGCGTCTACATTGCGAACGGCCAGGATCCCGAAGGCGGCGAGGGTCCCGGGCACCTCTACTGCATCGACGCCACCAAGCGCGGCGACATCACGCAGTCGGGCATGGTCTGGAAGGACGACAAGATTCGCCGGTCGCTCTCGACGGCATCGGTCGCCGACGGACTCCTGTACGTCGCGGATCTCAGCGGGTTCCTCCACTGCTTCGACGCGAAGACCGGCCAGGCCTACTGGACCTACGATGTCTTCGCCGCCGTCTGGGGCTCGACGCTCGTGGCCGACGGCAAGGTCTATCTCGGAGACGAGGATGGCGACGTCGTCGTGCTGGCGGCGGGCAAGGAGAAGAAGTTGCTGGCCGAGATGAACATGGGCAGCTCGGTCTACGGCACCCCCGTGCCCGCCCACGGCACGCTGTTTCTGATCAACCGCAACCAGCTCTTTGCGCTGGCCGTCACGAAGTGAACGCGCGCTGACGAAGAAGCGGAGCGATCCGCGTCCACCCGAATGCCGCCACTCCCGCTGCTCCCTGGCCCGGCACGATTCGTCGCTGCGGCCTGGTGTCTGGTCTCGCTCGGACTGGCCACGATGCCGCCATCTGCACGGGCGCAGGGCGCGGAGGACGCGCCTGTGGCGAGCGCCGTTCGCAGTTCGGATGCCATCCGACTGGACGGAACGCTGAACGAGGAGGCGTGGTCGCGCGCCGTGCCAATCGGTCCGCTGCGTCAGCGCGAGCCGCTGCAGGGCCAGGCCGCGACAGAGGACACCGAGGTCAGGGTGATCGTCGGTGACCGCGCGCTGTATTTCGGCGTCCTGTGCCGCGATCGCACGCCAGGGGACGTCGTGTCGACTCAGCTCGGTCGTGATGCCAGCCTCGAGGTCGACGATCACGTCACCATCGTCATCGATCCGTTCTTCGACCACCGCAATGGCTTCTTCTTTCAGGTCAATCCGGCCGGCGCGCGCGGCGACGGCCAGATCTCGAACAACTCCGAACAGCTGAGCCTCCAGTGGGACGGCATCTGGAACGCTGCGTCCCGCCGGACCGACGAGGGCTGGTCGGTTGAGATCGAGATTCCGTTCAAGACGCTTCGCTTCCGCGCCGATCAGGCGGTGTGGGGATTCAACGTCGAGCGCCAGATCAAGCGCAAGAACGAGGTCGACCGCTGGGCCAGCCCGCAGCTGGACGCGTGGATCGGAAGCCTCGAGCGGGCCGGGCGGCTCGAAGGCATGGGCGGCCTCCGGCAAGGAATCGGACTCGACATCAGACCCTACGGCTCCACCGGCGTCGAGAGCCGCGAGGGCCAGTTCGCTGGAGGCGTCGATGCGTTCAAGAGCCTGACCTCCAGCCTCAACGCGTCGGTCACGGTGAACACGGACTTTGCCGAAACGGAAGTGGACGCGCGGCAGGTGAACCTCACCAGGTTTCCGCTGTTCTTCCCGGAGAAGCGCGCCTTCTTTCTCGAGGGCGCCGGCGTCTTCGACGTGGCGGGCATGTCGGCCTCGCGTGACGTCATCCCGTTCTTCAGTCGACGCATCGGACTTCTCTCCGGAACCGACGTGCCAGTGGCGGTCGGCGCCAAGATCGTCGGACGGCAGGGCCCTTACAACATCGGTCTGCTCGACGTGCAGACCCGCGATTTGCAGGACACTCCGCTCGCCGCCCAGAATCTTCTGGCCGCGCGCATCAGCCGCAACTTCCTCCGCCAGTCGTGGGTCGGCGCCATCCTCACGCACGGGAATCCAGAGGGCACCGGCGACAACACCCTCACGGGTTTCGACATGCGCCTGTCGACCTCTTCATTTCGTGGAAACAAGAATCTCGCCTTCGAGGCGTACTACCTGCACACGACAGACGAGGACGAGGCCAAGAGCGACGATGCGGTCAGCGTCAAGATCGAGTATCCGAACGACAGCCTCACCGTGGGGGCGAACTGGCGGCAGATCGGCGACGCCTTCCAGCCACGGCTGGGATTCGTGCCGCGCCGCGGGGTCAGGCGACTGAACGCCTGGTTGAATCCACGGGTCCGGCCAAAGCGATGGGGCGTCCGGTACCTGCTGTTCCAGATCCGGCCCGAGTACATCTCGGACCTGCAGAACGAGCCCGAGAACTGGAGGGTCGTCCTCATGCCGCTCAATCTCCGCACTGATACTGGCGACGGTGTCGATTGGAGCTACACACCCGAGTTCGAACGCCTCAGCGCGCCATTCGTGATTTCGCCGGGGGTGATGATTCCACCGGGTTCGTACCGGTGGGGACGGTATCAGGCAACGGCCAGCACGGCCACCAAGCGCGCCTGGGTCGCCGATCTCACGGCGTCGTGGGGAGGGTTCTACGACGGGACGCGCAACCAGTGTGGACTCGGGATCACCTGGAAGCCAAGCACGCACGCGTCCACAGGAGTGAGAGTCGAGCGCAATGACGTCACGTTGCCCTACGGCCGTTTCTCGACCGACATCCTGTCGGCGCGCGGCGACTACAACTTCTCACCCAACGTGTCCTGGCAGAACCTCGTCCAGTACGACAGCGAGTCACGCGTGCTTGGCGGGCAGAGCCGCTTCCGCTGGATCCTGAAGCCGGGCAACGACCTGTTTCTGGTGATCGACCGGGGCTGGCTCAAAGAGCCTGACGGCACCTACGCACCCAGCTACGACAAGGCCTCGGCCAAGCTCCAGTACACGATCCGCCTGTAACACGCGAGGCCGATGCGACAGGCACGTGAGAGTCGCTCGGAAAGACGCCGATGATGATCGATGCCGAACTGCTACGCCATTGCGCGGGGGCAATCCGCGAGGCCGACGGCCTGCTGATTACGGCGGGTGCGGGCATGGGCGTCGATTCCGGCCTGCCGGATTTTCGCGGCACACAGGGATTCTGGCGCGCGTATCCCGCGCTCGGGCGGGCGAGGATCGCGTTCGAGGCCATCGCCAGCCCCGCGGCGTTCGAGAGCGATCCGCGGCTCGCCTGGGGGTTCTATGGCCACCGGCTGGCGCTTTACCGAAAGACCGAACCGCACGAAGGCTTCGCCCTCCTGAAGCAAATCGCCGCTTCGATGCCGAATGGGGCGTTCGTCTTCACCAGCAACGTCGACGGCCAGTTCGACAAGGCGCGCTATTCCGCCGAACGGGTGTGCGAACTCCACGGCTCCATTCACCACATGCAATGCCTCCACGCCTGCTCCGACGAGATCTGGTCCGCGGCGGATTTCGCACCCGACATCGACGAACAGGAGTGCCGCTTGCGCTCGGCACTTCCCATCTGTCCGCGTTGCACGGGCCTGGCCCGGCCGAACATCCTCATGTTCGGCGACTGGGGATGGATCGACTCACGCCAGCGGACTCAAGATGCCGAGCTGAAGGCGTGGCTTCAGCACACGACTCGGCCTGTCATCGTCGAAATCGGCGCCGGCACGACGATCCCATCAGTGCGGCGTTTCGGCGAGGCCGCGCGCGGCGTGCTGATCCGCATCAACCCGACCGAACCGGGGGTGCCGAAAGGCAAGGGCTACGGTCTGCCGACGGGCGGCCTGGACGGTCTCCGGCTGCTCGGCGAGGCGCTGAGCGAGGCAGCGAGATGATTCGGAAGCGCCCGCAGGAAGATCGGGCCGCGCCGGCCGACGAACCGGCGCTCCGATTCCGGTTTGCCGGGCGCGCGCAAGGGGACATAGAACGCGTGCACGAGTTCGGAGGTACCCGCCTATGAGCCGGCCCCGTCGCTTCTTCGGTCGCGGCGTACTCCTCGTGGCTCTCTCGCTCGTCGCCGGCCACGCCCAGGCCCAACGCGGCGGCGATGGGTTCCTCTTCACACCTCCGAAAGGATCGGTGTCGTTCCGCGGCGGGTTCGATCGCGCCAGCTCCGGCAGCGACCTGTTCACATTTGCGGCCAGCCAGCTCACTCTCAGCCGAGGGGACTTCAGCTCGTTGACCTCCGCCACCGACGTGGACTGCCACCAGCCCAGCAGGAGAGCGAGAAGCAGGTGCTTCACGTGCGTCAGGATACCTCACCGGTCCGCCCCGGATTCGGAGCGCCGACTACACGCGGCATTTCCCGGCCGACCGACACGTCCGGAGCCGGCCGCGGCCGGCGTTCGACTCGCTCAACGCGGCCGGATCCAGGTGCACATTCCCATGGCTCGACGCCAATGATGGCAGCGAATGGACGTGACAGGATTGTCCAATGTTGCTATCGTCCAGCGGCACGAGGGCACGCTTGCCGTCCGGGCGGCCGACGCCGCCATCGTCGACGCGTACCCGGACGCACAGCGGGGCAAGGCTCGCCATGTCGTCGGCGGCGATCGCGGCCTGCCCGAGTGGACGCTCACCGGAACGATGAAGGACAGGAGGCGCGTCGACGCGACCGGGTGCGATGTGTTCGCGGTGAGGAGCGGCACGAACGCGATCAGGAACTCGAACCGGAAGAGTCGGCCGCCGATTGGCTGATGCGGCGCTTGTCGCGTTTCTTCGCGCCATCCATGCCGGCGGTCACCAGGTCCGAGCCATTCAGGGTTCTGCATCCGCAATCCACAATCTGAACCCTGCGACCTCGGTCGAAAGGGGGGAGGGGTCATGAAGCGTGTACCTGCATTTGTCACGGTCCTCGGACTAGCGCTGCTGTCGGCGCGGACCATCTCATACCCAACGGCCC
>Ga0194060_10003927_pt1 | contig 10411 bp, 9 predicted proteins | sample SepL225m_MetaG_FD_163427 | JGI IMG/M metagenome (GOLD analysis project Ga0194060, IMG submission 163427) | Anoxic zone freshwater microbial communities from boreal shield lake in IISD Experimental Lakes Area, Ontario, Canada - Sep2016-L222-5m | ecosystem: Environmental > Aquatic > Freshwater >... | reverse complement strand
AGCCGCTCCGGCCAAGAAGGTAGCAGCCAAAAAAGTTGCCGCCAAGAAGCCAGCAGCCAAGAAAGCCGCTCCGGCCAAGAAGGTAGCAGCCAAAAAGGTTGCCGCCAAGAAGCCAGCAGCCAAGAAAGCCGCTGTAGCCAAGAAGCCGGCCGCCAAGAAGCCCGCAGCCAAGAAAGCAGCCAAGAAGCCGGCCGCGAAGAAAGCCGCGAAAGCACCCGCTGCCAAGGCAGCGCCTGCTCCGGCTGCCCCTGCTGCTCAAACCACTTTGAGCCCGCAGGCCGCATGGCCCTTTCCGACTGCCGCCAAGCCCTGAACCTTTAAAACGGTTCGGCTACAAGCCCGATGCCTGACGGCATCGGGCTTTTTTGTTGGCGCCAAAATGGCATTCGTCAAATGGCCGCTTTTGCCTCAGTTCGCTAATTCAGGGATAGTAGGCAAGCAAGCGGTACCCCATAATGCGCTCGGCCATCCCCACAGTCTTGACCACCATGGTGAGTGAGGTCGTCCACTCCGACGAAGCTGCCAGACTATCAGTCTGGCTGGCGAGTTCCGCCGCTAGGAAGACCCGACGCAGTACCGGCTGATCGAGTGAATCAGTCAGTGTCAGTTCGAGCGCGGGTAAGGCCAGCGCTGTGGTGGCTGTGTTCTTGAGTGTGAAATTCAGACGGTAGGTGTCGGGCTTGATTTTGCTGAACGATGCGCCGTCAATCACGATTGCATCCTTTTGCCGCAATGGGGACAGAATACAGTTGAGCGGACGACAAAGCGCCAGAAAAAAGTTCTTCAAGCCAGGCTGCAAGACCACAATACGGTCACGCTCGCGCAACATAACTTGTCCAGCCAGCCCACTTAACAAGAATAAACAAAGCCCTATCAATCCAAATCGAATAAATGATTTGCGCCTCATGCTGGCGTCGTCCGATGTGACGAGAAAGGACGGCGGGCTCAATTGCGTAATCGATTGACGATCCGGATCTTGTAGGTCATTGGGGTCGATTTCAAGCTGCGTTTGCGGCGCCAGCGGGATATCGAATCCGGGGTCGTCGATCGGAGCGGCAACAGGGTCTTCCGAGGCAGTCTCGCTTACATCTGCATCCTGTGCCTCGGGCAAGGGCTGTTCCAAGGGCGAATCGATGCCGTTAAGCTTTGCGCCAGCCGAAGCAGAAGGCAAGAGTTCAGACGAGGCATCGAACACTTCCCCGCACTGTCCGCAACGAACCCATCCGTCGGACATCCTGAGTTGATCAGGCACCACCTTAAACAGGGTCTGGCAGGCCGTGCAACGTGTAATCAGGCTCATGGGTGGCAAATTGTAGAGCCGTCCCCGAAAAAAATCAGCGCGTCGCGGTCATCAGTATCCAGCCGTCTTCCTGGTCCGCCACCTTGAGTTGGCAGTGGGCCGCATAAGCATCGGTAAGCTCTTGCGCCTGACGCTCCAGAATGCCTGCCAGCACCAGCGAGCCACCTGGTGCAACGCGCGACCAGAGCAGCGGTGCCAGGACCTTCAGCGGCGTCGCCAGGATGTTGGCCAGTACCGTCGAGTACAGCCCCGACACGATCACCGGCAGTCCGGTCTTGAGTGCTACTTGATTGGCCTGCGCGTTCAATAGTGTCGATTTCACGGCAGCGTCGTCAATGTCAACTGCGTCAATCTCGATGGCGCCATGCTTGGCCGCGCCGATGGCCAAGATTCCTGAACCGCAACCGTAATCGAGAACGCGGCCCAAGGGGTTGTCAATACCGGCGGCTTGTGTTTGACCACGTTGCGCGATCCAGCGCAGGCACATCCGTGTTGTCGGATGGGTCCCCGTGCCAAACGCCAGGCCCGGGTCAAGCCGGATAACGACGCGTGCCTGCTGCGGCGGTTCATGCCAAGTCGGCACGATCCAGAATTCCGGCGTGATCGGCACGGGCGTGAACTGGGACTGCGTCAGCCGCACCCAGTCCTGTTGCGCCAGTTCTTGCAGACCCAGCACACTGCAATCGGCAAAAAAATCCTGCGCCTGCAACAAGGCCAAGGCATCACGGGACAATGCCTCTGAGTCAAACAGGGCCACGACCCGTGAACGCTGCCACCCCGCTTTCGGGGCTGGCATACCCGGTTCACCAAAGAGTGCCTGCTCGGCGTCGGTCTGGGCGTCAGCGTCCTCCACGCTGACACTGAGGGCATCCAGGGCTTCAAGTGCATCGCACAGGACTTCAACCCGACTCTCGGGACACATCAAACTTAACTCAAACATGCAGGGCCTGGGTCAGCGTTGATGGTGGCTCAGCCACTCTTCAAGGTAGTGGATATTCGTGCCGCCAGTCATGAACTTGGCGTCGACCAGCAACTCCCGATGCAGCGGAATATTGCTATTAATACCTTCAACCACGGTTTCGCTCAGGGCCGTGAGCATGCGGGCCAGGGCCTGCTCACGGGTGTCGCCATGCGCGATGATTTTTCCAATCATGGAATCGTAATGTGGCGGGACGAAGTAGTTGCTGTAGATATGTGAATCCACCCGCACACCGGGGCCACCCGGCGCGTGCCACATCGTGATGCGGCCGGGCGACGGAATACATTTGTAAGGATCTTCCGCGTTCACACGGCATTCAATGGCGTGTCCTCGAATCTGAATCTGACGCTGCGTAAACGGCAGTTTCTCTCCCGCTGCCACCATGATTTGCGTTTTGACAATATCAACCCCGGTAATCATCTCGGTCACCGGGTGTTCCACTTGGACGCGGGTATTCATTTCAATGAAATAGAACTCGCCGTCCTCGTACAGAAACTCGAAAGTCCCGGCGCCGCGATAGCCAATCTTCTTGCAGGCTGCTACGCAACGCTCGCCCAGACGCTCTATCTGCTTTCGCGCGATACCAGGTGCCGGCGCTTCTTCGATGATCTTCTGGTGCCGACGCTGCATCGAGCAGTCGCGCTCGCCCAGATAGACCGCATTCTTGTACTTGTCAGCCAGTACCTGGATCTCGATATGGCGCGGATTCTGGAGAAACTTCTCCATGTACACAGCCGGATTGCCAAAAGCGCTGGCGGCTTCGGCTTTGGTCATGGAAACGGCATTGATCAGGGAGGCCTCGGTATGCACCACACGCATGCCGCGCCCGCCACCACCGCCAGCGGCCTTGATGATGACCGGATACCCAACCCCCTTGGCAATCCGGCGCACTTGCGCAGGGTCGTCAGGCAGTTCGCCTTCCGAGCCGGGGACGCAGGGAACGCCAGCCTTGATCATTGCCTGCTTGGCTGAAACCTTGTCGCCCATGATGCGAATCGACTCGGGCGTCGGGCCAATAAACTGGAAACCGCTTTTTTCAACGCGCTCGGCAAAATCGGCGTTTTCGCTCAAAAAACCGTAGCCCGGATGAATCGCCTCCGCATCCGTCACCTCGGCTGCCGAAATGATGGCCGGCATGTTGAGGTAACTCAGGGCGGACGCCGCCGGTCCAATGCAAACTGCTTCTTCGGCCAATTTGACGTACTTGGCGTCACGATCAGCCTCGGAATAGACCATAACAGCCTTGATACCGAGTTCTCGGCAAGCGCGTTGGATTCTCAGCGCAATTTCGCCCCGATTGGCGACCAGGATTTTTTTGAACATAGATGCTGGGCGTGTGCGCTATTCGATAACGAAAAGGGGCTGCCCGTATTCGACGGCCTGTCCATTGACGCAGAGGACTTGTGTCACAACGCCGGCGCGGTCGGCCTCAATTTCGTTGAGGATCTTCATCGCCTCAATAATGCAAATGGTTTGACCAATCTTGATGGTGTCGCCGATTTCAACAAATGACTTGGCTTCGGGCGAGGCGGCGCGGTAGAAGGTGCCGACCATGGGTGACTTGACTGTGTGGTTGACAGGCGCTGGTTCCGCAACAACAAGCGGCTCGACCGATGCCGGGGCTTGCATCGGCGCCGCCATGGCGACCGGCGCGGCGGCTGTCACATACTGATGCGTCACCGCAGTTCCACCCTTGACGATGCGAATTTTGCCTTCTGCTTCAGTTATTTCCAGTTCTGAAACATTCGAGTCCGACACCAGGTCAATTAATGTCTTGAGTTTTCTTAGATCCATGAGGCCTCCAGCGATTTCCAACAACAAGCGGCTAATTTACCTCAATTTTTAACAAACTGTCGTTATCTTTTCTTATTTTGCACAAATAAACTCTAATTCGGACATTTGTCGGACGCGGAAACCTTCACTCGTCTGCGCTTGAAACAAAGCCCGACACCCGATCAAGGTCGGCTCGGATTCAGCCAGGCCTGCAATTCGGTGGCTGTCAATTGCCCCATTTTACGATGAAGGACAGACCCGTCGACCCCAAAGGCCACGGTAAACGGCAGCACGCCTGTCAGATTTCCCAGCGCCCGACTGCTTTCCATGCCTGAAATTCCGGCCAGTGCAACAGGAAATGCAACCGGCGCCTGCTTCAGGAAGCGTTTGACAGGTTCAACGCCATCAACAGCCAAACCAAGAAATTGCCAACTTTTAGATGAGTTTTCATTATAAAAGCGGCTTAATAATGGAAGTTCTTCGACACAGGGCGGGCACCAGGTGGCCCAGAAATTCAGCAGCAGCGGTTTGCCATGAAGATCGCGCATCTGTAGCAAGGCGCCCTCTGGCGTTGAAAAAGAAAGTTTCCAAAACGCGGAATCAATCGTTAACGCACTTTGGCGCGCCCGGTTGCTCTGCCACGCCACACCCAAACCTGTTAGTGCCGCCGCGCCGGCCATTGCGCCCGTCAGCCAGCGCCGTCGCCGCCAGCCGGACGAAGGTGCGTCGATTGGTTTTTGGATTGATTCACTCATAAGTGTTGATCATGCAACAAACGCGTAAGCGCCGCCATATCACCGCGCGGTGCCCGTCCTTTGGCATCAGGTCGAAGCGCGCCGCGCACGTCATCGTGGTCGTAAATCATCAGATGCACTGCCGCCATGTCATTGAAGTCGGGACAGTAGGCGTTCAGGCTCAAGGCCTCGACCGGTTTGCCATGAAACCCTGTCATGGTGTGCGCCACGTATTTCACTCCATGGTCGATCAAGGCGATCTCGGCTGATTTACAGTCATCGCAAAACAATTGAATGTATATCTCTGAAAGCCGCGTAGCGCTGCCGTGCCAGACGGACCCACCCAGGTGCGGCCGAAATATCGCCATGCGTTGCATCCAGAGCAGAGCCAGTCGGCGCAATGCCAGTAACTCACGAGGCTGCGTTTCAGCGTAAAAAAGAGCGATGTACTCGAGCACGGCCTGCTCGACCGCGTCGTTGTCCGGCAGAGCCGTGCGAGCGGGCAGTTCAAGTTGCCGGACGGCGCGGCGTTTGGCTGCTCCATAGTCGAGACCTTCCTCAACCACGAGCCGCGCAGCCGTCATCGCAATTTCCGTTTTCAGGATTTCCATCATCTCATTTTGCCTGCCATGGGTTGCCAACGGCCGACCTAAAATCCGCTCATGCATATTCACATTCTCGGTATTTGCGGAACCTTCATGGGTGGTTTGGCGGCCTTGGCGCGCGAAGCCGGCCACCGTGTCACCGGTTGCGACAGCGGCGTCTACCCACCCATGAGCGATCAGTTGCGTGCGCTTGGCATCGACTTGCTTGAAGGGTTTGGTGCCGACCAGCTCTCACTGCAACCGGATATGTTTGTGGTCGGCAATGTGGTCAGTCGTGCCCGCCTGGGCGATGGCAGCGCGAAGTTTCCCCTGATCGAAGCCATCCTTGACGCTGGTCTGCCCTATACCAGCGGCCCACAATGGCTGGCCGAACATGTGCTGCAAGGCCGGCACGTAATTGCGGTTGCCGGCACCCACGGCAAGACCACAACCACCGCCATGGTGGCTTGGATACTGGAGTGCGCCGGTTTGCGACCCGGCTTTCTGATTGGTGGCGTGCCGCAGAACTTCGGCGTGTCGGCGCGGCTGGGTGAGCAGTCGGTCTTTGTGATTGAAGCGGACGAATACGACACGGCGTTTTTCGACAAGCGCAGCAAGTTCGTGCATTACCGTCCGCGGACCGCCGTTCTGAACAACCTTGAATTCGACCACGCCGATATTTTTGACGATCTGGCGGCCATCGAGCGCCAGTTCCACCACCTCATTCGCACGGTTCCGGGAACGGGACCCCATGGATCGGGGCGTGTCATCGTCAATGGCCTGGAAGAAAGCTTGGCGCGCGTGCTGCATGCGGGTTGCTGGAGCGAGGTCTGCAGCTTCGGCGCGGCAGTCAGCGATTTCACCGCAATCGGCGAAGCCGACAACTTTGAAGTGCTGTACCAGGGACGCCAAGCAGGGCATGTGACATGGGCGTTGAGCGGTGTGCACAACCAGCTCAATGCGCTGGCAGCCATTGCCAGCGCGCAGCATGTGGGCGTGTCACCCGAGACGGCCGCAGCGGCCTTGAGTCGTTTCGAGAACGTGAAGCGGCGCATGGAAGTGCGCGGCTGCGTGAAGCGCCCGGATGGCGACATCACAATCTATGACGACTTCGCCCACCACCCAACCGCCATCCGCACCACAGTCGATGGTTTGCGCCGCAAAGTCGGCCTGAGCCAGCGCATTCTGGCGGTCTTTGAGCCGCGCTCCAACACCATGAAGCTGGGCACCATGAAGGCACAACTGCCCTGGAGTCTGGAGGCTGCCGACCTGGCGTTTTGCCACAGCGGCGGCCTGGGCTGGGATGCGCATGCCGCACTGGCGGGCATGGGCGACAAAGCCCGGGTTGCCGACAGCATTGACTCGCTGATAGCCCAGGTAATGTCTGTGGCACAGGGCGGCGATCACATCCTGTGCATGAGCAACGGTGGTTTTGGCGGTGTTCACCTCAAACTACTGCAAGCATTGCAAGCCCCGTAAGGCTTGCCACAAGACCCACTGAACTTCGGCTTTGAAACCCGTCTCAGGCTTTGGCTGAGCGGCGGGCCCGACGCGTTGCAACTGCACCCGACAGGACATCGAGCACCTGCAAGGAGTCATCCCAACCCAGACAGGCATCGGTGATGCTCTTGCCGTATTCCAGTTGCGATGCCTTGTCCTTGCCGGGCGTGAACTTCTGGGCGCCAGCCTGCAGGTGACTCTCCACCATGACGCCAAAGACGCTGGTTGAACCCGCAGAGAGTTGCGTCGCAATATCCCGCGCCACTTCGAGTTGCTTTTCATGCTGCTTGCTGCTGTTGGCGTGACTGCAGTCCACCATCAGCGTCCCTGGCAGTTTGGCGGCACGCAGATCCTTACAGGCGGCAGCAACGCTGGCGGCATCATAGTTTGGCGCCTTGCCGCCGCGCAAAATCACATGGCAATCCGGATTGCCGTTGGTTTGCACGATCGCCACCTGGCCATTCTTGTGCACTGAAAGGAAGTGATGCCCGCCAGCGGCCGCCTGAATCGCGTCCGTGGCAATTTTGATATTGCCGTCGGTGCCATTCTTGAAGCCAATCGGCGCCGACAGGCCCGAGGCCAGTTCGCGGTGCACCTGGCTCTCGGTGGTGCGCGCGCCAATGGCGCCCCAGGAGATCAGATCGCCCAGGTACTGTGGCGAGATCACATCCAGAAACTCGCTGCCCGCCGGCAAGCCCTGGCGGTTAATCTCGATCAGCAACTGGCGCGCCATGCGCAGGCCTTCGTCGATGCAGAAAGTCTCATCCAGATAGGGGTCATTGATCAATCCCTTCCAGCCTACCGTGGTGCGCGGTTTCTCGAAGTAGACGCGCATCACGATCTCCAGCGTGCCGGCGTACTTGTCGCGCTGCACCTTGAGTCGCTGTGCGTAGTCCAGCGCGGCTGATGGATCATGAATGGAACACGGGCCGATCACCACTAGCAATCGATCGTCCGTGCCCGCCATGATGTCATGAATGCGCTGGCGTGTACCGTCGATCAGCGTCTCCGCTGCGCTGCCCTTGATGGGAAAGAAACGGATCAAATGCTCGGGCGGAGGCAACACGGTGATGTCCTTGATGCGTTGGTCGTCGGTCTGACCGCTACGGTCAGTCAGGGGTGTGGCGACGGGGTTCGCATACCAGGCATCGGTTGTGGCAGCAGTGGCTTTTGCATTCATGATGGGTTCCTAGGTCAATCGAAAAAAGTTAAACAGGAATAAAAAAACCGCCGGGGTGCGGCGGTTTTTGGAAGATCAGGACGTTTTCTTTGGGTACGTTCAGAACTCTCTACCGCCACAAGCGCTTGAGAACCAAAAATAGCTAAAGTAAAAACTGGCCGACTTCATGAGCCCGAATGTAGCACAGTCCGAAACCCTCATGCCGTGCCCCCGACGGTCAGACCGTCGATGCGCAGCGTCGGCTGGCCAACGCCCACCGGCACGCTCTGGCCTTCCTTGCCGCAGGTTCCCACACCGCTATCGAGCTTCATGTCGTTACCGATCATGCTGACGCGCTTCAATGCCTCCGGGCCGTTGCCGACGATGGTGGCGCCCTTGACCGGGTACAGAATCTTGCCGTTCTCGACCCAGAACGCTTCACTGGCTGAAAACACGAACTTGCCCGACGTGATATCAACCTGGCCACCGCCAAAATTGGTTGCATACAAGCCCTTCTTGATGCTGGCAACGATTTCCTCAGGCGTTTTATCGCCCGCCAGCATGTAGGTATTGGTCATGCGCGGCAGCGGAATCGACGCGTAGCTTTCGCGCCGGCCGTTGCCGGTTGGCGCCACGCCCATCAAACGCGCGTTCATGGCGTCCTGAATGTAGCCCTTCAGAATCCCGTCTTCAATCAGCACGTTGCGCTGGCTGGTGTTGCCTTCGTCGTCCACATTGAGCGAGCCGCGCCGTTGCGACAACGTGCCATCGTCGAGCACAGTGACGCCCTTGGCAGCCACACGCTGACCGACACGCCCGGCAAATGCGCTCGAACCTTTGCGGTTGAAGTCGCCTTCGAGCCCGTGGCCGATCGCCTCATGCAACAAAATGCCGGGCCAGCCCGGGCCGAGCACCACCGTCATTTCGCCGGCGGGTGCCGCTCGTGCCTCCAGATTGGTGAGGGCCGCCTTGACCGCTTCATCCACATACTGCGTGATGATGGCCTCATCAAAATAGGCCAAACCAAAACGGCCGCCGCCACCGGCCGAACCCATTTCGCGCCGGCCCTTCTGCTCGGCAATCACGGTCAGGGACAAGCGCACCAGCGGTCGCACATCGGCAGCGATGGTGCCGTCAGCACGCGCCACCAGCACCACGTCGTATTCGCTGGCCAGCCCCGCCATGACCTGCGCCACACGCGGGTCTTTGGCGCGGGCCTGCTGCTCCACCTTTTCCAGCAACTTGACCTTGGCCGTGCTGTCGAGCGTGGCAATCGGGTCTAGTCCGCCGTACAGCGAGCGCGAAGCGGCGATCTTCTTGGCCACCACCCTGACACGGCCTGTCTGTGCCGAGGTTGAAATGGCGCGCACCGTGCGCGCCGCATCGAGCAGCGAAGCCTCCGAAATGTCATCCGAATAGGCAAAGGCAGTCTTCTCCCCGCAGACAGCGCGCACACCAACACCCTGGTCAATGCTGAAGGAGCCGGTCTTGACAATGCCTTCCTCCAGACTCCAACCCTCGGAGCGTGTGTACTGGAAATACAGGTCCGCCTCGTCCATTTTGTGCACCCTGATTTCACTCAGAGCCCGTGCCAGGTCGGACTCATCCAGGCCAAACGGCGTCAGCAAAAGGGACTTGGCAATGGCCAGGCGTTCGAGGGTAGGTTCGCGGGAGATCATGTTTTGATTCTAGTCAGTTGGTCTTCCCGCAGCCGCAGCGTGGTCGGGAATGGGCTGGCGCACTGACGTCTCAGCGCGCCCTGTGCTTGCAAGGCTTCAGGTTTGCACCAGCCGCTTGGACTTGGCAATCGACATCAGAATGCCAAGCCCCATGCCCAGCGTGACCATCGCCGTGCCGCCGTAGCTGATGAAGGGCAAGGGCACGCCCACCACTGGCAGAATGCCACTGACCATGCCCATGTTGACAAAGGCGTAGGTGAAGAAAATCAGCGTGATGCTGCCCGCCAGCAAGCGAGAAAAAAGTGTAGGGGCTTCCAGCGCCAGGGCCAGACCGCGCAAGATCAGAAACCCAAAACCCAGCAGCAGCAGCAGGTTGCCAAAGAGGCCAAATTCCTCCGAGAACGCGGCAAAGATGAAGTCGGTGGTGCGCTCGGGAATGAACTCCAGATGGGTTTGCGTTCCCTGCATGAAGCCCTTGCCCCAGAAACCGCCCGAGCCGATGGCGATCATGCCCTGGATGATGTGAAAGCCCTTGCCCAATGGGTCGCGTGTGGGGTCAAGCAGGGTGCAGATGCGCTGCTGCTGGTAGTCATGCAGCAGCGGCCAACGCACACCGTCGGCACACAGTTGCGGCTCAAACCCCACCACCAGCGCCACCCCGAGCACACCAAGCAGCACCGGCGGCGCGATCCACTTCCAGGAC
>Ga0194060_10003926_pt1 | contig 10413 bp, 6 predicted proteins | sample SepL225m_MetaG_FD_163427 | JGI IMG/M metagenome (GOLD analysis project Ga0194060, IMG submission 163427) | Anoxic zone freshwater microbial communities from boreal shield lake in IISD Experimental Lakes Area, Ontario, Canada - Sep2016-L222-5m | ecosystem: Environmental > Aquatic > Freshwater >... | reverse complement strand
GCCCGTCATCGGCGCTCACGATTGTTGCGCTTTTCCAGCGGAGTACCACCCCGACGCGCAGGGGGTCGAGACATGTCCGACACGTCGATCCAGGTGGTCAGGTCAGTGCCAGCGGAGTACCACCCCGACGCGCAGGGGGTCGAGACCTAGTGGCCTCGTACACGAGGTAGCCGACGACCGCGACAGCGGAGTACCACCCCGACGCGCAGGGGGTCGAGACTTAAAGCTGCCAAACCCAACCACTGCCGCAAATTTCAGACAGCGGAGTACCACCCCGACACGCAGGGGGTCGGAGTGGTACTCCGCTGGGCGATCTGCCCTTCGCTGCACGTCTCATCTGAAATGGCAGCTTTCTGCCTGTTCAGGCGCCGATCTACCATGCTATACTTACGCTGCCTTATTGCCATTCGCCCTGACGCTTCACACCGCTCCTCTACACCAGCCCAGCGCCACTGCTCACCGGGGTGCCATGGACAGAACCCTGACCATCCTCGATACCACTGGCATTCAGGACTATATCTTCGGCAGTAATCGCCTACGCGAGAATGTCGTCGCCTCCCAGCTTGTCGAACTAGCTACCAGCGATTGGGTCTACGAGGCCCTCCCTACGCCGAATAATCTCGCTGCCGATAAGACCGTCATCCCCGGCTGGCGCTTGGAGGATGATGACCAACGCCAGGCTGAGCTGATCTATCGTGGCGGTGGCAATGTGGTGCTACTCTTCCGCTCGCTTGATGCGGCAAAAGCGACGGTAGGCAGGCTCAGCCAGGTGCTGCTCACGCGTGCGCCGGGCCTCAGCCTTGTCGCTGCCCACGCGACGTTCACATGGACGAACGATGCGCTTGGCACCCCCGACGGCGTCTATTACCAAGTCGTGCAGCAGCTCGCGCAGGAGAAGCAGCGTCGCCGGAGCACGGTCGGTATGCCAAGCCAAAGCGTCGCGCTCGCCTGCCGCTCGACGGGGCTGCCCGCCGTCGCCAGCGACCCCGAAGAGCCGACTCGCCCCATCAGCGCTGTCGTCGCGGCGAAGGTTGATCGAACCCGCCGGAATCAGGCCGACGAGCGCCTTAAAGACCTGTTGCGCGAGGCCAACGTCTCCGAGACGATTGATACCTATGAACTCAGCCGCGACCTCGATGAGCTTGGTCGGTCGAAAGGCGAGCAGAGCTACATCGCGCTTGTCCACGCCGATGCGAACGGCATGGGACAGCGCTTCCAAGCTCTGCTCTCCGCCTATCCCGGGGCCAACCGTAACCGCAGGTGTATTAACGATCTGCGCGCTTTATCCGAATCGCTGAACCAGGCCAGCCTTCGTGCGCTCAAGGCGACCGTCCGAGCGCTGATGGCGGCGCTCAAGCAGGCCCACTTTCAAGACTTCTGCGCGGGACTCCCCCGCAAGCGCCTCCCATCAGGCAGTGATGGCAAGCCCTATCTGCCCTTCCGCCCGCTGGTCTTCGGTGGCGATGATGTGACCTTTGTGTGTGATGGGCGCCTGGGCCTCACCCTCGCTGCGCTCTATCTTCAGGAGTTTACCAACGCAGCGCGGAAGCTGGCGGATGGACAGCCCGCTCATGCGTGCGCCGGGGTCGCTATTGTCAAAACGCACTACCCCTTCGCCCGCGCCTACGCCCTCTGCGACGAGCTCTGCTCAAGTGCCAAGACGCATGTCCGCAACACAGGCGGCGTCGGTGCCGCCCTCGACTGGTATTTCGCCACCACCGGCATTCGTGCCGACTTGGACACGCTCCGTACGCGCGATTACACCGTTCATGCCGGGAGCCTCCACCAGCGCCCGACCCTGCTCCAAGGATCAGGTTGGCGCACATGGGACAACTTTGACCGGACGGTGCAGACGCTGCTTTACGACGAACAGTGGCGCGAGCGGCGCAATAAAGTGCTTGCGCTGCGCGAGGCCCTGCGGGGCGGCGCGCAAACGACCGAGCGCTTCCGTGTGATGTATGGCGTCGCTGCGCTGCCGCTGCTCGACGCGGTCGCTGATACACGCTATCGCGAGACGGGCTGGATTGAGGCTTGCTGCGCCTACTTCGATGCCGTCGAGGCACTCGACTGCTACCTGCCCTTGGCGCTTCGTCCGCCCCAAGCGCAGGGCGAGGGTACGCCGTGACACCCTACTATCTGACCGTGGATCTCCAGAGCGATGCGACGTTTGGCAGCGGCGACAGCGTGCCGGGCCTGCTCGATCTGGAGATTGACCACGATGCGGCGGGCTGCCCCTTCATCGGCGGGCGGGCGCTCAAGGGTCTGCTGGTTGAGGAGGCCGCCAATCTGCGCTTTGCGCTGGATGAGCCGCGCTGGCGTCAGGATTGGGACGCGGCCTGCACCTGGCTGTTCGGGGTCAGCGGTGCCACTGGCGTCGGCACTGCACAGATGCACATCGGCCCGGCCACACTGCCCCCTGCGCTCCGCGCCGCCCTCCACGCCCAGGTCGCCGCGAACGAACTGCGCCGCGAAGATGTCCTGGCCGCGCTCACCAGTATCCGTCGCCAGACCTCGCTTGACACCCAGACCGGCGGGCCGGAGGAGGGTTCGCTGCGCGCCCTGCGCGTGCTGCTGCGCGACACCCCGCTCATCGCCCGCCTCGACTGTGACGCCACGCCGAACGCTGCTGCGCTCGCCTTGCTCGCCGCCTGCTCCCTAGCAGTGCGGCGCGGTGGCCTCGGGCGCAACCGTGGGCGCGGCAGGCTCCATCTGCTGCTCCACTGCACTCACCCCGTCAACTATGCCGACGCCACCTTCACGAAAAAGCACTTCACCGCTTTTGCCCAGCAACTCCGTGCGCCCTAAAGGTCACTCTATGCAAGCTCTGATCTACCACATCTCCCTGGAGCAGCCCCTTCTGGTGACGAGCGTGGTCGGCGACCCGAACAGTATGGTCACCTACAGCTCTATCCCCGGTAGCACCCTGCGCGGGCTGTTTGTTCAGCGCTACCTTCAGAAAGAAAATAGGGCCAGTGGCGCGGGCGATCCGACCTTTCAGTACCTGTTCCTCAGTGGCGCTGTTCGCTATCTGCATGCCTATCCCTTGAGCACCGCGAAGGCCCGCGCCCTGCCGACGCCTGCCACCCTGCACCAGCGCAAGGGCGAGCTTGGCCCGGTGGTTGGGCTGAAGAACGTGAGCCGACCGCAGCCAAAAGACGCGGAGCGCTGGGCATCGGTGGCGCACCCGTTCTGCGTCAGCGTCGCTGATGCGCTGGTGCTGCTTGACCCCGAGCGCACCCTGGCGATCCATGTGCAACGTGATCGGCCCAAAGGTCGGGCCTGGACTGAGCGCGACCCCTTTGACGAACGCGAGATCAATCACGGTACGGTCTTTCGCTATGAGGCCCTGGATGCCGGCCAGGGCTTCGCCGGCGTTGTACTGATCGATGCGGATTCCCAGGGGCTGGCCATGGCACAGACGCTTCAAACCCTCATTACCCCGGCCTGCACCTGTTGGCTCGGTCGATCCCGCAGCGCCACCTATGGCAAGGTGCAGATCACTGACGCGTCGCTTGCCGACAACTGGCGCGAGGCCGAGACCAAAGCCACATCCAAGACCGACATCTGGACGCTGACCTTGCTCAGCGACACCCTGTTGCGTGACGCCAACGGCACCTTTGTCGAGATCCTCGATGACGCGACCCTCTCGGCCTACCTGGGCGCGACGGTGGAGATTCTCCCGGAATACACCGTTGTCGCCACCACGCTGGTCGGCGGCTTCAACCGCACGTGGGCGCTGCCCGTGATCCAGAGCCGCGCCCTCGCCGCTGGCAGCGTCATCAGCTTCAAGTTGGTGGCGGGGGCACTCGCTACGGACGCCCTGCATTGGGACGGCCTTGGTGAGCGGCGGGTCGAGGGCTATGGGCGAGTCGCCTTCAACTGGCTTGCTCAAGCGCAGTACCAGGCGAGCAAGGGCACGTTGTGGCGGCACACGTCTGAAATTGACGCGCAGGTCGCCACGGCACCCGCGAGTGACGACCTGCACCTGCCTGAGATCGCGCAGGTCGCCACGGCACCCGCGAGTAACGACCTGCACCTGCCTGAGATCGCGCAGACCCTGGCACGGCGCATGGCCCAGCGCCTCTTTGACCGCCAAATCGATCAGGCGATCACCGCCTTTGTACAGCGGTACGTCTGGCCCCAACTTGCCCCGGACTATGATCGCGAGGATCACCCCCAACGGTTACCCACGAATAGCCAACTGGCACGCTTGCGCGTTCTAGTGCGTCAGGCTCAGCCCACCGGCAACACGAATCAGGTTCAAACCGCCTTTGCCTGCTTCCGCCCCTTTGCCCTTCAGGGCTACCAGCGTGCCCGGATGGGTCAGCGAGGGGAATCGCTCGCTGACTGGGTGCTACGCCTGTTGAACGACCCGGCGCAGGTCTGGGGTGAACTGGACGATCTTGGCGCGCCGACGGTTGCCGGCTTCCGCGCCGAACGGAGTGCGGCGTATGCCTGCACGGTCACTCTGCGCCTGCTCGCAGCGGTGCTTGTCGCACCAGTCCAGCGTCGCAAGCGTGCGCCGCACGCGTTGACCCAGGAGGCCAAGCCATGAGCGACCCGGCCAAGACCCGCGCCATTGCGGTGCGCCTGATCGTGACCGGCCATCTGGAACTGGTAACCCCCGCGCAGCTTGGCAACGGCGACGCCGAGAGTATCACGGCGATGCCACTGCTGCTCGACCCCGTCTCGCAACGCCCCCTGCTGACCGGCACCTCGATTGCCGGAGCGCTGCGCGGCTACCTGCACAGCTACGAGCGTGGATACGGGGCGCGCTCCGATAACAAACTCGATGCTGCCATGCTGGCAACCCAGCTCTTCGGCAGCAGCAAGGGTGATGACCAGGGCGAGCAGAGTCCCCTCATCGTGGAAGACGCGCTCGGCACGCTCCCGCCGCAGCGCGGCTTTGAGATCCGCGATGGCGTCAAGATCGATTACGCCACCCACACCGCCGACGATAAGAAGAAGTACGACCTAGAATTGCTTCCTGCGGGTACAACCTTCAGCCTACGCTTTGAACTGTTGCTCCCTGCCGACCCGACGCAGGCGCTGCGCTTGCGCCAGGCGCTAGCCCTGACGTTGCAGGGGCTTGCCGCCGACGCACACGGCTACGGCGCAATCACGCTCGGCGCACGCCGCTCACGCGGCTTCGGGCGCTGTCGGGTGCGCGATCAGTGGCAGTTCCGGCGCTACACGCTGCTGCGCGACCCCGAGGGTCTGCTGGCCTGGCTCGCGGCAAACCATGAGGGCTGGATGCCACCTCCGCCCCCAACCGAAGTATGGACAGGCAACGCCGCTGCCGTGTTGGGGGCAGCGGAGGCCATGCCGACCGACCTCTGTCACGATGCCCGGCGCAGCTTCCAGATCGAGGCGGGGTTCGACCTTGTCGGCGCGATCCTGGTGCGTTCATCTGACCCGCTCACCTCTGCGGGTGCCCAACCTGATGTGGCACACCTTCACGCGTATCACCCCGCGACGCCCGACCAGAAGACGCCGATCCTGCCGGGCACCAGCCTGGCAGGCGCGTTGCGCGGGCGGGCCACACACATCATCAATACGCTTTGGTGGCCGCCCTCTGCGCGCTCGGAAGCCCTGCTTGACCACATGTTCGGCAGAGACATGCATCGCAAGCCGCGTGAGGGCGAACCCGCGCAGCCAACCGCCAGCCGTCTGATCGTCGAGGAGAGCCCGCTCCGCAACGGGACCCCGTTGGTGCAGAACCGGATCGCTATCGACCGCTTCACCGGCGGTGCCTACGACACCGCCCTTTTCGCTGAGGGGCCGTATGTGGGCGGCGACGTGGTTTTATGGCTGACGTTGCGCCTGGACGAAACGCCGGATCTGGCTCAGCAGCAAGCCGAGATCGGCCTCCTGCTCCTGCTGCTGAAAGACCTCTGGACTGGCGACCTGCCCCTCGGCGGCACGAGCAGCATTGGACGCGGGCGCCTCAGCGGGCGCTGGGCCAAGCTCATCGCGGACAATGGCACCGCTTGGCAGCTCGACGCGAGCGGCGCGAAGCTGGAAGTGCGCCGCACCAACGGTGTGGACGAACGGGCACCGAGCGGCGAAACGAAGCCTCTGGAGAGCTATGTGAAAGCGCTCTATACCTACTTGAGGGCGTGATGTACGAGCGAACGATCAGCCTCATCCGGCGTGAACCGACGACCCATCCGAGCATTCCAGCGACGGATCTGGAGCAATGGCTGGTCGATCAGGCCGCCCAACACCGCCTACGCTGGCTCCTCCTCCACGATGACGAGGGCGTCAGTTGGGGCGAGGTGCGTACACAAAGCGCCTCCTCCGGGATCCGGCGGCTGCTCCACCTCTTCGCACGCAAAGTCCCCACCAGTCAGTTGCACCTGTCGGGGCATGCCGTTGCCCCACACAGTGTGGGACTTAACCGGGCGAGCTTGCGGCAATGTCGGCTGTTCGGCCCAACTGGTGAGTTGCTAATCTGGCGTGGTCCACAGGTCGGCAAGACGCCGCCAGATCGCACAGAGACGCTTCAGGCGCGGCTCTTCCGCGACGACAAACCTACCGATCCCGCGCAGGCCAACGGCGCATGCATTGACGAGGATCACTGGCTCTGGGGCTGGGGCGACGACCGCGACACGCACGACGGCTTCATACGACTAACCGAGGGCACGCAGGGCATTACGCACGCTCCACCCCTCAGGAGTGCGCCGACCGCGACCGACCGCGCCAAACTCCGCGTGCGCCACTACCTCGCCACGGATGAACGAACGGGTATGGTGCAGATGGTCGAGAGTCGCCTCATGCAGGTCGTTGAGCCAACCACACCAGGAGCGAACACACATGGCGCCTGAACACCTTACGCCCATTCCCCCTGACCGCACCGCGATTGCCCCCTACAACTTCGTGCCGCTACCGGCCAAGATCGTCTGTGCGGAGGAATCCTCGCGGCATCTGCCAGCTCGCTACGACGATGAACGCCACACCGGCCAGCTTACCTGCATCCTCACCACCGAGTCGCCGCTGTATGTGCGCTGCGGCTACACTCCTGAGGAGTACGCCAGGCTAGCACAGGAGCCGTTCAGCAATTTGACCCCCGAGGAGCAGCAGCGGCGCGCCCAGTTCTTTCACAGGGGCAATCCTGAGCATCCGGTTATCCCTGGCAGCAGCCTGCGCGGGATGCTCCGCGCTCTGGTGGAGATCGCTGGCTACGGCAAACTGGAGCGTGTCACCGATGTGCCGCGCTTCTTCTTCCGTGCAGTGGCGGCACCGAGCGACGACCCGCTAGCCGCGCGCTATCAGGCACCCTTTGGCAGGAATGGTGAGCATCTGCGCGTAGGCTACCTTGAGCGCGATGGGCAACAGTGGTATGTTCGCCCCGTCCAGCCAATCAACGGGGTCTTTTTTATTAAAATAAAGGAATATAACAAGACGACGCGAAAACAACTCATCCCCGATCTGCCAGATTTTAAGCGCCTAAATGATCAAGGCTATCGCCCGCAGTACATCCCCTGTAGTTTCACAACCCGACCAGGCGCAGGCGGCATGCAGATCGATCAAATCGGGCCACGCGGGGAGGTGCCAGGCGGGCAAGCGGGGTTTCTCGTAACGAGCGGCAATATGCTTGAGACGAACAACGGGGATCGCGGCGGCGTGTCACCGCGCACCGCCCACACGGTCGTCCCGGAAGCGACCACCGCAACGCGTCTGGCGCTTGACCCTCAAGCTGTCGCAGACTACCGTGCGAGCCTGACCGAGTTCCAGCGCGCAGAACCCTTCGATCCTGTCTGGGGCGCACTGATGGTGGCCCGCCCGATCTTTTACTGCGAGCCGGCTACGGGCGAATCAGTCAGCTTCTTTGGCCACAGCCCAAACTTCCGCATCCCCTACCGTTCGCCGGGGCAGACGCGCGCTGCCACACCACGCGACTTCGTCCCTGAGACGTTGCGCTGCACCGAGGATGTTGATCTGGCTGAGGTAATGTTCGGCTTCGTACGCAACGAGAAGCAGAATGAGGGAAAACAGGCACGCGCCGGGCGCATCTTTGTCGGCGACGCGACGCTCGAGCCGGGCCAGTCAGCAGTGCTCGACGCCGTCGATACGCCTCAGGTTCTGTCCAGCCCCAAGCCAACCACCTTCCAGCACTATTTGGTGCAGCGCGCGCCGGGGAAGGTGCAGCTCAAGCATTACGCCAGCACCCCCGAGCACGAGACGGCCATTCGCGGCCACAAGCTCTACTGGCACAAGAGCAACCATCCAACCTGGCAGATGGCAGAGACGCAACGCACGAACGAGACGCAGAAAACGCGCATCCGTCCCGTCAAGGCCGGGACACGCTTTTGCTTCACGATCCACTTCGAGAACCTGAGCAACGTGGAGCTTGGCGCACTGCTCTGGGTCCTCCAGCTGACTGACGATACACGCTCCGGCGGGAAGCGCTATCGCCTGAAGCTGGGGATGGGCAAGCCCCTCGGCCTCGGCGCGGTCAAGCTCGACATGACCCTCCAGCTCACCGAGCGCGTCGACCGCTACCGGAATCTCTTCAGCGTTGCAGCGGGGCTGGAGTGGGATACTGGGGCGAAGACAGCGGAAGTGACAGCAAAAATCCACGACCGCTGTATGACGCAGTTCAACACCTACGTCCTAACCGAAAGCTGCGAGCCGCGCCCGACCAGTGGCATGCTCAAGGATACGCTGCGTATGCAGTGCCTGCTCGCCATGCTTAGCTGGCCAGGCCCACAGGCACCCGAGCGCCATACGCGCTACATGGAGATTGAGCGCGAGCGCGAGCCGCGGCTCGGCGATGATAAGAACGAGTATGCCGACCGCCGGATCTTGCCGACCCCACTCGACGTGCTCTAGCGTGCCGCTGAGGCGGAGCAGGCACCTCAGCGCAAGCAATGCCGTGTCGGCGGGCCACAGATAGCCGGACCTCACACGCCGCCGACCTACCCATCGATCAGGCATGCCGGACTGAGTTGGTCGTCCACAAGCTCATAGGTCTGCACCGGCCCACAGGCGTTCAGGCTCCAGCCGATCATGACGGCGAGGCCAGCGGGGATTGCCCCGACCAGATGGGTCATGCCGCCTGGTCGCTTGTGCTTGAGGATGGCGGCACGCACCTGTGCTGCCATCGCCTGCGCCTCGGCCGGGCCAATGTCCCCAGACTGCCGACGCGTCAGCAGCACGCGGGTGTGCAGCGACGGCTGGACCGCGCCCATCCACCGTTCGACATCGGCGGGCGGGCGTGGCTGCGTGATCGGCAGCTCGATGGTCAGATCGCGGCCAGTTGCCTCAACCAGCGTCATCTGCACGTCAAGTGCCTGCTGTGTCCTCGCAGAGCCTGTCTCCCACTCGCCAACGCGCTGTGGGATCACCACCTGCACGCCCGTCTCGCGGCGAAAAACGTACCCGAACGCGAGGGCGGCTGAGGTGCGCGCCTGCACGTGGAGCCTGATCCGGCGCACATCCACCGCACCGAGGGCCTCACGCACATCGGCGAGGGCGGGGAGGAGCTCAGCCCGCCACTGCTCGGCACTCGGGAAGGGCGCGAACAGCGGACGCCAGTCAATCAGCAGCGCCGCACGCGCCCCGGCACCGATGGGCGGAAAGGTAAACAGGCCGATCTCCAGCGCGCCATCGCCGATGATCTGCGCCCGATGGGCGGTGATCACGGCGTGGAGCGTACGACCGGCGATTTGCCCGGCTCTGGCTGCGCTGTAGTGTTCAACAACCTCGTCCCCGATCCGCTCAAGCCGTAACCCAAGCTGAATGGCGGCGGCAGGCGGTGGCCCATCGAGCAGCACCCGAATAGGCAAGAGGCGCGCCTGACTACGGCGCTCGCTGAGGGCTGTCACCTCGGCGACGAGGGCTGCGTCATCGCGCCGATCATGCGAAAGGTAGAGCAGTGCGGCGGCAGAGCTGGCGAGGCCCTCGCTGAGCGCCGCGCCCAAGGCCGATCCACTGGTCTCGTCGGGCCAACCGCGCAGCCCGCGCAGGGCGAGCTGGCGACGCAGCGCAACACTCGGCGCAGCGGCGATCAGGCCGGCACCCACATAGACGGCGGCGGGACACGCCAGCGGAGTGGGCGGAAGAGGCGGAGGCGGATCGCCATCGCCCTCGCGCAAGTAGAGATTGAGCTGGATGAGATCGCGGCCCGCGACATCACCGATCTTGATCGCGCCAAACTGCCCATCCTTGCCGAAGGTGATCGTTGCCCGCTCGGAGCGCAGCTCTGCCCCAGCAAGGGCGTTAAGCGCGACGCCCCCTGCGGCGCTGACCGGCACACTCGCCTGGTCATGGCCGTTGGCGAGCGCGGTCGCGATGATGGGGAGCAGCGTATTGAACAACTCTGCACGCTGTGTCTGGAGATCGGGCGGGAGGCTGGTCGACAGCCGGGCGAACAGTTCGGTGACCGTGGCGGTGGCATCCGATGTGGGC
>Ga0194060_10003922_pt1 | contig 10418 bp, 4 predicted proteins | sample SepL225m_MetaG_FD_163427 | JGI IMG/M metagenome (GOLD analysis project Ga0194060, IMG submission 163427) | Anoxic zone freshwater microbial communities from boreal shield lake in IISD Experimental Lakes Area, Ontario, Canada - Sep2016-L222-5m | ecosystem: Environmental > Aquatic > Freshwater >... | reverse complement strand
GTTTGTGGAGTTTGTGGAGTTTGTGGAGTTTGTTGAGTTTGTTGAGTTTGTTGAGTTTGTTGAGTTTGTTGAGTTTGTTGAGTTTGTTGAGTTTGTTGAGTTTGTTGAGTTTGTTGAGTTATTGGAGTTATTGGAGTTATTGGAGTTATTGGAGTTTGTGGAGTTATTGGAGTTTGTAGAGTTGTGTTGTCTGCCTGGCTTCCTCCTTTAAGGGAGAGGGGATTGTAGGCAAATAGATTTCCCTGCTCTTTATTGAGGGAAGTAAAAAGAGTCTCCTGCACCATATACGCTGACTTAGAGCTTTTAGTCCCTTCCCCCAGCGGGGGAGGGTCAGGGAGGGGGAGGGGCATCAGATGCCCCACCGGAATGTAATACGCCTCATGATCCCTGAAAGAAAATGACAGGCCGACAATCTCTGCCAGACGCGGGTCGAGGGATGTTGTCTCAAGATCAAAGGCAAACTCTCTCGCCTCCTCGAGTGCTGCGGCGAGGGTTTCAAGCTCCGGCTCTGTTGTGACGGTATGATAACTTTCGGTGGAGAGGGTTGATTTGCCGGTCAGTTCCTTTATCAGCGAGGTGAAACCGTATCTTTTGAAAAAGCTGTTCAGCGTCTCCTGGTCAGGGTTGCGCTTTATCAGGGTTTCCGGATCAACCTCAAGCGGAACGTTACACTCAATGGTTGCCAGACGACGAGAGAGGAGCGCTTGTTCACGGTACTCCCTCAACTTTTCGCCATTTTTCCCCTTAACCTCATCAGCCCGCGCCAGCAGATTATCCAGCGAGCCGAACTCCAGAATCAGTTTAGTCGCGGTCTTCTCGCCGATACCTGGGACACCCGGAATGTTGTCGGAGGAATCGCCAGCCAGTCCTAAAACGTCGATGACAAGCTCCGGCCCGACACCAAAGCGCTCAATGACATCGGCAATTCCGGACTCCTTCCCCTTCATCGTATCCAGCAGGGTAACGCGGTCGGTCACAATCTGCATCAGATCCTTATCGCCGGTTATCACGACCACCTTTCCCCCCCCACTGGCAAAGCGACCTGCCAGGGCTCCGATGATGTCGTCCGCCTCATATCCCGGCAGCTCCAGCGTCGGAATGTTAAAAGCCCGGACAACTTCCCGGATCGGTTCCATCTGCACCCGCAGATCATCCGGCATGGCGGCGCGATTGGCCTTGTACTCCGGGTACATTTCGGTGCGGAAAGTGGTGCGCCCGGCATCAAAAACAACGGCGACATGCTGCGGATCGTAATCTTTGAGGAGCTTGAGCAGCATCTGGATAAAACCATAGATGGCGTTGGTAGGGTGTCCGCTCGGCGAGGAGAGGTGGCGGATGGCATAGTAGGCGCGGTAGATGTAGGAGGAGCCGTCAACAAGGTAGAGAGTTTCGTTATGTGACATAGTGGTGTCCCTGGTTTACTTGATTGTTCTTGACTGCGTTGGATAATTCATGAAAACGGCCTCTCTGCACGAAGCGGCGTGACCGGCATTAATACCAGAAAAGACAGTTAGTATCTATGAATATCTATTCGGTGTTGCCTCAAAGTTCGTCGACTGTTTTCCCGCCTGCTGCAGTTACATTATCTGTATCATAATAATCAGACTTGCTTGCCCTTCATCGCTTGTGGTAGATTTCCGACTCTTTTTGGTCTGTTTGAGCTTTTGCATGCAGTTGTCATTTTCATACAGTCAGATTCCACCGCAATTTGGTTAAAATAGATATTAAAGGCTCACTCAGGGAAAACTATTATGACGTTATTATTGATTTTTTATGTTCTCGTCGGTGCTGCCATTATTTTCACTGCGTGGTTTCGCAGCGATTTGCACTATTGGCGGCGTTGGCTCTTACCTGTAGTCATTACTACTGTCCTTACAGTTGGCGGTCAGATTAGCATCTGGCAGGTATCAAGAGCCGACCAGAGGATGAGAGAGCAGATAATCAGACAGGCTAACGAGATAGCACACACCATTTCTCCGGCGTTGATACAGTCTCTTTCATTTTCTTCCGATGACAGACAGCACCCCATATATCAGCGTCTCTGCTCACAAATGAAGGCAGCGGTACGATTCATGAACTGCCGGAGCATGTACAGCGTCGCTCTGCGCAACGGGCAACTTTTATTCGGGCCGGAAAGCCTTGATGAGAAAGACCCGCTGGCATCAGTGCCGGGGTCTGCCTACAAGGAGCCGCCAACTGAGCTTATAAAAATATTCAACACCCGGAAAGGCTCGGTAGTCGGCCCCTACAAAGACGAATTCGGGTCGTTTGTGAGTTCTTATATGCCGATTATTGACAATCAGTCCGGCAAAGTACTCATGGTAATCGGACTGGATGTTCTTGCTGATGACTGGAATCAGACCGTCACGAAAGTGCGACTGTCTATGCTCGGGTATGCCATGTTGCTGGCAGCGGCTATCCTGATTGCACAGCAGATGCTTATCTGGCGCAAGTCGCTTCCTGAATCAGGGCAGCAGCGTTATCGACATCTGGAGTCGCTGTTTACGGCGATCCTTGGGCTGATTCTGACGGTAGGTCTTGTGTACTACAGTGTAGATAAGGAAAAACGGTCACAGCTCGACGCATTTTATCAGATCGCCTACAAACATGGCGCTGATCTGGAAGATGCATTCAGGGATCTGCAAAATGATCTGCAGGGAATTGCCTCTTTCATGTCGGTCAAAGGGGAAGTAAATCGTGATGAGTTCCGCGAATATGTAACCCATCTGGTGGTAAACTCGGCGATCCAGTCGGTAGCATGGGCTCCACGTACTGCAAATACAGAAAAGAGAGCGTTGCACAGCAGCCGGTTGGGGGCTCTCCATGGCTCTCAAAAGGGGGATGAGAGTCAGGAGATTAAGTCAGATGATAATCCGCTCTTTTCTACCTGGTACATTGAGCATCTCCGTGGCAATAATAAATCACCCGGTTTTGATCCTGGAACTGACCCGGTCAGGCAGGCGGCGATTGCAGAGGCGTTGCACAGCAGGAGCCCGACAGCCATCGCCCCCGCAAAACTCCATCAGGGGAGTAATGACGAAGCATCGCTCCTTCTCATGGCTCCGCTCTTTCAGTCGGAAACAGTTCCAAAAGGGCTGGTGCTGTTCTCTCTAAAGATCCTCCCCTTTATGGAAACAACCATAAAGACAGCATTTAACATCAAGGATCCTGTCTCCCTGACACTCTTTCTTGTGCCTGAGACCGCTGCTCCGGTGCAGATCGGCACACTCCCCGCCAACACCATTTCTCAGTTAAAGAGGGAATCGCTCATATCACAAGAGCTGTCTGAAACCTTTCCACTATTTGTTTTTGGACGCACATTTGCCGTGGTTGTTACGCCGAATAAAGCTTTCCTTTCAGCGCATCCGGCCAGAAACGGCTGGATTATTACTGTCAGCGGGCTCCTTATCACTCTGTTCGGGAGCATGTTTGTCGCTTCACTGGCTAAAGACCGACGTCATCTTGAAGCCCGTGTTGCAGAACGCACTGCCGAACTGCTGTTGTCGAAAGAAAATCTGCGAATCAGCGAGGAGCGACACCGCCTGCTTGCCGAAAATGCTGTCGATAGCATCTGGATTATGGGGCTGGATGGTAAATTTACCTATATAAGCCCCTCCATAGAGAGACTGACCGGCCACAGCCAGGCTGAATTTCTGCAACGATCGATGCAGGAGATACTCACTCCGGATTCTCTTTCTATTGCCGAGAAAATTTTACACAGAATGATTACCGATGCAGAGCTGGCTCTTCCTGTGGAAGATTTCCGGGGAGAACTTGAATTGTACTGTAAAGACGGCTCGATTACCTGCACGGAAGTAACAACAAGGGCTGTTTTAGATATCAACGGCAAAATCGTGGAGCTGGTGGGTGTCAGCCGTGATATCACCGAAAAGAAAAGTATAATGGGACAGCTTATTGCCGCTAAAGAGCAGGCTGATAAGGCAAACCGTGCAAAGAGCCAGTTTTTGGCCATCATGAGTCACGAAATCCGCACTCCGATGAATGGAGTAATAGGGATGTCTTCTATTCTGCTGGATACAGAACTGACTTCCGAACAGCGGGAATTTGATGAAATACTCCGGAGGAGCGGTGAAAACCTGCTGGAGTTAATCAACGACATCCTCGATTTTTCAAAAATAGAGTCCGGAAAACTTGAGCTGGAGATGATCAATTTTGATCTGCAGCTTACTCTGGACGATATTACCCAACTGATGACCCACCGGGCTGATGAAGCGGGGCTTCAGTTATCCTGCCGGATTGAACCTACCGTGCCACTCTCTCTGAAAGGTGATCCCGGAAAAGTTCGACAGGTTATAACCAACCTTGTCGGAAATGCCATGAAGTTTACAAAGAGAGGATCTGTGGCAATCAACCTGTCCCTTGTATCAGATCAGGATGGTTATGTAACAATCAGATTTGCCGTTTCTGATACCGGCATCGGCATACCGAAGCATCGCCTTAAAGCTATCTTTGACCCATTCACCCAGGTAGATGCATCAACTACCCGCAAGTATGGCGGCACCGGCCTCGGGCTGAGCATCTGCAGGCAACTGGCGGAGCTGATGGGAGGGGAGATAGGTGTTACCAGCGAAGAGGGGAAAGGTTCAACATTCTGGTTCACTGCCAGACTGGAAAAACAAAATTCCATCGTGGTGGAAGCTTCACATCCGGCTGCTGCGCAGACAAGGGAAGTTACGCCTCGCACTCCTGATAAGATTGAGGATCTCAGCGCACGTATCCTGCTGGTTGAAGACAACATATTTAATCAGAAAATTGCAGAAGTTACCATAAAAGCGCTTGGTTATACGCTTGATGTGGCGGGGGACGGGCAGCAGGCGGTGGAGGCACTCACAAGAACAAACTATGATCTGGTGTTGATGGATTGCATGATGCCGGTAATGGATGGTTTTGCAGCGACAGCCGCTATCCGCTCTGAAACTTCAAAGGTATTAAACCGCAATATACCGATCATCGCCATGACCGCCAATGCCATGAATGAAGATCGTGAAAAATGCCTTGCGGCCGGAATGGATGACTTTGTATCTAAACCGGCCAAAAAAGGGGAGCTTGGCACTATTCTTGAGAAATGGATCGCCTCAGCACATCTGTTGCGGAAGAAGACCATCGACGTTGCCACACAGGATCTCGATAGATTGAAAAATCTTACCGTTCTGTATGTTGAGGATGACGATGAAACCAGGAACCAGTTCAGCCTGTTCCTGTCACGAATTGTCGGCGTACTGATAACTGCAAAGGATGGTGCGGAAGGATTGACCGCCTATCAGGAGCATCACCCGGATATTATCATCACTGACATAAAGATGCCGCTGATGGATGGCGATGAAATGCTGAAACATGTACGTACCTTAAATACGTCGATCCCGGCGATTGTGTTGTCGGCCTTTGAAATGCCGGAAGGGCTTAAGCAGTACAGTAACTTTGAAATGCTGCAAAAGCCCGCCTCCGGGAAAATGCTTGAAGAAACTCTGCGGGAATGTGTGAGGCAAAATATATCAAGTTAGACCTTACAGCTTGAACTGCTGTACCAGGCGCTGCAGCTCTTCAGCGTTGGCGTGTAACTGGCTGGCTGCCGTTGCCGTCTGATGTGCGCCGCTGGCGCTCCCCTCCACCACCTGTGTGATCTGCTGCATGTTGCTTGAAATCTCGCGTGTGGTGCTGGTCTGCTCTTCAGCAGCGGTGGCTATCTGGTTAACCTGCATGGCGACATCCCTGACCTGCACCAGAATATCACGCAACGCATCTCCCGAGTTAGCGGCTTCAACAGTGCCTGTTTCGACCTGTGCAACCCCCAGTTCCATAACTGACACCGCCATCCTGGTTTCATTCTGAATCGCCTTGATCATTTCTGCGATCTCTTTCGTAGCTCGAGTGGTGCGTACTGCCAGAGCGCGAACCTCATCAGCAACAACGGCAAAACCTCTACCCTGCTCTCCAGCACGAGCCGCCTCAATTGCAGCGTTTAAAGCCAGCAGGTTGGTCTGGTCAGCGATGTCTTCAATCGTAGCTACTATTACTCCTATCTGATCGGAACGCCCCCCAAGCCTCTCCACGATTTTTGCCGACTCATCAACCTTTAAAGATATCTGCTCCATGACCAGTACCGTTCTATCGACAACCGTCGCGCCGTTAGTGGCCGAGCTGGAGGCGCGCATTGCACCTTCAGCGGCCATCTGGCTGTTCTGTGCAATGTCAGCGGCAGTGGCTGACATCTCTTCTGCGGCTGTTGCAACCGTTGCAGACTGGCCGGCAACCTCTTCAGCACCGGTTGAAATCAACTCGGCGGAGGAGGTAAGCTGACCGGAGGCGACAGCCACCTGATTAGATGTGGTGGATATCTGGCTGATCATGCCGTGCAGTTTGTCTATAAAACCGTTAAAACGATCACAGATATCGGACAGTTCATCTTTTGTGGTGATTTTGAGCTTCTGCGTCAGATCCCCTTCACAGACGGAGAGAATAATAGCTCGGAGTGCATCGATGGAGTACATGATCGTTCGCATCAGCCAGACACCCAGGCCGGCCTGAAGCAAAACTGCAATAATTCCGATTATCAGCGCTTCGATGAGGGCGGCTTTCTGCCTTGAGTCAAACTTCCCGGTAGAGTCCTTCATCTCGCCATGCATAGACTCAACCAGCTTATCCACGGCTGACTCAACCTTTTTTACCTGCAGATCCACATTGTTGTCGAGTTCTCGAATCTCCGGAGTGATTCCGTCAGTCGTCGAAAGAAGCGGGAGGATTTTCCCCTCAAAGATGCTGACAATTTCCTGTACTGCCAACTTTGCTTCATCGGCCAGCTTCTTCTCCCCCTCCGTATCGGCAGCTTTTGTGATCAATTCGATATTTTTTTGAACTGTTACCTTTTCACGAGCCCACTCCTTTGCGGCCTTGTCCAGATCATGATTGATTTCGGCATCTGCTATGACCTGATACAAAGCCATGCCGGCCATTGAGGTATGCACGGCATCCAAAACATCTGAAGAGCGTTTGGCTCCTTCATCCTGTATTATTCCAAGTTCGTGTATGTTGTAATACTCCATGCCGACGATACCGATGATGGCAATCAAGAGAATGATAATGTTAACGATAATTTTTGATTTGATGGTGGCCATGCTCCAGCTCCTTTGTGGTGTTCATTGATGAAGTGATACAATATTAAAAGTGTCTGCTATGTCAATAACAAAAGCTTTTCAGCTCAACCCCTTCCTGATCTGGTAGAGGTCTTCAATATCCAGCCCGTTTTTCTCATAATATTCCCGCTCAAGATCTTCTACATAGAAACGATCCAGACCGGAATTTTCGAGGAAGTCCTCCCGCAGGCCGACGTTCCGCTCCAGGATTATCTGCGGGAGCAGCGTCTGCAGGTACATCGCTTCCTTCTTGATGGTGAAGATGGTCTCTTCAAAGAGCTGTTCGGGAAGATAATCCTTGATTATTTTCCTGGTCTTCAGCTCTTCGGTGACTTCACGGCGAAGCGCGTCCTGATCCGCCCTGGTTGAGTACTTGGAGTAAAAATTGCGGATACGGTCATGAACATGTTCCATCAGGATGACGGAGACGTTCTCCTCCTGGTCGATCTTTTGCAGTTCCAGAAGTAACGCCTTTATGTCTGAAGAGCCCGGTTCTTCGCCCGCAAGAGAGTTCATGAGCGCCTTTACCTTGCGTCTTCCGAAACGCCCCAGATAAATGTTTCCGAGCAGATCGTGTATAAAAAGCTCCATAAAGCAGTTTTTCTGAAGATTGTCAAAGGCGGCTTTGTGTTCCATAAGTGCCTGAAGCGTATCTTCGTTGATCCTGACATTTTCCATGAAAGCCAGTTGGTTTATCAGATTTGATACGCTGTCAAAACGATCCAGATAGGTGATTATATAGGAGAAACCGTCCATAAGCGACGAGTCTGCGCCATCCCGGATCTTCTCGTCGCACTCTTTGCTGGTATCGAGCAGCAGCCGATCGAAAGAGTGATCGCGATTCTCCATAGCTTTCTTCTTCGCCTTTATCAGATTAAGCATATCATCGCGGTCAACCCTGCTCTCAATCTCCTTCTCCCTGAAGAAGATTCCCTCCAGTATTTCGCGGGTTGCGGCGACGTAATCACTCTCTTCGTCACCTTTTAAGTTGCGCCCCTTCTTGAGCATCTCATCCAACGTGTAAAAGAGAGCGCCGGGGATCTTGTTGCGGACAGAGAGCGTCTTCAGACGGGTCAGGCGGGCATTGTCCAGGTTGCTGATCTCACCTTTTGCGTTACAGGCGAGCAGAATACTGCGGTATTCGTCCACTATGCGCTTATTGGCCGGGCTGCGATACATGACATCGATCCGTATCCGCTCCTGCTGATAGCGGTCGATCCGGTATTTATCCGCCAGATCTACAAGTTTTGCGTAGTCGTCGTCGAGTATTTTCCTGTTTTTAAAGTAGAGATACCTGAAAAGGTTGCGGTATTCGCGGTGATAACGGTTGATCAGTTTGACAATGTAGAGCTGCGCGGAGTCGTCTTCAAGCAGCGGAAATATCTCGGAGATAAGGAGGTCGTCAGACTCTTCGCCAACCGCCTCCGAGCGTTTGATAACCTTGCCGAGGCGCTTTACCAGCACCTCCTGCTTGTTTTTAAGTTTGCCCGGCAACAGGGTTGAGCTGACAAAAAAGAGGTAATTGGAGACAGCGTGCCCTTCGAAAAAAATATCGTCAAAAGTTTTACTTCCGGATGTCTGGTCGCTGAAGCGGAGGGTGCCGGAGCTGTCGGCACGGGCACCGTACATGACCAGGCGATTGATGATTTCAGGTTTTGCAAGGTCGGATGTCGGTTGTTCCACACCAAACATATATTCACAGAAATAACCGCCGTTCCCCTGACAGGAGATACCGTCCGCTGAAATGACTATCTCGTTGCCTGGAGAGAAGATACGAAGTTGGCCGACATCCTGAACAATATTGAAGAAGTAGCGCTGGTACGCCTCGTTCCCCACCACCGTGACAAAATATTCTGTATGATCACCGGCCATGCCATGCAGGCGAATGTCCTTGTACATTTTTTTCCTCACTCCGACTTCCAGCTTCACAGCATCTCAAACTCCATGCCATCAAAGGCAAATTCAAAACCGGGGGGGAGTTTGTTTCCTTCCGAGTATGATACCTCATGTGTCAGGTGTGTCAAAATTACGCGGGCCGCATTGAGACATCCAGTTGCGGCAATGGCACCATCGATATTGTAGTGAAACGGATGACCTGTCCAGCGCAGGCCGTCAATTATCAGCAGTTCCACCCCCACAAGGAGCTGGAGCGACGAATCGGGGATAGCACTGCAGTCGGTCAGATAGGCGAAGTCTCCGATTCTGTATCCGAGCGCGGTCGTTCGGCCATGCAGGAGCGGCACCGGAGTGACATTAAGGCCGAACAGCTCGAAAGCGGTGCTCGCCTCGTGCGGAGTCAGAAGTGGAGTATAGCCTGAATTCTCCTGTTCATGAAAGATATAAGCGAAACCGCTCTGAAGCGTATCGAGGGAACTGCGTGAGGCGTAACAGGGGATGATCTCTTTGTGCAGAAAATAAAAACCGCGCAGGTCATCAATACCGTTGACGTGGTCGGCGTGGGCGTGTGTGAAAAAAACCGCGTCTATTTTCCCCACCCGCTCTCTCAAAACCTGCTGTCGAAGGTCACTGGAGGTATCTATCAGGATGCTGCGCCCATCGTGGCGGATAAGGAGTGAGGCGCGGGTTCGCTTGTCCTTTGGGTCAACTGAAGAGCAGACCGGGCATTCGCACCCGACCATCGGCACCCCGGTAGATGTTCCACTCCCTAAAATGGTGATTTTCATGTAGATCAGCCTTCGTTCGATTTGCCTAGAAAGTACCAGAATTTCGCTTTACAGGCAAGGTGGTTCTTAGTAGATTGCAGCTTATCTGTCAAGTCAAGAGGGGATCCGCACCATGTTGAGTCGCGTCATATTTTTGCTGTTGTTTTTCTGTACCGGCATCTTCACAGCATATGCGGCAACCTACCAGTATGTTTATGTTTCCAACTGGGACTCCACTGTTTCTGCATATGCCATCAACCAGACCAGCGGGGTGCTGACTTCCATTGGCACCCCTGTGTCGACCGGAGTGAACCCAATGGGGATTGCCGTCGATCCTTTCGGCAGGTTTGTTTATGTATCAAACTTTAGCTCCAGCACTGTTTCGGCTTATGCCATCAACCCTGCCAGCGGGGCATTGACTTCCGCTGGTACGGTGGCGACCGGATCCAGTCCGACAGGTATTGCCGTCGATCCTTCGGGCAGATTTGCATATGTATCCAACCAAAACTCCAGCACTGTTTCGGCATACAGCATAAATCAGACCAGCGGGGCATTGACTGCCGCTGGTACGGTGGCGACCGGATCCAGTCCGACAGGTATTGCC
>Ga0194060_10003921_pt1 | contig 10421 bp, 11 predicted proteins | sample SepL225m_MetaG_FD_163427 | JGI IMG/M metagenome (GOLD analysis project Ga0194060, IMG submission 163427) | Anoxic zone freshwater microbial communities from boreal shield lake in IISD Experimental Lakes Area, Ontario, Canada - Sep2016-L222-5m | ecosystem: Environmental > Aquatic > Freshwater >... | reverse complement strand
CGTAGACGTAGCGGTTGCTGCCGTCGGTGCGGATCGAGTGCGCGTTGCGTCCGACCGGGATCACCTGCAGCGGTTCGGCGCCGACGCGGCCGTCCGCACCGACTGCGTTCACGCTGACGAGGCTCGCGTGATACGAGGCGCCGAACAGCCAGCGTCCGGTACGGTCCAGCGATATGTAGGGAAAGCTTGCCGCCAGCGGCGATACCGAATGCGGTGTGAGCGCTCCGGTGCCGGGAGTTATCGAATAGACGTGAACCGAAAATGGCTGCGAGCGCACCGCGGCATACAGGAACCGCCGGTCCGGGCTCACCGCCATCGGGCCGACGACATCCGCGGCCTTGACCCGCGGCCCCGGCCGCAGCCTGCCGTCGGACTGTACATCGTATGTGGCAATTTCGCCGTCGGCGGCGTTGGAGACATAGACGAAGCTTGATGCCGGGGCCGGCTTGCCGTCGGCGCGGGTGGGCGGTGCAGACACGGTAATTCTCCTTGAGCGCTTGCGTATGTTTTTCCGGGCGCAGGACGCTCACCGCGGCGCATTTTTTCCGGTGCCAGGGATTACGCCTGATTTCGCATAAGGCGGACAGGATACAGTGCGTTACAAAAATGCGCATCAGGGCGCTCCTGCCGGGTACGCAGCGCGGTGACTTGGAGTATCGTGAGCGCGATTGGATAAGATTGCCCTGGCACAAGGTGTCCCATGAGCGCTGGAAACGATGCGCGGCTACGCGTCGCCCAGGTATTGCTGGCGATCAGCGCGCTGCTGATGCTGATTGGCGCGGTAGCCGCCGGATGGAGAATATTCGCATTCGCCATGGGAGGGATGCTGTTCGTATTCGGCGCGATCATCTATGCGTCGGTATCGGTCATAGACGCGGTTCCCTGGCTGGTCCGCCTGATTTCCCGCCTTACGGAACCTGTGTGGCATGGCGAATTGCTCCACACCGACGGCAGCGAATACAAGATTCCCTACGATTTCGATGAACAGGGAAACCCGAGATTCATTGCGAGCGCAATATGCGCGGCCATCGGCGCGCACCCTCCCGCCAAAGACGCCGTGCGCTGGGGCGGGGTTCCTCTTTTGAGATTAGGCAAGCATGTCTATTTCACCGAAGCCGACGTCCAGACCTACCTCGTGCCCATAGCCGTCAAAAGCCCTGCCGCCAATCGCCTGCTGCTGCTCATACGCAACAATGTCCTCCGAAGATTGGAGAAACGGCGCGATGACGAGAGGCGATACGGGAAGGAGCAGGGCTGAGCATCCCCGCTTTCCTGCTTTTGGCTAGAGCGGCCCCGCGCGGGCCGCGCCCCGTTACGGTGCGCTCAGGTGATTCAATGCGACATCCATGATGTCGAAGTTGCGCATGCGCGCCTTGCCCGGCATCCCGGCCGTGCGCCGGTTGAACATGAGCGGCACAGTCTGCTCGGAGATGCCGCCGTGGGAGCGCAGCGGCGCATCCAGCCCGGACAGGTCGTGGCGCGACTTGCTCGTGCCCAGCACGACGTGCTTTTCGGAAACGACGACGATGTCGCCCAGCCTGTCCGGCGGCAGTTCGAAGCGCGCGCAGGCGTCGGCGTTGGAGATCGCCATCAGAATGCCTTCCACCCCGGACAGTCGCTTGATGACGCCCGCCGGGTCCGCGCCCGGGGGCAGGTACGCCGTGGCATAGGAGCCGAGCGCACCGTGATGCACGACATAGGGATCGGTAATCGGCAGGATCACCCGTGCCGTGCCCTGCCCCAGCCACTCATCGAGCAGATCCTGCAGGTAGATCGCGTTCGGCTGGCCGTCGGCGCCGTATTTGTCGTTCATGCCGTGGTCGGCGGTCAGCGCAATCGTCGCACCCAGGGCATCGAGCCGCGCGAGGTAGGGGTCCATCATGGCGTAGAAGGCATTCGCCGCGGGGGCGCCGGGCGCAGCCTTGTGCTGCACATAATCGGTGGTGGACAGGTACATCAGGTCTGGACGCCGCGACTCCATCAGCTTGACCCCGGCCGCGAACACGAATTCCGACAGATCGGCGCTGTAGACCGACGGCAACGGTTTGCCCACCAGGTCCAGCACCCGCTCGACGCCGTTCTGCGCCAGCGTGCACTGATCCGCCTTCTCCGCTGAAAAGCAGATGCCCGCCAGGCCCTTGCCGAGCATGCCGCGCAGCTTGTCCTTCGCCGTGACCACCGCGACCTTGGCGCCCGCATGCGCAAATGCGGCAAGGATGGTGCCGGCGCGCAGGTATTTCGGATCGTTCATCATCACTTCGGCATCCGCGTCGCGGTCGTAGAAGTAATTGCCGCAAATGCCGTGCACCGCAGGCGGCACACCGGTGACGATGGAAAGGTTGTTCGGATTGGTGAAGGACGGCACCACGCAATCGGCCTCGAACGCCGCGCCGCGCGTCAGCATCTGCTGCAGAAACGGCGCGACGCCGGCGGCAACCGCGCGCTTGATGTAGTCGAACTCGCAGCCGTCCACGCAAACCACGACCAGCGGGCGGTCCATCCAGCCGTAGGTCCGCCCGTTTACCGTTACTGCGGGTTGTACCGTCATGGTTCTTTCCTCGTGTTGCGCTATTCAATCACGATCTTGTTCTGGCGCACGACATTGCCCCATTTCTCTATCTCGGAGTTGACGAAGCGCGCATATTGCTCCGCCGGTTCGCCGCCCGGTTCGGCGCCCTGCTGGAACCAGAGTGCCTTGATGTCGGGCGAGGCGAGCGCCTTGGCCACCTCCGCCTGCAGGCGATCGAGGATGTCGCGCGAGGTCCCCGCCGGCGCCCACAAGCCGTACCAGGAAAGCGATTCGAAACCGGGCACCCCGGCCTCGGCCATGGTGGGAATGTCGGGAAAAGCGGGCGAACGCTGCGGCGAGGTCACCGCGAGCGCGCGGATCTTGCCGCCCCGGATTTGCGCCGCTGCGCTCCCCAGCCCTTCGAAGATCAAATCGATTTCACCGCCGAGCAGCCCGGTCATCGCCGGGCCGGAGCCCTTGTAGGGCACGTGCACCATCGACGTACCGGTCTTGGCGTTGAAGATCGCGCCGGCGAGGTGGCGCGTGGTGCCGTTGCCGGAGGAGCCGTAATTCACCTTGCCCGGGTTGGCCTTGGAATAGACGATGAACTCGGCAACGGTGTGCGCCGGCACTTTGCCGGCATTGACCACCAGCACGTCGGGCACATAGGCGACGCCGGTGACCGGCAATAGATCCTTCTCCAGATCGTAGGGCAGCTTTTTGTAAGCGCTCACGGCGACGGTGTGATGGACCGCGCCAAGCAGGAACGTGTACCCGTCCGGAGCCGATTTGGCGACCACGTCCGCGCCTATCGTCCCGCCGGCGCCGCCGCGGCTGTCGATGATCACCTGCTGCCCGAGTTGCCCCGACAACTTCGCCGCCAGCGGCCGGGCAAAGGAGTCGGTTCCCCCGCCGGGAGGAAACGGCACGACGAACCGTACCGGTTTAGTCGGCCAGCTCTGCGCATGGGCGATTCCCGCCGCGCATAGTGCGGCGAAAACAATTGCGAAACCGGCCAGGCCCCGCTTGGTTCGATGCGGCATCTTTCCTCCCTGAAAAGACATGACTGCATGACCGCAGCGCATGCGCTGCGGTCAATACCGGCTGATTATTGCACGTGCGCAGGAGTTCATCATCACGGCAGTGCATCATTTGCCTGGCCGGCCGCGGCCAGACAAAGGCCGCAGCGCGATTCCGGTCCGGCATTTCGGTTCCGTGCCGTCCACTGACATCAAAGATCGGCCGCGGAAACCGGATGCCAAAAAAAGACCCGCCGAGGCGGGTCGAGGAGGAGCACAAGGACGAGCTATCCTTGTATTGCAACGGTACTAGCCACTGCGGGTTGATCACAATCGGCCAAATGGCGTAGTCCAAACGTCCAGTCTGTACAGCCAGCCGGCAATCCGCTACTTTGCCGCATCGAGTGCGTTTGCTGCCGCGATTTCGGGAAAAAAGAGCAGCGCCGAAGGTTGGCGGTTGCAAATTGCGCAATATTGCGCAACACTTTGACGGTGTCGGGGGGAACTGCCCCGGCTATGATCAGACCTTGGACTCCGGTCCGGGCCGCGTCCTGCCAGGGAGGGTTACAGCATGCCCAAGTCGACCAAAACAGCGCCAACTCCGCCATCCACGCCGGTCAGCCCGGAGCAGCGCCGCTGCTACGTCGAGGTCGCGGCCTACTACATCGCCGAACGCCACGGGTTCACGCCCGGCCGCGAACTCGAGGACTGGGCCGCAGCCGAGGCCGAAATAGATCGCCTGATCAAGGAAGGAGTGCTTGCGGATCGCCCCCCCGCCGCGACGCCGTCCTAAATGGACCGACGGCGTCTGCGCCCTAGTCGACCCTGATGCCGAGTTTGCGGATCAGTTCGCCCCAGCGGGCGTTCTCCGAAGCGATGAATTCCGCAAACTGTTGCGGCGACGTGGCCCGCAGGTCGGCGGAGATGCCGTCGAACGTGCTGATGGTAGCGGGCAGCGTAGTGGCGTCCCGCCAGGTCGCGTAGATCTTGTCGATGATGGCGCGCGGCGTCCCGGCGGGCGCGATCAGCCCGAACCAGGTCTCGACCGAGAATCCCGGGTAGCCCGACTCGGCGACCGTGGGAAGCTCGGGCAGGTAGCGCGAGCGCTTGGCCGACGTAATTGCGATCCCCCTGAGTTTTCCCTGCTTGATATGCTGCAGCGTGGTTGCGAGCGAACTCTCCATGCTCATCAGCACCGTTCCCGACAGCAGGTCGGGAACGATCTGGCTCGACCCCTTGTACGGCACGTGAGTCAGCGTGATCCCGGCGGTGGCCTGCAACAGTTCGGCCGCCAGATGGTTGCTGGAACCCACGCCCGAGGTCGCATAGTTCAGCTTGCCCGGATTGGCCTTCGCATAGGCCACCAGGCCGCCGAGGTCGTTAAACGGCGCCGCCGGGTTGACGACGACCGCGCAGGGCGTGATCCCCACCAGCGAGATCGGCGCCAGGTCCTTTTCGACCGAAAACGGAATTTTCGCGTAGATGTAGGGTCCGATCGCCAGACTGCTGACCGCCGAAATGCCGATGGTGTAGCCGTCCGCGGGCGCCTTGGCCACCGCGTCGGTGCCGATGTTGCCGCCGGCACCGGAGCGGTTCTCCACCACGAACTGTTGGCCGAGTTTGTCCGACAGCGCCTTTGCCACGGTTCGTCCCATGAGATCGGTCGGGCCGCCCGGCGGGAACGGCACGATCAACCTCACCGGTTTGGCCGGATAGGCGTCCTGGCCCCAAATTGCCAGCGGCGCAAGCGCCGTAGCGCCCGCAGCAGCAACAACGAAATCCCGCCTGTTCATTGATCTCTCCTTTTCTTGATTATATGAATTGCACAAACCGGACAGGTTTGTCCTCCGGGTACTGCATCGGTAAGGCAAGGCCGCACCTGCCAGTCTACTGCTTGACGAGTTCCACCCGGCGATTCTTCGCCTTGCCTTCATCCGTGTCGTTCGACACCACCGGCGCGTACGGACCCAGGCCCGCAGGCTTCAGCCGCGGCGCCGCCACACCCCGCGCCGCGATCGCCTTGACCACCGCGGCGGCGCGGTCGAGGGAGAGCTTGAGGTTCGATTCCAGGTTGCCGGCCGAGTCGGTATGGCCAACAACGAAGACCTTGAGCGCGGGCGAGGCGTTGAGCAACTTCACCATTTCGGCCAGGGCGCGCTCCGACTCGGGCTTGATCGTCGCCGAGGCGGTGTCGAAGTAGATCCCCTGGACGATGGTCCTGCCGGCGCTGCCCAGGTCATTGCGCATCGCCGCGGCGTCTGCCACCACCTCCTGCTGCATCGCCCCGGATTCGACGATCGTCAGACTGTAATCCCTGCCGCCGTTGAACACTTCCACATAGACCCCGGTCAGGGCGCCGTCCTTTCGGATCTCCGTCGCCACGCGCCGCCCGTCGCCGCCCAGGACCTTGCCGCCGGCCCGCTTCACCGCCGCTTCGTAGTTGCGAACGATCTGAAGCTCGCCGATCGGCCGTCCGCCCTCCTTTTGCGAATAACCATAGGACGATACCTTGCCTTCCCAGTGAACTTCCTTGCCACCGATCACCGTCGGATCGAATCCCCCGAACTCAGACACTTCATATTTGCTGATGTAGTAATCGGGCATGCGCGAGATCAACGGGTGGTCCTTGCTTCCCTCGACATCTGCCTGGGCAAAAGCGGCTCCCGGCAACATGAAGAACAAGGCGATCAAGGCGCGCGTGATGCAAGTGGCACTTTTCACTTCGAGGCTCCTTCTGTCAGCACTTCAAAAAAGCATGCAGCGAATATCGAATTGAACTCGCTCACGACAGCGCAAGATTCTCCGGATGGGCGGACCGGACAAGCGCATTGTGCCTTCCTTCAGGCCTGCAAACAATTTCCCCGCCGTTTCTTGAAGCAAGGATAGCTCCCCCGTTTGGCCTATTGACCAACGGCCGCCATTTCGTATAGCGTGAATCCACGGCGCCGTCCTATTCGACAATCATTCTCGTTGCGCTCGGATGGATACGCCGTAGAGTGGAATAACGATGGACCGGTCAGAGAAGCCGGGTCCAAACAACAATAACAATTTCGGGTCGCAGTGCCCGCTCTTCTTGGTACGTGTCTGTACCACTCTGCACAGCAGCAAATAAGAGGCACGCGGAGCCGTTTCCGTATCTGCATCTTGCTACGCCTGCGCGCGCCGTCGATCCACGCTCAAGTGAGGAGATTAAACATGATTCGCTTCGTCCGCACGTCCAGTATCGCCCCGGGCAAGGTCGGGGATGCGCTCGCCTTCGCCAAGCAGGTTTCGGAGTTCATCGGCAAGCACTACGGTGTCAAGCTGGAAGTGATGCTGCCCGTCGGCGGCAATCCCCACCGCGTCGCCTGGAGGGCGGAATACGCCAACCTCGGCGCCATGGAGGAATTTCAAGCCAAGATCATGGCCGATCCGAAGTACCTTGCGCTCCTGGCCAAGGGCGGAGCCAACTTCATCGCGGGCTCGGTGAACGACGCGATCTGGCGAACGGTATAAGTCGTACGCCCGCCCGCCGTGGAATGCCGGCCCATCGGAGGCATCGCCCGTGCGCTACTTTGAATGGACCAGCGGCATCGAGCTTGGCCATATCGAAATCGACCGGCAACACAGGCAAATGCTTCTGCTGGGCGAGGAACTGGCTGAATCGCAGGCCAAGCCCGAAAGGCATCAGTCCAATGCAATACAACTGCAGGCGCTGATTGATTTCGCAGGGGAGCATTTCGCGTTCGAGGAAAGCTTGATGCATTCGACGGCGTATCCCGGGGCGAATGCGCATGCGAGCGTCCACACCTTGCTGCTCGCAGACCTGAGGCGGTTTTTCTCGCGGATGCAGCAGGGTCTGCATAGCGACCACGCCGGACTGATCAGCTTTCTCTGGCAATGGATCGTCCTGCATGTTGGTTCGGAAGATCGCGATTTTGTGATCTGGCTCAGATCTCATGCGCCAAATGGCGGCAAATAACGCAAAGGCTGCCTGCCCGTGCTTTAGACGACCTTGAGCCTATCAACCCGGTAACAGGCCTTATTGAAAAGGGGATTGCACTATGAGCCATATCCACCGCCGGCAGTTCCTCCTCGCCGCAAGCGCGCTTGTCGCTGCGCCGCTCGCACGGGCGCAAGGAGCGTTTCCATCCAAGCCTATCCGCATTCTTGTCCCAGTGCAGCCAGGCGGATCAGTCGATCCCGCAGCGCGCCTGGTCGCCAGTCACGTGAGCAAACTCGCGGGACAGCCGGTGCTGGTCGAAAATCGTCCCGGTGCCAACGGCCTCATCGCAGCAACGGCCGTCGCCAAAGCGCCGCCCGATGGCCACACGCTGTACCTCGGCCAGCAGTTCCCAATCGTGAACGCTCAGGCGATGTATCGCAGCCTGCCCTACGACCCCAACCGCGACTTTGCGCTCATCACCCCATACGCAAACGGTTACATCGTACTGTGCGTCAGCCGAACGGTGCCGGCAACGAATCTCAGGGAGTTTGTCGATTACGGGCGGCGAACGCCAGGCCTGGCGATCGGCTCGTGGGGGCCGGGCTCGCAGGGGCATCTGGGCGTCGAAGCGATCAACAAGCGCTACGGCCTTTCCATCCCCCACATTGCCTACAAGGGGGAGGGACCGATGACGCAGGACATCCTCGGCGGACATCTCGCCGCCGGATTCAGCACCTTCGCGTCCCTTAGCGGCCCGGTGCAGGCGGGACAGATTCGCGCCATCGCCGTGACCGGCGATGCCAGCGCAAGCCGGATGGCCTTGTTGCCGGACGTCCCCACGTTCGGGCAGCAAGGCCTGGACGTTCCCGCGGTGACGCTGCGAGGTTGGGCAGGAATACTCACGACGGGCGGCACGCCCCGCACCATCATCGCAAAATTGAACGAGTGGATGCGCTCGGCGCTGGCGCAAACCGAATTCCGCAAAATGATCGAAAGTTTCGGCTTGGACGTGATTTCCTCCACGCCTGAGGAATTCGAATCTCGATTTCGCGCCGAAACGCCGGCCTGGGTGAAGGTGATCAACGAGCTTGGCGTGAAGCTGGATTAGCATGCGGCAGGCAGGCCGGTACCGACTGTCGCGTTTGCAGTATGCATCCCTTCAAGCGTAGACTGAATTCGATCGGGTTCCACGGGGTTTTATCTGACCGCCAGACCCCGGCGCTTGCGCTGTGTCGAAACGCCGGAAGGGGGACAGCATGAACAGGGGTGACGCGGTAATTGCACTCCTTGCGCTCGGCGCCGTGAGCGGGCCGCTTGCCTCCTTCGCCCAACAGCAAGGCAGAATCTGGCGCGTCGGCTTCCTGACCACGCGTCGTCGCCCGGACTCGATCGATGCTGACTTCATGGGCGGATTTCCACGGGGAATGCGCGAACTCGGCTACGTCGAAGGCAAGAACCTGGTGATCGAGTGGCGCTTTGCCGATGGAAATAACGAGCGCCTTCCAGAATTGGCGGCGGAATTGGTGCGGCTGAAAATGGACGTGATGCTTTCCGGATCGGCGCAAGCCATCAGCGCGCTCCGGAAGGCAAGCACCACGATACCCATCGTCATGGCCAGCTCCGGCGACCCAATCGGCAGCGGCTTTGTAAAAAGCCTGGCGCGGCCCGGAGGAAACATCACCGGGCTCTCGAACCTCCAGAGTGACATGAGCACCAAGCAACTGGAGTTGCTGCTCGGCATGCTGCCCAAGCTCTCCCGTGTGGCCGTACTGGTGAATCCTGTCAACCCGACGCTCGTCGCGTATCTGAAGAACGTTCAGTCCGCAGCGCAGCGGGCCGGCATAACGGTCCTGCCGGTGGAAGCGCGGACCGAGCAGGAGATCGAGAACGCGTTTCGCACAATGACCCAGGGAAAGGCCGAGGCGGTGATGGTGGCGGCTGACACCTTGTTCGTCCAGAAATACCGCAGGATCGCAGAACTGGCGGAGAAGAACCGGCTGCCTTCCGTATCACATATTCGGGAATATGTGGAGGCCGGCGGACTGATCAGCTACGGGACGGACCTCGCCGAGCAGTTCCGGCGCGCGGCAACCTACGTCGACAAAATCTTCAAAGGTGCCAAGCCGGCCGACCTGCCGGTGGAACAGTCCATGAAGTTCGAATTGCTCATCAATGCCAAAGCCGCCAAGGCGCTCGGTATCAAGATTCCCCATTCCATACTCCTGCGCGCCGACCGGGTAATCGAATGAGTCCAGTCCGCCGCAGGCAGTTCCTGCTCGCAACCAGCGCACTGCTGGCCGCGCCGCTCGCGTCGCTCGCCCAACAGCAAGGCAGAATCTGGCGCGTCGGCTTCCTGTCACCGCGCCGTCGCCCGGACTCGATGGAATCTGACTACATCGGCGCCTTCCCGCGGGGAATGCGTGAACTCGGCTACATCGAGGGCAAGAATCTGGTAATCGAGTGGCGCTTTGCCGATGGCAAATACGAGCGCCTTCCGGAACTGGCGGCGGAATTGGTGCGGCTAAAGGTAGATGTGATAGTTTCTGCAGCCTCGCAATCCATCAATGCGCTGCACAAGGCAACCACCACGATACCCATCGTAATGGCTACCTCCGGCGACCCGGTCGGCAGCGGCTTCGTCAAAAGCCTGGCGCAGCCCGGCGGGAACATCACCGGGCTCTCAGCCCTCATTAATGATATGAGCCCAAAGCAACTGGAGTTGCTGCTCGCCATGATGCCCAAGCTCGCTCGTTTGGCCGTTCTGGTGAATCCTGTCAACCTGACTCACGCCTCATATCTGAAGAATGTTCGGGCTGCAGCGCAGGGGACCGGCATAACGGTCCTGCCGGTGGAACAATCTATGAAATTCGAATTGCTCATCAATGGCAAGACCGCCACGGCGCTCGGCATCAAGATTCCCCAATCTGTTTTGGTCCTCGCCGACCGGGTGATCGAATGACTGGTCCGC
>Ga0194060_10003920_pt1 | contig 10421 bp, 5 predicted proteins | sample SepL225m_MetaG_FD_163427 | JGI IMG/M metagenome (GOLD analysis project Ga0194060, IMG submission 163427) | Anoxic zone freshwater microbial communities from boreal shield lake in IISD Experimental Lakes Area, Ontario, Canada - Sep2016-L222-5m | ecosystem: Environmental > Aquatic > Freshwater >... | reverse complement strand
GAAACGTTGGCTTTGATGGAGTCAGCACACTCAAAGCCGGCACCGACCAGACGCTGAGCATAGTCACGGGCAACGTCAAGTTTGATGGCACGACGACAGCCACAGCGGGCCAGGACTTCAAGCTTGGCATCACCAGCGGCAACCTTGACTTTGCGGGCACCAGCAGCATCACCGGAGCCAGAAACACCAGCTTCGATGTTGGCGCAGGCAACGTGAGCTTTGGCGGTACCAGCAATCTCAGCGCTACCAGCGGCAATCTGAGCTTGACGGTGGGTACGGGAAACGTTGGCTTTGATGGAGTCAGCACACTCAAAGCCGGCACCGACCAGACGCTGAGCATAGTCACGGGCAACGTCAAGTTTGATGGCACGACGACAGCCACAGCGGGCCAGGACTTCAAGCTTGGTATCACCAGCGGCAACCTTGACTTTGCGGGCATCAGCAGCATCACCGGTGCCAGAAACACCAGCTTCAATGTTGGTACTGGCAATGTCAGCTTTGGCGGTACCAGCAATCTCAGCGCCACCAGCGGCAATCTGAGCCTGACGGTGGGCACGGGCAACCTGCTGACGCAGGGCGCGACCACCTTGATATCGGGTGCCGACACCGCTATCAGCGTGACTACCTGCAATGTGAAATTCGACGGCAGGACGACAGCCACGGCGGGTCGGGACTTTGGTTTGACGATTGCCAGCGGCAACCTTGACTTTGCGGGCACCAGCAGCATCACCGGCGCCAAGAACACAAGTTTCAATGTTGGCACTGGCAATGTGAGCTTTGGCGGCACCAGCAATCTCAGCGCCACCAGCGGCAATCTGAGCCTGACGGTGGGCGCGGGCAACGTCAGCTTTGCAGGCGTGAGTACTCTGACTGCCGGCACGGATCAGACGCTGACGATTGGCACTGGTAACGTGAAGTTCGACGGCACGGCGACAGCCAAGGCGGGCCACGACTTCAGCCTGGGCATCACCAGCGGCAGCCTTAACTTCGCTGGCACCAGCAGCATTACAGGCGCCAGAAACACCAGCTTCAATGTTGGCACTGGCAACGTCAGTTTTGATGGCGCGAGCAATCTCGCCGCTACGAGTGGCAATCTTGATCTGACGGTAGGCACGGGCAGCGTTGCCATTGCAGGCGTCAGCACGCTGACTGCCGGCGCCGACCAGACGCTGAACATCGGCACGGGCAATGTCAAGTTTGATGGCACGACCACGGCCACAGCGGGCCACGACTTCAGCCTAGGCATCACCAGCGGCAACCTTGACTTTGCCGGCACCAGCAACATCACCGGTGCCAGAAACACCAGCTTCAATGTTGGCGCAGGCAACGTCAGCTTTGGCGGCGCGAGCAATCTCAGCGCTACCAGCGGCAATCTGGGTCTGACGGTAGGCACGGGCAACGTCGGCTTTGCGGGCGTGAGCACACTGACTGCCGGCACCGACCAGACGCTTACGATTGGCACCGGTAACGTGAAGTTCGACGGCAGGACGACAGCCACCGCGGGTCAAGACTTCAAGCTTGGCATCACCAGCGGCAACCTTGACTTTGCGGGCACCAGCAGCATCACCGGCGCCAAGAACACAAGTTTCAATGTTGGCACTGGCAACGTCAGCTTTGGCGGCACCAGCAATCTCAGCGCCACCAGCGGCAATCTGGGGCTGACGGTGGGCACGGGCAACGTCGACTTTGCAGGCGTGAGTACTCTGACTGCCGGCACCGACCAGACGCTGAGCATTGGCACGGGCGCCGTGAGCTTTGGCGGCACGACCACGGTCAAGGCGAGTCGTGACCTGGCTCTGGGATCTGGAGCCGGCGACGTCTCGACGACGGGGGTGAGCACCTTCGCGGCTGGCCATGACATGTTCATGAAATCGAAGCGTGGCAATGTGCTTTTCAGCGGCACCACCAACATCAGTGCGGCTCAGGACTTTTGGCTAAGTGTCGGTACCGGCAATGTGCGACTCAGCGACCAAACCACGGTCTATGCCGGGCGTGACCTGAGCTTGATGATTGCCGAGGCAGGCGGCCTGACCATGGCCGATGCTCAGAACTTGCTGAAGGCTGGCCGGGCCGTCACGGCCAGCACCGTGGGTGACATCAGGCTGGACCGCATTGAGGCCGGCACCTCGGTAAGCCTGACATCCACCACTGGCGCGATTCTGGACAACACGGTGGTCGAGACCGACAGCCAGTCGCCAGGCCGGGCTGATTTGATCGACACCGGGACACTGGCCCTGTCTGCCGCGCGCGGCATCGGCGAGTCCTGGAAAGACAATTTGAATGTCAATGCGAACGTGATCCAGGCGACCAATACGGTTAGTGGTGGCATCAACATTCAAAACCGCCAGGGTTTCCAGGTCGGTGCCCAGGGCATTAACAACATCGGCACTGGCGATTTGATAATGGTTTCCGGCAGATCGATGAATCATACTGGCACCCCATCCCAAGGAACTGATGGCAGTGCCGGCGATATCAGGAATGGACTCAACCAGCGCGCTTATGTGCTGACCAACTTGTCCAACGAGGAGATCGAGAAACAATATGGCAACACCTCGGCCGCGACCTTGTCGGCACTGCTGATGCCGCCGTCTCTGGAGAGTCTGGGCCATCGGAGCACTCCAGCGCTGACCCTGACGCCGCAGTCGATTACAGAACCCAGCGCGCTCGATCGCTTGCTGAAAATTGATAGTTTGCCGGAGTACAAATCCCTCGTCACTTCAGCACTTCTGCGTCCAATTCAGGTGCTTACCCCAAGGCCTGGAAGTATTTTGGAGGCGCTTGGCTTGTCCGCTACCTACTCTGATCTGGCTGCCACCCGCTCCGTATTGTCACAAACCATTGAGCGTCTTCGCGTGGAGGTCTTGGTGGATGCCGAAGCCCCGGTAGCAGCAGCGATACGCCCATCAGTGCAACGAATTCTCGATATGGCCAACGACGAGTTGACCGCGCCAATGATTGAGCTTGCGCCTTTGGCGCCTGTCGATGTGCCTCAAGTGGAGTCGTTGTAACCAACATTGCTTCATTTTGAAGTCAGGCACTGCAATGAAACCTTATCCCTGGAGGAGCACGTCAAGCAACGAAAACCCAGCACGCCGTGTGCACACCTTTTTATTTATTGAATAGTTTTTATTGAAGGAGATTTCCATGAGTCCAAAAACCACCATCGTTCCCGAGTCGGTTGTCAACAGCACTACTTCAGTTGCATCCACCCCTGATTCGAGCCCGGAGGCGCGCAGCGTGAAGGTGCGCTTTGACGATCGTCAGATGGTGTCCAACTATGCCAACGTTGCCAACGTCGGCATGAGCAAGGACGAGGTCACACTGCTCTTTGGCACCAATCAGACCTGGGGTGCCGTGGGGGAAGAGATAGTCATTCTGTTGTCCTCACGCGTGATCATGACGCCCTCGGTAGCGAAGAACTTTGTCGGTACTTTGCAGCGCGTGCTGCAAGAGTATGAGGAAAAAATCGGCAAGATTGCCTAAGCTACTCAACGGGTGCCACGATGATGATAAAGAAGGCTGACCTCCTCTTATGCTGCGCTCTTGGCTTGTCGCCAATCGCCAGTGCTCAGCAACTTTCCGGGGCAGGGGCTCCCGTTGCTGTCCCGGTGGCTGCACAGGAGGACCATCGGATCAGTCTCAAGGCGTTCGTCGCTCTGATCGCTTATTCCGACGAGATGGTGCGTTCGCAACGGCTCGAGGAAACCATTGCCGGCCACGGTGTGCGCGGCGCGCAGGGAATATTCGAGCCATTTTTCAGCGTCGGTCTGGAACGGGAAGACATGAGTGTGCTGAACTCGGCTCAGGACGCGGTTCGGCGTGGACTCAACCCGCTTGACCCGTCGACCCTTTTTGTGTCACACGAAAACCGCTTGAAGGCCGCTGTCGGCGTCAAAACGTCCAGTGGGGCAGACTTTGAACTGTCCTACAACATCAGCTCATTGTGGGACAGTCTTCAGACGCTTAAAGCGGTTGGCGGTGAAGTCATCTCACCCGAAAAAAAGGGCTATCTGGGCATCAAGCTGACGCAACCCCTGATGCGTGGCGCAGGATCAGACGTCAACCGCCTTGGCATTGTCATCGCCGAGAGTGAGCAAAGCGTGGCACGCGAGACCTTGCGCCAACTGCTGGCTCAACGTGTCATGGAAGGCCTGCAGACCTATATCTTTGTGCAACGTGCCGAAGAGCGTGTTCGCTTGCGCACCGAGGCGCGTGATGTGGCTGGTGAAATTGAACGCAGCGTGGCCGAGCAGAGTCGGGCCGGGCTGCGGTCCGCCGCCGAGTTGATGGAAGCACGCTCGTCGCTGGCCTTGCGCCAGGCGCAACTGGCCCAGGCGCAGCAGGAACTCGCAGAGCAGCAAAACGCTTTGCAGATTTACGTCTCCGCTCGTGATCGCGCAAGCGGTTCGATCCTGACCGGTAGCGCGTTGCGCCCGGCAGATGCGCTGGTGCTGGCGCAGAAAGAGGCGCAGGGCGCCGTTGCAGCCACGGCAGGAACTTTGGACGGAGACAGCTTGGTCGGGATCATGGCTCGCCGTCCTGAAGCGCGCGTTAACGTAATCAAGATGGAGCGTGAAAATCACAGAGTCAAAGTAGCGCTCGATCAGGTCAAACCTGAATTGAACCTGATGCTCAGCTATGGCAAGGATGCTTTGTCTGGATCTTTCCAGAGTTTGGCCGGATACTTCGGGGGTGACGTGCCCTACAACCACTGGACGGCGGGTCTGACCTACAAAGTGGGTGTCTTTGGCGACGAGAGGAGAAGCAGCGAATACCAGGCGGCCATTGCGCGGCGGGAGCAAAGTGAATTGGCGCTGAGCGCCTTGCGCCAACGCATTGCCAACGAGGTGCTGAGCAGCAGCGCCGTGCTGGGCAAGGCACTGCAGCAGGTCGCCCGTCAGGAAGAGATCGTGACGGCGCAGCGCAATCTGCTGAGCGTCGAGCGCGAATTGCTACGGGAAGGTCGGCGCGCCACGATGGATGTGCTCAAACGCCAGCTCGAACTGCTGCTGGCGGAGGAAGCCTTGGCGGATTCCGTGACCCAGGCCAATCGGGCCAGTTACCTGACATTACAGGTCCAGGGCAATTTGCTATCGCGCCTTGGATTGGAGTGACAACACGATGAACAAGTCTTTGCATACTTTGCAATTAACCCGATTGACTCGCTTGCGTCCGCTGATGTCGTCGCTGCTTATGACCGGCATGCTCTTCGTCAGCCCGGCTCCGGCGCAGCAGTCGGCGGCTTCGGCACCGGCCAAGTCGACGACGGCGCGAAGCGCTCCCGAAGACAGCGTTGTCAAGGGCATTACCCGGTGCGCTGCGGACCTGACACTTTCGCTGTCGGTGACTGGACGCATCGCACAGATGCTGGTGCAGGAGGGCTCGGTGGTCATGCCCGGTGATGTTCTTTTTCACCTGGACCGATCAGCCGAATCGCTCGAAGTCGAGCGCCGCGAGGTGCAGTGGCAAGGTCAGGCAGAACTGGTGACGGCACGCGCTCGCCGTGACACGGCTGAATCCCAGGTGCTTGCGGCGCGGAAAATCCACCAGTCGTCCCAGGGAATCAGCCGGGAGGAATTGGAGAACAGGGAACTGGCGTACGCCACAACCATGTCGGAGCTCGAAAGGCTCAAGACCGTGAAGGCGATCGAGCGACTGGACTATCTGACCGCCAAGGAGAATTTGGAGCGCCGCAGTCTGCGCGCGCCTACCCGCGGCATCGTGACCCGGCTCATCAAGCAGGGCGGCGAGAGCCTCCAAGCCAATGAAGCGGCGATTCGCCTGTGTGATCTGAGCAAGATACTGTTTGTCGCCAACGTGCCGGCGCATCGCAGCGAGACGCTTCGCGCCGGCGGTACGGTGGACTTGCTGGTTGGTTACAACCCGATCAAGACTCGCGGCAAAGTGATTTATGTGTCTCCGGTGGTGGATTCCGCGAGCGGCCTGCGCGAGATCAAGATTGAACTGGTCAAGCCTGCAAGCGAAATCCGTCCCGGGGTTCCAGCCAGCCTGGATTTGGGAAAGCTGTGACGCGACGCACTGAATGAAGCGCACATTTTCCAACAACTGGTATCGGGTGGCCGATTTGCGCCTGGCATTGCGGCCAGGGGTCTCCATCCGATTGCACGATTACCGCGGCGAATCGTGGTATGTGCTGAGGGAACGTGCGCATGGAGGATATTTCCGCATCAATGCTGTCACTTACCGCTTCGTATCGCGTTTGCATGTGGATGTCACGCTTGATGCAGCATGGCGTGCCGCCTTGCAGGACGCGCCGGAAGACACACCCGGTCAGGAGGCGGTTTTTGATCTTGTCGTCGCTCTCTATCGGGCCAACCTGATCTACGTGGAGGGGGGGGTCGATGAGAGCAAGATTCTGGAACGATTTGAGCGCAAGAAAAATAAGCCGGTGCTGGCGCGGGTATCGGAAATTTTGTTTCTGCGAATTCCGCTGTGGGATCCCGACGCCTGGCTGAACCGTCATCTGCGCGCCATTGATTTTGTTTTTGGCCGGACCATGCGCTGGTGCGCCGGTTTGCTCGTGTTGTGGGCCTTGCTTGAATTTGTTCTGGCCGGTTCACGCACTTGGGAGCAGGCGAGCAATATCCTGCAATTGAATAACCTCGTGTTGCTGTATACCGCCGTGTTTCTTTCGCATGTGCTGCATGAGTTGTCTCATGCTGCGCTGTGCAAGCGCTTCGGCGGAGAGGTTCGCACCATGGGCGTGATGTTGCTCTTGCTGACCCCCTTGCCCTATGTTGACCTGTCATCGAGCTGGATCTTTCGTGACCGTTATCAGCGCGCTCTGGTAGATGCCGCCGGCATGATAGCCGATGTGGTGACAGGCGCCATCGCGACCTTGATTTGGGTCTATTCACCACCGGGAATTGTCAACGAACTGGCCTATAACTTGATGCTTTCGACGGTGGTATACACGCTGGTTTTCAATATCAATCCCCTGATGCGTTTTGATGGCTATTACATTCTGTCGGATTTGATCCAGATTCCGAATTTACAGGAGCAATCCAGCAGCCAATTCACTCGGTGGTGGAACAGTCGCGTGCTGCGCGTTCCGGTGGATCAGGAAGACTCAAGCAGCCCGCGGCGACAGCTCGCGCTGCTGGCATTTTTTCTGACCTCTGGCGCTTACCGATTGATGGTTATGTTTGGGATTGTCCTGTTTGTTGCAGATCAGTACTTTGGCATAGGTCTGCTCGTGGCAGTGGCGCTCGGGCTGACGTCCTTTGTGCTGCCGGTCCAAAAGATGCTGGCGCCACTGCGCAACCCTTTGTTTCTTTACCAGCAGAAGGGATTCCTGCGGCGATCAGGTGTTGCGCTTTTGGTGTTGCTGCTATGCCTTGTCGCGGTACCGATGCCGGACAACCGTATTCTGGACGGCGTGGTAGAGGCACGCCTGAACACGCCGATATTTGCGGAGAGTGGCGGTCAAGTCCAGACTGTGATGGTGAAGATGGGCCAGTGGGTCGAAGCTGGTGAGTTGCTTGTGACCCTGGACAACCCGGAGTTGCTGGCCGAACTGATGGGTGTGCAGGCGCAGCGCCGGCAGGCTACAGCGCAGGAGGCCAAGGCTCTGACAGAAGGCAGCGTCGATCTGGCGCCGTTGCACCAGCGGGTGGTCTCGCTGGACGCGGCCAGAGCCTCACTCGAAAAGCAACTGGGCGCGCTGACGGTGCGCGCCCCGCACGCGGGCATCTGGGTAGATTCTGAAACGCTGCCACGGCGTCAGAGTTGGGTCGGCCGCGGTGCTGAGTTGGGTCGGGTCGTGGATGACCGCAGCCATGTTTTCCTGGGTGTTATCAAGCAGGAGGCCGGGACCGCTTTGCTCGGTCTGAAGACACAGGGCAGTGAGGTCAGGATCGAGGGCGATCGGGCAGTGTTGCATCTGGCGTCGGCGATCAGCCTGGTACCGCATTCCCAAAGCACCCTGCCTTCAGCCGCGCTGGGACCGATGGCGGGCGGCGCGGTTCCTGTATCAACATCGGACCGTTCAGGAAAAGAGGCTGTCGAATCCTTTTTTCTGTTGCGTGCCGAATTGCAGGCAGAGCGCCGCGCCATGGATGACCCGGTTCGGCATGGTCGAGCGGGTTGGATAAAAATTCATTTGCCGGCTCGTCCATTGGCAGAGCAGTGGTGGCGAGCGGCGTCGCAATACTTTCTGCGACGTTACGGTCTGTGAGCAGGTACCAGCTATGAGTCAATCATCATTGCAAATCGTGCTGGCGCGCCAGACTACCCATCCGCAGGGCGATGGTGAGTCGCTGTGGCTGGGCGGTGGTGCCGGTTTGACCACACCGACGGAGCGCCTGGCAGTGTTGCTGGCGCATCGACCCGAGCCGGTTTCCTCGTGGCTGGACAACACGGGCTACCGGTTGGCTACGGTGTGGCGCCGCCGGCAAGACCCGACAAAAGCGCTTCGGATGCGAGCCGAGGCAATTGTTGACCAAACCAGGCTCCATAACCAGGACGACGACGAGGCGCTGCGCTTGCATCTGCGCGAATTAATGCAGGCTTGTCGACTCGCTGGTGCCGGCCGTGGTTCAGCGTCCCAGGTCGGTCAGGATGCCGCGCTGGCCGGTGTGCTGCTGGCGGTCGAGCGCACGCTGGGCTTCAAGCCGTATGTCGAGCAGATTATGGGTACGCTGGCGCTGCTGGAAGGCCAGATGGCCGAGATGGCGACGGGCGAGGGCAAGACACTGACCGCTGCGATGGCCGCTATTGCCGCGGCGTGGCGTGGTTTGCCTTGCCATGTGGTCACAGCTAACGACTATCTGGCCCACCGCGATGCTGAATTGGGGCAAGCCCTGTTTGCATTCTGCCATCTGTCGGCGGCCAGCCTGGATGGCGACATGGCGCCGTTGGCGCGCGAGGCGGCGTACCGGCACGACATTGTCTACAGTACCGCCAAGGAACTTCTGGCAGACCATCTGCGCGACGGTCTGGCCTTGGGCAAGACGCCATCGGGCACCCGCATGGCACTCAATGCGGCACGCCAGCGCGGGCGTGACGCCGGGCCTGATGTGGTGATGCGAGGCATCTTTCAGGTGATTGTTGACGAGGCCGATAGCGTCTTGATCGACGAAGCTGTGACGCCGCTAATTATTTCAACGCAGCGGCCTGACGATTTTCTGGATCAGGCGGCGCAAGAAGCTGTCCGCTTGTCCCGGCAATTGAAGGTCGGCACAGACTTCCGCCTTGAGCGGGCGCTGCGCCATGTCGAGTTGACCCCACACGGGCGCCAGCGGCTGCAGCAGATGACCCATGATCTGGCGCCCTTCTGGCGCCATCGGGATCGAGCCCGGGAACTGGTGGAGATGGCTTTGTTCGCCACCGAACTGATGGCGCGTGACCAGCACTATGTGGTCGAAGATGGCAAGGTGATTTTGGTCGACGAACTGACCGGCCGTTTGGCCTTGCAACGGACCCTGTCGCTGGGTATGCAGCAGGTTTTGGAGGCGAGTCAGGGCTTGACCATTTCATCTCCAACGGAGGTTTCGGCGCGGCTGAGCTTTCAACGATTTTTTCGCTTGTTTGACCGGCTGGGTGGCATGACCGGCACGGCGCAGGAGGCGCGCAGCGAGTTCGCGGCGGTGTATCGTCTTTTTACGCTGCGCATACCAACCCATCGGCCGGTCTGTCGGTCGATCTGGACGACCCGTGTGTGCAGCGACGAAAAGGCCAAATTTGATGCCATCGCGAAAAGCGTGTTCGAGTTGCTTGCCGCCGGCCGGGCTGTTCTGGTTGGCATGCGCAGCGTGCGCACAAGTACGGCGCTGTATGAACATTTGCTGGCATGCATGCCGGACCTGAAGGTGCAACTGCTGCATGCCATCAACCATGCGCAGGAGAGCGCGATTGTGGCTGAGGCCGGGCGACGAGGTGCGTTGACGATTGCCACCAACATGGCGGGACGTGGCACGGATATCAAACTTGAGGAATCGGTGCGGGCTAGTGGCGGGCTGCACGTCATTATTGGCGAGAGCAATGACTACGAACGCATCGATCGGCAACTGATTGGCCGCTGCGCTCGTCAAGGCGATCCTGGCTCGGTGCAGCGCTTTATTGCCTTTGACGAAGAGGTGGTGCGGCGCTTTGCACCTGGTTGGCTGCGTCGGCTCTGGCCCTGGCTGCATGCGCGAGGGCTGAACTGGCAGCCGCTGCTGGCCGCTTTGGTATTGCGCCAGGCGCAGGGACGGGCTGAGCGCTTGGCATTTCAGCAACGGAAAAATATCCTTAAACAGGATGTGGAACTTGATAGGAGTGGCTTTTGAACGCTCAATTTGAAGACAAGGCGTTGGCCAGACGAAGGCATCTGCAGCGCTTGCGGGACTTTGGGGGTGCGCCCGCCGCTTTCTGGCCCTTGCTCACCGAAGCGGTGGCGCAATGCCTGGAGGCGGAGTTGG
>Ga0194060_10003919_pt1 | contig 10422 bp, 5 predicted proteins | sample SepL225m_MetaG_FD_163427 | JGI IMG/M metagenome (GOLD analysis project Ga0194060, IMG submission 163427) | Anoxic zone freshwater microbial communities from boreal shield lake in IISD Experimental Lakes Area, Ontario, Canada - Sep2016-L222-5m | ecosystem: Environmental > Aquatic > Freshwater >... | reverse complement strand
CTGGGGCAGGGGAAATTCCTGCTGGCCGAGGCGGATGAATCGGATGGATCATTTCTGCTCCTCTCGCCGACTATCGCCGTAGTGACGAATATCGACGCCGATCATCTCGATCACTACTCCGGGATCGAGGAGATCAAGGAGACTTTTGTCGAATTTATCAACAAGGTGCCATTCTACGGGCTGGTCGTCCTCTGCCTGGATGACAAAAACATCCGTGCGATTCTGCCGCTGGTCAAAAAACGCTACATGACCTACGGTCTCTCTGCCCAGGCTGATATACGCGCCACCCATGTCAGGCATGATGGGTTTCAGACTTCATTTGTAGCCCATTTCAAGGGTTACCGACTTGGTGAAATCACCTTCCCGATGCCGGGGCCTCACAATGTTCTGAACGCAATGGCCTGCATCGCCGTTGCGCTTGAGCTGGATGTGCCGTTTACCGCAATACAGGAAGGATTTGCCGCCTTCAGCGGCGTCGGAAGGCGTTTCACCGTCAAGGGGGAACCGAATGGAATCATGGTTGTAGACGACTACGGCCACCACCCGGCCGAAATCAAGGCTACACTGGCGGCGGCACGGCAGGGATGGCCGGAGCGCCGCATCGTTGCCGCCTTTCAGCCGCATCGCTACACCCGCACTCACGAGCTGTTCGACGAATTTGTAACCGCCTTCTATGATGCCGATGTTCTTATCCTTACCGATGTTTATGCCGCCGGCGAACAACCGATTAAAGGGGCGACGGCAGAGCGGCTGGCAAAGGAGATACTCCGTCATGGACAGAAGGATGTGACACATATCGCCAATCGGGAACTTATCCCGGAGCATCTGGTCGGTGTGGTGAAAGAGGGGGACATCGTTATCACCCTGGGAGCCGGCAATATCTGGCAGCAGGGGGAGGCGCTGGTGAGGATGCTGGGGGAAAGAAACTGAGCAACAAAGGCATAAAAATACGTGGATGTTTGAAGCAGAACGAACCAATGTCCCTTCACACCTCACTAAAGGTTGGCGGCTCGGCGGATCTGTTCGCGATTCCGGAGGATGCGGATGATCTGCAAGATCTGCTGCGACAGCTTGGTGAGCAACACATCCCCTGGATGGCAATCGGCAGGGGGTACAACCTGCTGGTGCTGGACGGTGGGATTCGCGGGGCGGTTGTTTCGCTGGAACGTTTCAACAGGATGGAAAGAGTTGGAGAAAATGAGGTAAAAGCGGGGACAGGAGCAGAGAATCTCGCGGTTGTCCGCTTTGCCCAGGACATCGGGCTTGGGGGAATCGGCTTTATATCAGGCATCCCCGGCACTATTGGTGGGGCTATCAAAATGAATGCCGGTGCCTACGGTGAGGGGATCCTTCAGAAAACGACGAGTCTCACGCTGCTTCGCGGTGGAGAAATTCGGGACTTTTCCATCACAGAACTTAATTTCGGCTACCGGCATCTTGATCTGCAAGCGGGGGATATAGTGCTTTCGGCCACTTTCAGGCTGGTTGAACGCGAGGCGCAGCAGACAGAGGATGAGATTTGTAAAGATACAGAACTTCGGCGGAGCAAACATAATGTCGGTTTTCCGAGTGCTGGCTCATTCTTTAAAAACCCGCAGGGTCAGGCGGCCTGGAGGTTGATCGATGCGGCAGGCATGCGCGGCGCAAGGGTCGGAGGAGCACAGGTATCAGAGGTTCACAGCAATTTTCTTGTGAATACCGGTGGGGCAACTGCGCAGAATTTCATTGAACTCGCATCTATGGTAAAAAATGCTGTATTTGAAATATCCGGCGTGACACTTGAAGAAGAAGTGCGTATAGTGGGCGCGGGATAGGCTAGTGAATAGTGGCTAGTGGCTAGTGAATAGTGAAAAGTAAAAAGTGAAAAGTGAAATGTGAAAAGTGAAAAGTGAAAAGTGAAAAGTGAAATGTGAAATGTGAAAAGTGAAAAGTGAAAAGTGAAAAGTGAAAAGTGAAAAGTGAAATGTGAAAAGTGAAAAGTGAAAAGTGAAAAGTGAAATGTGAAATGTGAAAAGTGAAAAGTGAAAAGTGAAAAGTGAAAAGTGAAAAGTGAAAAGTGAAAAGTGAAAAGTGAAAAGTGAAAAGTGAAAAGTGAAAAGTGAAAAGTGAAAAGTGAAAAGTGAAGGGTGAAAAAGGCTTCTATTCACATTTCACCCTTCACGTTTCACAAGATTTTAAAGGGTGAACATCGAACCAAGAGGTAGAAATGCGGAATACCGGGAAAATAGGCGTCCTGATGGGGGGGCTTTCGGCTGAACGTGGAGTGTCGCTTAAAAGCGGTGCCGCCGTGCATAAAGCGTTGCAGGCGCAAGGGTACGACTCTGTTGCTATCGACGTTGGACGTGATCTGGCCGAAGTGCTGAAGCGGGAAGGTATTGAAACCGCCTTTATCGCCCTGCATGGCCGCTATGGTGAGGATGGCTGTGTGCAGGGGCTTTTGGAGCTGATGCAGATTCCGTACACCGGTTCCGGTGTGCTGGCGAGTGCTCTTGCCATGCACAAACTCTACAGTAAGCAGGCATTTGCGGCTACAGGGATCCTGACTGCGCCGTTTAGATGTTACCATCGCGGTGAAACTGTGACACCTACCGATCTGCCATTTGATCTACCGCTCGTAGTGAAACCGGTTCAGGAGGGGTCGTCGGTCGGGGTCTCCATCGTAAAAGAGAAGGGGCAACTTGCCGCCGCACTGGATATGGCTTTTCGCCATGACGACGAAATCCTTGTGGAGCAGTACATAAAGGGTCAGGAAGTACAGGTCGGGATTCTGGATGATCGCCCGGTCGGCGCTATCGAAATCGTTCCGAAAAATGAATTCTACGATTTTGAGGCAAAATATACCGACGGCATGGCTGAGCATATCTTTCCTGCGCGCCTTGCCCCCCCCCTTTACGAAAAGGCGTTGCAAGTAGGGCTTGCGGCGCACCGCGCTCTGGGGTGCAAGGGATACAGTCGTGTAGACCTTCTGGTAACAGCGAATGGCGACTGCTATGTGCTTGAAGTCAATACTCTTCCCGGAATGACCGCCTTAAGCCTGCTGCCGGAAATAGCAGCCAAGGGGGGCGGGTTATCCTTTGAGGAGCTCGTTTCACAAATCATCGCATCAGCATCTCTCTCAATCAAGGTGAACTGAAAAAAGTGCAGGATTATGCAAACTCCAAATATCAGCGCAGGAAAACGACCCCCAACAAGGTAAAGATTCAGCGCAAGCCGATTGACCTGAAAAAATACCTGCGTCCACTTGGCAAATTTGCGGTCGGAATTTTTGCTGTTTCGCTGGTCTGCGGATTTTTTTACGGCATCTACCGGGCGCTTAACTCCACTACATTTTTCAAACTAAAGAATATAGAAGTTTCAAGCGCCAAACGCCTGACTCGCGATGAAATCTTAGGTCTTGCGGGGGTAGAACCTGGCAAGGATCTGTTGCGTATGAACCTGAAGAGAATGGGGGAGCACATCCTTCAGAATCCCTGGGTTGAGACCGTCCGCGTAAAGCGCTATTTCCCTGATGGAATCTCGATATCCATCATCGAGCGCGAACCTCTGGCTATTCTCAATATGGGTTTTATCTATTATCTTGACAAGAATGCCACTGTTTTCAAGGTACTCAATCATGGCGATAAGCTGGATTATCCGGTTGTAACAGGATTCAGTGAGGATGAGTTGACAGGTGATCCGAAAGGGACGAAAGAGGCGCTCAAATCCACCTGCGAACTGCTGAAAATATTGCGTGAAAAGGGCGCATTTATTCTTGCGGATGTGTCGGAGATTCATTACGATAAGGGGTATGGATTTACCATGTTCACCGCATCGGGCGCACTCCCTGTCAAAATAGGATCAGGGGAATTTGCCCCGAAATTAGAGCGTTTTGCCAGAATCTACCGTGATCTGATGGTTCAGTCTTCCACACTTCAGTACATTGACCTCGATTACAACGATAAAATAATAGTAAAAAAGAGTTGAATCTAAAATATTAAATGCAGCAGGGGGGAATATGTCCGCAACAAAAAGAGAAAATCTGATCGTAGGGCTTGATATCGGCACCACAAAAATCTGCGCCATCGTTGGCAATGTCACCGAAGAAGGGATCGACATTGTCGGTATCGGCACAAGTCCTTCCAGCGGACTGCGTAAAGGTGTAGTCATCAACATAGAAAGCACAGTCGGCGCAATTCGTAAAGCCATTGATGAAGCAGAACTGATGGCCGGTTGCGAAATCAAGTCGGTCTTTGCCGGCATTGCAGGGGGACACATCAAGGGGCTAAACTCTAACGGCGTCATAGCCATAAAAAACCGCGAAGTTGCCCAGGAGGATGTGCGCAGGGTTATCGACGCGGCAAAGGCTATCAACATTCCTATGGATCGCGAGGTTCTACATATCCTTCCTCAGGAATTTATCATCGATGAGCAGGACGGAATCCGTGAACCTCTGGGGATGAGCGGCGTTCGCCTGGAGGCCAAGGTGCATATCGTCACAGGAGCGGTTGCCAGTGCGCAGAACATTGTCAAATCCTGCAACCGGGCCGGACTGGATGTCGCTGATATAGTGCTGGAACAGCTAGCCTCCTCCCACTCAGTCCTCTCCGATGATGAAAAAGAGCTGGGGGTCTGCATGGTGGATATTGGCGGAGGAACAACAGATATCGCCATCTTTTCCGACGGTGCCATCAAGTACACATCTGTAATCGCTCTGGGGGGTAACCAGCTTACCAACGACATCGCCGTTGGCCTTCGCACTCCTTTTGCTGAAGCTGAAAAAATCAAGCAGAAATACGGCTGCTGCCTCGCCTCGCTGGTCGGGAAAGAGGATAAGATCGAGGTTCCAAGCGTTGGCGGGAGAAAACCGCGCGAACTATCACGCAACGTACTGTGCGAGATTCTTGGCCCAAGAGTCGAGGAGATATTCGCACTGGTCAATCGAGAGATCATCAAATCCGGTCTGGAAGATGTAATCGCTTCCGGTGTCGTTATAACCGGCGGTACCAGTATTCTCGAAGGGATGCCGGAGTTGGCCGAACAGATCTTCAACCTGCCGGTCAGACGAGGTTTACCACAAAATATTGGCGGGCTGGTAGATGTTGTCAACTCTCCGGTCTATGCCACCGGAGTCGGGCTTGTCGTTTACGGCAGTCGCAACTCCGGCGCACGGGAGTTTCCTACCGGGAAACCGGAAGGAAACCTTTTCGGTTCAGTCTTTGGAAGAATGAAGACTTGGTTTCGTGAATTTTTCTAAGCCTAACACTCTGTTTTTTAATAGGTAGCATTTCAGCACAATTTTTTTTTATTTTTTCCTTTGATTCTTGGCGAAATTGAGGTTACATTTCGCCATCGACTACAGAATTACTGCCAATGTTTTAAGGGGGAAAATGCATGTTTGAATTTGACGAAGCCATTGAGCAAAGCGCGACAATAAAGGTGATCGGAGTTGGCGGCTGTGGTGGAAATGCTGTTAATACCATGGTTGAGCATGATATTCATAAGGTTGAGTTTATTGTGGCAAACACTGATGCCCAGGCGTTGCGTACGTCAAAGGCTACAACAAAAATAAGGCTTGGAAAACAACTGACAAAAGGTCTTGGAGCCGGCACCAAACCGGAGGTCGGCAGGGATGCTGCGCAGGAGGACAGGGCCGAGCTCGCTGAAGCTCTGAAGGGCGCAGATTTGGTATTTATTGCCGCAGGCATGGGGGGGGGTACAGGTACCGGTGCCGCTCCGGTCATAGCCGAAGTTGTTCGCGAAAGCGGCGCGTTAACAGTTGGCGTTGTAACCAAGCCGTTCACATATGAAGGAAAGGCAAAGACCGAAGTCGCAGAACATGGAATCAACGAGCTGAAAAAACAGGTCGATTCCCTAATCATTATTCCCAACGACCGGCTGATTAGTCAGGCAGGCAAACATATGCCTCTGTTTGACGCATTTAAGCCGTCTGATGACGTGCTGCGTCAGGCTGTTCAGGGGATTTCCGAGCTTATTACGACGGAAGGTTTCATGAATCTCGATTTTGCCGACGTGAAGACAGTTATGAGCGTACGCGGCATGGCTATGATGGGAATCGGTATCGGAAAAGGCGAAGACAAGGCATCTACTGCGGTAAATATGGCTATTTCCAGCCCGCTCCTTGAAGATAATGACATTTCCGGCTCAAAGGGTGTTCTGGTAAATATCACCGGATCATCGACTATGACGATGGATGACTACAATACGGTGAACCGCATTATCGCTGAGCGTGTCCATGAGAGTGCCGTTATAAAAATCGGTGTCGTCAGGGACGATACGATGGGTGACACAATCAAGGTGACCGTTATTGCAACCGGCTTCGGCGATCGCTTTGACACAGAAAAACGTACTGACTTACGCAGAAACAGTCTGGCTATTGCTGACAGGCACTCGATTGGAAAAAATACGCTCGATCGCCCGACTTTCCAGCGCGACCGGGAGAAAATCGAAAACGTCACCCGAATTAGACCGACAGTATCGTTTATCGAAGAGGATGAGGATCAGTACGACATTCCAACATTTCTCAGGAAATCTGTAGACTAATTACTTCATAATTATTTCCACTTCGCATCATGATTGGCGACTGTCCATTTGACAGTCGCCTTTGTTTTATTCATGTTGCCAAATCCCTTTAGAGGTGCTTCAGGCAAGGGTTTTAAGGCCCCGGCACTCCGATTCTTTCGTTGACAATGAGCTGGATAGGTGCTATCTAGCTCGTATTTTACTCGTCCCGCTATAGCTACTCTCCGGGCGTCGCCTAGCCAACTGGTCGGCCAGAAGAGGTCAAACAACGTGATATCATTGAGATTATGTCGCAGTGTATTCAACCGGCTTATGGTCGTGCTGGTCGTACTCTCATGCCTTGTCGCTTCCCCTACATTCTCCCAGGAAACCGAAGATTCTCAAGTATTTATATCCGGGTTTAACGCATATCAACAGAGGGATTACGCCTCAGCCATTGAAAAGATGAACGAGGTGCTGAAAAAATATCCAGATACCCCTCTTCGCGACATGGCTTTATTCTGGCTTGCCCGCTCCTACTTCAAGATCGGCAACCAGCAGGAAGCCGCCCACTACCTCTCCCTGTTTTCAAAAGAATATCCGGATAACCCGCTCAAGGGGACTGTCGAGGAAGAGCTGCTCACTCTCACAGCCCGCTATGACAGTGGTGAAAAACTTTCCACCGGAACACCGCCGGTCAAACAGCCCGATAGGCAGGCAGCCCAGAAGGTTAGAGATGAGAAGGAAGTCATCGCGTCAGCTAAGGCTGAAGAGGCTACCCGTGCTGCCGCCGTCGCTGAAGCGACCCGTGTTGCTGCTATCAGGCAGGAGGAGGAAAAAGCTGCGGCCGAGAAGAAGGAGCGGGAGCGTTTAGTCGCCTTGAAAGCCGAGGAAGAGCGACTTGCTCTGGAAAACGCAAACCGTCAGAAAGCAGAACAGCAGCACCTTGCCGCTCTTAAAGAGGAGGAGGCTCGCAAAAATTCGGAGAAAGCTGAACTCGATCGTATTGCTGCAGCTAAGGCGGAAGAAGCAAAACAAGCTGCCGCCAAAGCCGAGGCGACCCGCCTGGCCGCTTTAAGAGATGAGGAGCAGCGCATGGCATCTCTTAAGGCTGAGCAAGAGCGTTTAGAGAAGGAAAAGTTAGCCGAACAGAAATTGGCTGCCGAGAAAGCTGAGCAGCAGCGTCTGGCCTCACTTAGAGCCGAAGAAGAACGAGCTGCAGCGGCACTCGCTGAACAACAGAGGTTAGAACGGGAGAAAGTTGAACAGGCACGAATTGCAGCAATGGAAGCAGAGGAAGAGCGCGCTGCCGCACTCATTGCCGCAAATATTCTCCTGGCAGAGGAAAAAGCTGCCGCCGAAAAGAAGGAGCTCGAACGTATAGAGGCACTTAAGGCTGAAGAGGAACGGCTTGCTGCATCTAAGGCACAGGAGTCAAGAGAGGCTGCCGCTGCTGCCGAATCTGCCCGTCTGGCTGCCGTCAGGGATGAAGAGCAGCGCATGGCAACACAGAAGGCGGAGCAGGAACGGCTGGAGAAAGAAAAGTTGGCCGAACAGAAGGCGGCGTCTGAAAAGGCCGAGCAGCAGCGTTTGGCTCTGATAAAGGCTGAGGAAGAGCGGGCAGCTTCAGCAGTTGCCGAGCAGGAGAGAGTTGAACGAAACAGAGCTGAGCAGGCACGGATTGCAGCAATAAGTGTGGAGGAAGAGCGTATTGCTGCCGTGAAGGCAGCAAATATCCGTTTGGCAGAAGAAAAGGCTGCCGCCGAAAAGAAGGAGATCGAACGCATAGCGGCAGTGAAGGCTGAAGATGAACGTATTGCTCTTGAAAGAGCAGCCAGTGAGAAGGCCGCACAGCAGCGTATTGCTGCCGTTAAAGCGGAGGAACTCCGTAAAACTGAACAGGAACGTCTTGCCGCTGCAAAGGCTGAAGAAGCGAGACAGGCCGCCGTAATAGCCGAATCAGCCCGTATATCCGCTCTTAAAACAGAAAAAGAGAAAGAGGAGCGGAATAGAGCCGAACAGGCTAGATTAGCCGCAGCAAAAGCGGAGCAGGAACGTCTTGCTGCCATAAAAGCAGAAGAGGAACGCAAATCCGCCGCAGAGAAAGCCGAGAAGGAACGCCTGGCTCTGATAAAAGCTGAAGAGGAGAGAAAGGCTTCCCTGGCTGCCGAGGCTGCCCGTGTGGCGGCTCTTAAAGTGGAAGAGGAACGCAGGATCGCCGAAAAAGCGGCAATTGAGGCCGAAACTTCCAGGCAGGCTGCTATCAGGGCAGAAGAGCAGAAGTTGGCTCAACAGCGCATTGATGAAGAAAAAGCCATAGCTGAAAAACTCACTCAGCGCGAAAAAGCGATTGCCGAACAGGAACGGATTGCCGCTGTAAAGGCCGAAGAGGCGAGACAGGCCGCCGTAGTGGCCGAATCAGCCCGTATAGCCGCTCTTAAGGCAGAAAAGGAACGAGAGGAACAGGAACGGGCAGAGCGGGCTCGATCGGCTGCGGCCAAAGCTGAACAGGAACGTCTTGCCACCCTTAAAGCTGAAGAAGAGCGTAAATCCGCTGCAGAAAAAGCGGAGCAGGAGCGCCTGGCTTTGATAAAAGCGGAGGAGGCAAGACAGGCTTCCCTGGTAGCCGAATCAGCCCGTCTTGCAGCTCTTAAGGCTGAAGAGGAACGAAGGATTGCCGAAAAAGCGGCAGTTGAGGCCGAAACTTCCAGGCAGGCTGCTATCAGGGCAGAGGAACAGAAGCTGTCCCAACAGCGTGTCGCTGAAGAGAGAACTATGTCTCAAAAGCTTGCTCTTCGTGAAAAAGCTATCGCCCAGTACAAGTCTATCATAGAAAAATATCCATCCTCCACCGCAGCGGGCAGGGCGGTAACAAAACTACGTGAACTCGGTATCGCTGTGGCGCTCCCCGCTAAGGTGCCGGAAGAAACATTGCCTGAGAATGCCCAGATTTTGCGTCTTGAAGTGTCACAGTTCGCCGGTTTTGAATTCAACCTCCTCCCCCGCCCGCCAGCCCACAAAGTTGCAGAACGTATCAGTGTGCCGTTTGAAATAACAAATCGTGGCAACGGCAACGACTCCTTCTACTTTGAATCGGGTTTCCCAGCAGCATTTAACCCAGGTTTTGCTTCTGCCGCCTCACCAGAAACCGCAATAACCGAGACCCCGGTCATCACACCTGGTGAGACTTTCAAGGGTGTTGTAAACCTGCTTATCCCTTCCAACAGTATCGATGGACTCCGCATCAACCACCCGGTCAAGGCGGTCTCCCGATTCATGGCTGAGGCGAGCCAGTCTCGAGAGGTCGCATTGACAGCATCGGCACCGCTGCTCCGCGCTGTTGTCAAAACCGACAAGACCCAGCCTCTACCGGGTGAGAAGGTTGTCTATCGCGTTGCTCTACTGAATGTTGGGTCTACAGTTGCTGAGAACGTCACATTCAGGATGAATTTTCCGCCACAGTTGGAACCGCTTGATTACGTGACTGCCGGGTTCAAACAGGAAACGAAATCTGCCCTCGTGCTTGATGGACTGCATCTCAATTCAGGTGAGAGCCGGGAATTCGCTGTCACATTCCAGTTGAAGGATGACTCCCTTGCAGGTCAGGAGATTCTTACCCGCGTTGAACTTATCAACAATCGACTCAAAACGGTGGCAGCCTTCGTTTCAAACATGGCGCATGTGCAGCCACAGCGAGGCATTCTGGTTCGTACCGGATCTGATCGCATACTGGTTATTCCTGGACAGACCGTTTCAGTGCCATTCGTAGTGACAAACACCGGCAACTTACTTGAAAAATTCAAGATCGGCTCAAATGTCACAGGTGCCCAGGATGCAGTTGTCTTCCACGATATCAATCGGGACGGCATCAGGCAGGCGAGCGAACCGGTGATTACCGAACTGGGGCCGCTCTCTCCGAAGGAA